>OFEK01000325.1_pt1 | contig 57395 bp, 45 predicted proteins | sample 1521131 | NCBI WGS metagenome assembly OFEK01 (sample SAMN05720209, study PRJEB24109) | activated sludge metagenome | isolation source: Anaerobic digester | place: China | collected 2015-12-16
AAATGCAGCAAATTACATACATAACAAAAGGGACATGCTCAAGGCAAATTGATATTTGCTATGAAAAGAATACATTGGTTAGTGTTAGCTTCAAGTCCGGATGCAGCGGCAACCTTCAAGGAATAAGCAAACTCGTGGAAGGCATGCCTATAGAAGAGGTAATAAGAAAGCTTAAAGGAATTAACTGTGGAGGTAAGGGAACATCATGCCCTGACCAGCTGGCAAGGGCTCTTGAAAGTATCTTGGAAAACACAGATAAAAGCAACATTGATGAATATGAACTGTGTCATGTAAACTCGTAACTTCTTGAAGTATAGGAATTAATAAAATACCTGGATAATTCCTATACTGGGGTATTGAATTTGTTGTAATATAGGCTTAAATTGTGATGAATTGAGTGATAGGCGGTCTATGTCAGATAAGAAAAGTTCAGAAAAGAAATATACAATAGCAGGGGTTGGTGAAATACTGTGGGATATGCTTCCGAGTGGGAAACAATTGGGAGGCGCTCCGGCCAACTTCGTGTACCACGCTTCAGCTCTTGGTGCTGATGCTTATATAGTAAGCACAGTTGGAAATGATAATCTGGGGAGGGAAATAATTAACAAAATAAACATTATGGGTTTGAGCAGCCGCTATATTCAAATTAATAATAACCACCCTACAGGTACAGTTGAAGTGAAACTTGACAATAGGGGCATACCTTCATATTTTATTCATGAAAATGTTGCGTGGGATTATATTTATTCTGAAAAAGAGGAATCTGAGCTGCTTGGGAAAGCAGATGCAATATGTTTTGGTACCCTTGGACAAAGGTCTGAAACATCAAGAAATACAATACTTAAAATGTTAGAGAATGCACGAGAAGCATCAAAGGCAGAGGACCCGGAAAATGTTGAAAATGCAGAAAGCCAATGTATAAGAGTTTTCGATATAAATTTAAGGCAGCATTTTTACAATAAAGAAATTATACATAATTCACTGAAACATGCAGACATATTCAAATTAAATGATGAAGAACTGCCTGTTGTTTCAAAACTTTTAGGCTTGGGACATGAGATATGTGAAGAAGATAAAAACAGCACCTTGAACATCTTATGGAAATTGGCAGAAAAATACTCCCTAAAACTAATAGCATTGACCCGGGGCAGTAAAGGCAGTCTTCTTTTATCAGAAGGACGTGTGTCGGATCACCCAGGTTTCCCGGCAGATATTGTTGATACGGTTGGGGCAGGGGATGCCTTTACAGCAGCTGTTATAATGGGATTTTTAAAAAAGCTTGATCTTGATGAAATAAACTGCCTGGCAAATAGAATAGGAAGTTATGTATGCACCCGGGAAGGGGGGACTCCAAAGCTTCCTGAGGAGTTGGTGAAGAGGATTAAGCAGTGAGAAATATGGAATATGGTGCATTTATCAAATATGAAGAAATATTTACCAGGGGCTATCGTTATGATGCTCCTTACCAGTATTTTTTTCATATAAATTAAATGCACCCCCTAGAATACTGGAGAGCAGCGGTTAATTACTTTATCTTCATAGTAGAAAAGCCTGGCTTATCCGATTTCATTAAACTGCTGAATCGAAATTAAATCACTTAATTATATTTTTTACATAGTTAATGTAATGAGAGAAAACAACTCCCGGTTCTTCAAGATCCTTGTTCCAGCGCTTAACCCATTCCAGGGAAACATATCCCTTATATCCTTCGTCTTTAAGAATAAGGAGAGCCTCTTTGACCGGTACATCACCATAACCCATCATTCTATACTTAACACTATTGTTCACCAATACCGAATCTTTTACATGAATAAATTTTATATAATCTTTAAGGGTTTCATATGTTTTCGTAATCGGCTCATTAAAAAAACGGTATGGATGATGAATATCCCATAAAACGCCAACATGAGAATTATTAACTGTGGTTACCAATTTTAATATTGTTTCTGAATTTGCATAAGTTCCATTGGTTTCAACAAGCACCTTTACTTCATTGTTCCCGGCATACTCTGCAAGTATTGTCAGGCTTTCCACAGTAAAATTGAAATCAATGTTTTCTCCCGGGTGAGGGTTTGGGTCTCCCAGAATTCTTACAAAGGGAACCTCCAATTTTCTTGCAAGATCAATATACTCTTTACCTTCCTTTATATTAGTATCAATATTTGTTTTATCCGATAAATTACAAGCAGAAGTAAGACATGAAATTCCAAGACCAAGAGTTTTCAGCCGGGTTTTTGTTGCCTCAATGCTCTCCGGTAGAAAAGCCTTAACTTTTGGTACATATAGTTCATTTTTGATGCCCCTTACTTCAATACCATCATATCCAAAATCTTTAGCCATACTAACAATTTCATTCCAGGTCCATCCTGGACATCCTAGTGTAGAAAATGATATTTTCAAATATATCCCCTCCGAATAATTTATTGGATATGCATACCTAAACCTGATGCTTCCTTTATGCAGTCTCCATTAGTTATGCTATTACTATTGTATTATACTGTTTCATTACATTATGCTGTTTCTATAGAGGCTGCATCCCGAAGTCCTAATTCATCAATAGCCCATTCTCTCATTTTATACTTTTGTACTTTACCGCTTGCGGTTAGCGGAAAACTATCTACGAATTTAACATACTTGGGTGTTTTATGCCTTGCCATATGATCTCTTACATATTGTTTTATTTCTTCTTCTGTAGCAGTAAGGCCTTCCTTTAGAATAATACAAGCCAATATAACTTCTCCGTACTTTTTATCAGGAACTCCAATAACCTGTACATCTTTTACTGAAGGATGAGTATATAAAAACTCTTCTATCTCTTTGGGATATATGTTTTCTCCGCCTCTGATAATCATATCTTTTATTCTTCCGGTTATTTTAAAGTACCCTTTTTCATCCATAACTGCCAAGTCCCCAGTATGAAGCCATCCATCTGAATCTATAGCCTGAGCCGTAGCTTCAGGCATTTTATAGTATCCTTTCATTACGTTGTAGCCCCTTGCTACAAGTTCACCCGCAATACCTGGAGGAACATCTTCGTTTGTTGCAGGATCTACAACTTTAGTTTCAATAAATGGGAGGGCTTTGCCCACTGTAGATACTCTTAATTCTATACTATCATTAACTCTTGTTTGTGTACATACCGGAGATGCTTCAGTTTGTCCATAAGCAATTGTTATTTCCGAGGCCCCCATTAAATCTACCACTTTCTGCATAACCTTAATGGGACATGGAGAACCTGCCATAATACCCGTCCTGAGTTTCGGGAATTTGAATTTGCCAAAATCAGGATGCTCAAGGATGGCTATAAACATTGTAGGAACTCCGTGTAAAGCTGTACATTCTTCATCCTGTACAGCCTGCATAACCTTTAAAGGTTCAAAATATTCTATGGGAACCATGGCGGTTCCATGTGTTACACATGCCATTATGCCCAGAACACACCCAAAACAATGGAAAAAAGGTACCGGGATGCATAGTCTGTCTTCATGGGTTAAATGCATGCAGTCTCCAATGGATTTACCATTATTAATAATGTTATAATGAGTAAGCATTACACCTTTTGGAAAGCCGGTAGTGCCGGATGTGTATTGCATATTTATAACATCATGTATATCAAGACTTTCCTGTATTGCAGCAAGCTCTGCATCGGAAATATCCCGGCCCATTTTATACAGATCATTCCAGTTAAGCATACCAGAATATTTTTTATCACCAATATAAATAACATTTTTTAAAAATGGAAGAGAAGGACAATCAAGCTTTCCTGGTTCTGAATTCTTTAGCTGCGGACATAGTTCATTTATTATATCAATATATTTTGCATCTCTGAAACCATCAATCAAAATAAGCGTGGTGGAATCAGACTGTCTTAAAAGGTATTCCAGCTCAAAAATTTTATAGTTGGTATTTACTGTAACAAGGACTGCTCCCATTTTAGCTGTAGCAAATTGTGCCAGCATCCATTCAGGATAATTTGTAGCCCATACGGCAACATGATCGCCTTTTTTGACTCCCAAAGCCATGAATCCTTTTGCAACCTGGTTGCAAAGCTCCCTGAATTGTGAATATGTTTTCCTGAAGGGCCTGTCTGTATATATAACAGCATCCCGGTCCGGATATTTTTCCGCTATTTCATCAAGTAGATTTCCTAATGTAATGTTCATTAATTGTTCCATTCTCACACCCCTATAAATTATAACAGTCAAATTTTTTATTATTGCATTAGATCTCATTAATTAAAGATTAATAAGCAGTTTACACAGTTATCTGCCTCAAAAAAACAAAGAATAATGCTATTATACAATATATTCCCCATAAATCAAAGTATAAAATATGCCCCCCCATTTTTAATAATGTTTGACATAAAAACATATTATCTGTCATAATGTAATTATGATATTAACGATGCTGACTTTTCTTTTTGCTATTAATTTTAGAAAGGGCGATTACCATAAAAAATTTAGGCAAACAGCTTTTTGGACATAAAAGAATCTGTGGTGGAAAATACAAAAACAGTCAGATTCTGTTTCTTATAGATGCGGCATTGATAAATGCCGCTTACGTTTTAACCAGCGGAGTGTTCTTATCCGGGTTTATAATAAATTTGAAAGGCTCTGATTTTATTGTAGCCATTCTTAATAATGCGGGAACATGGGCTTCTATCCTTACTGTATTTTCTTTTCTCATATTTGAGAGGATAAAAAGACGTAAAAAACTACTTATTACAGTAGGCGCTCTTTCACGGTTTTTAGCATGCTCAATAGTTTTTTTACCTTTAATTTCCAAAGATGAAAAACTCATTATCACTTTAGTAGCAGTAATGGTTATTACTGCTGACCTGCTTTGGGGTTTTTATCAATTAGGGTGGATGATCTGGTATATGGAGATAGCGCCTGAAGGTAAAAAAAATGATTATGTTTACTTCAGAATGTTTTTGTTAAGAATTGCCTTTACTATAACTACTCTTGTAATGGGTTATGTTCTTGATTTTTATAAAAAGAGCTATACAGGTTTTTTAATAATTTTTGTCAGCAGCCTTGTATTATCAGTAATTGATACGGTAATACTTTTATTTATTGAAGAGCCGGAATATAAAATACCGGAGGAAAACAAAAGTAAAAAAACCATATTTCTCGAACCTATAAAAAGCAATGAATTCAGGGATTTCCTTATTTTTATATTTGCATATTATTTGTGCCTTACAATTTCTACTTCCTTTACTTCAATATATTTAATAAGGTATTTAAATTTTGATTATGGATTTATTTCTACAATAAATGTCATTACATATATTGTAATGATAATAAGTACAAAGTTTTGGGGACGGATTCAGAGCAGAAAGGGTACAATCTCAGTTCTTAAATATTCTGCTTTCTTCACCATAATTGATTTTCTAATGTATGTATTTTTAACCAGAAAAACCTACTTCATGTTACTTCCTTCTGCACTTATTGGAGGCTTTGGCAATGGCGGATTTAATATTGCCATAATGGCATATAGATTTGAGATAATGCCGGAAAGTGCCAAATCCATATATGAAGGATGGTTTAAAGCAATTTACGGAGCAAGTGTTCTGCTGGCGCCTATTATTGGTAAACTTCTCATTAATGTGATGCCGGACTATAGCGGTCTTGCTTTCCCTTTAAGCAATTTTCAGCTTTTGTATTTAGTTTCATTTATAACCGGCGCTCTTGTGGTAATGGTGACATTTTATAAAACAGGTTTTTCCAAAAACAAGGGGACGGATATTTCCATATAACATTCCTATTGAATATTTCCAAAATGTGTTTTATAATAAGAAATGTAATCCGTTACAAAACAGGAGGGAAATATGCCAACGACTATTCAAGATGTAGCACAAAAAGCAGGGGTATCTGTTGCTACAGTTTCAAGGGTAATTAACAACAGCCCTGCAGTATCTGAAAAAGCACGAAATAATGTAATGCAGGCAATAGAAGAACTGGATTACAGGCCTAATCTCCTTGGCAGAAATCTGAGACGGACTGAAACCAGATTGATATTGGTATTACTGCCGAGCATATCCAATCCGTTTTATTCAAAAGTTGTAAAAGGTATTGAATCTGTCGCACGTGAAAACGGTTACAATATTTTATTATGCAACACAGATTCACAGCTGGAAACAGAAAAAGCATATCTTAAGCTGCTTAAAAGCAGGCTTTCCGATGGCGTGATTTTTATGGCTCCAGAGCTGGATCGGGAGGAATTATCGGCCATAGGCAGGAGCTTCTCTGTAGTTCAGTGCTGTGAGTATAAAGAGGATGCCCAGGTATCTCATGTTTCAATAGATAACTTTTCTGCAGCATATAGAGCTGTACAATACCTAATAGGGCTGGGCCACAAAAAGATTGGAATGATTACATGCAATAATAATTTTATTTCTACCATTCAAAGGAATGCAGGTTATAAAAAGGCTATTGAGGATGTAGGCCTTGTATATGATACCAGCCTGATAAAACAGGGCAACTACAGCTTCAAAAGCGGAATTCGCGCTGGAAGGCAGTTTTTACTCAAAAAGGACAATATACCTACGGCAGTTTTCGCCATATCCGACAGTATGGCTATAGGAGCAATAAGATGCTTCAGGGAAAAAGGCCTGAAGGTGCCTGAAGATATTTCCATTATAGGCTTTGATGACATAACTTATGCTTCAATGTGTGAACCTATGCTGACAACCATATCTCAGCCGCAGTTTGAATTAGGATGCGAAGCAATGGAGCTTTTGCTTATGCAGATGCGCGGCGAGGTTATTGAACCCAGGAGTATATTCCTGGACTACGAGCTTATAATAAGGGAATCTACAGGAAAGCCTTCATAATTATGATATAAAACATTATGATTAAAGCCAATGGCATGAGAAAGGGCGAATTATTTTTAAACATTTATTATGGGAACAAAAGCGCATAAAACCTGATATATAATTAGCAATCTGATAATATAATTTGTTTTGTGCGTTATATATAAGCAGTACTTTATTATTAAAATTACAGGGGGTTATTGTATGTCAAATTGTTGCAAGGATTGTTGTAAAAAGGAACAAAAGCTGAAGATTGGTATAATTGGCTGTGGTGGTATAGCAAATGGCAAACACATGCCCAGTCTTCGCAAATTAAGTAATGTAGAGATGGTAGCTTTTTGTGATATTGTGAAGGAAAGAGCTGAAGAGGCAGCCCAAAAATACGGAACTAAAGATGCTTCTGTTTACACAGACTACAAAGAGTTGTTAAAGGATAGCTCTATTGATGTAGTCCATGTATGTACTCCCAACAAATCACATGGGTTTATCACAGTTGATGCGCTGGAAGCAGGAAAGCATGTAATGTGCGAGAAGCCAATGGCGAAAACTTCAGAGGATGCAAAAAAAATGCTGGAAGCTGCCAAGCGTACAGGAAAGAAACTCACTATCGGCTACCAGAACAGGCAGACAGCCGAGTCCCAATACTTATATGATATATGCAGAAGAGGGGATCTGGGAGAGATTTATTTTGCCAAGGCCCATGCTATCCGCAGGCGGGCAGTTCCCACATGGGGTGTGTTCATTAATGAAGAAGAACAGGGCGGGGGACCTTTAATTGATATTGGGACTCATGCTTTAGACTTAACTCTCTGGATGATGGATAATTATAAGCCAAAGTATGCAGTGGGGACTACATATCATAAACTGGGCAGCAAAAAGAATGCAGCCAATGCCTGGGGTCCATGGGATCCTGAGAAATTTACTGTTGAAGATTCAGCTTTCGGATTTATCGTTATGGAAGACGGCGCTACGATTATATTGGAGTCCAGCTGGGCATTAAATATTCTGCAGGTTGGCGAGGCCAAGACAACATTATGTGGTACTGAAGGTGGGGCTGATATGTGGGATGGCCTGAGAATTAATGGCGAAGAATTCAGCAGAATGTATACAAAGATACCCGAACTGGGAAAGGGAGGGGTTGCCTTCTATGATGGAAAGGCTGAAAGCCCTTCAGACAGGGAAGCAAGATTGTGGATAGAATCCATAATCAACGATACGGAACCTGTTGTAAAACCGGAGCAGGCTCTGGTAGTCACTCAGATACTTGAGGCTATTTATACATCATCGAAAACAGGAGAACCGGTATATTTCAAATAGTAGGTTCTGGTAACAGATATAATAATTGATTCCACTGCAGAAAGTCGTGTTCCAGCAAAATTTCGATAGCATCGGAAAGATGTTGCGAGGGGAAATGTCTCTAAAGCGGGTATTGCAGCAGAATCAATAATTTAAAAGGGGGAGAAATAGATGAAACTGGGTTTTTTAACTGTATGTCTGGGCAATATGCCACTTGAAGAAAAAGTTAAATGGGCGGCGGAAAACGGATTTAAAGCACTGGAAGTAGCATGTTGGCCAAGGGAAAATGACAGGGATTATTCTTCAAGTGATATTGATGTTGCAAATCTTACAGAAAAGGAAGCAGAAAGAATTAAAGCCTGCTTTAAGGAATATGGCCTTACAATTTCATCATTGGCCTATTACGACAATAATCTTCACAACGATCTTAACAAGAGGGCTTTTATTAATAATCATCTGAAGAAGTGCATTGACGCAGCTGTCATGCTTGAAACATCAATGGTGGGAACTTTTGTGGGAAGAAATATTGATAAGACTATTGAGGATAATTTTGAGGAGTATGAGAGAGACTTTGGTAAATTAGTGCGCTATGCGGAAGACAGGGGAATAAAAATAATTATTGAGAACTGTCCCATGGAAGGCTGGCAGGTTCGCGGACAGCCGGGTACAATTTCCTTTACACCTGAGTTGTGGGAGGAAATGTTCAAAAGAATACCAAACAGTAATTTTGGACTCAATTTTGATCCATCGCATCTTTTATTTCAACTGATTAATTATTATCCACTGGTAGAAAAGTTCAAGGATAGGATATTCCATGTCCATGCCAAGGATGCAGAAGTGTTTGAAGATAAACTTAAATGGTACGGTGTATTTAACAGACACCTGAGGCATGGTGGCGGGAATGGTTATTGGAGGTTCCGTATGCCTGGATTGGGACAGGTGGAGTGGAGCAGATTTATTAACGAACTTAAGAAAATCGGCTATGACGGTGTTGTAAGCATAGAGCATGAAGATCCGTTGTATGAAGGCAGTGAAGAGAAGGTAAAGGAAGGTCTGTTATTGGGCAGGAAACACTTGGAGGAGAGGATGTAAGGTAATAAGGTAAGGGGACACGCCGTCCCCTTATTTATTCCGGAACTTTGATGGGGGACTGCCATAGTATTTTTTAAACAATTTACTAAAATGATAGGCATCATCATACCCCACACTTTTTGCTATGGCCCTTACGGTTAAATCTCCATTCTCAAGAAGCTCCAATGCTTTTGCCAGCCGTACCTTAATTAAATAGTTTATGGGCGATTCTCCAATTTCCTCTTTGAATATTTTTGAAATATATACAGGGCTTAGGTACATGTTTTTGGAAATTTTATCAAGAGATATGTCATTCATATAGTTTTCATTAATATATGATACTATAGTATTAACAATATTAAGTCTGTCATAAGAATCAAAGTTGAATACAGCACTTTTATCGGAATTCCTGTGAGTTGAAGTTTCTCTCAGAAAAAGTACAATAAGCTTCATAACTAAGGACTTAAGAAGAGGTTCGCACCCAGGCTCGTCTTTTTCCTGCTCTGCAACAATCTCACTGCAACATCTCAGGAAATCCTGCTCATACCTTGAAATTTTAAAGACAGGGTTGGAGTTTTCAGGTATTAGATAATTCCTTTGCAAGTCTGCAAGAGATATATTGGAGAATCCTACATGAAACTCTATTACTTCCTGACCTGTATTCATAAGACGGCAGTGATAAACACCAGGATTACAAATGATCAGGTCACCTTTTTTCAGTTGGTAAAGGAAGCCATCCAGATTATAAGTACAGCCTCCTGAAAGTACATATATAAAGGAAATAAAGTCATGGCAATGGTATTTGGTAGCATCCTGATCCCCAAATTTCCGTTTGAATATATAAAAAATTCGTGGGTTAAATGTATCAACGTTTATTCCCAAGGTGCACAAAAACTATCACATCCAATGCATAATATACTATTTTTCTCAAAAAACAATATATGACAACTATCTTTTTTGAGAAAATATAGCACCTTAATTTACCGCAGCGATTTTTACGCATTAAAGGCTTACAGTTTAGCTGCAGTATGATATAAAATAATTTTAACATTATATCACACGATTTTCAATTTTTACATACAGCTGTTTTTTGATAACATCTCACGCCTTTGGGTTAAAGTGTGAGAATAACTTCTTTTTGTATAAGAATATACATGCTCAGATTAAAATAATACATTTAATTTACTTTAAATATACATCATAATGTTTTAGGAAATACAGCGGGATTTTTATCCGAATATTAAAAAGCACTTATACAGGATGAGGATGGTTTTGCTAATCCTGCAGAAGTGGAGTTGAATATCCAGGCTATATGAGATGCATAAATTTTTTGACTAATATGAAAAAGGAATTAAATAAAGAGACTATTGGTTTATTGGAAAAAGAGAGAGAACGTATCTTAATAGAAAAGTGTACGTTTATAGGACATGGGTTCCGATAATTTCACAATAGTCTTTAATTTTTTTTAGGTGACAGATTATGAGAGTTTTTAGCTTTTTTTGGGGATATCTAAAGAAATACAGGTTTTCAATTGCAGCAGTATTCCTGATCATGATGGCAAATGCATTGTTAGGAATGGTTGCACCATATATTTCAGGAATAATCGTTGATGATGTAATAAAAGGCGGCAGAAATGAATTGCTTCTAAAACTTTTAGGGATATTAATATTGGGGGTTGCATTAAAATCTGTAGCCCGGTATTTTTCCCTTATGCTGGTTGAAAAAACTTCACAGAACTTCTTATTTGATGTCAGGAATGATTTATATTCCAGAATACAAAATATGGACTTTAGTTATTTTGACAGGACTAAAACCGGAAATATTATGACAAGGATAAGCGGAGACCTGCAGGTTATCAGACAATTTGTGGCAGGATCTGCAACGGTAGTATTTGAAAGCCTCTTTAGTTTTGTTTTTGCGATGATTATAATGGTAAGAATGAATTTTCTGTTTACTCTGCTTTTGCTATCAGTAACACCTTTTATAGGATTTTATACCTTCAAGATGACCCAAAAGACAAAGCCCCTGAATTCTGAATGGCATGAGCAGGTTACCCGGTTAAATTCCGTTGTGCAGGAAAATATCAGTGGAAACAGAGTGGTGAAAGCATTTACCAATGAAAATTTCGAAATAGAAAAATTCACAAAGGAAAATGAAGGGTACAAGAATGAATATAATAAGTGGGTTGAAGTATGGAAAAAGTATCTGCCTTTTATAAACTTTCTAGGGGGCATGATGACAGTTGTTATAATTTTAGTTGGGGGAATCCTTGTAATAAATGAAAAACTGTCCTATGGCCAGCTGGTTATTTACACCGGGCTTGCAGGTACTCTCAGTGTACCTATAAATATGGCAAACTGGTTGAGTGACCAGGTTCAGAAGTTCTTCACATCCGGGGAAAAAGTTATCGAGCTTATGACAGTTGAAGCAAAAATCACAGATACGGAAGACAGTATTGCCTTTGATAAAGTGAATGGTCAGGTAGATTTCAATAATGTATCCTTTAGTTATAATGGAGAAAAAGTGCTTAAAGACATAAATATGCATATAGAACCAGGTCAAACTGTAGGAATAATGGGAGCTACAGGATCAGGCAAGTCTACCCTGGCAAACCTTATTTGCAGGTTTTATGATTGTAACGAAGGAGAAATACTTGTAGATGGAACAGATATTAAGAAAATATTTAAGAAGAACCTGCGGAATAATGTTGCAATAGCAATGCAGGACACATTTCTGTTTTCCGATACAATTGAAGGCAATATTGCCTATGGTGTGCCTGATGCCAATATGGAAAGTATTGAAAAAGCTGCTGATGCTGCAGGAGCCCATGAATTTATTGTAAAGCTTTCAGAAGGATACGATACTATAGTGGGAGAGCGTGGAGTAGGCCTTTCAGGAGGACAGCGCCAGAGAGTATCTCTAGCCAGAGCTCTGCTTAGAAATTCTCCCATAATGATTTTTGATGATATTACTTCCAGTGTTGATGTTGAAACGGAACAAAAAATACAGGAAACCCTCAAATCAGTATATAGTGGGAAAACAACATTTATAATTTCCCACAGAATATCATCTGTGCGTAATGCGGATATAATATTTGTTCTTGACAACGGACGTATAGCAGAACAGGGAACACATGAAGAACTACTGGCCAATAAGGGGTATTATTATAATGTATTTATGATTCAAAGCGGCAAGGCTAAAACTTTAGTTGAAGCAGGTGTATGATTTTCACCGCTGCGGAATGGAGATGTTAATATGGCTAGAAATAAGTATGATATAGATGAAAGGCTTGAAAGTGAATTTAATTTTAATCATTTAAAAAGAATTTCCAGATACGTAAGGCCATACAGGAGAAAAATGGCTCTTACTCTCCTTTTGATGATTATAACTACATCAGCCTCACTTTTGGGACCATATTTAATTAAAGAAGCTTTAGACACTAAAATACCTGAGAAGGATGTAGCAGGTCTTGTTGTATTGTCTGCCTTTTTTACTCTGAACCTTGCAATAATAGCAGTTTGTTCAAGATTCAGAATAGAGCTTATTAATGATGTGGGACAAAGTATAATGAGAGATATTCGTCTTGACCTTTTTTCCCATCTTCAGGAATTGCCTTTTTCCTATTACGATAGCAGACCCCATGGGAAAATATATGTAAGAGTTATCAATTATGTTAACTCAATTGGAAACTTACTTTCCAACGGGCTCATCCAGGTAATAATAGATTTAATAAGTCTGGTGTTTATAATAGTTATCATGTTCTCCATAAATGCAAGGCTTATGCTCCTTAGCCTTACAGGCTTGCCTGTACTTTTGCTAACTGTATTCCTGATAAAAAACATGCAGAGAAAAGCGTGGCAGGATGTAAGTGCAAAGCAGTCAAACATGAATGCTTATATACATGAGAGTATTTCAGGAATAAAAGTTACTCAGGCTTATGTACGTGAAAGTGTTAATTTAGGAATATTAGAGGACCTGGGAAATAAATACAGGGATTCCTGGATGAAAGCAGTAAACAGCAGTTTTATTTTAGGACCTGTTGTTGATAATATATCGACTATTGTGACAGCTTTAATATATATGGCAGGAGTGTCATGGATTGCCGGAGGTGTATCACTGGGTGTGCTTATAGCTTTTACTAGCTATACAGGAAGATTTTGGGGTCCTATTAACAACCTCAGTAATTTCTATAATCAGATTGTAACTGTAATGGCATATTTGGAACGTGTTTTTGAAACAATGGACGAAAAGCCTACGGTTGCAGACCTTCCCGGAGCTTATGAAATGCCGTCTATAACAGGCAAGATAGAGTTTAAGAATGTTGACTTCAGCTATGAGGAAGGTGGAAGGCGTATACTTAATAATGTAAGTTTCACTGCCAACCCCGGGGAATCAATAGCTTTAGTAGGCCCTACGGGTGCCGGTAAAACTACTGTAGTAAATTTAATAAGCAGGTTTTACAATATAAATTCTGGTGAAATTCTTATAGATGGTATAAATATACAGGATGTAACCTTGAAGTCCTTGAGAAAACAAATGGGAATAATGCTTCAGGATACCTTTATTTTCTCGGGGAATATAATTGATAACATAAAATATGGAAAGCTTGATGCTGATGATGAAGAGGTTATTGAAGCAGCAAAGGCTGTAATGGCTCATGATTTCATTGTTGAGATGAATGGAGGATATTATGCTGAAGTAAGTGAGAGGGGTTCTACTTTATCTGCAGGGCAGCGGCAGTTAATATCTTTTGCCAGAACGCTTTTGGCTGATCCTAAAATACTAATACTGGATGAGGCTACATCAAGCATAGATACCAAGACCGAAATCGCACTGCAGCAAGGGCTTGAGAAGCTTTTACAGGGGAGAACATCCTTTATTATCGCCCATAGGCTGTCTACAATTAAAAATGCATCACGAATTATGTATATAGATAACGGTGAAATTGTTGAGCAGGGAACACATGATGAACTGATTGCCAAAAGAGGTGCTTATTGGGAACTCTATACGGAACAGTACAAGCATCTCGCGGGCAATGAGGCAGGGTAAGGTGGGAAGTTAGAGTATACAGGCGAGAGGCTGAGTTGTAAGTTGTTAATTGGAAGTTGGAAGTACATCCAGCTTCACGACTGTAACCATGATAACGATTATTCTTACCCTGGGATTACAACTTTAATTCCTCCCGGGATAATTTCAAAGTCAATTTCACCATCTACCATAGAAACTTCTCCATCCACATTAAGGGCTACTTTGTGGTTGCTGTAAATTTTTACTTGCTTACTCCTGTGAAAAGATACTTCCTTAACATCAGAATGCCGGCCTTTGATGAATTTGGGGAAAAACTTCAGAATCCTCAGCCGTCCTACACCTTTGATAAGGCATATGTCAAAAATACCGTCATATATACTGGCAGCAGGTGCAGGCTGCATTCCTCCGCCATAATACCTTCCATTGGCTACTGCAACCAGAAGAGTGTCTGTTTCTATAGAATTATTATCAATAGATATTCTTAAAATATTTTTACTATAGCTTATAAGTGTGGAAAATACCCCAAGGATATACGCGAATATACCTGTGACCAAGGGGAGCTTTTTTATTCTATTTGTATTATAAACTACTTCCGCATCAAACCCTATTGAGGATATGTTAATGAAGTATCTGTCGTTAATTCTGCCGATGTCTGCAAGTTTTTCCTGCCCATGTGCTAGTTTTTCAAGAAGCACACTTTTTGCTTCATCCTTTTGAGAAAGATATAGCGGAGAATAATTCACAAGGCTTTTTACAAAATCATTGCCTGATCCTGCAGGAATCACTGCAAGAGAACTGTCACTTCCGGCAATACCATTCAGAACTTCGTTCAAGGTTCCGTCTCCCCCCACGGAATATACCCTGTATGTATCTTTGCTTACATATTGTTTTACAAGATCAACAGCATGACCCGGCTTTTCAGTCGTTTCTATGAAATACATATCATCTTGCCTTCGCGAAAAAAAGTCCTTTATCTTTGGTATATACTCTAATGCCTTACCCTTACCTGCAACAGGATTTATTATAAAAAGGTGTTTCATAGCTTTTTCTCCCTCAATTTCCCCCATATATTTGCATAATTTGGCATGGTTATTCAATATATAATAAAAATTTGTATAACACTATATTAATATAATATAATAATGATGTAAACACTAGATTTGCAGGGGGGCATTTATCAAATATTTCCTTAAAAAGGAGGGTATATCATGATTATTGGAAAAGAAATACAAAATCACAGAAATGACATCGTAAAAAGCCTTCAAGAGCTTGTCCAAATAAAGAGTGTAAAAGATGAAGCATGTGAAGGGAAGCCCTTTGGACAGGGTGTTGGCAAGGCACTTGAATATATGCGGGTTTTCGACACTTCAAACTAAAAAATAGGCCCTATTAAAATCAGGAAACGCTTACCAATAAAGCCTTTCCTGATTTTTTTGTTGTCAAATTTTAAAAATAATTTGTTGTACGGGGTTGTATTTCGTTAAATTTTATGTTATAATCAAATAATACACAAAAGAGAAGGATGTGTGGCATATGAAGCTTAATTACGATAAAAAGTCCAAGGATCCTACTTACTTCATTCAGGTGGGGTTCCGTAACGGTAAAAAGACATCGACCAGAAATGTGATGAGGATCGGCAAGCATTCCGAACTGCTGGCCATCGATCCCGACCCTCTTGCTTACGCTAAAAGGAAAGTGATGGAAGCTAACGAAGCTCAAAAACACAATAAACTCAGCATGAGTTTTGAGATTGATTTTGATGAGAAACTGACCGCCACCAGTGACATAGCATCCAAGTCGAACCTTTTAAATACTGGCTACATAATTTTGCAGAAGATCTATCACGATCTTGCGATTGCGGATTTTTTCAAAGCTGTCCAGACGAGCCATAAAGCCACCTTCTCCTGTAATGACATTAACCGCTTCCTTACCTATGCAAGAATCCTCGACCCCGAATCGAAACTAGGCACCTTTGACAAGCTGGACACCTACTACGAACAGCCTTCTTTTGGGTACCAGCATATATTGCGTTTCATGGACATACTGGAAAAAAACTATGACGAATATATTGAACACCTTTTCAAAAACAGCGGAAACATCGTCCCCAGGGACACTTCGGTCTGCTATTTTGATTGTACAAACTATTATTTTGAGATCGAAGCGGAGGACCCCGACTGTATTGATGAGGTCACAGGTGAGATTCTAAAAGGATTCCGCAAGTATGGTCCTTCCAAGCAACACCAGCCCCTCCCCCTTGCCCAAATGGGGCTGTTCATGGATGGCAATGGCATCCCTATATCCATGTGTATCAATTCCGGATCCGACAACGAACAAAAATGTGCCATACCTTTGGAGAAGAAAATCACAAAGATGTTCGGTGGCGAGCGGTTTATCTACTGCGCGGACGCTGGGCTTGGCTCCTTCAGCATCAGGCAATACAACTCCATGGGCGGCAGAGCCTTCATTGTTACTCAATCCATCAAAAAGCTGTCCAAAACGCTGAAACAAGCGGTATTTAATGACTATGACTACAAACTATTATCGGACGATACCCCCGTCACAATTAAGCATATGAAGGATTTCGACCGCTTTGACAAAGAGAATCTCCCCTTGTACAACGATTTTGCCTATAAAGTTTTGGATGTTGAAAACGCCGTAGATTTGGGGCTGTACGAGGAAATAGTCCTGAAGAATGGGAAAACCAAAAAAGTAAAGTCAAAAGCAATCCTGAAGCAACGCATCATAATCACATTCTCCAGAAAAGTGATGGAGTATCAGCGTCGGATAAGAAACGCCCAAATTGAACGCGCCCGGAACATTCTAAAGTATCGTGATGTGGAGGAAGTAAAAAAGGGACCGCACGATGTCTCAAGATTCATTAAAAGGACGTCGGTGACGATGGATGGCGAGAAGGCTGTCGACCACTATGAGATTGACCAGGCCGTTATTGACGAAGAAGAAAAATACGACGGATACTATGCGGTGGCTACCAACTTGTATGATGACGCAAAGGACATCTTGAACATCAATTCCCAGCGCTACAAGATTGAGGATTGTTTCCGGATTCTTAAAACCAACTTCTGCGCAAGGCCCATACACCACAGTAAGGAAAACCGTATCATTGCACACTTTATGATTTGTTACACCGCATTATTAATCTACAGATTATTAGAATGTAAATTGGACCAGTATGGCACGCACTTCACAACAGATAACATTCTGGACACATTGAAAAATATGAATGTATCGAACACGCAGGACATGTACTATACAGCAGCATACAAAGGAAGTCAGGTATGTACGGCATTGAACGGTCTGTATGGCTTAGGATTGGACAAGAAATATTATCAACCAAAGGAGCTGAATAAAAAAATAAAAAAAATTTTATAAGAGGTGTTCCATACAACATTTTCGCATGCCAACAAATAGGAGCGAAGCCGCTGTTTAAGCCAGTTTCGCTCTTTATTTTTTACTTCAAGTGTCGAAAACAGGAATATAATATAATAATGATGTAAACACTAGATTTGCAGGGGGGCATTTATCAAATATTTCCTTAAAAAGGAGGGTATATCATGATTATTGGAAAAGAAATACAAAATCACAGAAATGACATCGTAAAAAGCCTTCAAGAGCTTGTCCAAATAAAGAGTGTAAAAGATGAAGCATGTGAAGGGAAGCCCTTTGGACAGGGTGTTGGCAAGGCACTTGAATATATGCTGAATCTGGGTGAGAGTCTGGGTTTGAAGGTTAAAAATGTTGATGGCTATGCAGGACATGTGGAATATGGTGAAGGTGATGAGATTGTGGGAGTGCTTGTTCACCTTGATGTAGTTCCTGAAGGTACAGGTTGGAGCTTTCCACCATTTGGAGGCGAAATTCATGAAGGTAAAATTTATGGCAGGGGTACATCGGATGATAAAGGTCCTGCTGTGGTTGCCCTATATAGCCTTAAAGCACTTAAAGATGCAGGAATAGTCCCCAAAAGAAGAATAAGGATTATCCTGGGGACTAATGAAGAGAGTGGTATGAGTGATATGGAGTATTATTTCTCGAAAGAACCTGTACCGCATATGGGATTTTCACCTGATGCAAATTATCCTATAATTAACAGGGAAAAGGGGATTCTCCACCTGGTTTTTGAAAAAGGTGAAAATGAAAGTCTACATAACAACCCTATTTATACACTCCGGGGTGGTGAAGTTATTAATATGGTACCCCCTGAGTGCAGAGCTTTTATCCCGGAAGATAAAATAAAGCCGGGAGAGGTAGAGTTACTGAAGGATATTGCACAAAAGTTCAATACTTCGGTTTCACATATTAATGATATTAATGGAAAAGGTATTGAAATATTGGTAAAGGGCAAACCGGCCCATGCAGCAAGCCCTCAAAACGGGATCAATGCTATCTATCGGATGCTAAGTTTTCTGAATATGGCGGGAAGAGAAAGGTATCTGGATGGATTCCTTAAATTTTTGCATGAAAAAATTGGAGAAGAAACAACGGGGAGTTCTTTAGGTATTGCACTAAAAGATGAAGAATCCGGAGAATTAACCCTGAACCTGGGGAAGATTATTAAAGATGATACAGGCACGAAAGCATTTATAGATATTCGGTATCCTGTGACATGCAAAATGGAAGAAGTTTTAGCAGCTATAAAAGAAAAAACTGAAAAAGAAGGTATTGTAGTAAAAGTATTGAATCATTCAGAACCATTATATGTCCCGGAAACTCATCCTCTAATAATAAGGCTAATTACTGCTTATGAAAAAATAACAGGAGAAGAGGCAAAGCTGCTTTCCATGGGAGGAGGAACTTATGCGCGCACATTGAAAAATAACGGTGTAGCTTTTGGCGGGGCAGGGACAGGGGCGCACCAGCCTGATGAAAATGTGTCCATTGATGAGCTCATGCATCATGCAGAAATATGTACCCAAGCAATATATGAATTAGCATGCAGCTGATATATTTTACCTTATAGCCTTTAAAATAAATAAAATATTGTGTATAATATAAATAACCTAATAACCTAAAAACTATGAATAACTTGAAAACCTATAACAATGTAAGGGAAACTACCCGAGAAGATACAGAACAATGTAATATTATTTAGGAGGCTGAAATATGGTACATTTAAACAAAGAAAATATTAAAAATAAAAAACTATGGGAAAACACCAGTGTAAATATTCCTGAATTTGATCTGGATAAAATGATTTCTAAAACAACCGAGGATCCTATATGGGTACACTTTGGGGCAGGGAATATATTTAGAGGGTTTATTGCCGCACTTCAGCAGGAACTGCTTGAATCAGGCCTGGCTGAAAAAGGTATTATTGCTGCAGAGACCTATGATTTTGAAATAATTGACAGAATATATGACCCATATGACAACATGGGAATCCTTGTGGTTCTCTATCCGGATGGAAGCTTTTCCAAAAAAGTAATTGCAAGCATATCCGAGTCTTTAGTTGGAGACCCTTCAAGGGGAGAGGATTGGGCAAGATTAAAAAAAGTATTTACCAACCCATCACTGCAAATGGCCAGTTTTACAATAACTGAGAAAGGTTATAACATAAATCAGCTTTCCGGAGAATTTCTGGCTGATGTTAAGAAGGATATGGAAGTCGGTCCTGAAAATCCTATTCATGTTATGTCAAAAGTTGCCTCTCTGGCATATACAAGATATAAAAACGGCCAACTTCCTATAGCTTTTGTAAGTATGGATAACTGTGCAGAAAACGGAAAAAGGCTTTCAACTTCAGTTAATACTATTGCAAGGGTATGGGCTGAAAAGGGACTTGTAGAAAAGGAATTTATTGATTACTTAAATGACAGTAAAAAAGTTTCCTTCCCTTGGTCAATGATAGATAAAATAACTCCGAGACCTGCAGAGGAAGTAAAAAATGTATTGGATAATGCAGGAATTGGCGGGATGGATATTATCAGAACAAATAAAAACACTTTTATTGCTCCTTTTATTAATGCAGAAGGACCTCAATATCTTGTTATTGAGGATAGCTTCCCTAATGGCCGTCCCCCTCTGGAAAAAGCCGGAGTTATTTTTACAGACAGGAATACAGTTGACAGGGTTGAAAAGATGAAAGTAGGTACCTGCTTAAATCCTCTGCATACTGCTCTTGCAATATATGGGTGCTTACTGGATTATAAAACTATTGCCCAGGAAATGCAGGATGATCTTTTAAGAAAATTGGTTGAAAAGATCGGTTTAGAGGAAGGAATGCCGGTTGTTATAAACCCAGGTGTTATTGACCCTGTTGCATTTGCAAAAGAAGTTATCGAGGTAAGACTTCCCAACCCATACATACCCGATACTCCTCAAAGAATTGCAACAGATACCTCCCAAAAGTTAAAAATAAGATTTGGGCAGACTATTGCAGCTTACAAAAACAGCCCGGATCTAGATGCAGCAAGTTTGAAGTATATACCGCTGGTACTGGCTGGATGGTGCAGATACCTTATGGGGATTAATGATGCAGGCAAAGAAATGACACTAAGCTCGGATCCTATGCTGGAAACATTAAAACCATATTTTGCAGATATTAAGCTTGGAAATCCTGAAAGTGCTGCTGGAAAATTAAAACCCATATTACCAAATACTGAGTTGTTTGGAGTAGATTTATATGAGGTTGGGCTTGGAGAAAAGGTAGAACAGTATTTCACTGAAATGATTGCAGGAGAAAATGCTGTAAGGAATACTTTACGTAAATATTTGGGATAAATATAAATATCAAATGTACCCAATAAATACCTGATGCATATAAATAACTAACTTAAAGATGCCTGCACTTTTGTGCAGGCATCTTACTTTCAATATTTTCACTAAAATTTTACTTGTTTTAACTAAAATGTAACAATCTTTAGCCGAATAATAAGGTATAATAGTTTATGAAAAAATTAAGAAATTTTGTTATTGATGTTACATTAATTATAAGCAATGTATTATTATTATTATTTTTTGCAGGTGGTTTTGCGGCGTATAATTGGGCAAAGATAACACTAATTTTTGAATTAAACAATAAATAGCGATTATTAACAGCTATTATGGACATAAGCAGCTATTTTCTATAATTAACCTTTTGTGAAAAATTTAACCTTTTCACTTTGATAGACATGTTGCTAAATGCAGGAGGAATGAAGCTTAAAATGACAGAAGCAATTATTAATAAAAAGACTAAAATAAAAGAAAATAAAATTGTAGCCAGGGTATTGGAAAATGAGTATTCTTACTGGATATATCTCTTTATCTCCATAATGTGTAAGTGCTTGTATTTTCAATTTACTACTCAAATAAACAGGCAGCCTTATTTCTCACATGATAATCTTGCAATGATTTTTTCATCGTTTTGTATTCTGATTATTATTACTGGCTTAATAGTTATGCTTTTTAACAGGAAGAGGTTAACAGCTATTTTTGTGCTGAATTTAATAATATCATCAATACTTACAGGTGATACAAACTTCTTTCGCTATTACTATGGAATATTATCAATTCCTGTTATCTTACAGATTGATATTAAGCTCTTCAGTTCTATTCAGCAAAGTATAGAGAGCTTATTTAAAGTTAAAGATATAATATATATACTGGATATACCCATGTTGCTTATATGGCTGATAAAATTCAGAAAAAAGGGTATTGAGAAAGTTAACCCTGCCAATAGGCTAATAGCTGGCGTTTTATCACTGGCGCTAGGTGTGGCAGGCTTTATATCCATATATAGTAAAACCGATATGGATATTCTTATTTATAACAGCAATTATATAACTCAAAAAATGGGTATCCTTTATTCGCACTTTGATGGCTTAAAATTATATGCTAAAGAAAGTTTTAATAAAAATAAGGGATTAACACAAAATGAGAGTTATTCTATTAAACAATATTTTGGCAACAAGCAGGAGCCTGGAAGAAAATACAGGGGTATTGCGAAGGATAAGAACCTAATAGTAATACAGGTTGAAGCCCTTCAGGAGTTTATGATTAACAGGAAAGTAAATGGTGTAGAAATAACGCCCAACCTAAATAAATTAATTAATGAAAGCCTTTATTTTAACAACTTCTACTACCAAGTTGCAGGAGGCAATACTTCTGATGCGGAATTTTTGCTGAACACTTCTCTGTATCCTGCAAAAGAAGGAGCAGTGTATGTAAGATTTGCCGAGAACACATATCATTCTCTACCTGAAATTATGAATAATAAAGGATACAATACTTATGCATTACATGCTTTTACCGCCAAATTCTGGAACAGGACGGAAATGTACAAGACATTGGGGTTTAAAGAGTTTATAGACGGGTCATACTACGAGATGGATGACTTTGCCGGATGGGATGGGGAGGCCTTAAGCGATGCATCTTTTTTCAATCAATCCTTAGATAAAATAGATACTTCCAGGCCATTCTATTCATTCTTTATAACTCTTTCAAGTCATTACCCATTTACGTTCTTTGAAGATTATAATTTTGAAGCAGGTGAATTAGAAGGTGCTTTCATAGGAAATTACATCAAAGCTATAAATTATGCCGACAGTTGTCTGGGGAAATTTATAGAAGAACTCAAACAAAAGGGCCTTTACAATAATTCACTTCTTGTTGTTTATGGAGACCATTCGGGAGTCCCTAAACACCTTTCAGGAGAACTTATGGATTTTTTAGGAATGGATTATAGTGATACACAGTGGATAAAACTGCAAAAGGTTCCATTAATAATACACTACCCAGAACAAATAAATGGGGATACTATCAGTGTTACCGGAGGTCAAATTGATATTTTGCCTACCATTGCCAATTTGATGGATTTCAAAGCCCCTTATGCTATGGGCAAAGACCTTCTCAATACTAAAAACGGGTATGTTGTTCTAAGAAATGGTACGGTAATAACTGAAAATTATATTTATATAAATGAACGTGGTGAGATATATTCCGCAAAAGATGGGAAACCATTAAAGATAAGAGATTACCAGAATAATGTAAAATCCTTTTTAAAGCAACTTAATATTTCTGACTTAATTATAGAAAAAAATGCTTTGGAATACATTAATTAGGGTATATATAGTATATATAAGTCACTTATTGACAAAGCAGTATTAAAATAAAATATATATACAGTGAAAATGACAGTCATAATGCAGGCAAAGCTAATTGAGTTAACTTTGAAATGATGGAAAAAAGTTATAGTACAAGCTTGAAGTTGGGAAATAATTTCCACGCTGGAAGCTTCAATCATGGTATGTTGCCAAATTATGCCCATATATGGCAAAATAATGTTGAAAATCCGTGGGAAATGGTGTAATATTTGGTATTAGGGTAACAGATGCAAAAATAGAAATAACAATAAAAAACCATCTAATATTATAGGGGAAATGCACACAAAGGATGAGAAGCGTTAAGTGAGGTTTTAAAAATGCAATATGGGGAAAAGGTTACACAATTAAAAGAAGAGATAATGATGCTTCAAAAAAAGCTGGGGGATTCGATAAATGATGAAAAAATCAACTCTGGTAACCTGCTTAAAATCAGCAAAGAATTAGATGCCCTCATTGTAGACTATTACAATGCGAAATCTGATTCTGAACTTTGATTGAATTTATTACATTTATTAAGAATAAGCCTGGCTTCTTCTCTTTTTTTTATAGAAGCTATTTCAGTAATATTGTCTTCCAAAAACTTAATTTTTTGCTTTGAGCATTCATAAAAAGTGCTATACTGTATTTTCCTGCGTTCATATAATATAATCAGCAATTCAAGAAAGTTAATAGTAACTATAAGTAGATTATGAACCTTCACCAAATCACTCCTCATTTATATTAACCCAGGCACATTTAAGTGTCTTATAATAATTATATTCGGATATACACAAAAAATGAATTATTAATCGTTGCCTTTTTCGTCTTCTAATTTTGATTTCATGCTGATACATTATAATATACTATTTGAAGCATATATCGTCAATACAATGGGCAATAAAATAGTAAAACTTTGTATTATTACCCAATAAAAGATTTAGAGATTTTTTAAAAAACATTAAATATTTAACTAATATTTATAGTTGACATATTAAGGAATATAATATATAATATAGAAAACAATACATAATGTAACACTTACAATATACTGCAGGGCGAGGGGGTTGGAATATGTGAGAAGACTGAAACTAATACTTGCTGATAAGGATGAACCATATATCGAAAGCTTGACAGGGTACTTGATGGAAAAACATCCCTATAAGTTTCAGGTAAATTCTTTCACAAATAAGGACCATTTTAAACGGTTTCTGGCGGAGGATGAAGGTATTATTGATATAGTACTTGTGGGTGAGGAATTCTGCGATAATCTAAATGGCCTGGAACAGGATAACAAGTTGCCTGTGATTATACGAATCTCTGAAAGAATGACGGTTTCCGAGTATTTTAGCAAGGAAATTGCAGGATGTAAAAACGAAATTTACAAATACTGCAGCGGTGAAAAGCTGGTGAAAGATATCTCTAACATATATGAAAAGGAAAAATACAGCAATATGCTGCTGGAAAAAGAAGTGAAGAAAACCAGGATGGTTAGTGTTTATTCGCCTGCAGGAGGAACAGGAAAAACTACAATTGCAGCTAATTTATCTATACAGTATGCTAGGGAAGGAATGAAAGTATTTTACTTAAACCTTGAATCCATACGTTCTGTAAATTGTTTTCCTGGAAGCCTACCTGAAAAAGAAGCTCAAAACAGTTTTTCAAAAATACTGTTTTCATTAAAGGAGAAGGATACAGACATTAATCACAAGATTGAAGCTGCACGATGCAAGGCCTTGCAATATGATATATATTATTTTCCACCTCCGGATAATGCCATGGAATTAGATGAGATATCTGCCTGTGATATTAAATATCTTGTAGATCAAATTAAGTTAATGGCCCAATATGACATTATTATTGCAGACCTGGCGAGTTCTTTTAACCAGCTGAATACAGCTGTTATGGAGGATTGTGATGAAATAGTTCTGGTTACAACTACTGATATGGTTGCATTAAGCAAGATGGAGCACTTTGTAAATAGCCTCCAGATTTATTGCCGAAAAAAGAATATTAGCTTTATAGATAAAGCTACTATAATAATAAATAAGTGGGAAGAAGGCAGTTCATTTGATATTAATAGACTAAACTCTCTCCTCTCAACACCGGGGAAAAATATTGATATAAAACTGCCATTTGAGGAAAGACTTGAATTGCAGGAATGGAAGGCAGATGAAATTAACAGCTTTAATAGGGAATTAAGAAAGCTAATAGGTAGATTTGATGGTGTTTGATAGTAGCGGTGATATATATAGTAACAGTGATATATTATGTAGGATAAGAAATACTGTAAGCAGTATTATAAGCAGAAACATTGATTGTGGCAAAGATATTTCAGATTCTGAAATAAGAGAGCTAATAACAAATGCAGTATTTGATATATCTGGAGAATTCTATTTCAGTATTAATGAAAAGCATGAGATAGTAGAAACTGTTTTTAACTCTATGAGAAGGCTGGGAGCTATTCAGCCCTTTATTGATGATGAATCCGTTACAGAGATCATGGTAAATGGTCCTGGTAATATTTTCATAGAAAAGGGTGGCAAAATATACAAGTCAGATGTTAGATTTGAAAGTACCGAGAAATTGGAGGATGTTATTCAATCTGTAGTTTCAAAAGCAAATAGAGTTGTAAATGAAGCATCGCCGATTGTTGATGCCCGTCTCAAGGATGGTTCAAGGGTTAATGTAGTATTGAAACCGATAGCAGTGAATGGACCTGTTATGACTATAAGGAAATTTCCTCAAAAGCCTCTGACAATGGAGCAGCTTATTAAATGGAATTCTATAACCATAGAGGCGGCAGATTTCTTAGGAAATCTAGTAAAGGCAAGATATAACATTTTTGTGTGTGGAGGGACAGGCTCCGGTAAAACTACATTTCTTAATGCTCTCTCTAACTTTATATCGGGTGATGAGAGAATAATAACTATAGAAGATTCTGCTGAGCTTCAAATAAAAGGGATACAAAACCTGATAAGCCTGGAAACAAGGAACGGAAACATGGAAGGCAGAGGAAAGATAGGTATTAGAGAACTTATAAGGACTTCTTTAAGGATGCGTCCAGAAAGGATTATTGTTGGAGAAGTCCGGGGAGAAGAGGCTCTGGATATGCTTCAGGCTATGAATACAGGCCATGAAGGTTCACTCTCTACAGGACATGGAAATTCTTCAAAAGATATGTTGAGCAGACTTGAAACTATGGTACTGAGCGCTGCTCCTCTGCCACTTACTGCAATACGCCAGCAGATTGCGTCTGCAATTGATGTAATTGTCCATTTGGCAAGAATGCGGGATAAAACCAGGAAAACTGTTGAAATAACTGAAGTTTCCGGTTTTAAGAATGGTGAGATTGTATTAAATCCGCTTTTTGTTTTCAGCGATGAGGGAGATACTGAAGATGGAAAAGTTAAAGGCAGCCTTGTAAAAACAGAAAACAAAATGGTGAAAACAGCAAAATTCCATACGGCAGGAATGCATTATTGATACTGGGGGTATTTTTACAAATGAAAAAAGGTGCGGAAAAATGTAATAATAAAAACTCGTGCAGGGAAGACAACAATATAATCGATTATAGCATATATATTATGCCCCTAAAAGAAAAAATCTATCATATTCTAAAAGTCATGCCCATAATATACTTTCTGGTTTATTTATTTTATAAGAGTCATTTGTTTAGTTTGATATTGAGTCTTGCAGCTTTTGCCTGGCCATCAATTGAAAATAAAAAAGTAATTAAAAAACGCAGAAATGAACTAAACCTTCAATTCAAAGACATGCTTTATTCCCTTCATTCGTCCTTGTCAGCAGGAAAATCTGTTGAACTTGCATTTGTTGGGGCTGTGGATGACCTGGCCATCCTGTATCCAAGCCCTGATACCTATATTATTATGGAAGCAATCTACATAGTGAGGAAACTGGAAATGAATGAAACTATTGAATCTGCTCTTGATGATTTTGCCTATCGTTCAGGAATCGAGGATGTCCAAAGTTTTGCTGAAGTATTAAGAATTTGCAAAAGAACAGGAGGAAATATAGCCGATGCTATAAAAAGGACAACATCTATTATCAATGACAGAATTGAAATTAAGCAGGATATTGATACAATGCTTGCCAGGAAGAATTTTGAAAGGAAAGTGCTGAATATTATGCCTGTAATAATGCTTGTATTGCTTTCAGCTACAGCGGGAGATTATATTAATCCTGTTTACACCGTTCCAATAGGGAGGATTGTTATGAGTATTGCGGCACTTTTAATAACTATATCATACTTTATATCAAAAAAAATAATGGATATAGATGTGTAATACAGGGGGAAAAGATGAGTTTAGCTATCCTAGCATACTTAACAGCAATTTTAGTTTTATATATTTTGTCAAAAGGAAAGTATGACAATCTGGTAGAATCGCTGGATAAAAAACAATTCCCACTCAAAAATCTGCTCCCAATAGGTCTATATATTATGGATGCTATAGGCTGCAGATACGTATCAAACTATGATAGAAGGCTGCTTGTGAAAATAAGTGAAATATATGGATCGAAAAACTCGTGGCATTACTTAAAGATACACTGGGCCAACAAAATGGTTTTATTTGCTTTGGGAGTATTTGTTATTCTGCTGATAGGACTCGGTACAGCTATTGATATGACTTATGCAGTATTAAGCATATGTTTTTTGGCTATGATAGTAATCTTAAGTGATAGGGAACTGGATAGTAAATTAAAAAGAAGGCATCTGTCAATTCAGTGGGATTTCCCGGATTTTCTAAATAAGCTTACACTTCTTGTCAATGCCGGGCTTACTACATCCAGGGCCTGGGAGAAAGTAATTAGAGAGAATAAAAAGCAGTCGGACTTATATAGAGAAGCGGAAATTGTAATTGCTGAAATAAACTCCGGGAAATCGGAGATTAAAGCATATGAGGATTTTTCCAGAAGATGCAGAACGGTAGAAGTTGCACGATTTGTATCCATAGTAATACAGAATATCCGAAAGGGAAATTCAGAACTTGCTTCAATTTTCAGAGTACTTTCAAACGAATGCTGGGAAATGAGAAAAAATACTGCTAAAAAACTAGGAGAGGAGGCCTCAACAAAAATGGTAATCCCTATGATGTTTATGCTGGTAGCAATTCTTCTAATAGTATCAACTCCTGCGGTTTTATCTATTTTTAAAATGTGATTGTACGAAAGTAATTGTAACCATGTAATTGAAAGAACGCAATTAACAGGTAGAATCTGAGTCTTACAGTAAAAATTTGGGATGATACAGTGAAGCAAAGTATTATAACAATATTAAATACAAAGGGGGCAGATATATGACTGAGCTCATGAAACGCTTTATGAAGGATGAAGATGGAGTAGGAACTGTAGAGATAGTTGTAATAATAGCAGTTTTGGTGGGGATAGCTCTAATTTTCAGAGATGCCATCATAAAGTTTGCAGTTAAAGTCATGAAGAGTGTTTTTGGCGATGACAGTATTATTAATGATATTAAAAGCAACGGGATAAGAAATGGTAACGCAATTAATTAAAAAGGCAGGCTGTAATAAATAATCGGGGAAATAGTATAGTGAGGTGATGATGGTGGACATCCAGAATTACGGGATAAGGCCAATATATGAAAGAGATGACTTCTCCAGCTACCTGGTAATAAAGCCGGAAGTGAATAAACTATTGAATTATCAAGTGGAGATGATTATTAACAATCGGATACCCGGCTTGCTGCCAATGGACTTAAGACGTAAAAATAATGAAACATGCTTATATTATAATATTACTTCCCAAATGCCTCTCTCTCAGTTCTTGTCAAGAAAAAAAATAAATAAAGAGGAGTTTGTAAACCTGTTAAGCCAGATTACGGGTATAATGCTTTCGGGTGTAAATTATCTTTTATACAACAAGTGCTACATCCTAAGGGTTGATTATATATACATAAATCCGGCAAACTTCGAGATAAATATGGTTTATATACCTGCAATAATGGATGAGGAAGTTAACCAGATCTTAAGAAAGTTTGTTATTAATTTAATTGTTAATACTGCATATATTGAAGACGAAAATACGGGAGACAATTTTATTCAGAAAATCATCAACTACTTGAAAGGTGAGACCTTTAATATTAACGGCTTTAACAGGTTATTAATGCAGTTATCTACTGGTGGCAATCAGGATGAATATACAAATACCGAAGATCAAATGAGCATAAAAAGTGCACCAGATACAATGGGTATGGATGGTGTATCAGACATAGGGAGTGCAAATTCTGAAGCGGCATTAGAGGAAAAGACAGGAAAAGTGAATAGTTGGGATGAGGTAAGGTGCGGGAAAGGTGACAGAGGGAAGGGAACTGAAATAGACGACAAGGGTAAGCAGTGCAGCTATAATACAAACGATGAAGAACAAGGAGGATTGTTGGGAAATCTGATATTGAATCATAGCAAGATTTCCGGTAAAGTATGGATGGCTATTGGTTCACAGCTTATTATCCTAATTCTTATTTTATTAAGTAAGAAATTTTTCGAATCTTTAAACGGGAATATTAAAACTACATATGCTGCAGTTGCTTTAATAATTATTGCTATAGACACATTGCTTTTCAAAAACCTGTTTGGAATGGGAAAAACCGTAGACAAGCCCCAAAGCAGTCCAGAAGGCATGTGCTTTACCTCTGGCACTCAGAATATAAGCTCTAAGAACATAAATGCCGACAATATGAATACTCAGCATACAAATATCCGGGAGGATATGAATACTCAGCATACAAATGCCTGGCAGGATATGAATGCCCAGTCTAATGCCCGGCAGGGTATTAATTCGGAGGAACAGCCATATAGAGGGTTGAATCTTTCTGGCTTTGGAAAGCCTGAGAAACAAATAACCAGGGAGCCAATAAGTAAAGAACCAATGAAATCAAACAGCTATTTTTGCCATGAAGCTAAAACTGCTCTTGACTATGGTGGAAAGACTGTACTGCTATCAGGCAAAAAGGAACAGAAGCCTATGATAATAAATATGAAAGGAAATCTACAGGAGGAAGTACCTGTTAATAAGGCTGATTTCCTCATAGGCAGACTGGAAAACCAGGTTGACTATACAATAAAAAACGATACTATAGGTAAAGTACATGCTCAAATAATTACCCGGGAAAACAGGTATTATTTAAAGGATCTAAACTCAAGGAATGGTACCTTCATTAACGATATTAGAATTGACTGCAATACTGAGAATGAGATAAAAGATGGGGATAGAATTACATTTGCAGACATGGATTATCTTTTTGTTGTAAGGTATATATAACGCAAAAATGGTTCTGCAGGGATGCTAATCTGTTGCTGTTGTGCTGTTGTAATATATTATCAATAATAGTTGGATGAGGAGTTTAATGAATATGATGCGAAGGTTTTTAATGGTAAGAATGGCTTTCATGCTTTTCACGTCTACTGTGGCAATAGCTCTATTGACATCAGTTATTTTTCTGTCAGGGAGTATCACAGTCCTGGCAGAGATGCCAACCTCCGGGTCTGGTTTTAGTACAGTTTTAGAAAGGCTTTCTGCAATAGAAAATCCTGATATTGAAGAGGCTGCAAAGAGATTTAATGATATAAAGGATCACTGGAGTAAAGAGTATATAGGGAAACTTGCCTTGCTGGAAATAGTAGCAGGATATGGAGGCAGCAGGTTTGGACCTGAGGATACTTTGAAGGTAGACGAATTTTTAAAAATGACCTTGCGTGCAATGGGTCATAAGGTAGAGGAAGGGATGGAGTATTGGGCAGAACCATATATAAAGCTGGCCAGGGAAGAGAAGATTATTGAGGAAAGGAATTTACAGATTACAGAAGACCCATTTTAAGGGAGGAAGCTGCCAGGATAATGGTGAAGACAGCGTTAAAAATTGAGGAAGCACCTATACCCAACCATACAAGTTATGCAAAATTAAGAATACCCGATTATCACGATATAGGTGATGAATATAAGCAGCATGTGTTGTATGCCTATTCAATGGGTTTTATAGCAGGCATAGGCAATGGCAGCTTTCTGCCTAAAAAGACGCTTACTAGAGGCGAGGGAAGTGCTATTGTAATGAGGTACCTGGATGAAGGCATGAGAAAGCCAATGAAGCCGAAGGATAGTGAGATAGTTAAGTTCTATGATGATTATGAGAACAAAATATACGAAATATACCCGCCTTCCAAAACCGAAGTAATAGATGTAATAAGAGTAATGAGTGATAGTGCGAAGAAAAGTAAAGGGTTACCTTTAAGGGGATATTATGCTCCTGATGAAGTAGTAGGTACTAGGCTCTATAAAAGTAAAGAAGCCTATGAAGAAAGCAGTATATTTAAAGACTGTAGTTTCAGTATAAGAATGGCTGAATGGGAATTAAATGGTTATGATATTACCATATTTGATGCCAAAGCTACCAAAGAACTTCACAGAGATGTATTCATTGATTTGCTTAACCATCTTCTTGAAGATGAAGCAGAAAGGGCAATAAAAGATTTTGACCACATCCTTGAACTGGCAATTAAAAGACAAGGAATTCCATATCAAAAAGAATACAGCCTTAACAATAGAATAGTAATTATTACTAAACATAATAGCGATGATGGTTTTGGTATGTATATAAGGATTAAAAATAAAGGAAACTAGAAAGCAAAATATATAAAAAACAATGGCTATATCAAAAGTAGGTGAAGAATAATGAAGAAAACTAAAAAAATTAGCTTAGTACTAATAATATCAATACTTATATCTATGTTTACTCTACCCGATATATCATTAGTGACTGTAAAAGCAGAAGATGATAGCGAAATGTATTATGAAAAAGGCTATTTCCCTGTATTCTATGATGAAAACAATAAAAACACATTTGAGAGCATAAATAGCACTCTTCCACCGGGAACACCTTCAACCATAACAGTTAACGGAAGTGTGTTCCCTTTTAACTACAGGCTGTGGTTTGCTAAAAATATTGTAGTATATGGTGATTATTCAACTGCCAACTCCAGATCAAATGATTTCAAGGCTGAAACAGACAGCCCTTATGGAGTAGGTTTTTACAGTAAAAATGGAGTAAGGGGAGAGTACCGTTATCATGGCTTTGATGTAGCAGGTAATAGATATAATAATACATGGTGGACAATAGATGTAAATACTGGTTCAAGTATCAATGATAATGTATGGTTATATAGACCATGGAGCAAGGATACCTATAATTTGGAAAAAATAAGCCCTTATAATGAAGCAGCAGAATGGCCGAGAAATCAAGAAGACCAGAAAACCAAGGCCTGGATTAACCGCCCTATTCAAAAGGACGGCATAACCCTTACCTTTGAGAATGCAGAGAACAATAGTGAAAGGGAGGCTTACAGGTATATAAATATTATGTCAGCACCCACCATAAACTACCCGGGTGAAGCCAGAGCATGGTACAAATATAACAACCAGCTCCTATACCGTACTTTCACTATAGACAAGCTGGACCATGTGGACAAGCTTATGACAGATGTAGCAACTTCCGTAAAGATATTAACACCTGAAAACCGACTTGCAATAAAAGATTTTGGTTCCGGGAGCTCCGGAAATACACTAGAATACCTTGACAGCGAAATAGAGGTGGAAGTGGAAGTATCAGGTGTACTGCTGGATGAAGAATATTATAAGGATCCTGTCAAGAAAACAGCAAGGTATACAAGGGAGGATATAAAAGACTGGACAATATCACTAGGAAGCGACATAAGGGGCAGTGTAAAGTCTGTAGATTATAATAAAGGCAAAGCAATATTTATCTTAAAATATAAGGTCGCAAGCATACTTGCCCAAAACACATATACATTAAAAGGAAATACAAGAGTAAATTTTAAAAACGACAAAAGCAATGAAAATACCGGTAGCACTAACTTAGTATTTAAAATTGAGAACAAAATACCGTCTGTATTAATAAAAGACAAACAGATGACTGCTGTTAGTTCTGCATTTGATGTCCTGGCATCACCGGAAGTTTTAACAGTCCTGGATTATGGAGAGAATAATACTCAGGAATATCTTAATGGTATTGTATTTGTACCAGTCAGGGTAACAGGTACACTTATGGATACAATATTTTATAATAATCCTGAAGAAAGGGAAAAGAGATATAACAGGGATGATATTCACAGTTGGACAATGAGCCTGAATGAAACAACTTACCCTAATATTGCCCCTGATGATTCAGGTCCTAGTGGATCTTACAAGAACAAGAAAGATGCAATAATAACCTTGTGGTTTAAACGAAGCGAGATATTCCAGAGGCAAACATGGAAGCTTAATGCATATTCAGAGGCCCTGTTCCTTGATGGTAAATCCAGTAAGAGAAATGCAACCGGCACACTGCTGTTCACAATTAAAGCAGCACCTCAAAACCAGGAACCACCACAAGAGCCGCCACCGGAAGCAATAGAGGAACCTCCGCCACCGCCTGTTATAATAGAGCCCGATTGTCATATACCACATCCCGGCTTTGATATTGTACCATACCCTGCTTATGATAACACGGATTTAAGCCAGGTTTTATCAAGGAAGGTATATATAAATGGGGATGAAGTAGATGATGTTGAGTTCTTTAGTGGGAATTATATATTCGGTGATGGAAACGATGGAATAAAGAAGATAGATGTTATTTATGAAAGCATGGATGAAATAACCAGTTCAACTACTCAATGGGCATACATATATGATACAAAACCAACGGCACAGTATAAGCTGGAGGGTGCATTTAAGGAGAACAGAAAACTATTGGCTTCAGAAAATTGTGCATCAGGGAACACTCAAATAGTCCTTGATAAATACCCCATAGTATCTTATAACTGGAAATTTATATCTATAGACGGAGAATCAAGTTCACTTAAGCAAAGAACTCCAACATCAGATAAATATAGGGAATTTTTGTATAAAAAGCCGGGAGTATATAGATTGGAGTTAACTGTAACAAATACATTAGGCAGAGTATCAAAGCCCTATACACTGGACTTTGTTATATACGAAGATACACCACCTGCAATAGAAATGAATATATGGAACGGAGTATTAACCAGGGGAGAAGAATTAAAACTGCACTATTCAGCAAGCAGTGTTGATAATGATAGTATAGCATTAAAAACCCTGCAGCTATATTATGACAGCAATAATGACGGAGAATGCGATCAGCTTGTTAAAACATTTCCTGATGGTGAGTTTGCCGGCTATGCACCTGACAAACTGGGGAAATATAGGCTGGTGGCAACAGCAACTGAAGAATTTGGGCAGGAAACCCTGCCAGAATATACAACTGTTGCTGACAAAAAGAAGAAAACCGCAGAAAGTGAATTCTGGGTGGACAACCTTGTGCCGATGACCGATATATACGTAAATGTACCTGTAGTTAAGCCGGAAATTGATTTGTATGTCATGATGGATAAAAATCTAAATGAGAGTATAAAACAATACATAACTGCAAACAGAATTAACTTTAACAACTTTTTAAGAACAAAGAATATACTGCCAAAGGTTGAAACCTGGGATATGAAAACCTATGAATACTCTCAGTCGGTAAGTGATACATACAGATCCGGGGAATCATATCCACCATCCTCCATATTGTATTCAAGTGGCGGGTATTCGGGAACACTTTATCTTGAGCCTGACAGTACAGTGGACAATGGAGAAGACAGAGATTTTGGCAGCTGGGATACAAAGACGGAATCAAAGGAATTTACAAGGTCTCACAGCAATACAATAACTGAAGAATGGTGGGATGGAAGTCTATACAGAACAACTGAATCCGATCCGGAACCTTCGAGTTATGATGTAGATGAGGACGGCTACAGCGGAAGTATCCCGCAAGTGAGCAGGGACGGCCCTTACAACCGGAAGGTAGATAACTATTATTCAGATAGAGAATTTATAATACATCATTCCAATACGGTTACTGACTGCTACAACGATGGGAAACTGGTATACTCCTCTAATTCTGATCCTGCACCTTCAAGCTATTATATAAATGAGGATGGCTACAGTGGATATATTTACAGGGATGACACCGAAGGTCCGTATAACGAAAAACACTGGTTCGAAGGTCAATATGAATACTATGAAAAAACATGGGTAGCTGTATTTAGAGGTACTCTAAGCAAGATTCATGCATGGGATATCCATGAAACATATATAAGTACCTATAGAGGGACATTGACTAAATCAAAGCAGGTATGGGTTCCTGATATGAGATGGGTAAGCGATTACATAGGCTATTACTCAGGCATAGTGTACAAATATGTACGGCAACCATATTCAAATCCTTTCAGAGCCACATCAGACAAATATGTTGTGTATATAAGTGATGGAAACATAAATGAGCTTACGGACCTTGGAATGGTAATGTCAAAGGCAGATGCCCGGCTGATACTTGTGGGAGCCAACTCTATTAGGAATCAGATGGCGCATGATCATTATATATCAAGAGATAAACCCATGGAGCAGATTATGCAAGAGGTGTTAGATTACATAGCAATAAACAGTCCTGCTATAGAAAAGCATTATGTGCTTGCAGGAGTAGACATTTTTGATATAAAAGCTATTGATTTTGATGATGAAAATGATCCAATTATTGAGAGAAAGTTTCAGTACGTGCAAGATGCAAATTATTTTGATAATCCAACAGGAATGGAAAATTTTGCAGCAGCTAGCTTTTCTGAAAATAGCAATTGGGTAGATACCAAGGTAGGCAAGTTTAATGAAGTAGGAGAGTTCCGTATATTCAGAAGAATAAAGGATCAGCCTTCACCAGATCCTAACTTTGCAAACTACTCATATTTTTCTGGAACTCCTGAGTTAAGAGTATATGCTCACAGAAAACCTATTGCAAAAGCTTCATTGGAATGGGATTATGACAATTCTAAAGGAGTTTATAAAACCAGGTGGGTATGTCAATCCTATGATTTTGACCACCAGTATTCCAGGGAGGATAAGGGAATTGCGGAAAGGAAAATAATGTTCAGAAGGACCGGCGGCGAATGGTATTATTATGTTCCGGAAGAATTATCATCTGGGACTTATGAATTGCAATACTATGTCAAGGATATTGAAGGAGCATGGTCGGATCCGTTTGCAATGAATTTTACATTGCTATCAGCACCATCCATCCAGTTTGATGCAAAGCTGTGTACCAAAGATTCAAAATTCAGCCTCAATAATATCCCTGCTTCCGAAGACCTGGAGGTTTACGATGCATGGACAAGGTACCCTTATAATGTGAAGCTGGAAATGGCACTTTATAATGGAAGTATAAGGATAAGCCCTGTAAAATCAGTGAACTATAGTTCTTCAACAGGTGTAAAAACAGGCAATGATATACAATGGAATAGTATAAGCTATCAAGTACCGAATACCATAAAAGACGGAACATATACCTTTAAAGTAGAGGCTGTTGATACTAACAATTCAAGCATACAGGCAGTGAAAAGTTTTTCTGTAATGGTAAACACCCCTATAAATCTGGTACCGTCAATGCCTGAAACTGTTATGACAGGAAATACAGCAGATATAAAGGCTGCTACTGAGAAATATGCAAGTGTTACAAGAGTTGCCATGTTTTATGGAACATCATATGAGCAGAATCTGGAGCTTTCAAGCGTTCTCCAAGAGGATATGAAGGAATGGAGCAACAAATATACAATACCTTCCAATATACCGGAAGGTGTATACACAGCACGATTTATATCGACAACGCAAAACGGCAAGTCTGAAATGAAGGATGCTACATTTAAAGTAGAAACTTTAAAAATTAGCAAAGTAACCATAGAGGGGTATTGGAACCATTGGAGAGGTCAGGTAGATATGTTTGGCAGGCAACTTGCAAATGAGCCTCATAGGTTCTTAAGCCTGGAAAGAGTAAAAATTAATGTGCAGACAGATGGCTTTGCAGATAAAGTTGAAATACGGTTCAGTCCTGAATTGGAAGCAATGAGATATAGAGACCAATATAATAACTGGTATGATCAGAAAGAGGATTTTGGAATAGACTACACATCCTTTCCCAAGACATTCATGCTTGATAATACTAAAAAAGAAAATCAGATTTATTGGGAATATGTACTGCCGCTGACGGAGAGTACAAAATCATGGGAAGATAAACGGCTTAAAAATGCGTATTACATGGAAGTAACTCTTTGGAAGGGTGAAAAGTCGGTAAAATACGTAATAGATAATATAGACATAACAGGGAATATATATGATTTAACCTATATACAACCTGTATAGTAGTTTATTATCCAAACAAACTGGACAAACTGGACAAACCGGCAAAAGCTGCTTAAATCTGTTAAAATTATCTAATGATGTTTAAAATGGTAAAAAGCTGTTTAATAAAACAAACAGCTTTTTACCATATAATTTATTATCTAAAATCCTCCGGCCTTTTATTGCTAATTCCAAACTCACATAGTAATGCCTTCACGATTCTTTCTGAAGCCTTTCCGTCCCCATACGGGTTTACTGCTCTGGCCATTTTATTATATTCGTCGTTATTATCAAGTAGTTTATTGGCAAGAGTTATTATATTTTGCCTGTCAGTGCCTGCCAAACATACTGTTCCGGCTTTTATGGCTTCAGGTCTTTCTGTTTCATTTCTAAGAACAAGGACAGGTTTCCCCAGAGACGGAGCTTCTTCCTGGAGTCCTCCGGAGTCCGTCATAATCATATAAGACCTGTCCATAAGGTTGTGCATATCCTGTACATCAATAGGGTCTATAAGATGTATCCTTTCATGCTTTCCCAGAATTCTTTGCACAACTTCCCGGACAGCCGGGTTAAGGTGTACGGGGTATACGATTTCCATATCATTATATTTGTCGGCAACTTCTTTGACGGCTTCGCAAATGTTCTCCAGGGGAGAGCCCAGATTCTCCCTTCTGTGTGCTTCCACAGTTACTATTCTTTTATTAATGAAATCAACCTTCTGCAGCTTTTCGTCATGGAATATGTAGCCTTTTTTAACTGTGGTTTTTAATGCATCTATAACTGTATTGCCCGTTACATATATCTTTTCTTCATTTACGCCTTCCCTCAGTAAATTTTCCTTATTGGAAGGAGTAGGTGAAAAGTGATAGTCGGCGAGTACACCAGTCAATCTCCTGTTCATTTCTTCAGGGAAGGGATAGTATTTGTCAAAGGTCCTTAGACCGGCTTCAACATGTCCAACCTTTATCTGTTTGTAAAATGCAGCGAGGCTTGACGAAAAACAGGTTGTAGTATCACCGTGAACCAGCACTACATCCGGTTTTGTTTCTTCAAAAACCTCAGCAAGGCCTTCAAGTGATCTTGTTGTGATGTGTTCCAATGTCTGTCTGCTTTGCATTATATTAAGGTCATAATCAGGTACTATATTAAATATGTCCAGGACCTGATCCAGCATTTGCCTGTGCTGTGCGGTAACACATACTATAGTCTCAATATTTTCGTTTGCCTTCAATTCCTTTACCAGAGGAGCCATTTTTATAGCATCCGGTCTCGTACCAAAAACAATTGCTACTTTTAGCTTTTGCATTATATTCATCCTTTCCGGTATAGCAACAGGCACAGTTGAATCTATGAGCTTTATGCTATCGGTTGCCTGCTTTCTTTAAAGCCTTCATCATAACATTTGCCCGGGCAGTACCTTTATCTCCACTAATCACTCCACCCATATTGCTTATACTGCCTGAAGCTTTTTTACCTGGTCCATTTTCTTTATCGTGTATAAGAATATCCATATCTGCATCATCGTCTTTACCAGTTAATTCCACCATGTATTTGGCTCCTGCTATAACGAATATTGATACGGTAATTAATAGTATAATTGCACATAATGCGCCCTTATCAGCCATTACTATTGCACATAGACCTAAAGCAGCACTGGCGATGTATAGGACAAGAACTGATTGTTTTTGGCTTAATCCCATATCAATCAATCTATGGTGCAGGTGACCCCTGTCAGCTGACATGATAGGTTTTCCATTTACCAATCTTCTGATAATTGCAAAAATTGTATCAAAAAGCGGAAGTCCTAAAGCCAGTATAGGAATTGCAATAGAAATAGCGGCATAAGATTTGAACATACCCTCTACAGATACCACTGACAAGGTAAATCCCAGGAAATATGCTCCTGTGCTTCCCATAAATATCTTAGCAGGATTAAAATTGAAGGGAAGGAACCCCAGGGTTGCACCTGCCAGAGCGGCAGTAATTATTGCAGAAAATGGTCCAACTGTAGGTGTTAACATTGATACAAAAAACAAAGACAGGGATGATATTGATGAAACACCTGCTGCAAGACCATCAAGTCCATCAATCAGATTAAATGCATTAGTTATACCTATTATCCAGAATATGGTAAGGGGATAAGATATATATGGATTAAGCTCTGTAACACCGCTGGCTGAAAATGGATTGGTAATACGTTCAATACGTATATCAGATATAAATATTGCAGCCAGAGCGGCAACAAATTGCAATAATAAACGCATTTTCGCACTTATAGGTTTTATATCATCTATAATCCCGGTTAATGTTATAATTGAGGCGCCTGCCAGCAGTCCTGCAATTAGTCTGAAGGATTCCAGCCATTGAGTGCCTGTAATTTTTGAGCTAAGTACTGTAAATAATACAGAAAGGAGAAAACCACAAAAAATAGCCAATCCTCCCAATAAAGCAATAGGTTTTTTATGCATTCTCCTATTATCCTTTGGTATATCTATAGCTTTCAATTTAAATGCAACTTTTTTTGCTATAGGTGTTGCAGAAAATGAAACAATAAACGCTACAGCAAAAGATATTATATATTCATAAACTATTTTCATGTAAGTCACACCTTCTTTTGTAAAATAGGAAAAGTTCAATTTAACCTTAGTATAAGGCTTGTTTTAAACCTATTCAGCAATTCATACCCTGGCTAAAGCCGACAAGTAAGATAGGGGTTTTCTTGCGTCATACTAAGCAATAAATTATATAATATATTGCTTAACATATTATACATCATACAACATACATAATATGTTAAGGAAATATTAAAATTATTATATACTATAAAATTATTATATATATAAGTATTACCGTACTAAATATTAAATACTCATTGCAGCTAATTATAAATATACCAAATATCCAAACTATTCTTCCTGATCAAAAGTTAACCCCGGCTCGAACTTCACAACTCTTATTCCTGATTCTCTTAGCATGGTCATTGCAAGCTCATCAGGATAATCACCTTTAAAAACTATCTTTCGTATTCCTGCATTAATTGCCATTTTTGCACATAAAACACAAGGTTGGTTTGTAACGTACAGGATACCGTCCTTTACACTAACCCCCGAGTATGCCGCTTGGATTATTGCGTTTTGCTCTGCATGTATACCCCTGCACAGTTCGTGCCTTTGACCTGATGGGATACCAAGTTCCTGTCTCAGGCAGCCGACTTGTGAACAATGTTTACAACCTATAGGGGCACCATTATAACCTGTAGCCAATATACGCTTGTCTTTTACAATTAATGCTCCGACCTGTCTTCTAATACATGTTGACCTCGTTTTAATAAGATCAACTATTTCCATAAAATATTCGTCCCATGTTGGTCTCAAAAAATTACCCCCGATTTTCTATTTGCGATATTTTCTCTATACGTCTTGCATGTTTTCCACCGATAAAACTGGTCTCAAACCAGGTATCCACAATTTCCAGTGCTGTGCCTGTACCTATAACCCGGCTTCCTAGAGCAAGGATGTTTGCATCATTATGTTCTATGCTCATTCTGGCCATAAAACTGTTTGTACAGAGAGCAGCCCTGATTCCAGGAACTTTATTGGCTGTAATTGAGATTCCTATGCCTGTTCCGCAGATAAGAATACCCTTCTCGCATTCACCGCTTTTTACAGCTTCAGCTACAGCAAGTCCAAAATCCGGATAATCAACAGAACAGCTTTCACAATCGGTTCCAAAGTCTTTAACTTCATATCCTTTTTTTATAAGATGTTCAATTACTTCTATTTTTAATTTATAACCTGCATGATCATTTCCTATCGCAATCAATTACAACAACCTCCAATTCCATATTTTATAGCATTTTATACCTTAAGTCAAAGAAAGTTTTGTTACAAATTTGTTAATAATTTTAGTCTTTCGATTGTTAAATCTACAGCTTTCTTAATATCATGAGCGCAGTATTTATACAATTCTAATGGTTTGCCGTATGGGTCGGGAATGTCAATATTGAAATCGTAGTTAAAGTCAAAATTATAGTTCTTAAACAGCTGATCTTTTTGTCTTTCACTATCAATAGTTTCTGCAGCATATTCCTTTAATGTATATACTTTAGAATTTATTTCAGGGAATAACTGAAGTATTGCATCTTTGTGTGCCTGAGTCATCGTTAATATCAAATATGCGTTTTTAATATATTCATATCTAATTGATTTAGCTTTATGAAAACTGATATCTATTCCCCAACCTTCTCTCATGGCCTGAATTGCATTATTGCTTGCATTATCTCCATCCATAGCCATTATTCCTGCAGAGAAGGAAATGAATGATTCTGCCAGGGCGGAGTCTTTTCCAACAGCATCATTAAAAAAGCCTTCAGCCATACTGCTCCTGCAAGTGTTTCCAGTACAAATGAACAGGATTTTTTTCAAGAAAACCTCACCTTCTTTCAATACTAAACTTTAATTATATTATACCCTGCTGCTTTTTTCATTCTATTCATTATAGCCAATCCAAGACCATTTTTATCTATAGCTTCCGCAAATATTACATCCACATCTTGGCGATCCATTTCTCTGAAACTGAGGAATAAGTTGGATGCTATAGTATCAGGAGAACTCCTATCTCCCAGTGACATAACTACAGAGCTTTTATAAAGTGGTTTTGTATGATCTGTTGAGAGAACACCAATCTTTTTCCCTTCATTGATCATCTTTTTACTTAATTCGTTTATTCTGCATACTACTTTATCCATAGAACCCTCTACTATTATTAATTGGGCTTTTGGTGAGTAGTGCTTATATTTTAAACCAGGAGATTTTGGAATAAACTCTTTCAAATTATTATTCCCGGCCATGCTGTCTTTTGATGAAATAGCCGGGTCAAGTTCTACGTCGGGCAATTCAATTCTCAGTTGTTCCAGGGTAAGTCCCCCCGGCCTGAGTATCAATGGTGGATTAGATGTAATATCGAGAACTGTTGATTCTAAACCTATGTTTGCACTTCCGCCATCAATTATTAAATCTATTTTCCCATCTAAATCTTCAATTACATGACTTGCCAGTGTTGGGCTTGGACGACCTGAAGAGTTTGCACTAGGTGCAGCTATGGGAAGACTGGATTCTTCTATTAAAGCCAGGGCAATAGGGTGAGCGGGCATCCTTACAGCAACAGTATCCAATCCTGCGGTAATTTCAGAAGGGATGACAGGAGACTTTTTAAATATAAGGGTAAGGGGCCCAGGCCAAAATTTACCTGCCAGCTTTTGCCAAACTGAGGGAGGTTCAACAGCCAGTTCCTCTAAAGCAGCTATATCAGCTATATGAACAATAAGTGGGTTATCTGATGGTCTGCCTTTAGCTTCAAAAATTTTTTTTATAGCTCCCTTTTGTAATGCATTTGCTCCCAGTCCATATACTGTCTCAGTAGGAAAAGCTACCAAGCCGCCGTTTTTTATAATATCGGCGGCATATTTAAGCTTGTCCATACATATGTTATGTGCATCTATTTTCAATATTTCTGTTTTCAATTTACCTTATGCTCCTTTTGTTTACGTAGAATCTTATACTGCAAAAGTATAAACAAACAATATGCTATCAAAAATTATCCTGAAAGGCATAACTTTCCAAATTGGCATAGTAATACTAATTATAAATTGATACTATTATACCACAAATTATACCCAATAGGTTACCTATAGATGATAAGCGTCCCAAATATATTTTTTTGGATTCGGGTATAAGGTTTACAAAGACAATATAGAGCATTGCTCCTGATGCGAAACCGAGGCATGCTCCTATATAAAAATCAGACAGGCCGCCTAAAACAGCGCCCATTAGAGCACCAATTCCCATTGGCACTCCTGATAATATGGTATATATTAAAGTTTTTGTTTTAGAAAAGCCGCCTGTTTTCATAGGCAGTGCCATTGCAATTCCTTCAGGTATATCGTGTATGATTATAACTGCAGTGATAGTTGTTCCAAGGTTTAGTGAAGCTTCAAACCCCGAACCTACGGCAAATCCTTCAGGCAGGTTATGTAAGGCTATTCCTATTGACATTAAAATTCCTGCCCGCAATAAGCTGCTTTTTGTTTTATGATTTTTTACATAACTTTTTTTACGGTTTTTAATAAAATCAGAATTGTTTATATATGCCTCAATAGCCAGAATTACGATTATACCTGTAAATATACCGGCAAAAGTGGCGAAGGTACCACTAAGTTTCAGGGCTTCAGGTATAAGTTCAAAACAAACTACAGAAGTCATGAGTCCTGCAGAAAATTCTAAAACAAATCCCAGCAGACGGTCGCTTATTTTGTTAAGCGAAATCCCAATTAAACCGCCTATGCTGGTGCCGGCGATTCCTGAAACAAGTCCTACAAGGGTTATTTTTAGCAGATGATTCATATTTACCTCACGCATACTTATATATAGAACACTCATATACAAAACACTCATATATGGATTACTAATATATGAATATTCATATATTAGACAAAGATGTCTATATTATTTGTATGCGCTAATATATCAAAACAACCCTATTCTATCGTAAAAGCACATAAATTTAATAGTTCTCATCTTCAAAGCTCCCATTTCCCAGTTTTGAAGATTGGTCACTTGTTATTAATGCTTCAATAACTTCGTCCAGATCTCCATCCAGTATTTCATCAATTTTATATAAGGTAAGACCGATTCTATGGTCAGTAACTCTGCCTTGAGGATAATTATATGTACGTATTCTTTCGCTGCGATCACCGGTGCCAACCTGGCTTTTCCTGGATTGAGCAACTTCAGAATCCTGTTCTTCCTGGGCCATTTCATAAAGTTTTGACCGTAATACTTTCATAGCCTTATCTTTGTTTTTATGCTGAGATCTTTCATCCTGACAGGTAACAACTATACCTGTAGGTATATGAGTTATTCTTATAGCTGAATCCGTCTTATTTACGTGCTGACCGCCTGCACCTCCTGCACGGTAGGTATCAATTTCCAAGTCTGCAGGATTGATGTCAATTTCTACATCATCTACTTCAGGAAGTACAGCAACTGTAGTAGTTGATGTGTGTATTCTGCCTCCCGACTCAGTGCTTGGTACTCTTTGTACTCGGTGAACACCGCTTTCATACTTTAATCTACTGTAGGCACCTTTTCCTTCAATAGAGAAAACCACTTCCTTAAAACCACCAAGCTCTGTTGGGTTTGAATCCAAGATTTCACATTTCCATTGGCTGCGTTCTGCATATCTGGAATACATCCTGAACAGAACACCGGCAAACAAGGCAGCTTCCTCGCCACCGGCACCTCCTCTTATTTCAACAATAACGTTACGCTCATCATTGGGATCTTTTGGAAGCAGAAGTATCCTAAGTTCCTCTTTAATTTGCTCCAATTTTTCCTTGGACTCGTTGAATTCAGCATGGACCATTTCACGAAAATCCTTATCAAGGTTTTGCCCCAGCAGTTCCTTTGCCTCTTCGAAGTCTTCGCTGACTTTTTTATATTCCCGGTACTTAAAAACAATATCTTCAAGGTCCGAATGCTCTTTCATAAGTTTCCGGTACTCATCCTGATTGCTTATTATTAATGGATCACTAATTTTCATATTTATTTCTTCATATCTATTCTCTGCGCTTTGCAAATTCTCGAACATATTTTACACCTCAAAATTGTCTTCATTAAATAGTCTCATTGAATCACCAGATTTCATGACGCCCCTCAAGAGCACGGGCAAGTGTTACTTCGTCTGCGTATTCAAGGTCTCCTCCTACAGGAATTCCATGAGCTATGCGTGTAGTTCTTACGCCTAAAGGTTTTAAGAGCTTTGCAATATACATTGCAGTAGCCTCGCCTTCAATGTTTGGGTTGGTAGCAAGGATAATTTCTTTTATCTCACCTGTTTGTATCCGCAAAAGAAGCTCTTTGATTTTTATGTCTTCAGGACCTATGCCTTCCATAGGGGAGATAGCACCATGTAAAACATGATACAGTCCCTTAAATTCCCGGGTTTTTTCCATGGCAATAACATCTCTTGGATTTTCTACTACGCAAATGATAGATTTATCTCTGTGCCCCGAGCTGCATATGCTGCAGGGATCAATATCTGTTAAATTACCGCATTTGGAGCAATATTTTACTTTTTGCTTTGCTTCTTTTATTGCATCAGCCAGGTTAAAGGCTTTTTCAGCAGATAAATTAAGCACATGAAACGCCAGTCTCTGTGCAGTTTTTTGACCTATGCCCGGTAATTTTGCAAATTCTTCTATTAGCTTTGCTATAGGTGCTGCATAATAACTCATTTATATATCATCCTTGTAATTATTCAGAATCATTCCTGCTATTCTATATAATTTACGATTTGAAGTAATCAATGAAGAATTAGCAAATCGTAAGTTACATCAAGGTAACAGAAGCAGGTTTTAAACATTTTAAAACCTGTTCTATATAGCTGTTCTAGAACAATCCCGGGAAACCACCCAATCCTCCTGTTAGTTTATTCATTTCGCTGCTCACCATTTCTTCAGCTTTTCTCAAAGCTTCATTAACAGCGGCCATTATAAGATCCTGAAGCATCTCCAAATCGTCAGGATCAATTACTTCAGGCTTGATATTTATCTCAAGAATTTCCTTTTTACCGGAAGCTACAACTGTTATTGCTCCACCACCGGCACTTGCCTCAACAGTTTTTTCCTCAAGTTCTTCCTGAAGTTTGGCCATATCCTTTTGCATCTTTTGTGCCTGCTTCATAAGATTATTCATATTTGCCCCTCCAAATCCGGGGAATCCTCCTTTTGCCATTAACCATTCCTCCTGTTTCCTGTTTATTTCACATATCATGACGCAATATACACATGCATATCATAAATATAACTATTTAATGTTAATGCAGTGGGTAATTAACTGCTACAATTATACAGCAAAACATACTGTATAATCAACTATAAGACATTGATTTGCATACAAATATTAATATTAATCCTGCTTTGTTATGTTGCCAATGGAGAGCGACATCTTCCCGATGCTATCAAAAATTATCCCGGAAGACATCGCTTTTCAAATTAGCATAGTAGTATTAATTCTATTTATCATATATATTAATAGGTACATTAAGATTGTTTGCAAAACGTACAATTTTATCTGTACAATCATCTACAATAGAATCTTCCTGTTCAATATTGGGGGAGTTTTCCATATCACTCTCTGCCACACATTTTACTCTTAACTCTTTTCCCAATATAGAGTTGAGTATTTTTTCTATCAATTGCAGATTATCTGTCTGGGAAACGATTTTTTTATTTACATCGCTTTGATCTGAAAAAACTATCCCAATGCAGTTCTTATTTAATGCAGTAATCCTGGTATTATTTAAAAATGAACATAATGGTTTTTTCCCACAGTTTGTCAATTCTGCAAGAACCTTTACCCATGCGTCTTCCAGGCTTTTACACGAATCTGCTACATTACGGGGAGTCACTCTTTTAACGTCTTTATTTTCTTCAACTTCTTCTGAAGTATTAGGTCTGTCAAGTCTAACAGGCTTTGAGGACATTTCGGAGGTACTTATTTTTTCTTCCAGAGCTGTAAGTCTTTTAAGTATATCTGAATAATCAACTCTTCTGCCAAAAACATCGTTATCGGCGATATTGCCAATATTGCCGCTTATATTACCTATACTACCTGCATTACCTATGTTACCTACATTACCTGAATCACCCGAATTACCAGTGTTATCTGCATTAATGCTTCCGAACATTCCACTTAAAATTTTAATCAGAGTGACTTCAAACATAACCCTGGGGTGGTTTGACCACTTAATTGAAGATTCAAGAGTTGATAATTCCTTGATAGTATTAATAATCTCATTTTTTTCCAGCAACACAGCCTGTGTCTTCATGGTTTCTATAACTTCCCCGGAAGTCTCTATAACACTTGATACATCCTCAATAATCTTGCATATTAGAAGATTCCGGTAATACACTATTAGTTCGGATACAAACTGAGAGATATCTTTTCCCTCCATAATAAGTGTATTAACCATATTAAGGGTGTCGTTAACGTATCTTTTGATTAATGAATCAACAAAAGCTGAAATAAAACTTTCGTTAACCATTCCGGTTATAGAAAGCACATCCTTATAGGTTATTTCCTTATTTCCTAAAGAAATGCATTGGTCCAGAATGCTGAGTGCATCACGCAAAGCCCCGTCCGATAGCCTGGCAATAAGCTTCAAGGCTTCTTTTTCCACTTGAATGTCATTTGCCTTAGCAATCTTATCAAGGCGTGCTGCAATGCTTTCAGAAGTAATTCTTCTAAAATCATATCTCTGACATCTGGATAAAATTGTCGCAGGGAGCTTATGAGGCTCTGTAGTTGCAAGAATAAATACTACATGAGCCGGTGGTTCTTCCAGTGTTTTTAATAAAGCATTAAATGCTCCAGTAGAAAGCATATGTACTTCATCAATAATGTATACCTTATATTTTGCTTGAGAGGGGGTATAAATGACCTCATCCCTTATTTCTCTTACATTATCTACACTATTATTAGAAGCAGCATCAATTTCCATTACATCAAGAATACTGCCTGATAATATGCCGCTGCATATTTCACACTTATTACAAGGGTCTCCATCATGGGGGTTTAAGCAATTAATGGCTCTTGATAGTATATGAGCCATGGTAGTTTTACCAGTGCCCCTTGTACCGCAGAAAAGGTAAGCATGAGCAATACGTCCTGTACGCACACTGTATTTAAGCGATTTTACAATATGTTCCTGTTCCACTACATCATCGAAGACCAAAGGCCTCCATTTACGGTAAAGCGCTATATATGACATAATTATCTCCCACCTTATACAGCACGTCATAATTATAACAACATTCAATGTTGTTATAATTATGACACAAAAACTCATTCAGCGTCAACATATTGAGATTCAAAGCACTTAATCAAAATGCTCCGATTTTCATAAAAAAAAGTCAGCTTTGCTATTTTTAGGTCAAAGTATTCCCAACCAGTAAATGCGTTAAGGTAGACTTTCTTGAAACTCATTTAACGGGAAGTGCACATTAAGGTAATTTATACTTCCCTATTCGTTATAAAAAAAGACCCATATGGTCTTTTAAAATTAATTGGCCATGCACCTGTCTTTGACTTATCCCTACAAGCGTTACCAATACAGTTGGCTCAACACAGGCGACCTTACGGCACACAAAAGGGCTTGCTTACCGCTGCTTCCTTCCGAACCTGACGGGGTTCACAAGTTTTTATTGCGTAAGACCCGCATCTCATCACCACTTATAAAGGTCAGCCCTCACAGGAAAAAAGCCTGGGACTGGAATTCAATCCTGCTATAGCGGGTTGCAGGTTCAGGGCACCGCTACCTCCCCATCTAGCATGGCCAAATATTAACTTGTCAAAATAAATATAACAAACAACAAACTTATTATACTTGATAATAATTAATATTTCAACATGTTTTGAGAAAATGGATATAATTTCCACAAAAAATTCCTAAAAAAAAGCAAAAAAAGAAGCACTTTCTTATAATTTATAAATAATTCCTAATTACATAGTGCTTCACCAAATAAACTCAACCAAATCAACTCAAATAATCTATATTAAAGGAGGAACAAAAATGAAAAATTTAGTATTATTGGCTGTGGTATTTATATTATACCATAATTTTCTTTGGGGTAAAGTTAAATTTATATGACAAAATTTAATAAATGATGAACAGCTAGCATCTATTTTCCATCAAGCAATTGATTCTCCAATTGAGGTGCTGAAGCTGTATTACTTTCAATCATATTTGTGTAGAAACGAGTGTATTTGTTGAGAATCTTCCTGTCATAATTATTAAGTTTTGTAACAATACTCTTTTTTTTAATAGTCATAATATCACATCCTTTTATCCAGGTGCTGACAGTATATTGGTAGTTCATTAATTTTACAGCGAAAAACAGTGAAACCAATATTATATCAATATTATTATGTCCAAAAAGTCATTAAAAAATCAGATTCATTAAAAATTGGGTGCATTTAAAATTTTTGAAGAAATATATTCCAGAAGCTATCATTACAGTACTTAGAGCCTTCACTAATGCCTCTTCCAATAATTTCTTCAAAAATAAAATATGCACCCCTAAAATTTCAGGTTGGATAGAATTTCGAGGTTTGATCTTATATATTTATAAAACTATACGATACTATATTTTGTATTATAGGAAAAATATTTCCATGTGCTGTGCGAACACTTGACAGTTTCTATAAAGCCACATATTATTAATGTGAGAAAAGCATAGGTTGTTACTATAATTTGCAACAATTCAGCTTACGACTATACAGGCGAGAGACTTATTGGTGCTCTTGCCAAGGATTTGCCATAAAAGGCAGAATTCTTGTGTAAAGTACAGGTGATACTTGTAAATGCGTAAAAAGGGGGTTAAGAAATTGAAGGTACGTAAAGCTGTAATACCTGCAGCCGGACTTTCCACAAGGTTGCTTCCTGCAACAAAGGCACAGCCAAAAGAAATGCTTCCCATAGTGGATAAGCCTGCTATTCAGTACATAGTAGAAGAGGCCATAAATTCGGGAATAGAGGACATTCTAATTGTTACCGGACGCGGGAAACGAGCTATTGAGGACCATTTTGACAAATCTTATGAACTTGAGGAAGAGCTTAAGAAGAAAGGTAAACACGATTTGTTGGCTATAGTTCAGGATATATCAAACCTTGTGAATATACATTATATAAGACAAAAAGAACCTAAAGGGCTTGGCCATGCTATTTACTGTACCAAATCCTTTATTGAAGATGAACCTTTTGCGGTGCTTTTGGGGGACGATATAATTGATTCCGAAGTACCATGTTTAAAGCAAATGATAGAAGTCTATGATAAGTATCAAACAACGATTATTGGTGTGCAGCCTGTCCCTGATAATGATGTTTCAAAATATGGGATTGTTGATTGCAGCAGGGAAGAAGAGCGGGTATATAAGGTTAATGATCTGGTAGAAAAACCTGAAAAGGAGAAGGCTCCATCAAATATTGCCATCCTGGGCAGATATATAATTACTCCTAAAATATTTGAGTTCCTTGAAAAAGCAGAACCCGGAAAAGGTGGGGAGATTCAGCTTACGGATGCTTTAAGGAAACTTGCCTCTGTAGAACCAATGTATGCTTACAATTTTGTTGGAGATAGATATGATGTGGGCAACAAAATGGGATACTTGGAAGCAATGGTTGAGCTTGCCTTGAAGAGAGATGATTTGAAGGATGAATTTTACGCTTATTTAAAAGATGTAATACGCAAGTACAATAAATAAGGGAATGATTACCCAAGTCACCGGTGACTTGAAAATTGTTTATTACTAAATACTACTTTGTTATGTTGCCAATGGAAAGCGCATTTCTGGAGGGTAATTTTTGCTGACCCGTAAGGAATACACCTGAGGGAAGGGTCGCAAGACCTTCTATAGAGACATTTCCCCATGCGGCATCTTCCTGATGCTATCAAAAATTATCCTGGAAGATATCGCTTCCCCAATTGGCATAATAGCATTAATACACTTAGTCTATTACTTAATACACTTCTTCCATCTCATAATCCGATGTTCCCAATCCTCTTTTCTCAAGTTCCCTAAGCTGGATAAAGGGATCTTTTCTGTGAAGCCTTTCAAACAGATGACCTTTTGTATGGGAGAGGATTATTATGGCTTCAGCATCATGAATATTGCCGGCAATATCTACATTTTTAAAAGTTTTAAAGTCAACCTGTTTTTCATAATAGTATTTATTCGTAACACCGCATGCATCAACTATGGGTACTCCAAGGAAATCTTCGGTATAACCCCTTGATCTTGCACCTTCAGTTACCTGGTCGGTAATATAAACTTTTGCCCCATATTCTTTTAGCTTGTCGATCAGTATTTTAACGTAAAGAGGGTGAATTGTAGAATATCCGATATTACGACCAAGGTGCATCTTAACCGCAGTCAACTTACCTTTAACAAAGTCTTTAATATCTGACTTATCAAGCATCCTGCTAAATTTAGCAGGTAGTGTTACATTTGCATCATATTTATCATAATTTACTGATGAGAACAAAATTTTAGAACTCATACTGTTTTCCTCCTATGACGTAATAAAGTGTTGACTTATTGACAATTATATCATTAACAGTATACTATGAAAAGAGGTTTAGAGGTAATTCAGGACAGGAAATTTTGTAAAAGATTAAGTACCGGGTAGAGCACTGAAACCTTACGAAATTAACCATTTTGAATTGAATGAGTATTTGTACTAAAATTAATCTTAATATATAAGTTTAGCTTCGGAGGGATATTTTGTTATGAAAGTTACTGAATCGGTTTTGGATTTAATAGGGAATACGCCTATTATTGGACTTAGAAAGATGACAGGTTTGAATATTTTTGCGAAAGCAGAGTTTTTAAACCCTGGCGGCAGTATAAAGGACAGGGTTGCAAAATACATGATAGAAGAAGCGGAGAAGAAAGGCAAATTAAAACCTGGTATGACAATAATGGAGCCTACATCCGGCAACACCGGAATAGGTATTGCTCTTGCAGGTGTACAAAAGGGGTATAAAGTTGTAATTGCTATGCCTGAGAACATGAGTGAGGAGAGAAAGAAAATAATTGCGGCTCTTGGTGCTGAATGTCTGCTTACTCCCGCTGAAGAAAGTATTATGGGTTCTGTTAATGAAGTGAAAAGAAGAGCTGAATCAGATCCGTCCATATTCGTGCCACAGCAATTTGAAAATCCTGATAACCCCAAAATTCATTATCTTACTACTGCGCAGGAAATATGGAGCCAACTGGATGGGAAAATTGACATATTTGTTTCAGGTTTGGGTAGTGGCGGGACTTTATGCGGTGTGGGAAAGTTTCTTAAGGAGAAGAATCCTGATATTGTTATAGCTGCTGTTGAACCTAAGAATGTATCAGCTTTGCTGGGACATGAACCGGGGCTTCATAAAATCCAGGGTATAGGAGACGGTTTTATCCCGCCGGTTCTTGATACATCTCTTGTAGATGAAGTGGTTGAAGTTTCTGATGATGATGCTATAACCACATCAAGAAAGCTTGCAAAGGTTGAAGGACTTCTTGTGGGAACATCTTCCGGAGCCAATGTATGGGCATCAGTGAAAATGGTAGAGAAGTATGGTAAGGATAAAATTGCAGTAACGGTTTTGGCAGACAGGGCGGAAAGGTATTTCAGCACGGCACTGATATGATACGTTACTAGTTTGAGGGTGCATTTAAAATTTTTGAAGAAATATATTCCAGAAGCTATCGTTACGGTACTAAGAGCCTTTAAATTCTGCTACGGGCAAAACCAAACTCACAAAATAATCTGAATAAAAGTTTCATAATTATTTTGTTCAAACACTGATTTTGCTCTTCCTTCGCTCCGATTAAAAGGCTTTATAGTACCTTCACTAATGCTTCTTCCAATAATTTCTTCAAAAATAAAATATGCACCCTTAGTATGATACAGCCTTGACAAACTTTTTGGGGACACTTCTCAATATAAAAGAAATACCCGTTACTAGAGAGAAGTGTCCCCTGATCTTATATACTTGTACTTGTGATCAATACTTGCTACATCAATACTTATACTTGGGAATTTTGAAATCAGTGTTTGTCATCCAACTTTATAGCACTTTATGGTACGACGGGCTTAAATTGGAAGGTTACCTCTTTACCCTGCACTGTTACATGTACATATTTCACCTGGTTTGCATTGGAGGGGTTAAGGTCTTCTATTTCATAACCAGCAGTTGATATATACTTAATACCTCGTTCCATAAAACTTCCGTTTATAGTGCTTTTATAAAATACCCATATATTTCTTCCGGTTTTTTGTCTATACTCTGTAAGTATATCCTGGAAAAGCTCAGTCTCAAGTTTATCACTGAAATTTTGAGGATGATCCGTCATGAAGATAAATACATTATCACCTGTAAATGAGTCAAGTTGGGTTAAGAACCATTTCCACTGAGCGGGGTGACTGACTCTCAATCCTTTTTTACGAGTATCCAGCTGAATTAAACGGCTGTTTTTAATATCGTATGCTTTAAGTGCACTATCTACACAAATTACAGATTTGCTAATTGCTTTAGGGAAATTATAGCTGCTGCTGCCGATAAAAGCAGCAGTTTCTGCATTTTCGTTAATTTTTGTTGCAAGCCTTCTCAGAAGCAGGTTTTGAAGCATATTAACCGGTGCTTTTGATGACTGCCCAAAAGCTATAAATTTGAAAGAATTATTTCCTTCCTGGAAAGATACTGCTTTATTAGCTTCATCGGCAGGTATTGTATCTTGAGGTATACTAATATCTCCGGATTTTTGGTCCGGGATCGAAATAAAAGTAAGATCATCAAGATAAATATGTCCTGCATCAGGGACATCCCTTGTTTGAACCAGGTATATTCTTGCTAGAGTTAAAGGTTTTTCACTAATTCCGGCTACTGAAGTTTCTACATACTTCCATCCGGTCCAGTCCATATTTTGAGTTATATCAATGTAGTGCCTGCCGCCCTTTGAGTCATATATTAAGGCTCTGAGCCAGTTTGGATTTGGATTGCTGTTATAAACCCAAATACCTATTTTTTGAACGTTGTTACCAAGCTTATAGCCCCCATTTGAAAAAAGCAGATATGAAGCCCTGGAACCTGTAGAATCGTTAAAATCATAGGTCAGCTTCCCAGAATAGTTTCCTGAACGCTTCTGTTCCGATGACAGTTCATATTTCCCGGGAATATTTTCTGGGTATGACAAATATGTTCCATTAATCTTTTCAAAGTTGTCAGCAACCACAACTACATCAGCTGCAACTGAAACAGCACAGTATGCTTTTGTATCACCTGAGGAGGCTTCAATATATCCTTTGCCTTCTTTAGCTGCAGTAAAGGTATCCCCTTTAAATGAGCCAATATCGCCTGAAACCGACCATGTAATATCTTCAGGGTTTATTTTTGCATAATAACCGTTTTTGTTTTTACCCTTTACTGTAAAGCGTTTAGTACCGGTTGTCTGCAAAAATATTTGTTTTTCACTAAGAATGAGTTCTACCGGCGAACTTAGCGAATTAATTTCATGCTCGGCAGATATATTACCTATAGTAGCTTTGATTTTCCCCGAACCTACAGATTTGGGATAAAATGTATTATCCTGAAATACTCCATCAATACCCGAAACACTCCATTTTACCTGTTCCAGGTTAACTTCAACAGGATTGTAATAGTTATCGTATCCTCTTATGGTATAAGACCTTGATGTGTTGACAAACACATTTCTATCTTCTGTATCAATAACCAATCCTGCAAGCGGGGATGCCGGAGCTGTGGAAATAACACCTATGGCGTTGGCTATGCTCCTGGGCATACCATCTGAAGGACTGTTAACCACATTAATAATGTTTGTGCCCGGTTTCCTGGCTGTCATTGTTGTAGATCCGCCACCATCAAGGTTTATTGCATTATAGGCACCAAGTTCAGCCATAAGCTTGGCTAGTTCGGTAAGAGTCATTCCCAGGCTTTTTTCCTGCCTGCCATCCACTGTTACTATTATTACCTGCTTTCCATCTTTTGAACTGCCAATAGCTGTTCTTGGATTTCTTCCAGGACTGTCGTGGGAGAATTTTGCAGGTATAGCACCATCTTTTAATATTACTGCTCCACCAGTGACTGCCATGGATATATTATTCCAATCAGGGGTTGTAGCTATTTCCAGATTAACAATATCGCCTTCTTTAAAATTATCAACTATTACTTTAGTATTATTGTTTGCAGCAATAACAATATACCCATTTTCAGGTATTTCAACTGGTGGAAGGTTTTTACGTATTTCAACTACTGTGTTGTCTTTAACAACCATTTCAACAATTTCGGAGTATGTATTTGATGCACTGCCTGCAGCCAGGCCTGCTGTGTTTCCTGCCGAGTCTTCTGCTGAGCCTGATGAAACAGTTTGCTGCGGATCCGCGGGTTTTCCTATGGATATCTGGGACCATTGCCGGTTAACTACTGTAATATCACCATTGCTATTGAGTTGTACATTGTATCTTGCAACAGGGATTGAAGCTCCATTTTCAGATATTAGCCGTATATCCGTTTTCCAGTAATCACAAAATACCCGGTTCATTTCGCCTATGGCAAAGGTTGCCATAGAATTACCATACCTATTGAAATCACTGGAAGCAGTTATAATTTTACCGGATTCTACTATTGGGCCAATGGGGCTGTTTAAACCGGGAGTTTTTGACCAATTGAAGAAGCTGCCATTTATTGCACCTGCAGCATTCCTTGATTTAGTAAGGGAAGGTACTGACATCAGTTTTTGCATTGACTCACCATTTGTTAAGGCATCAAGTTTTACATTGGGGTTGGTGGTATCAACTCTGATAACATTGATGTTTAGCCATCCTTCGGTAGTAAATCTGCGTATATTCTCATATACTGCTCCTGAAGTAAGGGTATATGAGTTCGATGACTGATGAATAATTTCTTGTGTAGAATTCGAATTATCCTGCTGGGCTATAGCTGTGTTATTTGGGTAAATACATAAAGCTAGGGCTAAAACAAGGGCATATACTGAAACTAGTTTGATTATATTTAAAATATTTTTAAATCTATTTTTAGTTAACATTGACATCTCCATCCTTTATTGACAAAATATATCTTGCTGGTAATTATATATCAACCCAGCCATCTTTACCCGATCTTTTAATAGCACCAAAAATGTTATCTTTCATCATAGGGATGTCTTTTTGAAACTCTGCCAGAAAATTTTTCATTGAGTGACGTTTTGTAGTGTCGCTAATTTGGCATTGACTGGGCGCAACTTGAATATTATTAGCATTTATAAAGCCTTTTATATCTTTCTCTTCCGAATAGATTAGCGGCCTAATTACTAAAATATCTTTACGGTCAAGATAGGTAACTGGTGAGAATGTATGTATCCTGCCTTCATAAAACAAACTTAACAGTAGTGTTTCTATAACATCATCCCTGTTGTGGCCGAGTGCAACCTTGTTGCAATTCAATTTTTTTGCTGTATTATGCAGAGCTCCGCGTCTCATGTTTGCACAAAGAGAGCATGGATTCTGGTCAGCCCTTGCTTCAAAAACAATCTTCCCTATGAGAGTTTCTTCAATTGTATAGTTTATGTCCAAATCCCGGCACAATTTTTCCACAGGAGAAAAATCCGGTGTCCCTATGCCAAGAGTGAGAGTTATTGCCTCCAATTCATATTTTTCAGGGTAAAACCTTTGCATATCTTTTAGTGCAACCAGCAAAGCAAGGCTGTCTTTTCCACCTGAAACACCTACGGCTATCCGGTCTCCTTCTTTGATCATACTATAGTCATGAACGGCTCTTCTTACCTGGCCCAATATTTCCTTTCGAGTTCTTGCTTTAGCATCTTTCTTAGTACTCATAGTTGTTTACCTTTTTATCATTAGTATTAATTGTATTGCAATATTTATTATTTGATATTTCCTTTGCCTGCATTTTTCCCTAAATAGATTATAGAATATACGCAAACCAGTATCAAGTTAACGTTTTGTTACAATATTACATGATTATTACAGGAATGTTGCATTACTGTAATAATTGTGCCCAGTAGTGCCCAGTAGTTCTCAGTATAGAATTAGCTAAGTATATATGATAATTCTAGCTCTGTACTTCACTGATGAGATATTCATTTCAAACGAATGGGGTGGTAAAAAAAGTAAACAAAAAACCTGTTGACCTTTCGATTAATATGTGTTAATATATCCTGAATTCTGCACACAAAAAATGGAAAAACGCCTTTGCAAAGCACTAATAATAA
>OFEK01000334.1_pt1 | contig 55859 bp, 59 predicted proteins | sample 1521131 | NCBI WGS metagenome assembly OFEK01 (sample SAMN05720209, study PRJEB24109) | activated sludge metagenome | isolation source: Anaerobic digester | place: China | collected 2015-12-16
TGAGAAATCCGAAGGAAAATACATCTTTCAAAAAGAAAAATCTAAGACCCTAAATGGATTTTTTTGTTCTAAATATCACAAAGAAATTTATGAAATTTAAGTAGATGTGACATGATCTAAATGATATAACTTAATATGAATCATAAAAACGTGGTGAAAAAAATGGAAGCGTCAAAAGATACTGTAAAAGTAGTACATGAAATTTTAAAGCAATATGCTCAGGCTTATGCTGATAAAGACATGGAAAGTATCATAAAACTTTTCTCACCGGACCCTGATTTAGTCGCCATAGGTGCAGGTAGGGATGAATGGGTTAAAGGGCCAGAAGAACTTAAAAAAGGATTCCAACGTGACATGACCCAAGCCGATGATGTGAAAGTTGATTTTGAAAATGTTACTGTATCTTCCTCAGGTAACGTTGCCTGGGCATCAGCCCAAATGAATCTTAACGTAAAGGTGGAAGGGCAAGCAATTACAATGCCTGGGCGTGTAAGTTTCGTATTTGAAGAAAGAAACAATAAGTGGTTAATTAACCATCTGCATTTCTCTGTACCTGATGAACAAGAGGAAGGGAAATCATATCCAGTATAACATCACAAACAAGATTGAAATAAGGAAATCAGTGATGATGCCACTAAATAGGACTTAAGATTCTATTTTTCAGAGGATTTCAACCCAATTATATATCTTTTGATCTCATCCAAAATATCACGGGCATAATAAGCTGAGAATATTATTCCCAGGGCACTTACCACCCAGAATGAGGCTAGTCGATCTACCATTGCTATACTCCCTCCCAATGTGCTGGAAATTCCGAATAGCATGAAAAGTCCAGTAAGAGATAATTCAATAGAACCAATACCTCCGGGAAGAACAGATATTATTCCAATTATATTGGCCAGGAGAAAAATGATTATAATGGCCACAAAGCTAATTTCCACATTAAATGCAATGAATACCACATAAAGACGCACACATTCAAAAATCCATGATCCTGCAGTCAGAAACAGTACTATTAACAGATTCTTTAAGCTACTAAATGATCTGGTGTATTCTACTATGCTTTTCAATCCACTGGTGAATTTATGATAAAAATTTTCCACAAATTCTTCAGAAATTGGTAAAAATCTCAAAATAGAGTGTATTCGGTTATAAATCCATAAACTAGTATCTTCTCTCCAATTAATAAGATATATTAATATTAAAAGTACTAATGATACTAAACCTCCAAAAATAGCTATTAATCTAACTTTAGGAATTAAAAATGCGCAGGTTATTAATAAAACTGCCACTATAATGCTGTCGAAGAATCTTTCGGTCAGACCTGCAGATAAACCCTCAGAAAGAGTTATTTGATTGATTTTTTTGCCGGCTACTGCACTCAAAACCTCGCCCCCTGTACGCATGGGTGTGAAATTACCAGCAAAAAGTCCAATGGTCTTTACGATAAAGTTTTTCTTGAACTCCCAGGGCTGTTTAATAATGTAACCCCATCTTAAAGAGCGTATCCACACTACAAAAAGATGTATGAAAACTGCGAGGAGTATTAACCACACATTTGCAGTTTTTATAACATCCCACATTTTTTGGGGACCTATCCACATGATCAGTACTGCAAGTAGCAGGATACTAACCAGAAAAACGTAATATCGTTTCAAGATTTGATCCTCCCTAGAAATTTCCCCATTAAAAGTCGTAAAATAAATATTGTGTAATGAATAACGTGTCTGAATCGGATATATGACTTTTCATTACCATATACACATTCAATAGGCATCTCACTCACAACTAAATTATTTTTAGAAGCTTTAAAGAGAACTTCTGACTCGTAAACATAGTCATTATAGGTTATATCCACAAAAAATGGGGCTGCTTTCTTTGAAATTACCCTAAAACCACACTGGCTGTCGGTAATCTGGTAACCAGTAACATATCTTATCAGGCGTGTGGTAATTCCATTGGAAATACGGCGGGGGATGGCCATGTTTTGAGGGGTGCTGTTAATGAATCGGGAGCCTATAATTACATCAGCATTTTTTGTTCCCTTAAGCAATAAGGGTATGCAGTGAGGGTCATGTTGTCCATCCCCATCCAAAATAACCATCAAGTCGAAATCACCTTCAATTGCATATTGCAAACCAGTTTTTATTGCAGCTCCTTTTCCAATGTTTCTGGAATGTTTAATGATTTTTACTCCCGCATTTCCTGCTAAAGATGATGTTTGATCAGTGGATCCGTCATCAATAACTACTACTTCAGAGTATTTTTTAGCACACTTTACTACCTTTTCAATGGTATTTTCTTCGTTATATGCAGGAATAATAGTTATGACTTTCATTTATTTTCCTATAATTGTTATAAATCAACAGATTACTATATAGAAGGAGTATGATATTAAATTAAATATTGTCATAAACATGAATAATGGTGTTTGGATGAACTATCCTAAGCTCTCTGAGATAAATCCAATGTACATATTGTTCACTCCTGCTATAGTGGCTTTTATCATAGCATTGATACCCACCTTTAAGTATCATTGGCCATTAAGCTGGGATATCTATTACCATACCCATATGGCCCAACTGTATTTGGAGAGTGGTTTAACTTTATGGGACTCTTTAACCTATGCACCATTCGGAAGGCCCATATATTATCCCCCAATTTTTCATTATCTTCTTGCAACCATTGTTACGGTATTCAAAGTAGACGTTTTCCTGAGTTCCAAATATTTGCAGCCAATATTATCGTTTTTCCTGGTTTTATCATTCACTTATGTTGGTAAAAAGCTTTACAACTGGCGAGTGGGAGTAATGGCTGGATTTCTCCTTTTTTTCACAGTGTTATTCCACCGGTCAATGCTACCCCTACCTGAAACATTGGCCTTAATACTTCTACCTTTAGCATTGTATTTTTACTTCCATGCTAGGGAAGAAAAAAACTGGAAATATGCTTTTATAGCTGGTCTGATTGGTGGGTTGATATCTTTAACCCATAGTTTGACTGCGTTAATGATGGTGGGAGTGGTAATCTCTTTTACACTAACCTTAAAATTAAGGGGGGAGAAAATAGGTCAAAGATGTTTGGGGATCTTTTTAGGAATTACCTTACTGTTGTGTTCTATTTGGTTGCTTCCTTTATGGCTTCAGCACGGATATGTTTTTCACAATCCTCAGTCGGTTTTTCAGAGCCCCCATGACTATTTTATAATAATAATAGGTACTTTCGGAGTGCCTATCATTATTTTTGTCAGTATATGGATGATCAATACCATAAAAAATGGTTTTAAAGGAGATTATTTAAAAAAGATGTCTAAAAGGGAAATTCTAATCCTATCTTGGTTTTTATTCATATTAATATTGAGCAACGCCTATTTAATTGGTATTTCAATTTTAGCTGATAGGATTTTGAATTTTGCCGTATTTCCGGCTGTTATTCTAGCTGCACTTGGATTGGAATATCTGAGATCCATTTCCATCAAAAAAAGAACCATTTACCCCAAATTAACTACCTATTTGGCTCTTTTAATAATCTTTGCAGCTGTTCTTTCTGCTTTATTTTGTGCCGTGTCAATAAAACCAATGGTGAATGATTCTCAATTAGATTTAGCTCAATGGTTTCATGAGAACGGAGATAAAAAAAGAGTAGTAATGTCGCTTTCTGAAGGTATTGACCCGGTAATTGTTTCTGTTTCAAGGCAGCCTGTTTCAACTGGGGGCTACCATCCGGGTATGGTTAAGGTTTTAAATCGTGAAATGTATTACACTGGAAATTATACCAAGGAAGATTTAATAAGGGATAATATAGGATACTTGGTAGAATCATCTCCTATGGTTCATCTTGATTATTTTAAACTGGTTTATCAGAACAAAGATTATAAAGTTTGGAGAGTAGATATCTAAAGCAGATTGTGAAATTAATAGCCATAACAATAAAAAAAATATTTACAGTTATTGGGAAGTGCTTTTTATGAAGAAATTATTCGGAACATTCGGGGTTCGGAGAATCGCCAACAAAGAATTAACACCAGAATTCGCATCAAAATTAGCCTCAGCTTACGGAACACTTGTCAAGGGGAGGGTAGCAGTAGGTGGGGATCCCAGGACATCCACTACTCTCATAAAACACGCTGTTATAGCAGGACTACTTTCATCAGGATGTAAAGTAATTGATCTGGGAATCTTACCCACTCCAGCAGTACAATACGCAGTAAGAAATTACTATGATGGTGGTGTGATAATCACCGCCTCCCATAACCCTCCACAGTATAATGGCATCAAATTTGTTGACGAAGACGGAATCGGAATCCCTGAAGAAATGGAACTGGAAATTGAGGGTATGTTTTTCAACGAAAACCCTTCAAGGGTTTCCTATGATGAAATAGGGGAAGTAACCAGTAATGAGGGCTTAATTGACGAATACATTGATGAAGTATTAAGACGTGTGGATCACAATGCCATCAAAAATGCCAAAATCAAGGTTATCGTCGATTGTGGTAGTGGAGCAGCCTGTTTCACTACACCTTACCTTCTTCGCAAACTGGGATGCGAAGTCACCACATTAAACTGTCAACCAGACGGATTTTTCCCGGGAAGAAACCCAGAACCAACAGAAGACAACCTCCAAGAGCTGATAAAAACTGTTAAAGCAACTGGGGCCCATCTGGGTATTGCCCATGACGGTGATGCAGATCGGACTATCTGCATAGATGAGAAAGGAAGCTTTGTAATGGGGGATAAAACCTTTGCATTGGTGGAGAAGCAATTACTCCAGGAGAACCAGGGTGGACTAATTGTTACTACAGTGGCCACATCATCAGCCATTTATGATATTGCTGAAGAATTTGGTGGAACTGTAACCGCAACCAGGGTGGGAGACCTTCTGGTAGCCAGAGAACTGAAAGAAAGCGATGGTTTATTTGGGGGAGAAGAAAATGGTGGGCTAATATTCCCTGATTTTGTTTATGGCCGAGATGCTGCCCTTTCAACAGCTAAAATTGTGGAAATTATGGCCTTAACATCTAAACCTCTTTCTCAGCTGGTGGCAGAACTCCCAGCCTACCAATCAGTGAAGATGAAAGCAGAATGTCCTGATGATCGTAAACAGGAGATCATGGATAAAATCGCGGCAGACACTCAGGAATATGAAGTGGACACCACAGATGGGGTTAAAATTTTCCGAGATGAAGGATGGCTCATTATACGTCCTTCAGGCACAGAGCCCATCTTTCGATGTTTTGCAGAGTCCAAAAATGTGGATGATGCCAGAAAAATGGCAGAATGGGGCATATCTTTGGTTAATAAACATTTAGAAAATTAGTAATTATTAAAGTAGGGATATGATTAGAAAGAATAAAGGTTTAAGGTTATTCTTTCCTTTTTTGTCCAGGGTCGTCAAAGTAAAATCCATAAAATTCAGCACAATATGCACAAAGAGGAAATTTCTCGTAACGGTAGCGGCTACCATCTTCTTTGTTCATATCAAATTTTTTGCCACAAGTGTAGCAAGTTTCAATTTTTTCATTTTCCTTTGATTTTTTGGATTTTTCATTTGTTTTGTTATCTTTAGCACTGTTATTTTCTATTTTAACACCACCTGTTGCGTTAATCTGGTAATTATTTATTTATTGTTTAGTTTTAATCTCTAACATATCCTCAACTATTTTGATGATTTTTAGATTTTCGTATAATATTCATTTTCTTTTTATATTTATCATGTAAATCTAGCGAAAAATAAATTATGGAATTATTATAATAAATATGATCATGAAGAAAAAAAGAAAAGTTGCTTGGGGGATTACTGGGAGCGGTGAGAAACTGGTTGAAACAGTGGAGATCATGCAACAGATGAGGGATGAGTATCGTAAACAATTTGACATCCGAGTGTTTATATCAAGAGCTGGAGACCAGGTTTTAAAGTACTATAACCTCTCCACCACTCTCGAAACTAAATTCGATAAGACTTGGACTGAAATAAATTCAAATGCCCCTTTCCTAGCAGGTCAGATCCAAATGGGAAGATACGGATTTCTGTTGATTGCTCCGGCAACATCCAATACCGTGGCTAAAATATCTCTGCGCATTGCAGATACTCTACTGTCCAATGCAGCGATCATGGGTCAGAAGACTAGAACTCCACTATATATAATGCCCACTGACTTTAGAGAGGGCATAGTTACCACTAAACTCCCTAATGGAAAATATCTGGAGTTAAATATCACCAAAGAGGATGCCGAACATGTGGAAAAAATATCTGCAATGGAAAGCACTACCGCATTTGAATCTCCTGATGATATCCCTGCTATATTTGAGAAACACGCTAATAATTATTAAATAAGTTCTCTTCTCAGTTGTAGTGTAACGCTGAAATTTTTAACAGGTAAACCATCGTCTGTATCATCTTTGATGGGTGATATTCCTCTGAAATAATGTTCAACTGGGCCTGTATTGTCTATGTCAATGGGCACAGTTTCCATATCATCTAAACCATCAAAAAAGTGATATATTTCCATTATTTTCTCTTCAGGGCCTTTGAATTTAACAACCATCGCCCTGTCCCTTCTATTCTGGAGAGATATGAATTTATCATCCACATCTAATGATTTGTCTTTTCTTCTACTGCCACTGACACGGTGGAAAACGATATTTGACACGTTGTGTACCCCCTTATATTATTCCTATTTTTTTATAATTTGTAACCTATGTCTCGCAGGAATTTTTTTCTCCAAACCACATCATCCTTTGTTTCTAAAGCATTGGGTTTTGAACCATCAATAACTCCGATTATCCCTCTACCTTGTTCAGATTCCACAATTAAAACCTGTACTGGGTTGGCAGTTGCGCAGAATAGATTCACTACTTCAGGAACGCTCTTGATTCGTTGAGTTAGGTTGATGGGAAAGGCATTTCGCAGAAAAATCAGAAAACTATGACCACAACCCATTTCCAGCATCTTGGTACTGGCTAATTTTTCCAGATCCTCACTGTTCCCTGATGTTCTCACTAAACAATCTCCTGAAGCCTCTCCAAAGGCAAGACCAAACTCTGCCTGAGGTAGGGTATTAACTATGGCTTCATGAAGGTCTTCAACAGTTTTTATAAAGTGACTCTGGCCCAGGATAAGATTACAATCTTTAGGTGCTTCCAATTTAACAATTTTGATGTCAAGTTCCATGATGATCCCCTACTTATAAATTGGTAGTTGCTCAGTTTAACTGTTTTTGAGTTGGGTAATGGGGAGTGATTTTTCAATTGGTAATTTATTTATACTAGCAGAATAAATTGTCATTAACAATCATTATAAAATATTTATATAATTCTCACATAATCATTAAATAAATTGGAGCTCAATTAGATTATTATATTCCATAAATCTATTGTTTTTATAAACCATGGCTATCCAGCCAAGGAGCCTAATATAAAGACTAAACCGCATTTAATGTGAGGTTTTTGTTATGAAAGAGAAAATGAAGGAAATAGGGCTGCGGGTAAAGGAGCTTCGAGAGCTCTCAGATATCAGTATTCAGGATATGGCAAATTACCTTGAAGTATCCCGGGAAATATATCAGGAGTATGAAGAAGGTAAAAAAGACATTCCAGCCAGTATTCTATTTGAAATAGCTCATAAAATGCAAGTTGATATGGGACTCCTTTTAACTGGGGAAGAAACCCGAATGCACATATTCAGTGTAACTCGAAAAGGAAAAGGGGTGGAAGTCGGTCGTAGAAAACAGTACCAGTACGAAAATCTTGCTGAAAAGTTCATACACAAAAAAGCAGAACCATTTATTGTATCTGTAGAACCTAGAAGTGATGGTAGTAAACCTTCAACCAACACACACCCAGGACAGGAATTTAACTATATTCTGGAAGGAACTCTTAAAATTTACATTCATGATAATGAAATCATTCTCCATGAAGGAGACTCAATTTTCTTTGATTCATCATATGAGCATGCCATGGAAGCTTTGGAGAATAAAACCGCCCGATTTCTGGCTATAGTGATGTAAAAACTTAATGATTTAATCTAAGCATAAATGGATTAATCAGGATTCAAACGAGGATCATAATATCGGTGATTAAAATGCCATCTTTACTGGATAAATTTGTTTCAAAAGTTGATTTTAAGTCATACAATGACTTTAAAGATAATTTCAATATAAAAATCCCAGAAAACTTCAACTTTGCCTATGATGTAGTGGATGAATACGCACGCATAGAACCAGAAAAAGTTGCCATGGTATGGTGCAATGATAACACAGACCGTAAATTCACTTTCAAAGAACTGAAGGAATACTCAGATCGGGCTGCCAACTTCTTCCAAAAGCAGGGTATAAAAAAAGGAGACAGGGTAATGCTTACCCTAAAAAGTCGCTATGAATTCTGGTTCTGCATATTGGCATTGCACAAATTAGGAGCCATAACCATCCCTGCCACCCACATGCTCAAAACCAAGGATATAGTATACCGTGTTGAGAAAGCAGGCATCAAAATGGTGGTATGCATAGCTGAAGATGGTGTTCCAGAATTCTTTGATGAAGCACATAAAGAATTGGGGGACAAGGAACTATTGAAAGTCATTGTGGGAGAAGAGGATAGGGAAGGGTGGATGAATTTTAGGAAAGAAATTGCAAACGCATCAAAAGAATTTCAACGCCCCACTGGGGATGCAGGAACCAAAAATGATGAAGTCATGTTGGTTTATTTCTCATCAGGAACCACGGGAATGCCTAAAATGATCATGCACGATCACACATACCCTTTTGGACACATAATCACTGCGCACTGGCAGAATGTCATGGACGAGGGATTACACTACACTGTGGCTGACACTGGCTGGGCTAAGGCCATGTGGGGTCAGATTTATGGCCAGTGGTTTTTAGGCACAGCAGTGTTTGTTTATGATTATGATCGATTTGATGCAGAGAATATGTTGGAAAAATTAACTTATCATGGTGTAACCACCTTTTGTGCCCCTCCGACCATTTACCGTTTCCTAATTCAAGAAGATCTCTCGGGTTATGACTTTTCAAAACTTAAATACGCTGTTACTGCTGGAGAACCATTAAATCCGGAGGTTTACAACCGATTTTATGAATTAACCGGCTTGAGGTTGATGGAAGGTTACGGACAGACTGAATGTGTGGTTTGCATTGCTAACTTTCCATGGATGGAACCAAGACCAGGATCCATGGGCAAACCCGGCCCAAAATACGATATACTCCTCATGAACAATGAGGGCAATATATGTGATGTGGGTGAAGAAGGAGAAATCGTTATCAAAACTGCAGAAGGTAATCCGCCAGGTTTATTCCAGGGATATTACATGGAAGAAAAAAGAACTGAAAAAGCATGGCATGATGGATATTATCATACTGGTGATACTGCCTGGATGGATGAAGACGGATATCACTGGTTCGTCGGACGAAACGATGACATGATCAAAAGTTCAGGATACCGCATAGGTCCATTCGAAGTGGAAAGCGCAGTTATATCACACACTTCTGTACTGGAATGCGCAATAACTGGTGTTCCCCACCCTGTAAGGGGACAAGTGGTTAAAGCCACCATTGTACTTACCAATGACTATGAAGCTTCTGATGAACTGGCAAAAGAAATTCAAGACCATGTTAAACAGGTTACTGCACCATACAAGTATCCCAGGGTCATTGAATTCGTGGAAGAATTGCCAAAAACCATCAGTGGTAAAATCAGACGAGTTGAAATCAGAGAAAAAGACCAGGAACAGTAGAAAACCGTGTTCGTGTGATTCTTTTAGTTTTCACCGTTCCAATGATAATATTTTTTTATTTTTTTGGATCATGATGCTGATATCAACAGTGATTTTAGAGATTAAAGATGAAGATCATAAATTGAAGACTTTAAGGATGAAGATAGATCATGACTAAAAGAAAGAAAGAACCATATCCAGTTTTCAACCAACTGGAATGTAAGGCATGTGAACGCTGTATAATCGCATGCCGTCAGGGTGTCCTCAAAATGAGTGATGACATAAATGAACGAGGCTATCACTATGCAGAATACACTGGCAAAGGGTGTAATGGTTGCGGAGACTGCTACTACACATGTCCAGAGCCACTGGCGGTGGAAGTTCACATACCCCGAAGAATAAACAGGAAGGCTAATGAAAATTTGAAAAATAATAAAGAGGAAGAGGAGGGAGAAAAATGACAATCCAGCTAATAAAGGGTAACACTGCAGTTATAATAGGGGCAATGTATGCTGGATGTGATTGCTTCTTTGGATATCCCATAACCCCTGCCTCAGAAATTTTACACGAAGCATCACTCTACTTTCCCCAGGTGGGCAGAAAATTCGTACAAGCAGAATCAGAAGAAGCCTCTATCAACATGGTATACGGAGCAGCTGCAGCGGGACATAGAGTAATAACTGCTTCTTCAGGTCCTGGAATTAGTCTTATGCAGGAAGGTATGTCTTTCCTGGCAGGAGCAGAACTTCCATGTGTTATTGTGGATATTATGCGTGCAGGTCCGGGTCTTGGGAATATTGGACCAGAACAAGCTGACTACACTCAATTGGTTAAAGGAGGGGGTCATGGGAACTATCGTAACATAGTTCTGGCCCCTAATTCTGTGCAGGAGATGTGTGACTGTACCATGAAAGCATTCCAGTTGGCTGAGAAATACAGAAACCCCACAGTTGTCTTGGCAGATGGAGTATTAGGACAAATGGTGGAAAGGCTTCATTTCCCTTCAGAATCAATCAAACCAACATTCGATGAATCATGGGCAGTCAGAGGCAACAAAGAAACCAGAGAAAACTTGGTAACCAGTATTTTCCTGGATTTTGATCAGTTAGAAGACTTTAACTACAGGATACAGGATAAATACCAGAAAATAATGGAAAATGAAGTGGAATACGAGGAATACATGATGGATGATGCTCAGATTATTCTGGTAGCCTATGGTATCAGCAGCCGTGTAGCCCGTTCGGCAGTTGATCAGGTTAGAAAAGAGGGAATAAGAGCAGGATTGTTCCGACTCAAGACATTATTCCCATTCCCAGTTAAAGAACTCCACCAAATTGCTGCTACTAGAGAATGCAAATTCTTATCTGTGGAGATGAGTAATGGGCAGATGAAAGAGGATATAACCTTATCAATAGGATGTCAGTGCCCTGTAGAACTGGTAAATAGGATGGGAGGAAACCTCATTGACCAGAAAAGCATAGTTGATAAGATTCATGAAATGGTAGGGGGTAGCTAGATGTCGGGAAATGGAAACATCCAGAAAGAAGATATCTACCCTGAGGTCAAATCTGATGAGAAGATCATCCAGAAACCCAAATCCATCCTTAAGGAGTACACACGTAAAGGAGGTAGTGCACCCACTGCCACTCACTACTGCCCTGGATGTGGCCATGGCATACTCCATAAACTCATAGGAGAGGCTATTGATGACTTGGGAATCCAGAACCGAACAGTGATGACCAGTCCCGTGGGATGTGCAGTTTTTGCCTACTATTACTTTGACTGTGGTCATGTCCAAGTGGCCCACGGTCGCGCCCCGGCAGTGGGAACAGGTCTATCACGTGCTGAAGAAGATGCAGTGGTGATACTGTACCAGGGAGACGGTGATTTAGCATCAATCGGATTGAACGAAACCATCCAGGCTGCAAACCGTGGGGAAAAGATGGCTGTATTCTTCGTGAACAACACAGTTTACGGTATGACTGGAGGGCAAATGGCACCCACCACACTTGTGGGAGAAGTCACTGTAACCTGTCAGGGTGGAAGAGACCCCCGTTACACTGGTTACCCTTTACATATGTCTGAATTGCTGGACAACCTGGATGCGCCTGTTTTTATTGAGAGAGTTGCTGTTTCAGATCCAAAAAACATCCGAAAGGCTAAAATAGCTGTTAAAAAAGCCCTTGAAGTTCAGAGGGATGGCAAAGGATATGCTTTTGTGGAAGTGCTTTCACCATGCCCAACTAACCTAAGAATGGATGCTCAGGGATGTGAAGATTTTGTTAATAATGAAATGAGTAACGAATTCCCAGTAAAAAACTTCCGAGACCGGAGAAAAGACGCTGAAACCCTTTGCAGGGCATCCAGTGACTTCTCACAGGAATCACTGGATAGAATCTTTGAAGTCAAGGAGGACACATCCTGGGAAGCCAGGGATGACCCATCATTCCAGCGAAAAGTGGTAAGGATAGCAGGATTTGGAGGTCAGGGTGTTTTAAGTATGGGAATTACACTTGCCCAGGCTGCCTGTAATGATCAAAGACATGTTTCATGGTATCCTGCCTACGGACCAGAACAGCGAGGAGGAACCTCTGATTGTACGGTGGTGATTTCGGGAGAGACCATCGGTTCACCAGTAATACAAACCTCAGACATTCTTGTAGCTTTAAACAGACCGGCACTTGAAAAATTTGCCACAAAGGTTAAGAAAGATGGATTAATCCTCTTTGACCAGCGTATAACCCGTTTTAAGGATATTGAAGGTCTTGTTCCAGAAGGTTTAAAGGCAATAGCTGTTCCAGCCCGAAAACTGGCTAAGGAACATGGAGTGCCAAGAGCTGCTAACACAGTAATGCTGGGAGTGCTTATGGCTATGGGAACAACTAATCTTCCTGAAAACGTGTTCAAAGAGGCTGTAGAGCATACTTTCCATAAAAAACCTAAACTAGTCAATGTTAATCTTGAAATACTGGAAACAGGTGTTCAATGGGCTCAAAAAAACATTGACCTATAATAGACGCAGGATAATAACTGGGGAACTCATTGCTTATTAGGGGAATTATATTGGGTTAACCCTGATAACACTTTATAATCTAGAAAATTCATAAGTAATCTGTGTATTGGCCCTTATATGGATTTTCCCGAAAAATTTCACCCATTTTTCTTTTTAATTACTATATTTCTTTTATTCTCATTTTTTTAAATTCAATAAAGATCAATTTTTAATACTCAAATTTTAAGTAAATCGAGAAACAAATTATTGATATGTAAACTATTGGGTAAACTTTAATTAAGTGATTAGTGGGGCTTTAATAAGTGTATATGATTATAGGGGTGAATAAATGACTGTTCTGTCCAAAAAAGACGATATTTCTGTGGTTCTGTGTGGTGAAGCAGGTCAGGGAATTCAGACTGTGGAGACAATCCTGGCTCAAGCCATTAAACGTAGTGGTTACAATATTTTTTCCACCAAAGAGTACATGTCGAGGGTTAGAGGTGGTCAGAATTCCACTCAGATAAGAGTATCATCCCATAGAGTCTCTTCATATGTTAAAAGAATTGACATTCTTTTTGCACTAAGTTCAGGAGCTATAAAACATTTAGAAGATAGAATATCCCAAGATACCTTCATAATAGGTGATTCAGAGCACATTAAATCACTCGGAGAGGGTAATACTCAAAAATCTCAAAAGAAGAGTCAACTTGAAATAGATCAAAATTACAATTTTTTGGAGATTCCCCTCATAAAAACTGCCCAGGAAATGGGAGGCCTCATATTTGCCAATGTAATTGCAGCAGGTGTCTTATCCTGTATTTTAAACATTCCCAAGGAGATATTCAACAGCCTTATCCATGATATCTTCGCCCGTAAAGGTGATGAGATACTTCAGAATGATTTAAAGGCAGGAGAAGCCGGTTATGATATTGGCAGGGAATTAATGGATTTTATATCAGGAAAAAATCAATTAAAACTTTCTGTAAACTTAGAAGTTAAAGATGAGCTTTTTATAAATGGTACTGATGCTGTAGGATTTGGATGTCTCGCTGGAGGTTGTAGATTCATGTCATCATATCCTATGACTCCATCAACTCCTTTACAGGGATTCCTGGCAGCCCATGCCAATGATTTTGAACTCATTTATGAGCAGGCAGAGGATGAAATTGCCGCTATTAACATGGCTCTAGGCGCGTCTTATGCCGGTGCTCGGAGCATTGTGGCCACATCAGGAAGTGGATTTGCTCTTATGGAAGAAGGAGTGGGTTTGGCAGGGATGATAGAAACTCCAGTGGTTGTTTATATAGCCCAGAGGCCGGGTCCGGCAGTAGGACTTCCCACCCGCACCAGCCAGGAAGATCTTAACCTAGCATTATACTCAGGAACAGGAGAGTTTCCCAGGATCATATTTGCACCAGGAAAACTGGAAGATGCATTTATATTAACTCAAAAAGCATTTAACCTGGCCGAAAAATATCAAATCCCAGTTTTCATCCTCACAGATCAGTACTTCGCAGATTGCTATTACAACATCCCATCACTACCTCTGAATGATGTTCAGAATGAAAATTATCTGATAAAAACCAACTCAGAATACAAAAGATATCTTATAACCCAGGATGGAATAACTCCCAGGGGAATACCAGGGTATGGGGAGGGTTTGGTTGTTGTGGACTCTGATGAGCATGATGAAGAAGGACATATAACTGAAGATCTTGTTTTAAGAAGACAAATGGTTGATAAACGATTAAAGAAATTCAACCAGATGAAACAAGATGCTATTCCACCAGAACTCATCGGGCCTTCTGACTACGAATGTCTGGTCGTTGGGTGGGGATCTACCTACTGGCCAATCCGGGAGGCTTTAGAAAACATAATAAAAACAGATCCTAATAGAAAAATCAGTTTCCTCCATTTCAAACAAATTTATCCTTTCCACAAAAGTGTGACAGAATATCTGGAAAGAGCTGAAGATGTGATAATATTTGAAAATAATGCCCAGGGACAAATGGCTAACCTCATACAACTTGAAACTGGTCTTAAAATTCAGGAAAAGCTTTTGAAATATGATGGAATGCCATTTTCAGTTGAAGAAGTAGAACGAAGCCTGAAAAAATTCATGGAAATAAGTGATACGGATATTCCGTCTGTGATGGGGGTGTCAAAATGAAACCCAAAGATTATGACATGACAGAAGCGGATGTGGCCTGGTGTCCTGGTTGTGGTAACTTTTCAATTTTGCGCAGCCTCAAGAAAGCCCTGGCTGATCTTGAAATTCTACCAGAAAATCTGGTTTTCGTATCAGGCATAGGACAAGCCGGCAAACTCCCACATTACATTAGAGGAAATGTTTTTAATGGATTGCATGGAAGATCACTATCTCCAGCTACGGGAATTAAAGCAGTTAACCCTGAATTAACGGTTATTGATGTCAGTGGGGATGGATGTATGTATGGGGAGGGCGGAAACCACTTCATGCATACTGTAAGGCGTAACCCTAATATAACCAATCTGGTACATAATAACATGGTTTACGGCCTCACCAAGGGACAGGCATCACCAACTAGCCAGAAAGCTTTTAACACACCCCTACAAGTGGATGGGGTTTTTTTAGAACCATTCAATCCATTGAGTGTGGCTATTGCTCTTGATGCATCATTCGTGGCCCGAGTATACAGTGGAGATCGTAAACAAACCATTGAAATTTTCAAAGAAGCCATAAAGCATAAAGGATACTCATTGGTGGACATATTTCAGCCGTGTGTAACCTTCAACAGGGTTAACACCAAGAAATGGTTTAAGGAACATACCTATTACCTGGAAGAAGACCATGATCCCCTGGACAGAAATATGGCATTCAGCAGGGCCATTGAAACTAGAGAGTATCCACTAGGAATCTTTTACAAAAATCTTAATAAGAGAACCTTTGAGGATAATCTAAACGTCTATAAGGATGAAAAATCTCCTTTATTTCAAAGAAAATTTGAAATCGATAAAATTAGAGCGCTAGTGGATAGTAATAGATGATTTAAGGATATAGTGTGATTATTATAATAAGAAAGCAGCTAATGAACCATTAACTAACCAAAAATTTGAGGTGGAAAATGAAAACATTAAGAATATTATCATGGAATGTAAATGGAATCCGGGCTGTACACAGAAAAGGATTCCTTGACTGGTTCAAGAAAGATAAACCCAATATATTATGCATCCAAGAGACTAAAGCCCATCGCAAACAGTTTCCAGCAGATATTAGGGCTATTGATGATTATCAATTGTATATTTCAGAGGCAGAACGCAAGGGCTACAGTGGCGTGGCCACCTATACCAACCAAAAACCTCAAAAAGTACGAAATGGTTTGGGAATACCCAAATTCGATAGTGAAGGCCGTACTTTAATAACTGATTATGGAGATTTTGTCCTATTCAATATTTACTTTCCCAATGGAAAAATGTCTGAAGAGAGACTTCAATACAAATTAGACTTCTATGACTCATTCCTGGACTATGCAGATTCACTTAAGGATGAAGGACGCAATATAGTAGTCTGTGGTGATGTTAACACCGCTCACCAAGAAATTGACCTGGCCCGCCCTAAGGAAAACGAAAAAGTATCTGGGTTTCTCCCCATTGAAAGGGAATGGATTGATCGATTCTTAAGTCATGGTTATGTGGACACATTCAGGGAGTTTAACCCGGAACCAGAAAATTACACATGGTGGAGTTACCGTACACGGGCAAGAGATAGGAATGTTGGATGGAGATTGGATTATTTCTTCGTGAACCAGGAATTCATGGAACATGTGGAATCTTCATACATACTATCCGATGTTATGGGTTCTGACCACTGTCCTGTGGGAATAGACATAAAATTAGATGATTAAAAGAACTTTATAAAAAAATTGAGGGATGGAAATGGACAAATTTGAGCAAAAAATGCAAGAACTAGTAAGAGAAGGCCTGTCTGAAGATGAAGTTAAAAAGAAATTTTTAGATGAAATGGGAGATGAATGCATTTGCCCAGATTGCCCAATGTTCAACCAGTGCGCTAAGGAAAAGTATGAGGGCCTTTATTGTCTTTTAGGGAAATCAGAATGTACATTGGAAGAAGATGACTGTATTTGTCCAGAGTGTGAAGTAGTGGAAGATTTAGATCTTAAATATGATCTTTACTGTATCAAAGGGTCTGAAAAAGAATTAAGACTATAGCCCCCTTAAAAATTTGGAAAGCCCAAAAAAATTTACACTAATTTAACAACATACTTCTAAAATAAAGATCATCCAAATAATATTCAATGAATTGTTGGATGGAACTATAATAGTTAGATAGGTTAAGATAGAATTTCAATATTAGGAAATAGTAGTAGAATAAGTTGAAATCCTAAATTTATTGTATTTTAATTTTTGTCAAAAAGAGTTGAGGGATGCTATGAGTTATCATGGATTAGCTAAAAATTTTCTAAAATCACAGGAAATATCCATAGGAGACATTATATCCATAAAAAAAGAGGACACAGAGTATAGGGGCATGCTACTGGACCGAGCCGAAGATGCTGATGAATTCCACATCGTGCTGAAGCTGGATAACGGATACAATATTGGTGTTTCCATAGAAAAAGCTGAAGTAAAGCTTCTCCAAAAGGGAGAAAAGCCAAAAATTGATCTTCCTCCACTTGATGTTCAGAAAGATCCAAAAAAGATGGACATATCCATCGTATCCACAGGAGGAACCGTTGCTTCCATTATTGACTATAAAACAGGGGCTGTACACCCTGCTTTCACTGCTGAAGACCTTCTTCGAGCCACTCCCGAACTTTTGGATGAAGCTAACATTCAGGGAAAGGCAATCATGAACATCTTAAGCGAGAACATGAAACCTGAATACTGGATTGAATCAGCCCAATCAGTGGCAGATGAGATAAACAATGGTGCCGATGGAGTGGTAGTGGCCCACGGAACCGATACCATGCACTACACATCAGCAGCGCTGAGTTTCATGATTGAGTCTCCAGTTCCAATTATCATTACCGGTGCTCAAAGAAGTTCCGACCGTCCTTCTTCTGATGCTTTTTTAAATCTCATGAGCTCAGTTAATGCTGCTAAATCAGATATTGCCGAAGTAATGGTCTGCATGCACGCCACGGAAAACGACAGCAAAGCCCACCTGCATAGAGGAACTAAAGTTCGTAAGATGCACACCAGTCGTCGGGACACCTTCACCAGCATAAACAGCCACCCACTGGCACAAGTACAAGATGGAAAGGTAAAAATTATTGACACTGATTACTCATACCGGAGACGTAACCAAACCATGTTAGAAATTAATGACTCCCTTGAACCCAAAGTAGCATTTATAAAGAGCTATCCTGGTATCACCGGCGAAATAATCGACTACTATGTGGATAAAGGATACAGGGGCATGTTACTGGAGGGCACTGGTTTGGGGCACTGCCCTGATCATTTAATTCCCTCAATTCAAAGGGCAGTGGATGATGGAATACATGTTGCCATGTCGTCTCAGTGCATATATGGGCGAACCAACTTGAATGTGTACAGTACTGGACGTAAACTTCTATCTGCAGGAGTAATACCTGTGGGAGATATGTTGCCTGAGACTGCCTACGTGAAACTGGTATGGGCCCTGGGACAGACTACAAATCAGGAAGAAGTCGAAAATATTATGCAAACTAACCTTAAAGGAGAATTAGAGGACAAATCATCCTCAAAGCATTTCTCGAGAGATTATGGGGAATAGAAGGATATGGTGATGGATATGGATGAAAAGATCAATTACAATGAACTGGGCCTCATGATGGGTCTGGAGATACACCAACAGCTCAACACAAAAACAAAACTCTTCTGTCCCTGTGAATGTGAATTAACAGATAAAAAACCGAATTATCGTGTTTTAAGGTATCTCAGACCAACTCAGAGTGAACTGGGAAAAATTGATCGGGCTGCATTTGAAGAATCCCGACGAAAACTCACATTTCTCTATGATGCTTATCCTGAGCACACTTGTCTGGTGGAGGCAGATGATGAGCCACCACACCCTCTAAACCAGGAAGCACTGGAAATCGGCCTTATAATTGCATCACTTTTAAACATGCAGGTGGTGGATGAGTTCCATACCATGCGAAAACAAGTTATTGACGGCAGTAACACTGGAGGATTCCAGAGAACAGGACTGGTAGCCAGCAATGGATATCTGGACACACCTTATGGTAGGGTGGTTATTGAAAACCTGTGTCTGGAAGAGGATGCTGCACGTAGAATGGGGCAGAGGAAGGGTAAAGTAGAATTCCGTCTTGATAGGTTGGGTATTCCTCTTCTGGAGATAACCACCGATCCTTCTATCCATAGACCAGAACAGGTAAGGGAAGTAGCCTACCAGCTTGGACAAGTACTGCGCAGTACAAAGGTAAAACGTGGTCTGGGAACCATACGCCAGGATCTGAATATTTCAATAAGAGACGGAGCTCGAGTTGAGATAAAAGGTGTACAGGACCTGGATGCCATGCCCTTAATGGTTGAAAATGAGGTTAAACGCCAACTGAAACTACTGGAAATACGTGGAAAACTTCTGGAACGTAAAGCTGAGGTTGAAGAAGAAATTTATGACTTGGAAGAAATATTCAAGGAAACAGAATCTAAAATAATACAAAAAGCTCTTAAAAAGGATGGTAAGGTTTTAGCCATAAAATTAGTGGGATTCCGGGGATTAATAGGCAAAGAATTACAACCTAACCGTAGGTTTGGAACTGAACTGGCGGGTTATGCCAAAAAAATGGGTGTGGCAGGAATATTCCACACTGATGAACTTCCAGCCTATGGCATCTTACAGGAAGAGGTGGAAGGAATTAATAAATTAATGGAAATAGGGGAGTATGATGCTTTCATCCTGGTGGCAGATGAGGAGGAGAAAGCACGCAATGCATTGGAAGAAGTGCAAAGAAGGGCGGGAATGTCGATGAAAGGTGTTCCTGAAGAGACGAGGAAGGCACTTGATGATGCCAATACTGAATATCTCCGACCACTACCCACTGCCAGTAGGATGTATGTGGAAACCGATATCCCTGCACAAGTGATATCTAAAGAACGCCTGGATCATGTGAATGCAAACCTTCCAGAGCTTCCTGAAGAGAAAAAATCCCGTATCATTGAAGAATACGGTTTAAGTGAAGATTTGGCTACTGCACTGGTTAAAAGAGATCAAGTTAGTAAATTTGAGGAAATTACTCATGATACGAATGTCAGTCCAACAACTGCAGCCACACCTTTGGCGTACACAGAACCCGATTTGCGGAGAGATGGTTGTGATGTTAGTGTATTAACCACCCAAACATACATTGATACCCTTAAATTAGTAGATGGAAATCAAATCACGGCTGCTTCAATTCCTAAAGTCCTTAGAGGAGTATGCGAAACTGGAAACTCTCCTTTAATTGTTTCCAAGGAATTAGATTTACTTATGTTTTCTGAAGATGATGTTAAAGGAATAGTAAAGGGCATAGTATCATCTAATGTGGAAATGATTAAGGAAAGGGGTCAGGCAGTGATGGGGCCCTTGATGGGAAAGGCAATGAAAGAACTCAAGGGCAAAGCTGATGGAAAACTGGTAAATAAATTTGTTAAGGAAGAAATAGAGAACTATCTAAAGTGAAGGTGCATTTTATGACAGAATCGGTGGAGGAATACGATTTGATCATTGTTGGGGGAGGACCTGCAGGTTTGACCGCTGGAATTTATGCTGGCAGGCAGGGTATGAAAACCATTATACTGGAAATGATGACTGGTGCTGGTTCAGGTTACATGGTTCCTCTCATGGAGAACTATCCTGGTTTTGATCTGATTTCTGGGAAGGACTTGCTGGAGAAGATGAGAAAACAGGCCGAAAAACGTGTACCTATGGAGAACATGGAGGAAGTCAAAGAAATTGTGAAAAATGACTTGGATCATATCTCTGTCAAAACATCCAAAGGGGAATACAAAACTAAGTCGGTCATAATATCCACAGGAAGTCGTCACAGAAGACTGAAAGTGCCGGGTGAGATAGATTTCATTGGTCGTGGAGTTTGTTATTGTGCCACTTGTGATGGACCATTATATCCTGATAAGGATGTGGTGGTAATTGGTGGGGGAAATGCAGCAGTCCAGGAAGCAATCTATCTAAAAAGTCTGGGCTGCAAAGTCACAATAATACATCGAAGAAACCAATTAAGGGCTGAAGAGTATCTCCAGGAAAAACTAGAAGAAAATAACATTCCTGTTATCTGGGATTCTGTGGTGGAAAAGATAAATGGAGATATGGTAGTGGATAGTGTAACACTCAGCAACGTCAAAACTGGGGAGAAGTCTGACCTGCCTGTAGATGGTATATTCATCGCAGTTGGTGAAGAACCTCTCAGTAAAGTAGCCCAAAACGCTGGTGTGGAAGTTGATGATCAGGGTTACATTAAAACCGACAAATTTCAAAGAACCAACATACCAGGATTATATGCAGCCGGTGACATCACTGGAGGAATCAAACAATGGGTTGTGGCTTGTTCTGAAGGTGCAGTAGCTGCAATTTCCGTCCACAACGATACAATGAAATGAAAAACTATTTCACACCAATTCGTGATTTAAGTTATATTTCTGAAGATAACCATGAAAAATAATATTTTATTTGGACCCGCAGGCAACCCAATCGGTTTTGATGGCAAAACAATTGATGTATGCGATTATATTCGTGGATTAGGACTGGAAGCTTATGAGTACCAGGCCACATACGGAGTACGTATTCAGAAACAATCTGCCCATAAATTGAAAAAAAATGCTCAAAAGAATGATATTAGAGTTTCAATGCATGCTCCATACTATATCAATTTATCAGCACAGAAGGAAGATGTTCTAGAAAGGTCTATCGATCGACTGGTTCAATCCGCCCGGGCTGCAGAGTGGATTGGAGCGTATCGTATTGTTTTTCATCCGGGTTTTTACACAAAGTACACTCCTCATGAGGCTCTTCGAAGATGTAAAGGTGCTATTTCAAAATTAATGGATGATCTGGATTCTCTTGGAATTAAAAAATTCACCTTCGCCCCTGAAACTACAGGAAAAAGGTCACAACTGGGAAATTTAGATGAAATCATTGATATTTGCCATTCATTCGCTAATTTTTCCCCAACAATTGACTTTGCACATTTACATGCAAGAGGCAGAGGCTGTATTAAAGGACTTGATGATTATCATAGGATATTGGGGAAATTAGGGGATTTTCTGGAAGATATAGGTAACAAAACCCAACCCCTACATTGCCACTTCACCAGAATCGAGTACACTGATGCTGGTGAGAGAAAACATCATGTTTTGAATGAAACTGAATACGGCCCACCACTGGATTTATTACTGGAAGCACTCATTGATTGTGGATGGTATGCCACCATAATCTGTGAAACTCCTTTCCTGGAAAAAGATGCTCTTATCATGCAGCAGACATACCAAAGCTTACTTTAGAATAAATCCGAATCGATAGCCATATTACAAATTAAACATTAAATAGGTGACTAATCTAGAAAAATCTGCTAATAATCCTCTTTAATTATCATAAATTAATGTTTGGCGGGTTAATTGGATAATAACAATCATCTGATAATAATTGAAAAAGTATATATTGGTTAAAAAATAATATTACTTTGGATTAAACGTGGTGGTTTAATGGGAGAGCAAGTTGGGGTTAATAGTTTGGATAATAAAGATTATTCAGGTGACACAGAATTATTAGAGTTTGTCCATGAGTTCATCGAAGAAAACGTGTTGATTAATGTTATTAACAAGTTCATCGATGAGGATGCAGAGTATTTGAAAGTTAAAGAACGTGAAATAAGATGGTTAGCTGCTAAAGCAAGATTCAGGGCCATTGAATATTAATAATATATTTTTTTATTGTTAGTTATCATACGTAATTTTATGATACTGGCAAGATTGTATTTTAGATAATTTTCTACTTTTATTCTATGACAAAACGGCATGCTTTATCTCCCAGAGCATAACATGCGGTTTCCATTACTTTTACTTTTTCCTGCTTGTATGAACTGAACAATGACTCTAATATTCCACTATCAAAGGCACAGGCAGGCCTACCCAAATAAGGAAGTCCACTGCATTCAAAACAATCCTGCACTTTGATGGTAATTGGTTTTAGACTTTGAACCTCTACAGATCCAAGATTGTGTGTTTCCCAGAATTGAGCAATGTTAGAAAGAAAAGTGGGCTGATCAGGATCTTTAACTTTTTCATATAGGGCATCTCCCACTTTTAAACCAGCTTCATAAAGTATAGGATCTATGTTGACTCCCTGGTTTAATAGTGAAATCCGGAGAGTGTGAAAGATGAGTCTAAAAAATTCAAAGGGATCATTTTCACTTGCAATGTACCTCTGGATATAGGCTGAAATGTCTTCTTGAAGTTGTTGACGGTGTAATTTCCCGATATACCCTGGTCGGATGAAAAATATCTTTTTACGACCGTCTTTGGTGTCTATTCGGGAGCTTATTACCCCGTCACGGGTCATGGCTTTAAGATGACTGGATACTGTGGATTTAGCACGGCCAGAAAGTTTCACAATCTCGTCAAAGCTTAAATCACCATCTCTCAACATTGAAAGAATTTTTACTCGAACCGGGCTTTTAATAGCCAGCACACCTTCTGGGGTGGCGAAAAGTTCTATCTGGCTGTTATCTGACTTTTCTGAAGGTTCTATTTCATCTTGTTTTACATTATTTTCCATTTTTTTTATCCTTGTGAGATTTTTTTAGGTAGTCACTGTCTGTAAATGAGGATTATTGGCCTCTTTCGCAACGGAAGCAAATGTCTGTGTCTCGGTCAGTCTTGAAAGTCTTACCACATTTTTTACAAGTAACGTCATGTAGAGATGACGTTTTATCAACAATTTCCAGGGCACATGAACATTTCCAGCCCATCTTACCTTTCAATGCCTGTTCAAAAGCTTTATCTTCATCAACTTCTTTTTTAGGCATATTATCTCCCTCTTGTCATGGTTTTATAACTTATTATGGGTTTATAATATTCTAGTATCCTCAGTTGGCCGGGGCACTTTAACAACCAGGAACCTGAGTGTTTCATCACTCTCATTATACCAACAGTGAGGTATACGGGCAGGGCTATCAATAAGCTGATCTTTGGTGACTTCTTTCTTCTCATCACCTATTTCAACAATACCCACACCTTCTAAAACATAGAAAAACACATCTACAGGGGTTATATGTTTTTTGAGAGATTCTCCTGCCTCAAGTTTGATGTGAACAGCCTGTGCATGTTCGTTATCGTATAACTTCCTAACATCTACTTTATGTGGAGTCTCGGCAATAGGGGTTTCATCCATTTTGACTATTTTCATATTCATACATCCCTTTGGAATTTTATTTAGTTAACCATTTAATAACTGTTATATTGTAATTATTCCATTATTTCCTGAAATTGGAAAAATTGAGGGTGGGGTAATATAATTACCCCATAATGGCTTTAATGTCTTCTTCAGGATCTCCAATAGGTGTTAAACCGTATTTTTCAACCAACACATTAAGAATGTCATCATTTGCCCATCCAGGTATGATGGGTCCGATGTACATGTTCTGAATGTTCAGGGCAAGCAGGCTCCATAGTATGGCCACGGCTTTTTGTTCCATCCAACTTAAAACCAGGGTTAATGGAAGTTCATTTAATTCCACACCGAAAAGTTCAGTTAAAGCAACAGCAATATCCACCGCGACTATGGCATCGTTGCATTGTCCCAGATCTATCAGCCGAGGCACTCCTTCAATGTCTCCCAGATCCAGGTCATTGAATCGGTATTTGCCGCATGCCAGTGTTAGTACCACTGCTTCCTGTGGGAGTTTTTCCACGAATTCACGGTAGTATTTTGCCTGAGGTTTTGGAGAGTCACATCCTCCTACCAGGATAAATTGTTTTATTTTTCCAGCTTCTACCAGTTCTTTGATTTTAGGTGCTAGAGATAGCACTGTTGAAGCACCGAATCCAGTTGTAAGGACAGTTTCATGGGGTTCATCCTCTAGTTCTGGTAGTTCCAGGGCTTTTTCAATTACAGGGGTGAAGTCATTGTCTTCTATGTGCTGCACTCCGGGTAGTTGAGCCACACCACTGGTGAACATTCTTTCTTTGTATTCATCTTTGGGTAAGAGTACACAGTTAGAAGTTCCTAGAATGGCTACAGGATATTTGGAGAAGGTCTGTTTTTGGTCAAACCATGGTCCTCCCAGTTGTCCTACCAAGTGTTTATATTTTTTAAGTCCTGGGTATCCATGGGCAGGTAACATTTCAGAATGGGTGTATACATTAATTCCTTTTCCTTCGGTCTGTTTCAGGAGTTCTTCCAGGTTTTTGAGGCTGTGTCCTGTAACTATAATTCCAGGGCCTTTAACTGAACCAACAGGTACTTCGGTGGGTACAGGTTCGCCGTAAGTTTCAATGTGAGCTTTTTTTAGAAGTTGCATAGTTTTTATATTCATTCTACCAGCTTCTAGGGCCAGTTCAATCAGATCTTCTGCGTTGAAGTTTACGTTGGTCAGTGTGGAGAAGAAACCTTTTTCCAGGAAGGCATCTACCTCGTCGTCACTGTATCCTAACTCACGAGCGTGGTAAAGGTAGGCTGATATTCCTTTAATGGCGAATAACAGGTTGTCTTGCAGCCTGGCCACTGTTGGTTGTTTACCACAAACTCCTACAATGGTACATCCAGTTTCACGTGCTGTTTGTGAGCACTGGTAACAGAACATGTCTAATGCTTCTTTATTTTCCATTTTATTTCCTCCTTGGTCCTCTTCTTGAATACTCCGGGTTTTTTTATTAAATCAACAAATCCCATATTGTTTCCTCCGATTTGGACTCATTGTTATTGCAAATCTGGAACAGGAATTTTGTTTTTAACACCAAATTTTGTTCTAGATCTATCGAATAGTTCTAGACTTATCGAATGTTCTATTGTTGTAGAACAAAATATTTAAAGGTTTTGGTGTAGTATCAATGAAAAAAAATTTGTAATATCTGGGTGGATATTCAGTTAATTAATAATGAAAGATTATATAAATGCTAAATCTTCTTTAAAAAGGTTAAAATAATGCCATTATAAGAATTATCCCTGTAACTCAGTTAAATTTACAAATTTTTAAATATGATCATATTTATTATATTTTTAGTGATTATATGGCTATAAAGGAAATAGTAACTGATTCTTTAAAATATCCACTTTCAGACTGGAAGAAAATCCTGATATTGGGAATTATTATATTTGCAATTAGAACTGCAAGAAGCAGTGACTATTTAGATGTAACAAATGTTGTAGCTATAGGAATTTTACTTATTTTCGCTTTTATAATCGGTTTTTTGGTAAATGGATATTTATTTAGAATCTTAAAATCATCCCTTGATGATTTGACTGAACTTCCTAAATTTGACAACTGGATCGAGATGTTCCATGATGGGGTTAGGGTTTTTTTGGTTGGAGTTGTTTATTTCCTTCCCATAATCTTGTTCCTTCTGTATTTAATGATCGTGTTCCCTGAAAATTTAATTTTTTCGGGTTTAGAATTAAATTCTCTGGTTATTAATACTTTACATTCACAAATAGATGTATTTATATTAAATTCTGTTTTAACTTTGGGATTATTTCTCCCTACAATAGAATTTTCTTATGTTCAACTAATCTTAGAAATCATATACCCGCTTATAGTCACTCCCCTGTTTTTAATGGCATTAACTAATATGGCAAACTACGATGATGGTTTGATTTCAGCATTCCGGTTCCGAGAAATTCTAGATGAAATAAAGTGCATCGGATGGATGAATCTTATAACTTGGTATGTAGTGGTTGGGATTATCTATTTCATTTTGTTTTTCACTGTTCCAGCATTAATTTACACCTTTTCATTCCAGTTCAACATGGAATTAGTAAATAATATAGTGGGAATGTTTTTTTCATTAGTTTTATATCCCTATCTGTACATCTTCTTTGCAAGGGCAGTGGCGTTGATTTACATATCAGAATAAGGCAGTCTGAGTTTCCCACTTTTATTTCACTTGCAAGATAACGGATAAGAAATCTTTATATAATGAAAAAACTCTTTAATAACCTACATCAAAATATAATTTTAACATGAATTTAGTTTTTATATTACCCCAATTTACTCAAACTTTTATTAAAATTAATAAAATCCTAATGTGATATATTGAAACACAACAACATAACCCCAGACCCAATTGTATCCGAAAAAAAGACTTCCACCGGTTTGGAAGATCCAGGAAAAGAAACCAAGATGGTTGTACTCCAATCCATTGGCTATCCTTTCCTGTGCAACCTGGTAGAGAATCCAAAAATAGAAATATTCGACAACGAACTTTTCGAATTATACGCCCGAGAACAGTGGGTGGGTTACACAGTCAAGGAGGGTTCATTCCTCTTCGACCAAAAATTATTACCTGATTTTGCTTTTAAAGTGATTAAAGCCCATCCTGATGACTCCAGGATAACTAAAAACACTTCCATCCTTCTTATGGAGGTGGAAGAGGTTCGTGAAATTAAAAAAATCGAGAGCAACCTTAAAATCACTGATGTTGTTGGCCAGGAAAGGGCCAAGACCAAGTGCAAAATCATAACAAGCTACCTCCAAGAACCAGAGAGTTTTCAGGAATGGGCACCGAAAAATGTTTTATTCCATGGAACTCCAGGTACAGGAAAAACAATGCTGGCTAAATCCTTATCCAACGAGCTTAAAGTACCCCTTTTCCTGGTGAAGGCCACCAGCCTCATAGGAGAACATGTGGGTGATGGGGCACGCCAGATACATGAACTTTTCGAAGCCGCAGCCGCCTGCTCACCAGCAGTAATTTTCATAGATGAAATAGATGCCATAGGCCTGGACCGCCGATATCAGTCCCTCAGGGGAGACGTTTCCGAGGTAGTGAATGCTCTTCTGACCGAGATGGATGGTATCAACCCCAACCTGGGAGTAGTAACCATAGGGGCCACTAACAACCCCCAATTACTGGATTATGCTCTTAGAAGCAGATTCGAAGAAGAAATAGAATTTGTTCTCCCTGATGAAGAAGAAAGAAGGCAAATCATTGAAATGTACGTTAATTCCATGCCCCTCCCAGTTGAAGAAGATCTCAGGAAACTGGCACATCTTTCCAAGGGGATGTCTGGCAGGGACATCAAAGACCGCCTACTAAAGGTAGCCCTTCACAAAGCCATATCTGAAGACAAGGATATTGTGACCCGGGAAGACTTCCAGTACGCACTGAAGCACCATGAAAAAGAGAAGAATGAACCTAAAGACATGTTCGCCTGATATTTTCATTAAAACTTCTTTTTATTTTTATTAGTATACTGGGATTGAGAAAAAGTCATAAAGAAACCTAGTTAAAATATTATTCCTATTTTTTAGTAAGAGGGTGACCAATGAAACTAAGTAGCATGTTTAAAGATTGTGCACGATTCGTTGTCTCAAACTGGTATAATGTTCTTTTTTTAGGATTTATTTTATTTTTAACTGATGTTTCGATTTTTAATGTCCAATCAAGTTTTAAAGGTCTATTAGAAATTTTAACCATAATTATCGTTGCTGTTTTGTTCTTTGTGGAGGTAGGGTATGGTTGCCGTATAGTGGATGAAACAGTCCAGGGATCCAGCAAACCCCCCAGTTTTCATCATCCACAGAATCTATTATGGGAGGGGATGAAAGAATGTGTGGTATTCACGACATATTTTATTGTACCTTTGATCCTTATTACCTTGGGAATATCGGAGATAGCGACTTTTTTAGAGTTTGATATCAACTCTATAGTCACGAAATTTTCATTATTAATTTCAATATTATTTTTTGTTGCCCTCAACATCATGTTGCAGGGTGCAATTTTGAACATGGCTCATCATGGGGGGAGTATTATTTCGGGCTTTAATATTCCCCAAATTTTTAGAAAGATTAGGATGGTGGGATTGAAAAATATGATCATGGTTTCTTTAATAATTATGCTGGGGATTGGTGTATTTGGAAATGCAGTTCCTGACACTTTTCATGGGTTCCCTTTCCCTTTTTCCACACTTAGTGAGGTCATTATCACTTTTATTGTTCTTCCGTCCATGATAATATTCACTGCTCGACTTTTAGGGTTGATTGATGTAGAAGAAGAATAGGCAGTCGTTAATACAATAGAAAAGGTATCATTATTTCATCATATATATGATTATCAAGTGAATATTTAAGTTATAGAAGTGGCTTAAAATTATTATGATTATATATTAATCATTGAAATTAGGAATGGCTTATAATGAAGGGGAAAATTTCTAATGCTCTACGTTACACTGCATCGGACTGGTACAACGTTATTCTATTGGGAATGATATTATTTTTAGTTGACCATATTGTGGATTTAAACGCTCCATCCCTAATTGAGGGATTTGATATCATAATACTTATTGTAGTGTTTTTGTTGTCCTTTATTGAGGTTGGATATGGTTTTCGTATAGTGGAAGAAACAGTCATGGGTTCCAGCAAACCCCCCAGTTTTCATCATCCCTGGGATCTTTTCTGGCATGGGGTGAAGGAGAGCGTGATATTACTCGTATATTTTATCGTACCACTCATCCTGGTTATAATGGGAGTTTCTGAGTTTGAATATTTCTTAAATATGGATTTAAGTCCGATAATTATGCGGTATGCTTTATTATTTGCCATTATATTTTTTATAGCATTCAACATCATGTTCCAAGGGGCAGTTTTGAACATGGCTCATCATGGGGGGAGTATTATTTCGGGCTTTAATATTCCCCAAATTTTTAGAAAGATAAGGTTGGTGGGATTGAAAAACATGATTTTAATTTCTTTCATCACCATAATCGTGATCTACATACTTAAACAGGCGATTTTTGACTCTCTCCATGCATTGCCTTATTTTTTGCCCTACGTCAATATTTCTGTGGGAGATGTTATTTCTACAGTTTTCATAGCTCCGGTCCTGATAATTTTCACAACCAGATTAGTAGGATTGGTGGATGTCGAAGAAAAGGAGAAATAATAAAATTCCATCATTAATCAACTTAAAAGGATAGCATTAATTTTTATTATTAAAAAGTCGCTCTGCAGTATTTAAAACATCTTTATCATCATTTTCTGCTGCTTCTTTCAGATTACGGATGATATCATAGAACACACGATCCACCACCACCTTGGTAAGATCATCAACTATTTTTTCTTTGCCATCTATATCCCCTAGCATCCTACAAGCTTTATCTGTCTCTTTTAATCGAATTACCTCAGCTTGGGTCCTTATATGGGCAATAATGGGTTCCACTTTTTGGTGTCTCAAGGATTTTTCCAGGAGGTCTAATTCTCCTGCAATAATTTTTTCGGCTTCTTTTGCTTCAGACTCACGCATTTTCTTGTTTTTGTCGGCTATTCCTCTTAAATCATCTATATTGTAAAGCTTAACTCCTAATTTCGCCACATCATCTTCGATATCTCGGGGGTTGGCAATATCAACCATCACCATTTTCTCAAGATTATCAATGGGAACAGCATCTATAACTTTTTCTGCAGTAAGTATGGCATGGGGAGCTCCAGTTGCACTTATAACCACATCTGCATCAGACATTGCCCTAGCCAGGCGGTCAAAATGTATTGCACTCCCTCCCAATTCCTTTGCTAGGCAGACTGCCCGGTCGTATGTACGATTAGCTACTACAATGGCTTTAAGATGCTTCTCCACCAGGGCCTTGGCCACCAGGGTTCCCATCTTACCTGCCCCAATAATCAGTACCTTTTTACATTTCAGATCACCAAGAACTGATTCGGCCAGATCCACAGCAGCTGAACCTATGGAAACAGATCCCTGATTAATTCGCGTTTTTCTACGAACGGCTTGCCCCACGTGTATGGCTTTGGTGAATACTGTTCCTAAAACGTGACCACAGTAACCTTTTTTTGTGCTGGTTTTATGGGCCTCCTTTAACTGACCCAGTATCTGGTCCTCGCCGATGATCATGGATTCCAATCCACAGGAAAGTTTAAGTACATGTTCCAGGGCTTTTTCGTTTTTCTCGATCACCAGGCCATCCCAGTGATAATTTAGGGGTGATTCATCCATCACCAGATAAATCTCAGCGCGGTTGCATGTTTTTATCTTAACATGCTCCTGTACATCATGATCTTCTTGGATTTTGGCGAATATCTCCTCCATTTTCATGGTGGATGCTTCTATTTTGCCAATATCCGCGGTTTTATGGTCGATTCTGATATTTAGAATCATTGTATTCCTCCAGATCATGGATAGGTTTAATTAATATTTTTATCTTAATTAATATTATTTAATGTTAATAGGATTTATTTTTTGGTGAGATTTTTTATTATTTAATTCAGATTTTCCAGAAGGTGAGTAACATAAACCTGGGCCTCTTCCACTTCACCATTATCTAAAAATTCATTTATCTTCTTATCATTTAAGATTTGGTATAAATAATCACGACGTTTCTTCTGATCTTTTACTTTTTCTTTCAATAACTGGCGGGTGAAATTCTGCAGTTCAAGTTGATGAATGTCTTTTTTTTTAACAACAGATTGGATCCGTTTTCTCAGTTCTTTAGCCATCAAAGGGCTTTTTCCCTGTGTAAATATGGAAAATTGAACGTCTCCAATAGAAAAAGATGATGGAACAATTAAATTTCCTTCTTCAGGATAATCTGCCCTGTTCAGCAGTTTATCTTCAGATAAAAAAGTAGCTTCCTGGTTTAACTGGGGGTCTCCACTGGCCACCACCACCAAGTCTGCCCAACCAACCCATTTTTTTAGTTCTTCCCTGGGTTTGTAGATGGCTCCCATTTTTTTCAGCTTATCTGAAGTATGTCCAGAGGCAATGATCACTTTTGCTCCTGAACTGATAAAACGTTCTGCTCTTCTTTGGCCTACTTCTCCTGAACCTACCACTAGCACGTTTTTATCCTGCATATCCAGGTAGAGGGGAGTCCATCCCATAGTCATATTCTCCCGCTCTATAACTCCAAATTTTTCATCCTTATAACTTTAATGGCGGTTTTTATGTCATTCCCACACTCAGAGAGAATCTGAGCTGCTTCTTCTAATGACACGTTAAATGTTTCAGAAAGGGCTTTGATGTTGGCTTCATTGTCTGCAGGTTCATGACCTACCAATTCCTGAGATAATTGGTGTTTTAAATCCATGTATTCATCGGTGGTCATTCCTATCCTCCGCAAAACCATATCTCGTAGTGGGCACGGTTTTGAGGGTTTGCAACACCAAACCAGGGATCCGAAACAGGTTCCTTCACCCTCCCCCAGACGAGATTTCTCTCCAAATTTCTCTTTTATTTCAACATATTCCTGTGCGCTTATTCCTGCATCTTCAAGCGCAAATGTGATAGGGCATGGCTTTACTGGAGGACAACAAAATGCCATTGCTCTTTTATCTCCCCCTCGACATACATGTGATGGTGCATCTTCCCATGCCATATTATTCCTCCTTCAACATTCTTTCTTTTTCAGAGGGGGTTAAATCTTCCACAATATCGGCTGGCAGTCCTGTTTTCAGGATTTTTCCACCCCTCATCAGGGAGGCACGGTCGCATACGTCCAGAACAAAGTCCATATCGTGGCTGATAATAAGGAAAGTCTGATTTAATTCATCCCTAGCTCTATGGATAGAATCAGTAACCTGTACTCTGGTTATGGGGTCCATGGTGCCTGTTGGTTCGTCCAGTATGACTATATTCGGTTCTTTAATCAGTACCTGGGCCAGAGCAACTCTGTGACGTTCTCCACCACTCAGTTCATCAGGATATTTAGTTATTATTTTCTCAGCATAGTCTTCATCGAAGCCTACTGCGTGAAGTACGTAGAGTGCTTTCATTTTGGCAAATTCAGCAGGTAATTCCAGACTGATTGCTTCGGTGAGGTTGCCTAGAACGTTTCGGTGAGGGTAAAGACTGTATTCTTGGTGTAGTATTCCCAGATATGGTTTAACACGACCTCTGCCAAATATGCCTTTTTCGGTCATGTCTATCCAGTTGTCCCCTAATTTAACCTCTATCTTTCCACTGCTGGGATCGGTTAGACCGTATAGTATGCGTGAGAGGGTGGTTTTGCCCGCACCTGAGAGCCCTACAACTCCAAATATCTCTCCTTCATCAACTGTGAGATCAATACCATCCACGGCCTTGATAACTCCTCTTTCAATGGAGTAGTAATGTTTTTTCACTCCTTCCATTTGGATTATTGGACCACCAGTTTTGAATTCTTCTTTCTTTTCAGGAAGGGGGACCTGGTCCATGAAGCTTTTTACCACTTTTTCTGGTTTTCCTTCTTCCATTACCTCTCCATGTTCCAGCCATATTACGTAATCAGAGATCTGACGCATAACTTCTGGCCAGTGTGAGGTGATAACCATGGTAATCTTTTTATCCTTCACTCCTTCAATTAAAGCCTGGTGGATTAATTCTGCAGTTTGAGGGTCAAGAGTACCGGTGGGTTCGTCAGCTAGAAAAAGCATAGGTTCTTTAGCAATTTGTCGGGCCAGAACCACTCTTTGTTTCTCTCCACCGGATAGATCACGGGCAATGTGTGTTATTCGGTGTGTCATTTGAGCCAGATCTAATAGATCAATGGCCATGTAGGTGCTTTCTTCTTCATTGTGTCCAGTGATGGACTTTATAACGTTATCAATTACAGTGTCATCCTCGTACAGTGCAAAAGTCCTTTGCAGCATAATGGATATACGGCGTTTAATTGCTGCAAATAGTTTACGATCCGCATTCCAGAAATCAACTTTTTTGGATTCGAATTTAGTTCCGCATCCACAGACATTATCTGACATGGAAGGTGGTTCCACTCTTAAACAATTGGGACAAACTGCAAGATTGTAAATAATCTGACCCTCTGTAGGACGATAATCCTTCATACCCCTCATCATGTTAAGGAGTACAGATTTACCAGAGCCGCTTCTTCCCAGAATACCCAGGACTTGTCCTTCCTCTATGGTTATATTCAGGTTTTTAAGGGCTTCTACTCCGTCAAAGGTTTTGGTGACGTTTTTTAGTTCTATGAAAGACATTTAACCACCTATTGTTTAATAATTAAATTAATGAGTTATTTTTATTGAATATTTCTTCTTCTTTCCAAATATTATTGATCATTATTTTTTATTTTATATGATTTTATATTAAAAATTTTATATTAAAAATATTCACATGCTATATTTTGGATAGATCAAAGGATAAGGTTCCACTAATGGCAGCTCTGGCAACGGATATTCCATCAGCACCAGAGGATAACATCTTTCTTGCAGATTCAATGCCTTTGATTGAATTGTTACCAATAATGAAGAGATTAGTTTCATCATGGATACTTTCTATCAGATCATAGTCAGCAGTGTCAAAACCAGGTTTCATGGCATCTACATGCAAGTAATTTGCATTTGACTTTTCAATGGTTTTGGCTATTTGAATATCATCTACTTCCGGAACATTAGCCCTTATCTTAACTGAAACTCGACTTTTTGACTTCTTAACCACTTCTTTGACGAATTTTTCCAGATGTAATGGTTGTTTTAATAGTTCCTGACCACATCCCAGATCTGTTATCTCTGGTTGTCTACAGTGGGCATTAATTTCCACCACATCCACATTTTTAAGTCGGGATATTTCGATTATTGGTTCTGGGTTAACTGAGCGAAGATTAACTGAAATCTGACCATTCCAAAAATCCTGATCTTTTATTAGTCTGGTCTGTTTGTCGATGTGTTCAAGTAAATCTTCTGGGGGAATGTCAAATTCAGGCCTTCCACGAGAAATAATTTCACGACCAGCATTAGTGGTGGGGGGGTCAGCGTTGTAACCTCCCAGGGTTACCATGTCAAATCCATGATTTAAAAGACCCTTGCAGAAGTCACCATCTGTAATACCTGCCATGGGAGCTAAGACTTCAATCTGATTCAACTCCACTTAAATTAAATCATAAATATTCGGTTAGTTAGTCAACAATATAATCAATCAATAGGTTATAAACACGTTCTAATCCGTTAGGCCATTATATGTCTGCAGTGATCTTTTAAACCTATCAATAATAATTTTAAAAAGGATTAGGGACTTATAGTTATATGATCTCAGGAATTACTTCATCACATGAACCAGATTGTAAGTATTACCATCTCTGATCTCTTCCAGAGCCAGATCAGCAAGATTTGCTGCCTTTTCGGCTGTAGGTGCCTTACCTACACCTGCTTTCAGGGCGATGTTAATTTCTTCTTCAATCTCCTCAATGACTTTAAGTATTCCTTCAGGGGTCATGCCGTTACAAGGAGACATGAAGTTATCTCCTCCAATAAAGAAGAGTAATGACCCTTTTTCAATCAATTTTTTCATTAGGAAATGTTGAACTCTATTAACAATAAAAGAAGTGTCATATGCAGGGATAATATCAGTTAAGGAGTCAGTGATGCCATTTATGTCGATATGGGCAATCTGCACGAAGCTATCATTGGGGTTCACTAATCCTTCAATGGCCAAAATTTCGCTGCGTTCTTCAGATTGAGCCCCACCATATTTTTGCAGGGCACTGGTGGCACTCCTTTGTGCTTCATAGGGTGTTTCAGCAGTTCCTACACCCATACTTAAGGTTATAGGGTAACGGTTTCCTATCGATTTCTGGATATGTAAGTGGTGTTCCATATCCACTCCGTTGGTAACCGCCAGCATATTGTCAAAGCGGGTGAAGAAAACCAATCCCCCTTTGGCTGCGAATTGCCTTTGAACATCTGCGTATAACTCTGCCTGCAGAATCTGCAGGTCTGCTTCAGCCCGGGGGGTGGGGGTAACAGTCCAGGGGCCGTAGTTGTCAATCTGAATTAAAGTCATTTGTATCATACATTTTCACCCAAAATACATCTGGCTAAATTTATCTTATCATTCATATTTCTCATGATGGTCTGTGTTAACATAACATCTGATATTAGTTTTTCTATTTCTTTCTGATAATCTGCATCCAACAAGTCAATAATAAATCTGTCCAAAAATTCCTGATATATTCCAGCCACACCAAAAGATGAAACTTCGTATCTTTTAGCTTCCATAAATTTCGCTGCAGGGCCACTGACCGGTTGATTTCCAATTATGGGGGAAACAGCCACAACATAAGCATTTTTAAGAGCTTTTCTAACATTTTTTGCAGATATTATTGGTTCTATTGATGTTATGGGGTTTGATGGCCCTATAACTACCATATCTGAATTTTCTATTGACTCTATTACACCTATAGCTGGATCAACTTTATGATAGTTTATATCCAGAACTTCCGGTTTTCCCTGATGTTCCACTAGAAATTCATGAAATTGCATTTCACCCTTATCTGTACTGATGGTTATATGGGATTCCTGGTCACTCATGGGAATTATCATAGATTTAATACCTAATTCTTTCCTCTGAATGTCAATGGCTTGTGAAAGGGATTTATTTTCCATTAAGATTGTTTTCTGGATTTTCAGGGCCCGGTCACGATCCCCAATTCTGAGGGTTTCTGGACAACCAATTTCTTTCAACCGCTCATGGGTAACAAAACTATCATCCTTAACACCGTACCATGTGTCTTCATTGATGATTCCAGCCAGGGTGTAAATCACAGTATCCACATCTGGAGCCACATAGACTCCTGAGAAGTAATCATTTTCAATGGTATTCACGATTACCGTGATATCTTCGGGTTTTGCAACCCTTACCATTCCTTGCAGGAGTTTTGGAGTTCCAGTTCCACCGGAAAGGACGCTTATCATTGTTCACGCAAATAATTAATTTATATCTGGTGCACGTTGAGTTCTCTTAAAAGACGTTCACGCTCGATTTTTAATTTTTCTAACATCTCTGGATCACAGGATTCCTGTTTTTCCAAATATGCAATGGTGGTGGTTATAGCTTCTAATTGGGTTTCCATCTGATTTACAGGCATATTATCAACTCATATCTAATATTGATTTTGAAAATATCCAACATTTTTCTATTTAATCTTATTTCATATCTTTCATTCTATTATCCATTCATTTAGAATTAACTATATATTGATATATTCTTCAATCACGGAAAACATCATATTTCTTTGGTCTGATCAAAGGATTTATGGTGGCTTCTTCATTTTTAAGTTTTTCAAAGTAAGAAATCCCTCTAATAATAACTACTGGTATCCCTTCATCGGCTTGCCCCATAACAAGTGATGCAGCAGAGGCTAATTCATCAGCAACTGCTATGCTGGTGGTTTTAAGTTCCCTACCATATAGATCAAATTCACCACAACGATCCCAAAGTGGTTCCATCCCAGAAACGCCTATTGCGGTGCCAATTGCACCCTCACGGAATGCTCTTCCCTGTGTATCGGATATGATCACTGCTATTTTTTTTCTCGTATTTTTTTCTATTTTTCTTCTTATATGATGGGCACTGAAATCTGGATTTACAGGAATAGGTGTTGCCAGGCCTTTGTCCACATTGGATTCATCAATACCAGCATTGGCACAAACAAAACCATGTTTGGTTTCAGAAATAATAAAGTCTGGACCAACCTTAACGATTTCATTAGACTCTTCAATTATTGCTTCCACAAGTTCAACTTCTTTTCCAGTAAGTTTAGCAAGCTTATGGGCCTGTTTTCCAGGTTTCATAGCCTTCAGATTAATAACGTCGCCTTCGGCTTTGGCCACAGCGGTTTCAGCAATAACCAGAATATCACCATCATCTACACGGATATTCTGATCATCAGCAGCTTTAAGGATCAAGTGGGATAAATCATCACCTTTTTTAATTAAAGGGATGTTCTCAATACCAATAATTTTTATTTCCATATACAATCACCGAACAAAAAGTAATGGATCCAATTTTATGGTGTGATTTAAATCATTCTCGAAAAAATTACTAAGATATGATTGGGGGGAGATGTTTGAGTTAAAGCTTTTTTTTTGGATGTGTAGAATAAATATAAGTTTAAATTGATTTTAACTCCCATGACTCCTGGCCAAATGCAGCTGCAGAACTTACAGGATTTGTAAACTGAACAAACTTCCCTCCATCCATTATGAACTGTGCAGCTTCGGATACATTCACTGCATTAAACTCAACTTCGTGAGGAGTAATATGTTCATAAACCGCAATGTAACATGCTTTGCCTTTAGGTACTTTTTCCACATGGACCTTTTCATGAGTAATTATACCGATAAATGATTCCCCTTTTAGAGTGGTGGCCCCAGCAATTCGGGGAGTATTAAAATCATCTTTCTCGTAGTCCATGGTTAAAAGAGAAAGGGTTAAAGCATCCCGGATGCTCATTCCTGATGCTATTTTTTCGGCTATCACATCGGTGTGTGATCCATTGGAAACTACTGCCACATCATTTTCCAGTCGAATGCAGTTATAGGCAATATATGGACTTTTAAATACATCCTTTTCATAACCTTCCTTAGGAACCACTGTCACTCTATCCTGGAATGTTCGGGTCATTCTGTTGGGAAATGAACGACTGGAAACCCGATATGCCACAAAATTGCCTTCATTATTACTTCCAACTGCTAATATTCTTCCTAAATACATTATATCACCTTTTTATTAAATTTAACAAATACTTGGAAAGTTAAGGGAATTAAATTTGTTATTTAAGTTTGAGGAATATTAACCGCCTTATCTGGACTCATTCCTGGGGGGGCAGTGATGATAATGGCTCCATCTTTTGGTTTGATAATGATCTCCCCTTCATCAATCACCCTAGTGTGTACAGCAATGGCACTGTTGCGAATGTCACGGGACATGTCCACCCCATTAACTGTCACTTTTTCCAGTCCGGCAACTGGTATTAAATAATATTCTGAGCTTCCACTGGACTGGCTTACCTCGGGTTTTCCACTGCTTCCCGGATCAGCGGCTGTCTGGAAGCTGCTGGTGACCATGAGAAATATGAGAATAGTAAAAATAACATCTATTAAGGGGACCAGGTTCACCTTCGCCTGTCTGCTACGTAATTTCCTACGATAACTCTGGGTGTCTATGGCCATTTCAATCCCTTTTTATGTTTAATTTAATTTTTTAATAAATGGGTTAATTTATTGTTTTAGTTTACTTTCAACTATCCGGGCCTCTGCATTACATTTTTCCTTGATTATGTTACCAATACTCTTCTCCAGCATGTGGGGATTGAGTGAAATCCATATATTGGCATTTTTATCATCTGGAACTTCTTTAACTTCTAAAATACCATCAGATTCTTTCAAAGCAGTGACTGCTTTTTCAACATCTGCGTCGATCTTTATACGCATCTCAGCAGTCCGCCAGTTGGTCATCTTTTTGGCAATTTCTATCTTATCCAGTTCAGTTTCTATTTTACTGTTAATTAGGCTGTAAAGTGGTAGAATGATAATGGCCACAGCTAAACCAGCAATAGTGGTTATAAGGGCGATATAAATTCCTTCAGCCATCCCTGTTGCACTGGCATTAACCCCCATTGCTTTAAATGTGTACCACATTCCCAGAACAGTTCCAATCAACCCTAAAAGAGGAGCAACTTCAATTATAGTTCGAATGGTATCCATTCCTTTGGTCATACGCCCCATTTCAACAATAAATACCCTTTCCATAGCATCCTCCACTTCTCTATTGTTTCTGAAACCAATTTTCAAAGCTTCGGCTACTATTTTAGAAATTGGGTTTTGATAACGTCCAATGGATCGTAAAGCCTCTAATGAACCACCCCTTTCCATGGCTTTGTTTACTTCGCCCATGATCTCTGGCAAACCAACCTGAGATATTTTGCGGAGATAGAACATCTTCTCCAAAGAATAAAAAATACCATAAATACCAATTATGGTGATGATGTAGGTAATGACTCCTCCGCTTTTAAACATTTCCAGTATGGTGTCTAAGGAGCCTGCGAAAAACTCGGTAATCATTTTTTCCCCTATAATGGTTTTTATCCTATTATTCTTTCAACTGTGGCCCAAGATCTGCGAATGAAATCTGGCAGTTCTCCTGGAGGAATGGTTTTCAGGAATTGGATAGTTTTAGGATCACTAGGATAACCAGATCCAATATCTTTATATTTCTTTTTTATTTCCTGTATGGCCCGGTCTCGCTCCACTTTAGCAATAATAGAGGCTGCAGAAACAATCGGGTAACGATCGTCTGCCTTGTGTTCAGCCAATACCTTCACATCGGGGTGCATTGCTTCCAGTTCCCGGGTTAAACGTTCAGGTTTAACATCCATGGAGTCAATGAAACAAGTTGTTGGTGTGGATTCTTTGATGATCTTGTTGATTGCGATTTTTTCGATCTCGTTGAGATTAACATCCCTTGAACGCAGCAGATCGATATCTTTGGCTGTTATATGTACTGTGTGACAGTTAGCAATCCTTTGAATCTTCCGAGATAAAGCTATCCTTCTATTGGGTGATATCTTTTTAGAATCTTTTAAACCAAGCCTTTCCAGATATTTGAGGCGGTCCTGTTTCAGAGCTACTCCTGAAACAACCAGGGGACCTAAAACAGATCCCCTACCTGCTTCATCAATTCCCAAAATTTTCATATAATATTAATGGATTTATTCCTAGAAGTTATTTCATGGCCTTTAAACGTACTTCAGGTTCTAGAGCACGTGGTTCAGCTGCCACTATGGCGGTTCCTTTGGCAACAACAGTCATTGGATCATCAGATATCTCCACAGGCACGCCAACTTCCTCAAATATCCGTTCTTTCAGCCCTTTAAGTTGTGAAGTTCCTCCCACTACCACTGTCTTGTTATAAACACCGGAAATCAATTCAGGAGACATTCTTTCCAGTACATTAGCTAGAGCATCAACTAATTTAACAACAATTGGTTCAGCTGCATCTGCTACTAGGCTAGAATCTATTTCGACTTTTTTTGGTTTGTTGGTTTCAAGTGATTTACCAATTACAATGGTTTTACCAACTTCAGATTCACTTTCCGAGTGAACCATACCCACTTCAATTTTAGCCTTTTCAGCTTCGTGCATTCCTATTTCCACGTTGAATATTTCTTTAACTTTTTCCACGATGTTGGCGTCAATATCGTCTCCACCACTACGAATGGTTTCGATGTCAGTTATTCCTCCCAGGGAGATAACTACAACGTCGCTTGATCCGGCCCCTATATCAATAACCATTGTTCCAGATGCTTCTGCTATAGGTAGACCTACTCCAATGGCTGCTGCTAGTCCTTCACTTATTACCAAAACGTAATTGGCACCTGCTTTTTTACCTATGTCTTCAACTGCTTTCTTTTCCACTTCGGAAGCATCTCCAGGTATACCGACAACTATGCGGTCTATAAGTTCTTTTTCTTCTCCGGAGCCAAGATCCATAGAATAAATCAGTAAGGCTTCTGCCTGTGCTATACTTTCAATAACTCCTTGTCTAAGTGGCCGAACTGCAATAATATCCTCGGGAGTTCTTCCCAGCATGGATTTAGCTTCTTCTCCAACAGCCAGCACATAAGTAGGATCTTCTTTTTTTACAGCCACCACTGATGGTATTTTGAATAAATCAAATTTATCGCCTGATGGCTTGGCCACCACGGTGTTTAAGGTTCCAAGATCTATCCCCAAAGTGTGGGATAAAGCCTTTTTCTTATCATCTTCTACTTCATCTTTTTTACCTAAAAAACTGAACATTTAATTATCCTCCTTTAAAATTTTGTCAAATTCGATTAAGAATATCTTGTTGGACCTGGCAAGTTCCTTTATCTTAGGGACTTGTTCATCTTCTGATGATAACAGAACAGTTGATAATGCAACATCTGCCATCTTAAAGAGGGGATCAATGGTATTACGGATGAAATGGGGTAACATGTGGGTTATATACACATCTGTTTCAATGAATCCTGTAGTCTGATCCTCAATTAGAAATGAAAGTTTTGTGCGGTTTTTTTCGCAGTCACCAACAAATTTTTTAATGGAATTTTCAGGACCAACTGTTAACATTAGGTTGGGTTCGTCTTTGACATAGTAAGGTGCAATTTTGAGGTATGCCCCACCATTTTCTTTGCATATCATGCTTAATTCTCTTATCTTACTTGTTTCACCGTGAAGCATGATAAAATCAAATTTTTTGGTTACGAATGATTCCCGGGTGGTAACGTGTTCTCTGCATAGTACCTTAACCCTTTCTTTATCCATTATTGCAGAGTAGGCCACATTGTTAACCATGTCCTCATTACCAGCGATGACACACCATATATAATCTGAATCTTGCACTGTGGAAACTTCGGCTGCTTTCCTTAGGATTTTTATCTTATTTTCAATCATCAATTACCACTTAATAAATTGGATTCGTATTTTTGATAAATACACATAAAAGTTCATATCAATTGATTTTCATAATTTTAAATTAGATTATTATTGGTTATTGGCACCACCAATAATTTTTTAATATTAACCACTAATTGATACTGAGCTACTATTAGATTTCTAAAATATATAAGTAAGTGATTAAAGCTACTATCATATGCACATGCTAACTCTATATATATATTTTCATAGTTGTTGGCTTTTTAGCAGATTAGATTAATAATACATGTAAAATTGAATTTTTACCAACAGGGATATCATATGTTTGTCAGGGGAACTTTCAAAAAAGTAGGCATATTGTTGACTATCGCGATTTTGCCTTTCGTTTTTGGCTATGTAATGATAAGTTTTTTAATGTTCTCAGCAATAGCCTTTTTAATGCAATTTTTCAGGGATCCTAACCGGAGAATTCCCTTAGATGGCGGTTTAATTGTTGCTCCTGCTGATGGTCGAATTCTAAAAGGTAAAATCGATTGTGTGAAAACCGTAGGTTATGATGACCCTCTGATGGAATATGTGTTAAGTCCTGGAGAAAGAGGTATTTTGGTTAGTACTTTTATGTCTCCTTTTGATGTTCATGTTAACCGGGCTCCCATCTCTGGTACCATTGTCAAGACCAAACATTTCTCTGGAAAATTTAGAATTGCCATGGGAAGTGTACATACTGAAAATGAAAAAAATTTAATAGTTATAGATTCAGAGTATGGTAAAGTGGGTGTCATACAGATAGCCGGTTTCGTGGCCAGGCGTATAGTTCAGTATGTGGAAGTTGGTGACCAGGTGCAAATAGGGGACCGTCTTGGAATGATTAGATTTGGTTCCAGAGTTGATCTAATAATCCCCTTTGAAAACACTCAGTTGATGGTCACGGAAGGTGAAAAACCAACTGCTGGAGAGACTGTTATTGCCCTGATGAGAAAAAAAAGTTGAAATTATTCTTATAATTAATATTGGAGCATTAATATGAAGATAAGCCATTATATGGCGGGGGCTGACTTTGTTTCACTGGCTAATGCCTCTTCAGGGTTCTTGGCAGTGGTAATGGTGTCCACTGGAAACTTAATACTGGCAGCCAAGTTCATGCTCCTAGCTGTGATCTTTGACTCTGTGGATGGATGGGTGGCCCGTCGAACCAACCGAGTTGATGAACATGGTTTCGGCAAGAACATGGACTCACTTTCCGATGTGATCTCATTCGGTGTTGCCCCCGGAATGCTTTTGTTTTGCGCGTGCCAATCGTTTTCGATCCCATACATTAATATACTAGTATCACTCCTAATAGTTATATGTGGAATATTACGACTCTCCAGGTTTAATGTGCTGGCAGATTCAAGTGATGTTCCAGGTGAAGATAAATTCGTGGGACTACCTATACCTATCACTGCATTGATCCTAGGATCATTCTACATCTCAGGCATGTTCCGAATGGACATTGGTCTAATCATCATGACGGTGGTAGCGGTGTTAATGATAAGTACCTTTGAGTATCCTAAGTTTCGGGGTATGATGTTGATGGTCGTCGGCGGTATATTGATCATTGGAACACTTTTACCCCAGAACATTTTATCATCAATTGCATTTATTCCCGCAAAGCTTTTATTCATCTTCACCATACTATATGTAATAATCGTGCCTCTTATGGAATTATACGGCAGGCTTCTTGAGAAGTGGTCCACATGTTAGATAAGATCTTAGGAAAAAAGGATAAAGATAAAAAAGATGCTCCTGATCTGCGAAAAGATGGGAAAAAGTCTGATTCGAATATTGGGGGGCGTCTTAAAGGTATGGTATCCAAAGCAACGGAAAAATCCAAGGGAAAGGTTAGTGGGAAAGATGAGGGTAAACCACCATCTGGTGAAAAAACCCCCCGGCCCATGCCAAAGCCACGCCCTAAGCCGCGTTCTACGCCAAAGGACAAACCTACGCTGAAACCTCCGCTAAAAAAACAGCCTCAAAAAAAGAGGGGTCCATTGGGTAGTATAACTGGTGGAGCAGGGTTCGGTAAGAGAGTTCCGGATGATGATCAGAGAACCCTGGTTGGTGCAGCAGTTTTTGGTATTATAATTGTTGTGCTTTTTAGTGCTATTTATTACTTTATGATTCTAGCACCTTACCAGGAATCTATGGCTGCTGCAAAGCAAACAAAGATCACAGAGGTTGATACATACTTTAAAGGGCCTCTTGCATTAGATCCCAGAAAGACTTCGATTTTAGCAGAGATTGATGGGGGGACCACGCCAGAAATGGTGTTGGCAGTTGATGTTCTGGGTCCAGCCACTTCAGCATGGAGAGAGTATCAAGCTCAGCAGATTGGATCCAAGAAGGATCCCTACAACCGAGTTATGATCACGTATGAGGCTAGCGGACAGAAAAACATGATAATGAAAATTTCAGAGGCTAAAAAGATAGTTAATGAAGCTGACGCTGCCGTATTATCTAACCTGGTAATTGAAACTCCCGACACTGTTGCAGTACCCATAATAATCTCCAGATTACAAGCAGCTGGAGGACTGGTTAATGTTGGTGATAGTGTTGATGTTTACCTGAGCACAACCAATGCTACCACTACTGCAGCAACAAATGCAACTAATGCAAGTAATGCAACCAACCAGACAGCATCAACTTCTGAATCTGATACATCAATGCCAAATATCAGTGGAGCCACTGTTCTGGCAATTTTAAGGGCTAAAGACAGTGGTGCTGTGGATGCCAGTTTAACACAATCACAGCAGATTGCCATAATGACTAAGGAAAACGAAATGGTAAATGAAAGGACTCAGACTGCCAAAACTGATGTTGAAGAACTCCTGAAGGCTGCCTCCTCACGAACCTGGAACGAGGCACAAGTCAGTAGTTTACTAAAGTCTTATGGTTGGAGATTATCTGACTTCGAAAGGGCTTCCAATATAGGTGACCTTGATATAAAATACATGGTGGTTCTGGAAGTACCACGTGAAAATGCACTGTTCCTGATGCAGAACAGTCAAGGTGTTCAACTAACAGTTCCAACCCAGGATGCTCCACAATGGATGGTAAAAGAGTTAAAACGCATATACGGGGCTGGATGAAGCCCCATTAATTTGGGAGATAAGAGAGTTTAGAGGAAGGTTATAAGATGAACATCAACAAAATATGCGTGGCTGTGATTTCTCTAATATTTTTATTCACAGCTGTTTCATCTGTTGGGGCTGCGAATGATCCATTTAAAGATCAGCAATTTTGGGCGAATGATACGGCATCGGAGGCACGTTTTACTTATCTTGAGGCTACAATCACGTTAACCCTTAAAAACAACAATGATCATGTGGAATACTTCAAGATAAGTCAGCGATATAACCAAACAGGTCCGCCTATATTCTGGAGAGTCGCATGGACCAATCCTTGTGCATTAAAAATGATTAAATATCAGACTACTGATATTGACTCAGATGATCTTGGATGGAAAATTCAACCAGGTGAAACAAAAACTGTTTCATTTAAAACAGTAGCATATCCCTACCCTACTTCAATGGTTCCAAAATATATCAAACGAAATACGGAGATGAACAACTCATTCTGGCCAATTCTAAATGAACCTGGTTTGACGGCTACATGGTTCCTTCCAAACGAAATTGAGTACCTGAACCCAAGTTTAGATCTTGTCTCATGGAAGGGTCATTTCTGCTTCTGGATCAAAAACTTTGACTATAACCGTCCAAAAGTATCAGGAATCGTGAGAGCACCAATAGTCCCAATTGATTCAAAACTCACTTATAGTAATCCTCAAGTAACCTATGTGGATAAAGAATTAGCATGGGCGGATACTGCTGCATGGGATGTTCTGTTATACCCAGGTCAAAGTAAACATTTCTCCTACACTTACCAGTGGCCAACATCATCCAGTTCGGACTACGGTGTTAGTGGTGGTTCATCATCTTATAACATCCCTAGAACAGCTGCAGCTAAAACCAGTGCTTCTGTACCCACTACATCAGAAACTGGAGTCCCATTCGCATTATTTATTGTTGCAGCTATCGGCATAGCTGGTGGCGTAACCTATGCTAAGTTCTTCCGATGAATTAGTTAGGTCAACAAATTAGTTAACTGAGTCAACTTCACTCTGTTAACTTTTAATCTTTTCTTGGGAATTCACGAAATTCTTATATTTTTATGATGCCATAATCTTGGTAATCATTAGTTGGTAAGTGATATAATAAGAGGAATTCTAAATTCCCAGAATCAAGTAACTACTAATGGTCAGTTCAATCAGTGAAGAATAACAGTGAATCTATATGAAAATATCCACTTTTTTTATATTAACCGGGATGATGATCATCTCTTTTTACGCCCTGGTGGAAGTCAATTATTATTCTTCCACTCAAACCCTTAGCGAGAAGCCAGGAGAAACTCCTTTTATCATAATCCCTGAAATTGGTGTTGATGAAGCGATTAACAACAAATCAGTAGACTATGGGATATATCATGAACCACAATCTGCCAAACCTGCCAGTGGAACAGTAGTTCTATTTGGTCATAGGACATTGCATGGTTCTCCATTCCTCAAACTTGATCAGCTTAAGCAGGGAGATAATGTTACATTGGAATGGCCTGGAATAGGTTATGTTGAATACAAGATAATAAACAGTACAATAGTTCCAGCAGACTACAGATTATCAGTTGGACAGGGCAATGTGTTATTCCTTATTACCTGTTATCCCTTGGGATCAACCAAGGAAAGGTTGATAATCAAAGCTAAACAGGGAAAAATATACCCCATTAAAACTTTCCGAAAGACAAATCCTCAGAAACATTACGCTATCATAATAATATTAGCATTTATGGCTTCTGGAACAATTTTAAGCTTTTTATATCCTGTAAAAGAAGAAAGAGCTATATTATTCTTGGCAACGGTGGCTTTGACATTTTTCCTGACGCTTGGTTACTTTTTCCCCACACCACCCGATGCTCTTGAATCAAATATATCTCGTATAAGTGACTTTATCGGATTGGGATTTTAGGATTTGAATTTTTTTCTAACAACTAGGCATTAGATAATTCAACAAATATTTTGTATATGTAGTGAAATATCTTATTATCCGTAAAAATATGTTTGGTTCCTTAACAATGATATTATTTAAAGCGATTGTTGGAAAATATTAATTGATATAGTAATTCATAGGTGTAGATGAGTGATAAAGATGAGTGATGAAAAATACTTCAAAAACATCACCCCGCGGGAACGGGCTATATTTGAAGGGGCTATTACAATGGGGGCTCTTTTCCACCAGTTTGTGGGGACACCAGTCAGTCTTGAGAGTGTAGATTCTCTTGAAAATGCTATTAAGACATCTTTAGAATTACAACCTTGTATTATGCATGTCGATGTTGAAATTAACCGTGAAATATTGAAAGATACAGAGAATGAATACCATTACCTTTCCCTTACAGGGGACATGTTAGACGTGCGGGTAGTTTCAGAATATGATGGAATAAAAATTATAGTGCGGATGGAATATGTTGAAGATCTTAACTATCCCTTGATGTACGTGGAAGAAGTGGATTGAAATCCTACAGAAAAACTGTTTTACATTTATTAAAACTGTTGATATGGGATTTCCATCTGGTTCAGCCAACAACAATTATTTAAAATATCACAATTAAACAATAAAAATGGTAGATTTCATGATAACTATTGATAAGAATCTGTGTAAGGGTTGCAATATCTGCACCGAGTTCTGCCCCAGAAAGGTTTACCAAAAATCTGGTGTTCTTAACAAAAAGGGCGTACATGTTCCTGGACCTGAAAATGAGGATAAATGCACTCAATGCCAGTTATGTGTCATGATGTGTCCTGATCAGGCAATAAAAGTTGATGAAAAAGTGGATGAGAAGGATGAAAACTGAAGATTATTTTATACAGGGCAACGAAGCCTGTGCCCGAGGAGCGATCAAAGCCGGCTGTCGTTTTTTTGCCGGTTACCCCATAACTCCCTCTACAGAAATCGCTGAGGACATGGCTTTGTTCCTACCTCGAGAAGGTGGAACATTCGTCCAGATGGAAGATGAAATCTCTGCCTTGGGGGCAGTAGTTGGGGCAGTATGGGCTGGTGCAAAGGGAATGACTGCCACATCTGGACCAGGATTCTCCCTTATGCAAGAACACATTGGTTATGCTGTAATGACTGAAACGCCCCTGGTAATCGTGAACATGCAGCGAGGGTCCCCCTCAACTGGACAGCCCACAATGGCCAGTCAAAGTGATATGATGCAGGCTCGTTGGGGATCCCATGGAGACTATGAAATAATAGCACTATCCCCATCATCAGTCCAGGAATGTTTTGATTTCACAGTAGAAGCGTTTAACCTTGCTGAAAAATACCGAGTTCCAGTGATGGTTATGAGCGATGAGATCGTGGGCCATATGAGAGAGAAGATAATCATTCCGGAGAATGTTACCATCACTGCTCGGAAAATGCCCACTCAGGAACCCGAAAAATACTTACCGTATCCGGCAGATTCTGACCGAACCAGTCCCATGCCCTCATTTGGTGATGGGTACAAAATACATATTACCGGACTTACCCATGATGAGCGAGGATATCCCGATGCATCAAACCCGCAAACGCATTCTAAACTAGTCAAAAGATTATGCAGTAAGATACTGAACCACAAACAGGACATAGCTAGGATAAAAACAGAATCTGTTGAAGATGCGGAATTAATTGTCATATCTTATGGGGCACCGTCAAGATCAGCCCTCAAAGCAGTTAGAACTGCCCGTGAACAGGGTATTAAGGTAGGATATATCAAAATAGATGTAGTATGGCCTTTTCCCGATGAAATGATACGTGAAGCTGTTGGAAAAGCCCAGAAGGTAATTGTAGTGGAGATGAACCTGGGACAAATATATTATGAGGTTCAAAGAATTCTTCCAGGGATTAATGTGGATTTAGTATCTAAGATTGGTGGGGAAATGCACCTTCCTCAAGAAATACTTGACAAAATGGAATAAAGAAGATTAAATATTATTAGAATAACTCAATTCACCATATAATCAATTATATTAATCTCATCCCAGGAGCTGGAAAAGATGGATGAAAACAGGGAAAATCGTTTTATAAAATACTTAAGAAAGGATAGACTTCCCCATATATTCTGCGCAGGATGTGGAAATGGAATTATTATGAACACATTCTTCAATGGCATGGAAATGGCAGAAGTGGATTTTGAGAAAGTGGTTATGGTTTCAGGGATAGGATGTTCATCTCGAATACCAGGATACGTCAAATGTGACTCTCTACATACCACTCACGGCCGTCCAATATCATTTGCCACTGGCATAAAACTGGCTAATCCAGAAAATGAGGTAGTTGTATTCACCGGAGATGGAGATGCAGCAGCCATAGGCGGCAATCATCTTATTCACGGGGCACGTCGCAATATCGACCTAACCGTAATCTGTATCAACAACAGTATCTACGGCATGACTGGGGGCCAAATCAGCCCAACCAGTCCTAAGGGGAGTTATGGATCAACTGCACCTTATGGGGCATTAGAAACACCATTTGACCTTTCTGAATTGGTGAAATCTGCAGGGGCCACTTATGTTGCTCGTTGGACAACAGCCCAACCAGTTCAACTATCTAATGCCATTAAAAAAGCCCTTCAAAATCAGGGCTTCTCATTCATTGAAGTAATTTCACAGTGTCCAACATATTTCGGCCGTAAGAACAAGATGCGCACTCCAATTGATATGATGAACTGGATGAAGGAAGAAAGTATCACTAAAAGAAGGGCAGAAAAGCTCTCAGAGGAAGAACTGGAAGGAAAAATTATTGTTGGAGAATTTCAGAATAAAAAAGAAGCTGAATTTACAGATAAGATGTGTCAGTTACTGGAATCCAAATGCACAAATGACAAACCTATGGCAACAAGATCAGCATATCAGGGGGAATGAAGTTTGCGTAAAGAGATTCGAATAGCTGGTTTTGGGGGGCAGGGTGTTATACTAGCCGGAATAGTGATCGGTAAGGCTGCTGCTTTATATGATGGTTTATATGCTGTTCAAACCCAATCTTATGGGCCGGAGGCACGTGGTGGCGCATCAAGAACTGAATTAGTTATTAGTGATGAGGAAATTGATTATCCTAAAGTTCATCATCCTGATATTTTTGTTGCCATGTCTCACGAAGCCCTAATCACTTATCTTGATGGTTTAAAACCGGGAGGGATCCTCATAATTGATCCTGACCTGGTTGAAGAAAGTGAAATAGCTCCATTCGTTGAAGAACATGATATTAATGTTTATCATGCTCCAGCAACTCGAACTGCTGACGAGAAGGTGGGGCTGAGAATAGTGGCCAATATTGTAATGATTGGGGCCATAACCGGCTTTACCCGGGCTATATCAGAAAATGCAGCGCGTGAAGCCATAGCGGCAAGTGTTCCTCCGGGAACTGAGGATAAAAATCTAAAAGCTTTTGAAGCGGGAATAGAACTTAGCCGTGAGGAGGCATAACTTTTGAAAATTCATGAATACCAGGCTAAAGAGATTTTCAGGTCAAATGGAATAATCACGCCCCAAAATGTAGTTGCCTTGACCCCTGATGAGGCTCAAAGAGCTGCTGAAGATATGAATAAACCAGTTGCCATAAAATCACAAGTACTGGTGGGTGGAAGAGGTAAAGCAGGAGGCATCAAATTTGCTGAAAACCCTAAAATGGCCTATGACGCGACAGAAGAACTTTTAGGCATGCAAATTCGTGGTGAAACTGTTGAAAAAGTGTTAGTTGAGGAAATGCTTGATATTCTGGATGAATTCTATGTGAGTGTGGCGGTTGATAGATCAGAAAGGAAACCTCTAATAATGGCCAGTATGTCTGGTGGGGTTGATATTGAAGAAGTGGCCCGGGAAACACCAGAAAAAATTGTAAAATATCATTTAAATCCATTAGAACAATTTTTACCATACCAGGCTCGGGAAATAGCCCGTAAAATGGGGGTTAATTCAAGTTTAATCTCGCAAGTGGGAGGGATGATCTGGAAACTTTACCAGGTATTCTCAAGATATGATGCTAACATTGCTGAGATCAATCCACTGGTTCTTACCAAAAAAGGTTTGATTGCTGCTGATGCCAAGCTGGATATTGATGATGATTCTTTATACCGTCATCGGGATCTGGAACAACTCAGAACTGATCCCCGTGATGAATTTGCATATGTTGAATTGGATGGTGACATAGCTGTTATTGGGAATGGTGCCGGTCTTACCCTCACTGGCATGGACATGTTAAAGCTTTACGGTGGAAAACCAGCCACATTCCTAGATATTGGAGGGGGAGCATCACAGGAAAACATTGCCCGAGCATTGAACTTAGTCATATCTAATCCCCAAGTAAAAGTAGTCTTTTTAAACGTTCTAGGTGGGATTACCCGGGCAGATGATGTGGCCAATGGTGTAATCACCGTATTGGAAAAATCTGAGAGGGATGTCCCATTGGTCATTAGACTTACCGGGACTAATGAGGAAGAGGGACAGAAAATACTTCAAAAAGCAGGAGTTAGCTATGAAACTTCCATGGAATCCGCAGCCAAAAAAGCTGTTGAGATATGCGATGGTCTAAAATAACTTTTTTCATAAAATATGTAAGATAGGCATAGATTTAACTCGACATATCAAATCTATCTTAAACTTCTTTTGGTAGTAACCAAATGAGCCATTACCATTGCTGATAGTAATAAATAAATTAGCAAGGCAGCTCCGTTCATGGTCCTGTTAAATAAGAAAAGCCCAATTAGGGTTTGGGATATGAAAGCAGTAAGTGCCCCTATTAGAAGTGCTTCTCTTCCAAGGTATTTCCTAGTTCCCACTCTTCTTTTGCTCCGATACTGTTGGAGCACATAAAATCCGCTGCTCATTACAATTACACACCAACTCATCAATGCTAAAAGACCTCCATATCCGAAGTCGAAGGCAAATCCGAAGATTCCAGGGAGCATGTAATCGATAACGTCTTTTTTAGTGACTAATACTCCGAAAAAAAGGGGGAAGGGCAGTGTGAATGTTTTTATCAGGTTCATGGGGAGTGAAATATAGCCGTCGGAGCCTCCCAGACAGTCTGCTGCCCAATAACATGAACCATGGACGTGTCCAAACAGAGTCGTGTTTTTAATAACCATTTTAATGCTGGGAATTGCATATTCCTCCAGCCGACTCAGGCGGACCAGTGGACTGAGAACGGAAGCGTTCAAAACTTTAGACAATATTTCCAGAACCGCAAAACCACCAATAACTGCTCCAAATGCCGCAACTACTCTTTTCCGTGTTATTTTTACACTTCTACGGAAACTTTTGGACATGATGAAATATCCAATGAACCAACCCAAGAACCACAGAATCAGGAATGATCGATGCATCAAACCTCCTGCAATGGCTATTACTACAAAAAGGATTATGGCAAGGGTGGTAATGGATGTTGATTTAATTTCGACCTCACTCAACAAACTGGCTGATGCTGAAAAAGTCACCCATGCAAACACTGCTAGCGGACCAAAAGGGTGCGTGAATTCCTGATGAGAAACGTAAGGAAGGAAAAGCAGAGCAGTATCCACACTGAACAGTCCTGCTAAAAACATGGTCAGGATAAGAGATAGGAATAAAACCATGCTCAAAGTAAAGGGGATAATATTTAGAAGGAGTACAACTCCCATCTGTATGAGCACGGCTACTTCAATTATAAGTTGCAGATGGTTTTGTGCGGTTAACATGTTATCACAATGGTGCCAGTCTAATGGTGTCCAGTCTAAGTTTGAATGTCTTCGTTTTTTATATGATCTAGCCGTTATGTATGATTCTCTCTATAGAATTTCTCATCTGATAGTTTAAGGATTTCTATTTAATATATTAGGGTTATGATTACTTAATCTATCCATCCATTTCTATTATAATTCTGGATACGAATATTTGTTATATTAAAAGTATTTCACTGGCTAAATCAGATAAAGCTCATAATATAGTCCATTAAACCTTGGAAGTAGTTTATTATTTGGTTAATTATTCCCTGTGAATCAGATGCTTGTTGTGTGACACTTTCGAGTTGGTTTTTGAAATCAGTAAGGCTGCTCTGGGCTTTCTGTGAGTTGGCAATAGCATCAGCTATTTGTTGGGCCTGTTCGTCAGTTAAATTGATGTTTAGGGTGGCGGCTATGTTGATCACAATTACCTTTATCTGTGCAGGGTCCTGTAAATTTTGCTCCTGCACTTCTTGTTTGACCTGGTCAAATAAATCAGCGATTTTATCTGGGTCCTGGCCAGTTTGCTCTGCTATCTGACTTTCAGTGTATAATTCATCAGTTGCTGCTTTTTTGGCTTCTTCAGGTATGGGGGTACCAACTGCTACTTCATAAGATTTCATTACACCTGTCAGAGCTGACTCGCCAGTAGCACTAACTGGTGAAGTTACCACAACATAACCACTTTCGATTCCCGTTGATTTCAAGGCAGTTGCATACATTTTTGAGGTCACTACCGTAATTTTGCTTTCATCCACAACCACTTTGATACCTTGACTGTAGCTTAAATCCACCATTGCACAGGAAAAGATCTGATCAGAAGGATATGTTCGGCCAGTGATGTCTTTGGCAACTTGGTTTACTTCTGCAGCGGTTATAACTTCGGTATTTGCTTCATCCAAATTTCTACTGGTACGAGACTCGAAATAGTTAATTACAGTGTTTTTGTATGAGGGATTATTATATGTCGTCTCTCCGTAAGTTATTGCAAAACCAGTGGTTCCCGAATTCGTACTTGCACTATATATTGGGCTTAGAATCATAATTGCAACAATTATAGCTAACAACAATTTATTCATCATTCCACCTCTTGAACATGTATTTCATGAACAGATTTCTACATTATTAATTGGGATATATTTAATCAACACATAATTAAAGTTATGGGATGATTCAATGAAGTGATTGGGTCCTTAAAACTTGCTTAAATTTTAGATGATGGTAAAAAATATAGGTTTTAGTTCAGAAATTATTGATTGGCTCTTTTTATTATCCAAACATCATTGATTAGTACTAGTCGTCTATACAAAGTAATGATTTTAAGCAAGAAGAAACACTCTGCTTTCGGGGGACTGATCAACAACCTTTCTACCACATAAAGCGGCAATTGACTGGGCAAAATGATAAACATCATCGTTTTTTGGCATGTTATCCAGTTTTAACCGTTCACGAGAGCTTCCAACATACATGTATGCTTTTATTTCCACAAAATCAGGATTACTTTCCAGGATTATTTGTGCATATTCTTCCGGATTTTTCATATTATAACCATCAACACAAGTTATTCTGATAACCGAGCGACATTTGAAGCTGGATAAAAGTTCCAATGATTGATTTAATTTTTCCCAGCCATGTTTAACCTGTGGGTTGCAAATATCATAGTATACATCTTTATTAGGAGCGTCAAGGGATAAATACAGTTGTGTAGGTTCTATGCTCATGGTTTTAAGTTTTTCAGGGCTCAAACCATTACTGACCAGAAAAGTGGTGAAGTTTCGTTTATCGTATTCTTCCAATAAACCATTTATATCCGGATAGAGAAGGGGTTCACCTGCCAGTGATATTGCTGCGTTGTTAGGGTTCTGAGCTTCTTTCAATTTCTTCTGATTTGCATGAGGATTGCCAAAATAGCCCACCAAAAGTTTTCTCTGAGCTTCAATACATCCATCGATTATTTCCCCAGGGTCATCAAATTCTTCATCCCAGGTTGTGCTGGTTATGGAAACATCCCTCCAACAGAACAGGCATTTATGATGGCAAAAGGGGATGCTTGGTGACATCTGAAGACATCGATGGCTTTGTATACCGTAAAACTTTTCCTTGTAACAAACACCTTCATCAAGAAGACTTTTTTTGGTCCAGTGACACACTTTGGCAGCACTGTGTTTATATGAACCCACAAATCTGTATCCTTTTTTTTCCAACGATTTAATGGCCAGATCTGATAATGGCATATTTATATTCTCACCTTTAGTAATAAGTCCTAACACAACAAATAATCTGAGCAATCTAAATATTAATATACATTTTTTTCAATGATATTTAAAAGTGGTGTTGGTACTGTTAATATAATTATTAATAAATATTCAAATAATCCAGCTATAAAATATACATGTGGAGTTATATGCTCTAATTTATAAGATGATGAATTTAATTTTATACTTAAAAAATTTATTAATTATACGGTTTTTAATGGGTTAAAGTTATTAAAAAAATCGATTCTGACTTTGATTACCAAAAAAGGCTTTAAAATCCATTAAATAGGATTATGATTCATATTAACTATTTTTTACAAAAAGTCATGATTTGATGGTCTTTAATCATTTAAACTTAGATTAATTCAGTTTTATGCCTTATAAGGAAGTATATCATTAATATAATATAGAATTGAATTAGCTTATTTTAAGGAAATAGGCTTTTAATTAAGCTGATTTATTAAAAATACTAAAAGAAGGTGCTTATCCAAGATCATTATTATAAATAACTTCTTAGCATGTCTTATTTGTTTAAAAAAGCCCTATTTGGTCCTTTTTAAGAGAATTATTTCGAAACCTTTATAAGATAAGTAGTTTCCATCATAGTGTAGTCCAAGAGAGTCCTGTAAAAATAATTTTACGGGACACGGAGGCGGTATAATTAAGCGTGTGAAGCGAAATTCTACTTACGCAGTGTTATGT
>OFEK01000335.1_pt1 | contig 55701 bp, 40 predicted proteins | sample 1521131 | NCBI WGS metagenome assembly OFEK01 (sample SAMN05720209, study PRJEB24109) | activated sludge metagenome | isolation source: Anaerobic digester | place: China | collected 2015-12-16
AAGTCATTGAAAACAATGACACACATTTGCAATCCCAAATAGCATGGCGAAGTCAAGAAGAGTGTGCCCTCATCGGACAATTTCAGTAAAAACACGGCGCCCTCCCCGTTGCCGGGGAGGGCGCTGCGCTCATCCACGAGGTGATGCCGCTGCTGTCTTACTACTTGGCCAGCGTCATCGTGATGGTTTTCGAGAAGCTCAGCCCGCTCTCGAAACCACTCATACGCACACGGGCGACGTATTGGCCGCTGGGCAGCGCCGCCGCGTCGAATTTCACCGTGTGCACACCCGCCTCGACATTATCGTCCACCAGCGTGGCCACCGTGCGGCCAAGCACATCAAGGACGACGAGCTGTACCTGGCTGCGCTCGGGCAGCGCGTACTGCAAAGTCGTGGAGGGATTGAAGGGATTGGGATAGTTCTGCGTCATGTCAAAGGTCGCCACATCGAAGCGGTCACCCTTCGGCATAATCACACCATGCGTTTTCATCCAGTTCAGCTTGATGGCGATGTAGTCGAAGTTGTTCACCACACCGTTGCCATCGGTGTCCATGTAGCAACCGCTGGCGGTGCTCCAGGGCACGGAGGGCTGTCCCTCCCAGTTGAGGTACACGATGGGATTGCTCGCTCCCTCGATCTTGTATCGCGCGGGTCCCTGCAGCCAGGTGGCGCGCATATTCGCATCGTAGATGTAGGTATTCAACGATTTGCGATCGGTGTAATTCACTACCATGTCGTTGTTCACGTCTCCCGGCCACACCTCACAAAGCACGGTTCCGGGGGCGATAAACAGCGTCGAAGTCTGTACGATCTGGTCCTCGTAGAAGTAGCAGTTGTTCCACATGGAGAAAATCGCCTCGACGCGGTAATACCCCGGCTGCAAGTTCAGATTCAGCGCCTTCTGCCCGACAAGAGTGCCAAGCGGCTTGTGCACGACGAAGGACTCGCTGTACTCGGGGGCCGGATTGGGATCGCCAATGCGATGGAAATTCAAGGTGATGGTCACATCATAGGCCTGATCGGGCGGGTAGCTGACCATGTACTGCGCGTAGGTCATTCCCGGCGTGAGGAAGTAGCCCATCGGATTGCCTGCCGCATCCACCATCTGCACCGAAGCGGTGCCGGCGGGCGTGTAGCAGCCGAAACGATACGTCAGACCATTGGTGGGCAGGAAGGTCGGATTCGCGTTGGAATAGGCGAACTGACTGATGGTCTCGGCATAGCTGGTCGCCCAGGTGTTGGTGGACGTCAGGGCCACGCGGCGGTGGAAGTCCGTTGCCGAACGCGAAATGCCGCAATACACCGTGCGGGATGTGGTTTCGGTAAAATTGCCGTAGATGAATTCCACCATGCCCGAGGTCTCGTGCAAACGCACCTGGTAGTTGTAAGCCGTGCCCGCGCCGCCACTCCAGTACTGCATATTCTGGAATTGCACGGTCAGAACGCGATTCGGAGCGCTTCCCGAAACCTCATAGCGGATCGGGAACGCGGGATCCACGCGGCTGTCGAGGTTGAAGGGCGAGAGCACCAAGCCATTGGCCGGGATGTAGTTGTAGTAAAACCCGTAGTACATGGTGTTGGTGATATTCGTCGTCCCCGCACCCAAGGTCAGGTAGCCATTCGTGCCGGCATACGCGGTGGTGTAGGAGTTGCCCTGAAAGGTGAACGTGAAGCCGATCGGGAACGACCAGTACCCGTCATCGTAACCACCGATCAGGCCCGTCGTCAGTGTGGTACCCCCGGTAAGCGTATTGTAGGTACCGATGTATTGCTGGAATGGAATTGTCGAAACTTGAGCGGTGAGCGCGGAGGCACTTGCGAGCAGAAAACAAAAAAGTAGTGCCAGTTTCTTCATGAGTCACTCCTTCAACATTGGAAGTTTCGAAACCTTGAACGATGGTATTGCGGGCCAGAATTTCACTGTGGAAAATTTACACAGTGAAAATTTGAGATGCAAGAGTTTTCTGAAGAATAATCACACCCTCGGGAAATACCCCATTTCGTCAGCAGAATCAACCACCATTCTCGTCATTCACCACATCCTCGCTTCATCATTCCGCCAAATACACAACGCCCTCCCCGAAACCGGGGAGGGCGTTGCGCTCATCCACGAGGTGATGCCTCTGTCGTGCTACTTCGACAGGGTCATCTTGATGGTTTTGGAGAAGCCGAGTCCGCTCTCCAAACCAGTCATAGTGACGCTGGCAACGTACATCCCGGTCGGGAGATTGCCCGCGTCAAACGTGTAGCTGTGGACGCCAGACTCGATCACACCGTTCACCGGCGTGTCAAGGAGGCGACCAAGCATATCATGAATCTGCAGCACAACCTGGCTGCGCTCCGGCACGCTGTAGCGAATCACCGTGCTCGGATTGAAAGGATTCGGGAAGTTCTGGCTCATGTCGAAGGTGTTCGGCGAGAAGCTGTCACCAGCCTTCGGCATCACGGCGCCATGCACCTTCAGCCAGTTCATCTTGATGGCGATGTAGTCGAAGTTGTTGATCGTGCCATTGCCATCGGCATCCATGTAGCAGCCCTCGGGGGTGAACCACGGCGCACCGGCCTGCGGCACCCACGTGTAGTATGCCAGAGGATCGGCACCCGCCTCGGCGCGGTAACGGCCGGGACCACTCAGCCAGGTGCTGCGCAACATGGCGTTGAAGATGTACGTGTTCAGATCCTTGCGATCAACGTAGTTCACAATGCCATCGTTGTTCACATCACCCGGCCAGACAACGCAGGGAATTTGTCCAGGAGCGACGAGAAGCAAGCCGCGATCCGGATCCACCTTGCGGGTGACGTAGAAACCGCAGGAATTCTTCAGCTCGAACGTCGTCTCCACGCGGTAGAAGCCGTTCGGAAGACCCGCGGGCAGATTCACCGGGCTCACACCCGACAAGGGCACGCCGTACTGCTTGTTCACCTGCACCACTTCGGTGAAGGTGAGCTGATTGGTGGCCACGTTGTAGAATTTGAGCGTGATTTTAATCACGGCGTCGTCGATCGGCTGGTCTACATTGTAGCGCACGTAAATCGTCCCCGGAGCCGACATGTACGCGGGAGCGATACCGTTCGCATCCTCGAGCGAGTAACCGTACCATTCCGACTTCGTGTAGCACGCCTCGTCGGCGCCGCGATACGGCACGGTGCGGGCATCGCCGTCGATATCATCCACCACGGAGGCGAGAAGCTGGCCGGTGAGAGCGAGGTCGTTCTGCGAAGCGCCACCCAGATGCAAATCGCCCGCGGCTTCGTTGGCGAAAGTCACATTCTGGTAAATGGAGTTCTGATCCATGGCATTGGCGGCCTGGAAACCAGCCAACGTCGGATAGGCGACCGCATTCCAATACAGCGCGGTGGTGGGACTCGGACCCCAGTACACGTTGTAGTCCGATTCGTGAATCGGACCGGTGGCGGAAACGTTGGTGCAGTAGAAGGCCGAACCGCCGCCGTGATTCATCACGATGTTGTTGCGGAAACGGAGCCCTTCCTGACGCGGCAGCACAATGTACATGGTGCGGCTGCCCGTGCTGGAGCCGATGCACGAGAACGTGTTGTTGTACACCTTCTTGCCGCCGGAGGTGGACACGTAGAAGCAGTACGACGTACTGGCTCCGCCGTTGACTGTGATGAAGTTGTTGCGGATGAAGCCATCCGGCGTGATGCTCGAATTCCAGAACTGAATACCGCGCTTCGCGCCTGAGCCGCCGAGCAGCATGATCTTGTTCTTGTCGAAGGTGAAGCCGGTGTAAATGTTGTTCACGTACAGACCGTACTGTGTGGACGTGCCCGTGGTGGACAGGTTGATCGTGTTGCCGATCACCGTCGGATTGTACACGTTGGCGAGCCACACGCCCGACTGCCAGGAGTTGTTGATCGTGTTGCCTTCGATCCACATGTTGGTCGAAGAACTCGACGGGAAGTAAAAGCCGTTCGAGCCGTTAAGTACCGTGTTGTTGCGGAAGGTGTTGTTGCTGTGCGCCTGTCCGCTCACGAACACCACACTGGCTTCGGTGGATGTTGTACCCGTGGTGGTTCCTTCGAGTACGCAGCCTTCGATAAGGCAGTTCGTCGATGCGTTGGTCGTACCGAAACGCACGACCACCGCGCTGGTGGTACCGCCATTCTTGATGGTCATATTCCGGAGGCGCACATAGTCCGCTCCGTCGAGCTGCAGGGTGTAGTTCGTACCCGTAGTGGTGAACTGCAGAGTGACGCTGGCGGGCGACCCGCTTTCCGACTGGAAGGTCACGGTATTCGTGGCCGACACGCCGGTGATGGCGGGGATGTTCACCTGCTCGGTGTAGGTGCCCGCGCGCACGTTGAACACCACCGGGCCGTTCACACCGGCGGACAACGCCGCCACTGCCTGCGCAAAAGTGTTATAATTCGGCGAACTGCCGCCGATGGTGTAGCTGCCGCTCAACTGCGCCACCGCGCTGAAGGAAAGGGCAAAAAAGAGTCCCGTCGCGAACAGCGGCAGGACGAAACGATCGAAACGACGAACCATACGGAACCTCCTGACTGAAACCGTGGATGATGCACCGGGGCGTACCGCGCCACCGCACCTTGTGGCATCGACGACGCAACGTGTACCCGGGACGCGATGGAGGGGACGAAATCCGCTGTCACTGAGGGCTGAAGCGGAGCGGCATCCTGCCTCGCATCTTTGTGCTAAATATTCACGGTGGAAAATCTACACTGCGAATATGAGATTTGCAAGAGGTCGAATCGATGAATTTTTGCCAAAAATAAACGCGGGGCATGCTTCCGTGGAAGAAGCATGCCCCGGGGTGATTACAGGGAGATGTACGGTTATTTCGCGAGCGTCATCTTGATTGTCTTGGAAAATGTGAGACCATTCTCCACACCAACCATGCTGATGCTTGCCACATACGTTCCGTTGGACAACATCGACGCATCGAAATGCGCCAGATGCTCGCCCGAAGCCAGCGTGCCGTTCACCGGCGTCGCGACAACGCGGCCGAGCATGTCGCGTATGGTGAGCACCACTTCGCTGCGCTCGGGCAGATTGAAGCGAATGGTGGTTACGGGGTTGAAGGGATTCGGATAGTTCTGACTCATATCGAAGGTCAGCGTCGAGTAGCGGTCCCCCGCCTTCGGCGCCACCGCGCCATGCGACTTCAGCCAGTTCATCTTGATGGCGATGTAATCGAAGTTGTTGATGCTGCCGTTGCCGTCGGCGTCCATGTAGCAACCCATGGGAGTGTACCACGGCGCGCCCGCCTGCGCGGTCCACGTGTAGTATGCCAAGGGATCGGCAGCGGCCTCGGCACGATAGCGGCCGGGACCACTGAGCCAGGTGCTGCGCAGCATGGCATCAAAGATGTACTGGTTCAAATCCTTGCGGTCGGCGTAATTCGTCACGCCGTCGTTGTTCACGTCGCCGGGCCAGACCACGCAGGGCAACTGTCCGGGAGCGATGAGCAGCACACCGCGATCGGGCAACACCTTGCGATTCACGTACAGGCCGCAGCTGTTCTTGAGATCGAAATTCGCCTCGATGCGATAGAATCCCACCGGCAGCCACGAAGGCAGGGACACGGGATACACGCCGCTGGCCGCGGCGCCCAGGGCCTTGTGCACCTGGAACACCTCGGTGTGGACAAGCTGACTCGTCGCCACGTTGAAGAAGCGCAGCGTGATGGTGATGGTGGCTTCGTCCAGGGGCTGATCCACATTGTAGCGCACGAACAGCGTTCCGGGAGTTTCGATATAGGCCGGTGCCTGACCGTTCGCATCCTCGATGCTGTAGCTGTACCAGTCAGGCTTGGTGTAACAGGCCTCGTCGGCACCGCGATACGGCACGGTGCGGTCGTCGCCGTCGATATCGTCGATCACCGCTGCGAGAGGAATGGCCGTGAGATCGAGATCGTTTTGCGAGGAACCACCGAGATGCAGATCGCCCGTGGTTTCGTTTGCAAAGGTCACGTCCTTGTACACGGAGTTCGCATCCATCCCGTTGGCGGTGCGGAAATCGGCCATGGTCAGACAGTAGGCGCTGTTCCAATACAACGCTGTGGTGGGACTCGGTCCCCAGTACACGTTGTAATTCATCTCGTGAATCGGTCCGGTGGCCGACACATTCGTGCAGTAGAACGCAGAGCCGCCTCCGTGATTCACGATGATGTTGTTGATCAAACGCAGACCCTCCGCGCGCGGCAGCACGATGTACATGGCGCGGCTGCCCGTGGCCGAGCCGATGCACACAAAGGTGTTGTTGTACACCTTCTTGCCGCCCGATGTGGACACGTAGAAGCAATACGACGTGCTCGTACCGCCATTCACCGTCACGAAATTATTGCGGATGAAACCATCCGGAACAATGCTGGAATTCCAGAACTGTATGCCGCGCTTCGCGCCCGATCCGCCGAGCAGCATGATCTTGTTCTTGTCGAAGGTGAAGCCGGTGTAAATGTTGTTCACGTACAGACCGTACTGCGTGGACGTGCCCGTGGTGGACAGGTTGATCGTGTTGCCGATGACTGTCGGATTGTACACGTTGGCGAGCCACACACCTGACACCCACGAATTGTTAATCGTGTTGCCTTCGATGCGCATGTTCGTGGCCGTACTCGAAGGGAAATAGAATCCGTTCGATCCGTTGAGCACGGTGTTGTTCCGGAACACATTGTCATTATGCGCTTGTCCGCTGACATAGACCACGCTGATATCGACCGAGGTCGATCCCGTGGTGCTGCCTTCGAGAATGCAGCCCTCGAACAGACAGTTGGTCGATGCCGCTGTGGTGCCGAAGCGCACCACCACGCCCATCGACGTCGAGGTGTTCTTGATGCCGATATTCTTGAACTGCACGTAATCGGCGCCATCGAGTTGCACGATGTAGTTGTTGGTTGCGGGCGCGAGAGACATGGTCACCGCCGCGGGCGAGCCGCTCTCGGATTGAAAGGTCACCGTGTTCGTGGCCGACACGCCGGTGATGCTCGGAATGCTGATCTGTTCGGGGTAGGTGCCCGAACGCACGTTGAACACCACCGGTCCGTTCACGCCGGCGGATAGTGCCGCCACCGCCGCCGCGAAGGTGGCGTACGTGGGCGAACTGCCTCCGATGGTGTAGCTGCCACTGAGTTGGGAAAAAACCGGTGTCGCCGTGATCAAGGCGAGGACGATGACAGCGGAGGAAAAACGACGATACAGCATGGCATACTCCTTATGGATGAGGGTAGGAGAATCGGCGCCGCGAATCGTGCCCGAGACCGGGGCTGATCGCAAAAGGCGACGGCCCGGGACACTGTGTGCCACATGAAGGTGGCGGGTATTTGAATCGTGGTTCATTTATGATCCGACCGCACTCCCCCATCGGTGACTGCGGGCGACGAACTCGATGGAACATCGAGGGCTGATTCATCGCGCGACGGGCCGTGGTGGCGCCTCAACGAAAGGAGGCGAAAAGCGGACGAAACCTGTCAGACGAGCAAATACGAGCGGAATATCGTAAATCCCTTCGCTAAAGGCAAGTTCAAACGCGCGCGAGCCGCAAAATCCGGCCGGATTTCGCGGCTCGCGCGATCACAGAGTGGTCAAGACTTGCGCAACCGTGGTTGCGCTGGCGGAATTATTTCACCAACGCCATGGTGATGGTTTTCGCAAAACGCAATCCCGATTCGCTGCCCATGCTCGTGAAACGTAGCAAGTACTTCCCTGCGGGCAAGCCCTCGCCACTGAAATGTGCAAAGCGCGTCCCGGCTTCCACCTGCCCATCCACCAACGTGGCGACGGTGCGGCCCAGCATGTCCACCACCACGAGTTGCGTCATGCTGGCCTCGGGCAGATGGAAACGAATCGTTGTGCCATCACTGAAAGGATTCGGGTGATTCTGGTCGATGTCGAAACTCACCGCGCTGAAACCCTCGCCGCGCTTCGCCGGCGAACCGGGGCGCAACTTGAGCCAGTTGAGCTTGATGGCGATGTAATCGAAATTGTTCACAACGCCGTTGCCGTCGGCATCCATGTAGCAACCCTCCGGCGTGTCCCAGGGAATGGCGGGCTGCTCTTCCCAGTTGTAGAACACCAGCGGATTGGTCGCCGCGTCGGTGCGGAAACGCGCGGGTCCGGTAAGCCAGGAGCTGCGGAGATTCGCGTCGTGGATGTAGGTGTTCAAATCCCTGCGATCGGAGTAGTTCACCAAATCGTCGTTGTTCACATCACCCGGCCACACACGACAGAGCTGCGTACCGGGACGCACAATCATGAGCGACAGCGGCTCGAGCTCCGTGTCCTCGTAGTTGCCGCAACTGTTGAGCGTTGAGAACGTGACCGTCACCGTATAGTAGCCCGGAGGAACATTGGCGGGCAAGCTGATCGCCTGGCGGCTGAGCAAGGTGCTGCCTGCGGCTTTCACATCGTTGAGCGTCACGGTGAAGGCAGGAACAGTTTCGCCGATGCGCGTGAACACGGCGGTGATGCCCACATTGCTGGCACCATCGGGATAGCTCACCTGATACTGCAAGTGAATGCTGCCGGGGGCTTCCACATAGTTCTTGGGATTGCCGAAAGCATCGGTCAACGCGGCAGTCAGACTCCCTTCGGGAATCACGCACGGCGGAGCCACGTACAACTCCACGCGCCCGAGCTGCCCGGTGGCTGCCGAACCAAGCAAGCCCGGCACGATATTGACGATGTTGTCCTGATACATCAGGCGGTACAAATCCACCGGCACGCCGAGAATATTCGATGCGGCTGGTCCCGTGGAGGTGTAGGAATTGATGGCGTTGAAATTCGTGGCGGGCAGCACACAACGATGCCCGATCACACCAATGAAATCGCCACTGTTCACCAGTATCTGGCAGGGAATGACGTTGGTGCCGGGAATATTGTACCACTGTCCCAGCACCGTGTACGTCGACGTGCCGGGCAGACCGGGAGGCGGCGCCGCAAAGCGCACGATGAATATGTTCTGATCCGCGGTGCTGGCGTCGGTAGGGACGCGCACGCCAGTGATGAAAAACGAGGTCGGCGCGGTAAACCAGTAGCCGCGTGAATACCCCGTGTACGTGCTCCCGTGCGGTGGTATGGGCATCAAGGTGCCCTGCGCCACAACCTCCATGCCCGGAAGCATGACGAGAACGAGCAGCAACGCCGTCGTTACGCCGGCATGTCGAATCATTTGCTTCATGGGAAAATCCTCTCGTATGTGAAAACGAAAAAGAGCGCGCTCGTGGCGAGACTGGTCGCGTGCGTTACATGGTGTGACTTTTGGTAGCAGGCGTTGCCATTCCGCACAATCCAGGGAAAACACATCAGGCATGGGGAAGTTACAGGCGATGGCGGTAAAACGCAACGCGCGGAGCGAACCAGCGTCGCTCCGCGCGTCGAACGGGGTCTGAACGGTGCGGTTTCGCCGCTATTTCACCAGCGACATGCTCACGGTCTTCGAGAAGGTCAATCCAGAACTCAGTCCCACCGTGTGGAAGCGGAGCAGGTATCTGCCTGGAGAGAGGCCCGCGCCGGAGAAGGCGACATGCTGCGTTCCCGCTTCAATCGAGCCCTGCACCAGCGTGGCCACGGTACGGCCCAGCATGTCCACCACCTGCAGATTGCATTCGCTGCGTTCGGGCAGATTGTAGCGGATCATCGTTTCGCCGGTGAATGGATTCGGGTGGTTCTGATCGAGATCGAAACTGACGGTACTGAAGCTGTTCGCCTTCGGTGCCGTGCCTGGACGCACCTTGAGCCAGTTCAGCTTGATGGCGATGTAGTCGAAATTATTCACGGTACCATTACCATCGGCATCCATATAGCACCCCTCGGGCGTGTCCCAGGGAATGGCGGGTTGCTCTTCCCAATTGTAATACGCGAAGGGATTCGTGGTCGCGTCGATGCGATAGCGCGCCGGGCCGCTGAGCCAGGTGCTGCGCAGATTGGCGTCGTGAATATACACGTTGAGATCTTTACGGTCGCTGTAGTTCACCATGTTGTCGTTGTTGACATCACCCGGCCATACACGGCAGAGCACGGTGCCCGGACGGATGACCATCAGTGAAATCGGGGATAATTTCACCGCTTCCGGATTGCCGCAGCTGTTCAATGTGGTGATGGTTGCCGTGACGTTGTAGTAACCCGGCGGCATGGTGTTGGGCAAGGAGATCATCTGCCGGCTGAAGAGATTCGAGCCGTTGGGCTTGACGTCGTTCAGCGTGGTGGAATAATTCGGCGTCGTTTCGCCAATGCGTGTGAACTCCACGAGAATGGTCACATTGGCGGCACCGGCGGGATAACGCACTTCGTACTGTCCGTATACCGTGCCAGGCACCTCGGCGAAGTTCTTGATATTGCCCATCGCATCGGTGAGCCAGAAGAACAGATTGCCGTCGGGGATGTTGCATGGCGGTTCGTACCACAACTCGACGCGAGAAATCTGATATGGCGGTTCGGTCCAGGTCGGTTTTGAAGGACCGGCGGGCACACCGTCGTTGATCACGTATTGTGTTCCATGTCGCGTGAGCGTGACAGGGAGGCCAAAAACGTCCGAAGGCACATAGGCATTACCGTAGCTGTGACTCTGACTCGAGCCCGTGTTGCCCTTCGCGCCCAGCACACCGATGATATCACCGGTGTTCACGAGAATCTGGCACGGGATAATGTTGCTACCCGGAATATTATACCAGTAGCCGAGCGTGGTGAAATTCGAGCCTGTTGTGGACCACACGGTGACCGGGGCATTGTAGCGCATCACCTGTATGTTCTGATTGGCCGTACCCGCCTCCGCCGGCACGCGCATGCCGACAATGTAGAACGAGGTGGGCGCCTGGAACCAGTATCCGCGCGTCTGCGATGCGGTGTATACACTCGCGTGCGGACCAATGGGCATCATGTACGGCTGAGCGGCCAGTTCACCCGCGGCGAACAGCAGCACGGCACATGCGAAAGCGCGACGTAGCCAGGATTTCATGACAACCTCCTGCAAACAATGATGTATGATGTGTGAGAATTCGGCGAGATATGCGACGCGCTTCCAACTTCCACCGCCTGGTTATCCCCTCGCGTCGCGGCTTCATGCGAAGTCGAAGCCGTGCGTTCGCGCGCGCCTGTTGCGGCATCACCAAGGTCATGCCACAGGCCGGGATGGACCCGTACGCCTGTCATGGAAGCAGCGTTCCTACTTATATATATGCTACTTGCTGCAAAGGTAAGCATTCCCCTGCTCGAACTCAAGCACGTAGCCGGTATTTTTTTCCGATTCGTGTTTTTTTTCCACCGTCGCCAGTCAGCGCCCTGCCAGCCGTTCGGAGTTTGGGAATCATCTCAACGCTCTCTAACTTGAAGGATGATTAACGGAAGGAGTGCCGACGTGAGTCTGACATACAAAAACGCGGGAGTGGATATCGATTCGGGCGAGGAAGTCGTCCGCCGCATCAAAGCCAAGGTCGCGGCGACGCATGGTCCCCGTGTGCTTTCGGGAATAGGCGGTTTTGGCGGCCTGTTTGACGCCTCGTTTACCGAATACCGCGAACCCGTCCTCGTCTCGAGTGTCGACGGCGTGGGTACCAAGCTGAAAATCGCGGCCATGACGGGCAAACACGACACGGTGGGACAGGATTTGGTCAATCACTGTGTCAATGACATCCTTGCCACCGGCGCGCGGCCGCTGTTTTTCCTGGATTATTTCGCCACGGGCAAGCTTGACACGGATGTCGCCGAGCAGGTGATCACCGGCTTCACCGTGGCCTGCCGCGAGAACGGCTGCGCCCTGATCGGCGGCGAAACGGCGGAAATGCCCGGCATGTACGCTCCGACGGAGTACGACATCGCCGGCACCATCGTCGGTATTGTTGAAAAGGAAAAAATTCTCCGAAAAGAAAATGTGCAGCCCGGCGACGTGCTCATCGCGCTGCCGTCCAGCGGCCTGCACACCAACGGCTACTCCCTTGCACGCGCCGCCCTGCTGCCGCATTTCGAACTCGACGCGCATTTTGATGAATTGGGCGGCACACTGGGCGATGCCTTGCTGGCGGTGCACAAATCCTATCTCAACGCGGTGCATCCCCTGCTCGCCGGAAAGAGCGTGCATGGTTTGTCGCATATCACCGGCGGTGGCATCGTGGGCAATACGAGCCGCGTGATTCCGGAGGATTGCGAACTCGACATCCAGTGGGATGCCTGGAAGCGTCCCCGCCTCTTCTCGATGATACAGGAATTGGGATCGGTGCCCGAGGAAGACATGCGCCGCACCTTCAATCTCGGTGTCGGCATGATTCTCATCGTGGATTCCGCGGCGGCTCCATCCATTCTTCAGGCGCTGGCGCCGGAACACCCCTTCGAAATCGGCGTGGTGAAACGCAAGGGGTAATTCGGCGGTAGCCGTCGCTTCAGCTTTCCGCAGGCCTCTCTTCGGCGTGAACGGCGCGGCGCTACGCCTCGATACGTTCCCATGCCCGTTTGACGCATTCCCGCTGCTCGTCGCTGCATTCCTCCATCCATCGCAGGAAGGCGGCGCGCAATTCCTCGGATGAAACCTGTTCCCAGCGCAGATGCGGATTGCGCAGCACTTCGCAGAACAGCCGCGATGCCTCCGCATGTGTGCTCTGGCGCAAACCGTCCAGAAACGCCAGGATGGATCGTTGATCGCCATACATGGCGGCGACTCGCATCACGTACAACACGGCCTGGAAGGTGCTGGCTTCGCTCAGATGCGGCAACGCCGCGTGAACCAGGCGGAAGGCGAGGGCGCTCTCGTTTTCACCTCGTGCCATCAAGCGGGCGGCGGTTCCGAGCGGGAGCATGCGCCGCCAGTTTTTCTTCCCGCCGGCAAGGACGAGCAGGCTGCCCAGCTCCTGCCCCATGTGTTCTTCGAAATAATCCACCAACGCGTACATCACCAGATTGCGCGCGTCCACCCAGTCCATGCTCGAATCCAGCAGTTCGATCACCATGTCCGCGCGCTGCGGCTGCTGCGCAACGTACACGCCTGCGATCATCGAGGCGATGCGTCGCAGATGCACCACCCCGTGACGGAACCCCTGCATGGGCGGCCCCCCGGCACTGTCGGGCAGTTGCACCACGTGCAGCGGCGCCACGTCCCAGAGCCAGCAGGCGAATTCGATGCCGTTGGGATGCAAGCCGGCGAAGCCCTCACGCATGGCGTCGGCTATGAGCTGCGCGGTCTCCAGCGCGGTGAGCACACGCCCCTCCGCATGCAATGGCTGCTCGAACTGCTCGATGATGTCCGCCAGGACGGCCTCGAAATCGTTCGCGATCACCAACTGGCAGTTGCCGACATTGCGGACGAAACCCTCGCGCAGAGCGTCCTCGCCTCCCATGTCGACCGGGGAATCCATGCTATGCCTGTTCATTCCTGCTGCCGCATCAAACCGTGATGGAATGTTGAGTTGGGGTCGTTGGTGGTTTAGTCACCGCCGCGCACCGCGGCGGGTCGCCAGAGATGCAGAAAACGGTACACCAATTCCGGGTCGTGGGCCTTGTCGCGTTCCAGCAAACCGCTGTCCTGCGTATGGAGACGCTTCCCCGTGCCGTCCAGTACGAGCAGCACCGGAAAACCGAAGCGCTGCGGATATTCCAGCGTGGCAAGCGTGCTCTCGTTCCTGTTTTCTTTGCTGAAATTCACCCGTATCACCACGAAATCGGCACGCAACAGCGAATCGATCGTAGCGCTCCGCGTCATGGTGTCGTGCAGCTTCAAGCACCACGAGCACCAATTGCCGCCCACCTGCACAAGCACATGCTTCCCCTCCCTGCCGGCGCGCGCAACAGCATCCCGCAGCTCCGCGGCGGCATCGGCGGACGGATTGTACAGCTTTTTCTCCTTCACGTCGGTCGTGCCCTGCTGTGCCATGCCCGGAACCGCGGCCAGGAACAACACGACAACACAAACCGCGATGCGGCTGGAAATTCGAGTCATGGGGTATCCATCGTCCATAGCTGTTGGCGCATACCGAAAGTTACGGTTTTCGCGGTAACAAACAACGATACGGGCGGTACGGGCGAAGCATGCTTCGTCCATACCGCCCGTAGCGCTAATTCGTCTACGCGTGGATTTGCGCCATGCGATCGTTGATGCGGGCGTCATTCTCCAGCACGGCGGGAATGCGCGCGCTACTTGCCTGCACCTGGTCGGAATAGAGCACGAAATGCGCCTTGCCGTCCGGCGTCGAGAAGCTCAGGCGGATGCGCCCCTCGCTGCCCTGCTGGCGGATGAAGGACATCATTTCCGACGACAGCTCCTCATGCGTGCGGAACGAGGGCTCGAGGCCTTCGATTTCCAGCAGGCGCCGGAGAATCTGCACATTGCTCATGCCGTTGCGCGGCTCGGCCAGCGGCACCAAGGTCTGCCGCATACCCGCCCAGTTGGTGAAATGCCCGCGACCTTCGAGGAAGGTGGACATGGGCAGGAACACGTCCGCCGCCTGCGCGGTCTCGGTCATGTACTGATCCGCCACCACGAGGAAGTCGAGGTTGTTGATGAAGCCGTTGTACTCCTCGGCTGCCGCCGGATTTTCGCCCAGGACAAATGCCGCGCGGATGCGATCCTCGCGGATCTTGCGGCGGATGTTTCCGCCACCCGCGAGCACATCGCCGATGTCGGTGTGCCAGAAGCGATTGACAGCGGCCAGCAGACGTTCGTTGCGAATGCTCGCTCCACCCGGCAGCAGTTCGCGGTCGAAGCCTGCCACAGCCATGCCGGTGTTGTTGCATTCACCACTGAACAGGGCGATGCCCGAACCTTCGACGCCCAGCTTGCCCAAAGCCAGCATGATGGTGGCAAGGGCTTTGAGATCGTCGCTGGAACGGTCGATGCGGCTTTCGAGATTGTACCAGGCCACCACACGCTTGCCGGGTTGCGCCAGCACGTCCACGATGGACTGAATGCGCTGCACCGACACGCCGGTGATTTCGGCCACTTCCGCCAGGTCGAGTTGCTCGACCTGCGCGCGTACCTGCTCGAAATTCGCCGTGCGCTTCGCGATGAAGGTTTCGTCCACCACGCCGCGGCGCAGCAGCTCGGCGAGTATGCCGCTGAGCAAACGCGTTGCCGTGCCGCGACGCGGATCGGCCCACACGGTGGCATGCGGCACGAGATCGATTTCGGCGGAATTGATCACGATGGCCTGCGCGCCGTGACGCATACGACGCTTCACGCGCCAGCCCATCACTGGATTCTCGATGGTGGGATTGCCACCGAGGAAGAGATAGGTGTCGGCGTGTTCCAATTCCTCCACACCCACGCTGGAGAACGTGCCGCCCAGCATCTCGTCGAGGGCATGATAGTCGGCTTCGTTCACGAGGCGGTGGAAGGACACGAGGTTGTTCGTGCGCAATGCGGCGCGGGCGTAGCGTCCGGCGAGGTACAGCTCTTCGTCGGTGAGCTTCGGCGACGCCGCCACCATGAGTGCATCGGCGCCGTGCTCGGCGAACACGCGGGCACGTCCACGCTGTATGGCCTCGAAGGCCTCGTCCCAGCTGACCGGGGCGAGGAAGCCATCCTTGCGCACCATGGGCTGCAACACGCGGGAGCCGTCGAGATAGTGCTGATAGCCGAAGCGGCCGCGCACGCACAGTTCGCCGTAATTCGGCGCCTGCTCGGGCGAGGCGCCCACCACGTAGAACAGATCGTCGGCTTTCACTTTCAGCGTGATGTTGCAACCCACGGAGCAGTAGTTGCACACGCTGTACACCGAGTCCATGGTCCAGGGACCCGAACGACGGAAGGGCATTTTCTCCACCAGCGTGCCGGTGGGACACACATCGATGCAATTGCCGCAGCTCACGCAGTTGGATTCGTGCAGCGCCTTTTCCATGGCCGGTTTGACGATGGTGCGGAAGCCGCGGTTGACGAAGCCCAAGGCGGCCACGTTCAGAATTTCGGCGCAGGTATTGACGCAGCGCCCGCAGTTGATGCACTTGTTGGAGTCGATTTTGATGAAGGGATGGCGTGTATCCACCTGATAGCGGTTGAATTCACCCACGAAGCGCTTCTGATCCACGCCGTATTCGGTGCAGTAATCCTGCAAGCGGCAGTCCAGACCTGCGTCGCAGCCGCATTCGGCACAGCGCAGCGCTTCCTCGAAGGCCGCCGCATCGTCGTAGGCGAATTCCACCTCGCCGAAGGTGCGGATGCGCTCGGCCACGGGCACTTCCGGAGCGTGATGTCGCGGACTTTCCTTGATCTGCGGCACATCCTCGCGCGAGAGTTTGTGGAAACTGTCGCGTTTGCTCTCGAAGCGATCGGTGAGCGGCTCGACAATGCCGGTTTGAATGAATTTGTCGATGGCACGCGCGGCCATGCGTCCGGCGGCAATGGCGTCGATGGCATCGGCAGGGCCGGTCACCACGTCGCCACCGGAGAACACACCCGGACGATCGGTTTCGAAGGTCCCGGGCCGCGCTTCGATGGTGTTCCACTTGGAAACCTTGAGACCGGCATCGCCTTCCACGCCATCGAGGTCGGGCTCCTGGCCGATGGCCGAGATCACCCAACTGCATTCGATGGCGTACTCCGAGCCCGGAACGACCACAGGACGACGGCGGCCGCTGGCATCGGGTTCGCCCAATTCCATGCGCAGGCATTCGATGGATGTCATGCGTCCGTCGGCCACGTTCACGCGTGTGGGAGCGGCGAGGAATTCCATTTTCACGCCTTCCTCTTCCGCGGCCACGATTTCCATTTCATTGGCCGGCATTTCCTTGCGCGTGCGGCGATAGAGCAGCACCACTTCCTCGGCGCCGAGGCGCAGCGATGTACGCGCGGCATCGATGGCGGTATTGCCACCACCCACCACCACCACGCGGCCCTTGATCTCGGGATTGGTTTTCATTTCCACCATGCGGAGAAAATCCACGCCTCGCAGCACGCCCTCGGCGTCCTCGTTTTCCACCTGCATGGGCTTGCCCACCTGCGCACCCAGCGCGATGTACACGCTGCGATAGCCCTGTGTGAAGAGATCGTCGATGGAAAAATCCCGCCCCAGCGCCATTTGCGTGTGCACTTCCACGCCGAGATCGGTGATCCAGGAAATTTCCTTGTCCAGCACGTCCTTGGGCAAACGGTACTCGGGAATGCCGTAGCGCAGCATACCGCCCAGATGCGGCAAGGCCTCGTACACCACGGGGCGGTAGCCCTCGACGGCGAGGTAGTAGGCCGCGGTCATGCCGCTGGGTCCCGAACCGATAATGGCAACGCGGACGCCATTATCCTCTTTTACTTCGGGCTTCCACATGTCGCCGATCATGTCCTGATCCGCGGCGTAGCGCTTGAGGAAGTCGATGCCCACGGGCGAATCCACCATGGAGCGACGGCAGTTCACCTCGCATTTGCGCGTGCACACACGGCCGCACACCGAGGGCAGCGGGTTTTTCTCTTTGATAAGGGCCACCGCTTCTTTGAACTTGCCGAGACTGATCAGCGACATGTACCCCTGAATGTCCACGTCGGCCGGACAATTCAGACGGCACGGTCCGAAGCAATCGGCGTAGTGGTTGGAGACGATGAGTTCGAGACAGGTTTTGCGGGCGCTGCGCACTTTTTGCGAGCGCGTGTTGATGACCATGCCCTGCTGCACGCGCGTGGAGCAGGCCGGGAACAGGCGGTTCTGTCCTTCCAGCTCCACCACGCAGAGGAAGCAAGCGCCGAAGGCGGGCATTTTCTCGTCGTAGCACAGCGTGGGGATATGGTCGAGGTTGTTCTCGTGACAGACCTGGAGAATGGTCTTGTCGGGGGATGCGGTGATTTCCTGGCCGTTGATCGTGAGTGTTACCATGATGCACCTCAGTCTTTCAATACCGCATCGAAGCGACAGACAGTGAAACACTTGCCGCATTTGATACACAGATCCTGATCGATCGAATGCAGCTGTTTATTTTCGCCGGCAATGGCGGCGGTGGGACAGGCACGAGCGCAGAGTGTGCAGCCGGTGCATTGTTCATTGATCGTGTACGTGAGCAGCGGCGCGCACACATGCGCCGGACATTTCTTGTGGAGAATGTGCGCCTCGTACTCGTCGCGGAAGTATTTCAGCGTGGTGAGCACGGGATTGGGAGCTGTTTGTCCGAGACCGCACAGCGAGGCCGCGCCCACTTGCAGGGCGAGTTCCTGCAAGTTGTCGAGGTCCTGCATCGTCCCCTGTCCGTCGGTGATGCGCTCGAGAATTTCGAGCATGCGCTTGGTGCCGATGCGGCAGAAGGTGCACTTGCCGCAGCTTTCGGCCTGCGTGAAGGTGAGGAAGTAGCGGGCCACGTCGACCATGCAAGTGGTTTCGTCCATCACGATCAGACCACCCGAGCCCATGATGGCGCCGGTTTTGTTCACCTCCTGATAGTCCACGCCGATATCGCACATGTGTGCGGGGATGCAGCCGCCGGAGGGACCGCCCATTTGCACGGCTTTGAACTCCTTGTCGTCGATAATGCCGCCGCAGACTTTGAAAATGATGTCGCGGATGGTGATGCCCATGGGCACTTCCACCAGACCGGTGCGGCGCACCTTGCCTGCCATGGCGAAGACCTTGGTACCTTTGCTGTTGGCCGTACCATAGGCGGCAAAGGCCTCGCCGCCGTTGAGAATGATCCACGGCACATTGGCAAAGGTTTCCACATTGTTGATGCTGGTGGGCTTGCCCCAGAGGCCGGATTCGGCCGGGAAGGGCGGGCGGAAGCGAGGCATGCCGCGGCGTCCTTCGATGGATGCGATGAGCGCCGTTTCCTCGCCGCACACGAAGGCGCCGGCGCCTTCCTTGATGCGGATGATGAAGTTGAAGCCGCTGCCCAGGATATTGTCACCGAGCAGATTGCGCTTCTGCGCCTGAGAAATGGCCTGCCGCAGGCGCGCGATGGCCTTGGGATACTCGGCGCGGCAGTAGATGTAAGCCTCGTCGGCGCCGATGGCGTAGGCCGCGATCATCATGCCTTCGAGCACGGAGTGGGGATCGCTTTCCAGCACCGAGCGGTCCATGAACGCACCGGGATCGCCTTCGTCGGCGTTGCAAATGATGTATTTCTTGTCGCCTTTCGACGCACGGGTGAATTCCCACTTCTTTCCCGTGGGAAAACCACCGCCGCCGCGTCCGCGCAGGCCGGAGGCCAGGACGTCGCGTATCACATCCTCGGGCGTCATTCCTTCGAGCACCTTGCGCAGCGCCTTGTAGCCGTCGCGTGCGATGTACTCCTCGATGGAGCCCGGATCGATGATGCCGCTGTTGCGCAGGACAATGCGGACCTGATTATCGAAAAACTCCTGTTCCTTGGGATCTGCGGTGGCGAGCCATTCCTCGACGGTGGTATTGCCGAGAATGTCTTCTTCGACGATACGTCCCACGCGTTCGGGGGTGACTTCGGCATAGAGATGCTTGCCGCCGTTGTCGTGGATTTCCACGAGCGGTTCGCGGTAGCACATGCCGATACAGCCGGTTTCCTTGAGTTCGAATGCGCCGGGATGCTCTTTCAGCTCGTCCTGCAGCGCTTTGTACACTTTTTCACCTCCGGCGGAAATGCCGCAGGTGCCCAGTCCTACCAATACTGTTTTCATTCTCTGCACCTTTCTGCCGGGTTAGACGGTTTCTTTGGCGCGGCGGCGGGCGTCGCGCAGGATTTTCCGCAATTTCGCGGCGGTGAGGCGACCGAACACCTCACCGTTGATGGTGATGACGGGGGCGAGCGAGCAGCAGCCGAGACAGGCCACGGAGAGCAGGCTGAAGGCGCCGTCGTCGGTGGTTTCCTCGTAATTGATGCCCAATTCGTCCTGTATCGTGCCGTACAGCGTTTTCACGCCGTTGACATGGCAGGCCGTGCCGTTGCACACGCGGATGATATTCCTGCCCAGCGGTTTGGTACGGAACTGCGCGTAGAATGTCACCACGCCGTAGATTTCGGCGGCGGGAATGCCCGTGATGTGGCTGATGGAGTGGATGGCCTTTTCCGGCACGTAGCCGTAGGTGTCCTGTGCCGATTGCAGCAGCGGGATCAGCGCCCCGGCATGCCCGTCGTATTTCCACAGGTCCACATTGAACCGTTTGAATTCCTCGGAATGCTGTTCTGCCATTCTCGTCGTCCTTATAGCTGGGTGAGGTCGATGATCCAGTCCCGTTTGAGTCGCAGCACGCCGTCGAGCGGCTGCAAGTGCGCATCGATGGCACGATCGATGCTGTCGAACATTTCGCCGCGCAGTACGCCCACGATTCCATGCGTGGTGATGGCGAGGGCTTCCCAGGGCAAGGCCTCGTGTTCAACGAGGTCTTTGGGCATGCCGCCGAGCAGCGCTCCATCCGTTTCCATGTGAACCACGGCACGCACGCCTTCGGGCGCGAGTTCCCGAGGTGCCACCACCTCCTGTTTGACGGCGCACCAGTGCAGGTCGCCGAGGCCGGGCAGGGCGCGGAGCTGCGCTTCGAGTTGCGGATGCGTATCGGCGGCGAGTACCGCCAGATGGTAATGTCCCTCGACGGCGTGCCAGGACAGCACGCCATCCATCGCCCTCACGGCCTCCACGGCCGGCTCGAGATGCGACGGATCACTGAACAGGAGAAACGCGAACGCGCCTGTGCTCATGAGACCTTCCTTGTATGGTGGGATTGTATGTGTGCGAAGGATCGCGGTATGAACGCCGGGGGGTTGGGAGTGATGGCTCGGTACAGCACCATGGAGTCTTTCTCGCGGGGAGACGGGGAAATAAGGGACACGACGGTCGGTTGCCAACGTTATGCAAAATGGGAAAAAATTCAACAGATACAAATACCGTCAATACTTTATACGGCTGGCTGAGTACGTGATACATTTGAAGAGATGAAAGAGAGCGGAGAGAGCGGAGAGGATGGGTCGAGGGTGCACCCGGCTTGAGGCGTGCTCTTCGCTGGCTGAGTACGTGGTACATTTGAAGAGGGCGCGGAGGGCGCCGAGGGCGCGGAGGAATGTTTGAGGGTGCTTCCCGCTCGATCCGTGCGCCCCGCCGCATTCGAGTCAAGGCAAAGGCGCAGAGACGCTTGGCCGCGAACCCTCCGAGCCCTCGGTGTGGCGAAGCCCTCTGGGTTCTCTGTGTTAGCGAAGCGCTCGGTGTTGGCGAAGCCCTCCGTGTACTCTGTGTTAGCGAAGCGCTCGGGGCCCTCGGTGTGGCGAAGCCCTCTGGGTTCTCTGTGTTAGCGAAGCGCTCGGTGTTGGCGAAGCCCTCCGTGTACTCTGTGTTAGCGAAGCGCTCGGGGCCCTCAACGTTCACGGTTTCAAATAAAAACGCCAGGGAAGGTCGGTGGAGTGGCGAATGCCGATGCGGGGGCCGCGGAGGATGTCCGCTTCGGAAGCGGGTGGTGTGTCGAGTATACCGAGCACGGTACCGTCGAGCGGGAGTCCGTCGTGCGCGCGGGTGATGGCGAAGGCCTGGCACAGCCGCGCCGGACCCTGCAACAGGGCGCGCTCCCGCGCCGCCGCACCGCGCCGCTCGCGCATGATATCCACACCACGCAGTGGCTCGGCGGCGCGCAACAACACGGCCGCTCCCACGCCCTCATCCTCTGTCACCACATTCATGCAGAAATGCATGCCGTAGATGAAGTACACGTACAGCACACCGCCGGCGCGAAACATGGCATCGTTGCGCGGCGTGCGCCCGTTGCGGGAATGCGAAGCGCCGTCGCCACGCTCGTGATAGGCCTCCACTTCCACGATGCGAGCGGCCAGCAACGCGCCGCCCTCGCGCTTGACAAGGATGTGGCCGGGCAAATCGCGCGCCACATCGAGCGTGGGTCGCCGATACCACGCCGCAGGCAGCATCGGCAAACCCGGCGGAAACTCCGTATCCGAATCTTCCCATCGCATGGCGACGGTCCCTATACCGGAGGCTATTCGAGAAACGCCTTGATGTCGGCGATGTCCTGATCACTCAATTTGTCGCGCGAGAAAAAGGGCATGGCGCCCGTGCCTGCACGCACGTTGCGCACAATGTTGCGCTTGAGCATACGCTGCGCGGGTGCGATGCCGGTGCTGTGGCAGGGCGCACAGGCGCGCTTGTACATCTCCTCGCCCCGGGTGAGATTGGCCCGGCGCGCGCCGATATCCTCGACGAGCAGTTTCATTGCATCGCGCGAAAAGGCGGTGTCGCCGGGCCAGGTCACCGCGTTCCACTCCAGCAGCAGCGGTTCCTTGCCGGTGGACACATACGCGTAAAAGGCCATCAGCGCATCGGCTTCCTCGCGTGTGAGAGCGTCGGCTTCGCTGTTGCCTCGACCCTGATACAGATGGGCGCAACGTGCGGCGCCGGCGGCGCTCGGCGCAAGCTCCTCACCCGCGAAAGCACCGTTCCAGGTTTTCGCGCGGCGATGCGCACCGAGTATGCTGTGCCCGGGACGAATGCGCGTCTCTTCGCTGAGCGTCTCGTCGTAATCTGCATGGCAGTCGGCACAGGCGACGCCGTATTCTCCAAAATCGCTGTTGCGGAATATGTGCTGACCGCGCTCGGCGAGGGCTTCGTTGGTCCCGCCCTCCTCGTCGGAAACGCGGGATCGATCGCCATCATCGCGCGACCCGCAGGCGGTGAGAAGGAATGCGATGATCAACACTGCCGAAATCTTGATGTTCATGGATGGTCCTTTCCAACATTGCATATCAGCATCCCGGAACGTGGGCATCGGGATTCAATCCTCGTCGTCGAAGCCCTTCGGCTCCCACAGCTCGCCTTCGCAGGGCACCACATCCTCGGTGACATGTTCGTCGAGCTTGGAGCACATCACGCCGGTGCTTTCGAAGTAGCGGCAGGTCGAGCACAGGGTGCCGCTCATCACCCGCGCGGTTTCCTGCTTGTAGATGTTGTATTGCACCGTCATCGGATGCAGCACGATGGCGTAGAGACTGACGAGTGTGATGCCCCACCACACACCGTAGTTCAACCATGGAGCCAGTTCGCCCAGCAGCCAGCATCCGAAGATCACCGCAGCCGCGCGGAATATCGCCCAACTGATAATACTGCCGAGCGTGTTGCGATACGGCCGACCTTCGCGTGAGCGTTGGAGGGATTGGGGCGTGTGGCCTTCGTTGCGCGTCATGGAGGAATCGCCTACTTTTATTGTTTGCACGGAATAAAATGGCACGCGAACAGCGGAATTTCAACACACGTGAACCTCGGCCTCTTTTCTGAACGTTCTTCCTGGCAACCCGCCTGGCGCTTCGACGCCGGCGGCGTGCTCTGGCGTCTGCTGCCCGACAATCGCGGCAGCATTCTCGGCGAGGTGCGCGATCCGGAATCCCGCACGGCATGGTTCTTCTGCCTGCGCGAGCAGGATGGCGCAGCGCGTTGGGATCGCCTCCGCCTTCACGAGTCGTGGTGGCTGGGTGTGGACGACGTTGTGGATGGGCGCGTGTTCTTCCATGGTTTCCGCAAACCCGACATGCCGCAGCACCTCGGCATCTTCGTACACGATCTCATCTCCGGCAACGAACTGTGGCGCAACGAGGAGCTGACCTGGTTGCTGACCTGGGAGGGCATGGTGTATGCCGCGCGCGAGGGTTTCGACGGCCTCCGCCTGCTGCGTCTGGATGCCGCCACCGGTGCGGTGATCGACGAACCTGGCGCGGATCACCGCGCGCTGCGCTCCGCGCGTGAACAGGCCAACGCCGAGAACCGCTTCGCGGGCTATGCCTGGCCCGAGCCGTTCACCGAGGAACATGCGCAGCATGCCATCTGCGCCGGAGCGGTGGCCGAACTTCTCCGCGACAGCGATGCGCACGGTCATCCGGATGTGTTGCTGCACGACGATGTGCTGTTCTGCGCCTGGCATGCGCGCAAAGCTGGCGGAGGGCTCGAACAGCATTTCGCGGCGCGACGGCTCGACGACGGGCGCACACTGTTCCGCACACGCCTGCTGGCGCATGCCGACGCCCCGGGCATGGATTCGTTCTTCATCAAGGACAATCTGCTCTTGTACATTCAGGACCGCCGCGTGCTGACGGTCCACGACCTGCATGGAGTTCCCGCATGATTATTGCGAACGACACTCTCACCGTGGAAACCCGTGGCGATGGCGATATGGTCGACATCACCGACCGACTGGCCCTGCTGCTGCAAAAGCACAAACTCAAAGCCGGCCAGATGCTGGTGTTCGTGCCCGGCTCCACGGCGAGTCTCACCACCATCGAGTTTGAACCGGGGCTGAAGCGGGATTTCACCCAATTGCTCGAGCGGCTGGTTCCGCGCAATGCGCGCTATTTCCACGAGGAAACCTGGAACGACGGCAACGGACACGCCCATGTGCGTGCTTCGCTGATTGGACCCAGCATCACCATTCCCTTCGGACAGGGTCGGCTGCTGCTCGGCACCTGGCAGCAGGTGGTCCTGATCGATTTCGACAACCGCCCGCGCGAGCGCAATCTCGTGGTACAGGTGTCGGGCGAATGAGCGCTCCCAGCGGCGTGCTGCCTCCGGATGCGACCGAGTGGGCCTGGTTGCGATGGTTGCTTCCGGACGGCGTGCCAGCCTACGCTTCCGTGTGGGAGCGACTGCGCTCCTGCGCCTTCCTCGGCAACGGACGCCGGGGTGTGGAACACCTGCTCTTCGGTGATGCGCACGCGACGGTCGACGCGGACGAGGTTCCACCACCCGTGTATGCCTTTGGCGTGCTGCACTTCGAAGGGCAGCGCGTGGCCGTGACGGTACATGAGGAAAGCGAAGGCATCACCGCTGTGCAAATCGGACCACGCGCCTCCGAACTCTCCGGCAGCGTGGAACTGCGCCGCTGGTCGTACTCCACCTGGCGGCCCGGTCAGGATTCGCCGGAACTGTCGGCACACGTGCGCACGCTGGACGTGGACGACGATCGCGTACTCGCACTGTGCGCCGAAGAGCGGCGCCTGTGGTTGCACACGCGTTCCACGGGGTATAATCACCTGCTGCCCGCCACCGCGTTGCACCGGCGCGTGATGCAGGCCCGCGGCGAACGCGACGCGGCGTTGTTGTTGCGCCCCGAGCGCCTGTTCACCGACAACGCGCAGTTGGACAACGCCACCCTGCTCGAGGCGTTCCGGCTGTACGCCGTGGGAAGCGGGCGCGTGGCGCGGCCCAGGCCCGAAGGCAGCACAGCACCATCACTGATCCGCAGCATCATGGAGAAATTCAGACGCCATGCATGATTCATCGATCATCGATCACGGCCGCGATGTTGTCCGCATCGAAGCGGAGGCGCTCGCGACGCTGAGCCGCCGCCTCGACGCGTCCTTCGCCGAAGCGGTGCGACTCATTTACGCCAGCAGTGGCCGGCTCATCGTCAGCGGCATCGGGAAAAGCGGACTCATCGCCCGGAAAATCGTGGCCACGATGAATTCCACCGGCACGCCCTCCATTTACCTGCATCCAGCCGACGCCATTCACGGCGACCTCGGGATGGTGCGCAGCGAGGATGTGGTGCTCCTGCTGTCGAAAAGCGGCAATACCGAGGAACTCAAGCACATTCTCCCGATTTTCCGACGCATCGGTGTGAAAGTCATTTCCATTCTCGGCGCCATCCCCTCTCCGCTCGCGGAGCAATCCGACATCATTCTCGACGGCTCGGTCACCGAGGAGGCCTGTCCGCACAATCTCGCTCCGACGGCTTCCACCACCGTCGCATTGGCCCTTGGCGATGCGCTGGCCGTGGCGTTGCTGAAACTGCGCGATTTCACGCCCGAGGACTTCGCCCTGTACCATCCCGGTGGCATACTCGGCAAACGTCTGCTGCTGCGCATCGAGGAATTGATGACGCAAGGCGAGCAGGTACCCATTGTGCATCAGGCGGTGCCACTCAAGGATGCCATCCTGGAAATCACCTCGAAACGACTCGGGGCCACCTGCGTTGTGGACGACGACGGCCATCTGGTAGGCGTGATCACCGACGGCGATTTGCGCCGCCTGCTCGAGCGCGACACCGACATGACACATTTGCTCGCGGTTGATGTAATGAGCACGCGTCCCAAAACCGCGCCGGTCACCATTCTCGCCTCCACTGCGCTCACGCTGATGGAGCAGTATAAAATCACCCAGCTCATCATCGTCGACGGCGAACGCAAGCCGGCGGGCATTGTGCATATGCACGATCTGGTGCAATTGGGTTTGGGGTAGAAAGGAACACGCATGCGCGCACCGATTCGCGAACGGCTCACATCCGGTATTCTCCTCTTCGACGGTGGCATGGGCACGGAGTTGTACCGCCGCGGCGTGTTCATCAACAAATGCTACGATGAACTGAATGTCAGCAATCCCACGCTGGTCGAGCAGGTGCACCGCGATTACCGCGAGGCAGGCGCCGATGTGCTGGAGACCAACACCTACGGCGCGAATCCCACGCGCCTGACGGCGCATGGCCTCGGACATCTCGTGCATGAGATCAACAAACGCGGTGCCGAAATCGCCCGCGCCGTGGCGGGCGACGATCTGTACGTCGCCGCTTCGATGGGTCCGCTCGGCGTGCAAATGGAGCCCCTTGGTCCGCTGTCGCGCGAGGAGGCGCAGGCGCTGTTCGAGCAGCAGGTGCGCCCGCTGATCGAAGGCGGCGTGGACTTGTTCGTACTCGAAACCTTCATCTATCCCGAAGAACTCGAGCAGGCCATCAAAGCGATTCGTGCGCTGTGCGATCTTCCGGTGATCGCGCATATGACGATCAACGACGATGCCACGTCGCTTACCGGCGCGAGTCCCGAGGTGCTGGTGCAGGAACTCGCGGCCATGAAACCCGATGCGCTGGGTGTGAATTGCACCGTGGGTCCGAGCGTGATGCTGCAATGGCTGGAGCAGGCGGCTGGACTGACATCGCTGCCGATTTCGGTGATGCCCAATGCCGGCAAGCCGAAAAACGTGGATGGCCGGAACATCTACCTCACCTCACCGGAATATCTCGGCACCTATGCGAAGCGCTTCATCCAGTCGGGCGCCGGCATCATCGGCGGATGTTGTGGAACGGGCCCCGAACACATCGCGCAGATGCGTAAAGCAATCAGCGCACACGATGTGCGGCGCGAACGTCCCGATCAGCGCATTCATGTGTTTGAAAAACCCGCCGATGTCACGGTGCTGCCGCGCGAGGAGAAGTCGCGTCTCGCCCGTCGCCTTGCCGACGGACAATTCGTGACGTTGGTGGAATTGGTGGCACCGCGTGGAGTGTCGGCGCGGGCGGAGATGGAGAAGGCCAAGAAACTGTACGTGCACAGCATCGATGCGATCAACATTCCCGATGGTCCACGCGCCAGCGCGCGCATGAGCGCCATGGCCCTGGCAGCCTCCATACAGCGGGAGGTGGGTATCGAGCCGGTGTTGCATTACGCGTGCCGCGACCGCAATGTGATCGGGATTCAATCCGATTTGCTCGGGGCCTATGCGCTGGGTATTCGCAATATTCTGGCGGTGACCGGCGATCCACCCAAGCTCGGCAACTATCCCGATGCGACCGCGGTGTTCGATGTGGATTCGATCGGACTGGTGAACATCATCAACCGGCTCAATCATGGTCTGGATATCGCGGGCAATCCCATTGGTCCGCCGGCGGCCATGCATATCGGTGTGGCGGCGAATCCGGGTGCGCTGGATCTGGACCACGAGTTGCGGCGCCTGGATTGGAAGGTGGAGGCGGGGGCCGAGTTCATCGTCACGCAGCCGGTATTCGACGAGGAGGTGTTTTACGCTTTCCTCCGTCGCATCGAACATGTGCGCATCCCCCTGATCGCCGGGCTGTGGCCGCTGGCTTCATTGCGCAACGCGGAATTCATGAACAACGAGGTTCCCGGCTGTCAGGTGCCGGAACGTGTGATGGAGCGCATGCGGCGTTTCGCGGATCAGCGCGAAGCCGGACGCGCCGAGGGTATTGCCATCGCGCGCGAGACGCTGCTCGGCATTCGTCCCCATATCGCAGGTGTGCAAATCGCCGCGCCATTCGGACGCATCGAAAGCGTGTTCGAGGTGCTGGCCGGCGCGTAGAATTCGCTCACGCGAAGCCGCGAAGACGCGAAGGGAAATTCGCTCACGCGAAGCCGCGAAGACGCGAAGGGAAATTCGCTCACGCGAAGCCGCGAGGACGCGAAGGGAAATTCGCTCACGCGAAGCCGCGAAGACGCGAAGGGAAATTCGCTCACGCGAAGCCGCGAAGACGCGAAGGATTGTGTAAGCGCTATTCGCAGGTTTCATCTCTTATTTGCTTGAGCAGTCGGAACCCGCGCACCGCTGCGCGGATTTTTGCACCATGCGCCAAGAACCATCCTCCGCGACCTCCGCGACCTCTGTGTAAGAATCCGATGTGAACCAACCCCACCAGGAGTGACCCACCCCTGCCAAGCGCGGTGCGACTTCGCTTGACAGCCCCTTTTCCCCATATTTCAAGCTATTCTTGAAGCCCCCTTTACAACCGCCTTGTTTTTCATTACCTTTGCAGCATGCCGCCATTTGCCCATAGCACACGGACCATGCCCCCGCGCCTTGCGCGTCTGTTGAAAAACAAGACGCAGACCCTGCTGCTTGCCGCCGTGACGCTGGTGCTGCTGTACTTCGCTTTCAGCACCAAGGGCTTTCTCTCCCGCATCAGTCTCGAAAGCGAGAACGCCGAGCGCGAAGAACGGTTGCTGCTGCTCAAGCGCGATATCGAGGCCCTGCGGCGCGAGCAAGCCATGCTGCGCGACGACGAAGCCGCCATCGAGCATGTGGCCCGCGAACAGCACGGCATGATCAAGCCGGGAGAAATCGTTTACCGCATCCTGCCCGCCGAGGATCAAGCGCAATGACATACATCGGTGTGGACATCGGCGCCACGAGCATCAAGGCGGCGCTGGTCGGTCCCGGACCCACGCTGCTCGCACGCGGCACGCGTCCCACCGAGGCGCAGCATTCCCTCGATGCCTCACTCGCACAGCTGCACGCCCTCATCGGCGAACTTCACGCGCAACTCGATGGCGAACTGCGGGGCATAGGCGTCGGCGTGCCCGGCGCCATCGATCAGGAGCGCGGTATCGTGTACGCGCCACCCAACATGCCGGCATGGAAGGAGGTCGCGCTCGCACGCGCATTGGGCGACACCTGGCATTGTCCCGTGCGCATCGACAACGACGCCAACTGCGCCGCGCTCGGCGAGGCGTATTTTGGTGCCGGCCGCGGGGAAACACATTTTCTCGGCTTGACGCTGGGAACGGGAGTCGGCGCGGGCATTATCGTCGAGCGCCGCATTTTCCACGGCATGCGCGGTTTCGCCGGGGAGTTCGGTCACCTCACCATCGACATGAACGGCCCGCGCTGCGGCTGCGGCAATCGTGGCTGCGTGGAGGCCTTTGTCGGCATTCAACATCTCATGCGCGAAGCCCTGCCGCACCTGCTTGAGGCGGGCGATTCCCTGTTGCACGAGCGCGCGCGCAACGCTCCCGCAACACTCACACCGCGCGATCTCTCCCTGGCCGCGGAAGCGGGCGACCCGGTGGCGGCCGCGGTGCTGCGCCTGGCCGGCGAACGCCTCGGCGTGGCCATCGCCAGCGCGGCCAATCTTCTCGATATCACGGTGTTCATCGTTGGTGGCGGCATAGCCAAGGCCGGCGCGCCGCTATTCAACGGCATGCGCGATGCGGCGCGAGAACGCGTGCTCGCTGTGCATCGCGATGCATTGCGCATTCTTCCCGCCGAACACGGCAACGACGCCGGCATGCTCGGCGCTGCCGCGCTGTTTCTGGACTGAGTACTTCTCTCCCCGCTCTACACTTCGTCGTCCACATCCTCCACATCGCGGAAGGCGAGCTCGGCCGCCTTGATGAAGGCCTCCTGGCTGTTCACGCGCGGCATGCCCGGCACGATGTCGGGTCGGCGGTAACTGCCATCCGGCTGCAATTCGTATGCCTTCACATTGTCCGCGAGTATGGTGGGAATGATGGAATGCAGCAGGCGATTGCGGATGGCTTCATCCTCTATAACGAACATCGCCTCCACGCGGCGGTTGAGGTTGCGCGGCATCCAGTCCGCGCTGCTGCAGTAAATCTCGGGCCTTCCCGCGTTGTCGAACACAAACACGCGGCTGTGCTCGAGGAAGCGCCCGACAATGCTGGTGACGCGAATATTCTCGCTCAGTCCCGGCACGCCGGGGCGCAGGCAGCAGATACCGCGCACGGCAAGATCCACGCGCACGCCCGCCTGCGAAGCCCGGTACAGCGCGCGAATGATCTGCGCATCGACGAGCGCGTTCATCTTGGCGATGATGCGTCCCTGCTTGCCGGCCTTCTGAAAATCGGTTTCGCGCTGGATGAGGAAAAGCAGTTTCTGCCGCAGTGAAATCGGCGCCACAATGATGCTGTTCCACGTGGTTTGATGCGAATAGCCGGTGAGATAGTTGAACAACTCGGCCGCCTCGAAGGCGATGTTCTCCCGGCAGGTGATAATGGCGAAATCCGTGTACAGCCGCGCGGTGATCTCGTTGTAATTCCCCGTGCTCAAATGCACATACGTGCGCAGCCCCGCCTTTTCGCGGCGCACAACGATGGCCAGTTTGCAATGCGTTTTCAGGCCGATAATACCGTACACCACATGCACACCCGCATGTTCGAGCTGCCGCGCCCAGGTGATGTTGTTCTCCTCGTCGAATCGCGCCTTGAGTTCCACAAAGGCCGTCACCTGCTTGCCGTTTTCCGCGGCCCGCTGCAGCGCCTTCACCAAACTGGAATCGCCATTGGTGCGATACAGCGTTTGCTTGATGGCGAGCACATCGGGATCGTCGGCGGCGGTTTCGATGAATTCCACCACCGAGGAAAAGGACTCGTAGGGATGATGGAAAAACACATCCTGCTGACGAATGCGCTCGAAAATGTTCTGTCCGCCCCGCAACGCCTCGATGATGCGCGGCGCGTAGGCGGGGAACTGCAAGTGGCGCAAGGGCAACTTGGTCAGCACCATAAAATCCGCGAGATTGAGCGGACCCTCCACCGGATACACATCGCGATCGGACAGATGCAATGCGTGCTGAAGCAGGCGGCGCAGCTTGGTCGGCATGTGCTCGTCCACTTCCAAACGCACCACCGCGCCCCAGCGGCGGCGGCGGATTTGCTCTTCGATGGTCTTGAGCAAATCCGAGGCCTCGTCGTCGGCGATTTCGAGGTCGGCATTGCGTGTGATGCGGAAGCGATAGGAATCCCGTACCTGCAAGCCGGGAAACAGCGCGTCGGCATTGGCGGCAATCACCTCGCCCAACAGCACGTAGTGGTAGCCGCCGTTGCGAATGGGGATGCTCACCAGGCGCGGCACCACCGGCGGCACCTGTACCACGGCCACGCGCTCCTCCTGCGTCACCAGATCCACCACGGTGATCATCAGATTGAGCGAACGGTTGAGCAGATGCGGAAAGGGATGCCCCGGGTCGATGGCCAGCGGGGACAGCACGGGGAACACATTTTCCCGGAAGTACTTCCGGCACCACTCGCGCGATTCCTCGTCGAGTTCCTCGTAGGGATGCAAATGCACGCCCTCGCGTTCGAGACCGGGGAGGATTTCCTGCAGGAAACTCCGGTACATCGCCTTGTTCATGCGGCACACCGCATCGTGCACGGCGGTGATGGTTTCGTCGGCCGTCATGCCGTCGGGCGGGAGGTCGATGACGCCCAGCTCGATCTGCTGCTTGAGTCCCGCCACGCGAATCATGAAAAATTCATCGAGGTTCGACACCGTGATGCAGATGAACTTCAGCCGCTCGAGCAAGGGCAGCGAGGCATCGAGCGCTTCGTTGAGCACACGCCAGTTGAAGTCCAGCCAACTCATCTCACGATTGAAGTAGGCCTCGGGCGCGTACAGGTCCACACGTACAGACTCGGCGGCGTCGGCCGCGCGCTCGGCGCTGCGATCGGCGGCCGCATCGTCCTGCGCGCGCATGTGCAGGGCGTGTATGCTGCTTTGGGTTTTCCCGTCCATCATTTCATCACCTGTTCGAGGGAGCAATCACATGGTAATCCGGGAAAATACGCAATTTCCCCACGCGGACAGCGCTTCGATTGTAAGGATTGTGTGAGCGCCGGCTCGTCCGCCGCTGCGCACACGCGGAGCCCCTGCCCCGCCGCCGCCGCCGGGTTTCGTGCGGAATTGGATTTTGCCAAATATCTCCCGAATTTATGGGGATGAAGAAAGCCGACACGTTGTTCTACAAGTCATTTTAAGCATGCTCGTCCATCAATGCACGATACAGGAGCCGGTGTCCTTCTCGGGAACCGGCCTGCACACGGGTGCTCAATGCACCCTCACCTTCAAGCCCGCGCCCGAGAATCACGGTATTCGCTTCGTGCGCACCGACCTCGGAGGCAATCCCGAAATCCCCGCGCTGGTGGATTATGTGGTGGATGTATCCCGAGGCACCACGCTTGGGCACGGCGACATCAAGGTGTACACCGTCGAGCATGTGCTGGCCGCGGTGGCGGGCCTGCAGATCGACAACATCATCATCGAGATCGACGGCATCGAACCGCCGGTGGGTGATGGCAGCGCCATGCCTTTCGTGGAGGCATTGCAGCGCGCGGGAATCTGCAAGCAGGAAGCGCCCAAGGACTATCTGATCATCGACCGCACCATTCAGTATTCCAATCCCGAAAAGGAAGTGGACATCGTGGCCCTGCCGTTGGACGACTTCCGCATGACGGTGATGGTGGACTACAAGAATCCCGCGCTCGGCAGCCAGCACACGGGCATGTTCAGTCTCGAAGAGGAATTCGTCTCCGAATTTGCCTCCTCCCGCACCTTCTGCTTCCTCACCGAAGTGGAAATGCTGCACGACGCCGGGCTGATCAAAGGCGGCAGCCTGGACAACGCCGTGGTGATCGTGGATCGCGACATCGACAAGGACGAACTGGAAACGCTCGGCGAAAAGCTGCGTGTGGACCGCAGCATTCACCTCAACGACCACGGTTTCCTCAACGACATCACCTTGCGCTACAAAAACGAGCCCGCGCGGCACAAGCTGCTGGATTTGCTCGGCGACCTTTCGCTGGTGGGCGTGCCGCTCAAGGCGCAAATTCTCGCAGCGCGCCCCGGACACGCGAGCAATGTGGAATTCGCCCGCATGATCCGCAAGCTGTATCTCGAAAAGCGCCTGGTGAAAAAATACCAGCTCGAGAAAAAGCAGGGCGTGGTGTTCGATGTCAATGCCGTGCAGGAAATTCTCCCGCACCGCTACCCCTTCCTGCTGGTGGACCGCATCATCAGTCTCGAACTCGATAAAAAAATCGTGGGCATCAAGAATGTGACCATGAACGAGCAGTTCTTCACCGGACATTTCCCCGGGCGTCCGGTCATGCCGGGCGTGCTCATTATCGAGGCGATGGCGCAATGCGGCGGCATACTCATGCTCAACAGCATCGGCGATCCGAAGGAAAAACTTGCCTTCTTCTCCACCATCGACAATGCGAAATTCCGCCGTCCCGTCGTTCCGGGCGATCAGCTCGTGATGGAAGTGGAAATGGTGAACCGCCGCCGCAACCTCATATCGATTCGCGGCAAGGCCTTTGTCGATGGCGACCTCGTGGCCGAGGCCGACATGATGGCCGCCGTCATCGATAAAAACGGCGCGAAGAAAAGCGAAGCCCCGTCAACCTGAAACAAGCAGCAACGAAGCACATGGCTACCATTCATCCCACCGCCATCGTCGACCCCAAAGCCGAACTCGCTGACTCTGTCGTCGTCGGCCCCTACGTCACCATCGAAGCCGACGTCACCATCGACGAAGGCAGCACGCTCGCGCCGCAAAGTCGCGTGGACAACGGAGCGCGCATCGGCAAGAACTGCACCATCCACCAGGGCGCGGCCATCGGCTCGCCTCCGCAGGATTTGAAATACCGCAACGAGAAAACCGAGCTGTTTCTCGGTGACAATTGCACGGTGCGCGAGTACGTAACGCTCAACCGCGCCACCACGCATTCGTGGAAAACCGTCATCGGCAGCAACTGCCTGTTCATGGCCTACACGCATGTCGCGCATGACTGCATCGTGGGCAACAACGTGATACTGGCGAACGGCTCGGCCATGGGCGGGCATTGCGAGATCGGCGATTTCGTGATTATCGGCGGACTCACCGGCATTCACCAGTTTTCCCACATCGGCGCGCACGCCATGCTGGCCTCGGGCATGCGCATCGTGAAAGACGTCCCGCCATACATCATGGTGGGCGGTTTCCCCGCGCAATACGAGGGCTTGAACTCCATCGGCCTGCGCCGCAGGGGCTTCGCGCGCGAGAATATCGCCACGCTCGAGCAGGCCTACGACGCGCTGTACCGCAAGGGCATGAACGTGTCGCAGGCGGTGGAGTGGATAGGCGCCAATCTCGAACGCACGCCGGAAGTTGCGGCCCTGCTGGATTTCATCGCGAAGAGCAACCGCGGCATCATACGCGGACCCCGCGCCTGACTCATCCATCCACCCACTCGAAGCTGAGATCACCATGGCACTTCCCGTCGGAGTAATCGGACTCGGACATCTTGGATCACTGCATGCGAAAATGCTTGCCCAGGCCGAGGGCGCCCAACTCGTCGGCGTGTTCGATGTGAATGCGGAGCGCTGCGCCGAGGTGGCGGCAAGCCACGGCACGCACGCCTGCGCTTCGGTGGAGGAATTGCTGGCGGCGGTGGAAGCCGTGAGTATCGCCACGCCCACATCCAACCATTACGACACGGCACGTATGGCCATCGAGGCCGGCAAGCATGTGTTTCTGGAAAAGCCGATCACGGAAACCGTTGAGCAGGCCCGCGCGCTCAACGGCCTCGCCGCCGAGCGCGGCGTGTCCGTGCAGGTGGGACACATCGAGCGCTTCAATCCCGCCATTGTGGCGCTGGATGCACTGGAAATCGCGCCGCTGTTCGTCGAGTCGCATCGCCTCGCGCAATTCAATCCGCGCGGCACCGATGTGGCCGTGGTGCTGGATCTGATGATTCACGACATCGACATCATTCTTTCGCTGGTGCGCAGCGAGGTGGTGTCCATCGATGCCAGTGGACTCGCCGTGGTGTCCGACACCGCGGATATCGCGAATGCGCGTCTGAAATTCGCCAATGGCTGTGTGGCCAACATCACGGCCAGCCGCATTTCGCAGAACCGCATGCGCAAAATGCGCCTGTTCCAGCGCAACGCGTACATTTCCATCGATTTCCTGCAAGGACAAAGCGAGGTGTTTCGTCTCGTGGATGCCGACGCCGACGTCACTCCCACGTACATGCTCGGGATGATCGAACAGGGCAAGGTGAAGCGCAACATTGTGTTCGAACAGCCCCCTGTTCCCACCGACCACAATCCCCTGAAATACGAGTTGCAGCTCTTCGTCAACGCGGTGCGCAACGGCACGCGCCCGATAGTCGACGGCATCGCCGCGCAGCATGCGCTGGAAGTGGCCGAAGAGATTGTGCGCCGCATCACGGTGCGCTGACGCGCGGCGAAGGGCTCAGCGAATCCCTCGTCTCCGGGCGATGATCTGATATGCCTCGTTGATGCGCTTGGCCTTTTCCACGGCCTCGGCCTGTTTGGCCGCACTCAGCGTGGCCACACGATCCGGATGATACATGGCCATGAGTTTGCGATAGGTTTTGCGAATGTGTTCCACATCGGCGTCGGGAGTGAGGCCGAGCACACTGTAGTAGTAGGCGTCATCACGCTCGCCGGGCTTGCGCTTGCCCTCGCTGTGCGAGCCACCGCGCTGTCCCCCGCCTGTTCCGCCGCTGTTCGCTCCGCCTGACGAGCCGCGCGTGCCGCTATTCGCTCCGCTGGATGAGCCGCGCGCGCCTTGGCCTTCGCCGCTCGCCTCCCCCGCGGCACGTTGTTCACTATTCGCGCCGCTCTTTGCACCGCGGAGCTGCTCGTCGAAATCGTAAAGATCGCGTTCGTCTTTCGTGAGCTGGTCCAGTACATCGTTGACCTTGCTCTTGATCACGCGATTGAGGCGGCGGAAAAGTTGCGAGTAGGACATGCGGTTTGCTCCTTGGGAAAGGCACGATCAATCAACATGCGGCGTCGCCGCATCGGTCTCGACCGGAGGCACGCGCTCGATGCGGGCCATGACACGCGCGGTGGCGGCCACCGCGGCGGTTTCGCCCCGCAGGCGACGCGGACCGAGCGAAAGCAGGTCGGCTCCACCGTCGCGCAGCAGCGCAACTTCGTCGTCGGAAAACCCACCCTCGGGTCCGATGAACAGCGCCAGCGGTCTCGCGTCGTAATGCAGCGTCTCGGGCGTGCGGGCCGTGTCCACAGCTTCGTGGAACAGCAGCATGCGCACATCGGCGTCGCGCAGAGCGGCCACGGCAGTGGTGAAGGCACGGGCGTCGTGCACGTCGGGTATGCGGCCGCGCAGGCATTGCTTGCTGGCCTCTTCGGCGAGTTTGCGCAATCGTGCGCTTTTCACGCTGCGGGCCACGGTATGCGCGGTGAGCAGCGGCGTGATGCTCGCGGCGCCGAGTTCGGTGACCTTTTCCACAAGCCAGTCCATCTTGGCAGGATTTTTCAATACGCCTTGCAACACATGCACTGCAACGGGAGCTTCGTGATACGCGGGTATGCTGCGCGTCACTGTGCACTGCGTTTCGTCGCGGAGCACCGCGGCCACCGTCGCTTCATACACCGTGCCCCTGCCATCGCCCAGCAGCACGGCATCGCCTTCGCGCAGGCGTGCGCTGCGGCTGAGGTGATGGTGCTCCTCGCCGCGCACAGTCGCGCATCCGTCGAGCACATCCGAATCGATGAGAAATAGATGCATGCGTTTCCGTAGCGAAAAGTGCGGGGATCAACGCGGAGGAGACGTTCGCCGGCGCGTTTACGCGGCGTTGGCCTCCTGCTCCTTGTATTGCAGTTGATAGAGACGGTAGTAAATGCCGCGCACGGCGAGCAATTCCTGATGCGTGCCGCGCTCGCGAATCTGGCCTTTGTGCATCACGAGAATGGTGTCCGCATTCTGAATGGTGGAAAGACGATGTGCCACCACCACGGACGTGCGGCCGCGCAGCAAGGTGGTGATGGCCTGCTGAATGAGTTGCTCGGATTCGGTGTCCACACTGGAGGTGGCTTCGTCAAGAATGAGCAAACCAGGATCGTAGGCCAGCGCGCGCGCGAAGGCAAGTAGTTGCTTTTGCCCCACCGACAGCGAACCGCCGCGCTCGCGTATCACCGTGTCGTAACCGTCGGGCAGGCGATCCACAAAACGATCGATACCCACCAGACGCGACACTTCGCGCACGCGCTCCTCGCCGATGCTGTCGTCGCCCAGCGTGATATTGTTGCGAATGCTGCCTGAAAAAAGGAACACATCCTGCAGCACTATGCCGATATGCTTGCGCAGTTCCGGTACGGGCAGGTCGCGGATATCGATGCCGCCGATGGTGATGCTGCCCTTCTGTATGTCGTAAAAGCGGCAGAGCAGACTGATGATGGTGGTTTTACCCGATCCGGTTGCGCCCACGAAGGCGGCCGAGTGTCCGCGCGGAATGGTGAACGACACATCGCGCAACACCCACTCCTCGTCGTTGTAGGCAAACCACACATTGCTGAACACGATGTCGCCCATGTCGGGCAGTGTGCGCGCGCGTTCGGGTGGCGGCGCCGGTATGATGGTTTCGTCGTCCATGAGCTGGAAAATGCGCTCCGACGAAGCCATGGCCGTCTGCATGATGTTGTATTTCTCCGACAGATCGCGGATCGGGCGGAAGAACATTTCGGTGTATTGGATAAAGGAGATCAACGTCCCGATAGTCATCACCCCGGCCAGAATGCTGCCGCCGGCATACCAGATAATCAGCGCCACGGCCAGCGAGCTGATGAAATCCACGCTCGGGAAAAACACCGCGTAATAGAACACCGATTTCACATTGGCCTCGGTGTGCGCCGCGTTGATGCGGTCGAAGGACGCGGCCTCGCGGTCTTCCCGCCCGTAGAGCTGCAAGGTGAGAATGCCCGAAATCCGCTCCTGCATGAAGGTGTTGAGCCGCGCCACTTCGTAGCGGATGGCGCGGTAGGTTTCGCGCACGCGCTTGCGGAAGAGAAAGGTACCGTACACCAGGAAGGGAAGCACGCTGAGCGTAACCAGCGCCAACGCCCAGTTGATCGAGAACATGAAAATCACAATCCAGATCAGGATGAACACGTCGGCGAACACCGTGACCAATCCGGACGAAAACATCTCGTTCAGCACTTCCACATCATTGGTCACGCGCGTCACCAGGCGACCCACCGGATTGCGGTCGAAAAACCGCAGGGCGAGTGTTTGCACCTTGCGGAAAATCTGCATGCGCACATCCACGATGATGCGCTGACCGATCCACTGCGTGAAATAGGTCATCGAATACTGCGCCACACCTTGCAGCAACAACGAGCCCAGCAGCGCCAGCACGATGAGCAGCAAACCGTCGTTGTCGCCCACGGCGATGTAATCGTCCACGGCCAGCTTGGTGAGCCATGGGCGTAGTGGACTGAGAGCCGAGATGAAGATGGTGAGAAAAATCGCGCCCACCACATGCGGAGCGTAGGGCCGCGCGAACACCAACAGGCGCTTCATCAGGCGACTGTCATACGCTTTTCCAAGTACCTCGTCTTCCTGCATCCCCTCACCGGATTTGGTCAATTTCACACAACACACATGCGGGGCGGGAAAGTTTCCCCCACGGGTGCACAGCGTGGTAATGTACGCAATTCCCTGCTGCCACGAATGCGCGGCCTGACCACGAACGCGGCCGCCGCACCGACCCTCGTCGACTTCCACGATTCATCCGTGCTAATCTGTGTGTAATCTGTGTTATCTGTGGTTTTGAACCCTTTTTCCCTCCACTTCAACCCCCTACAAGTTACGGGACTATTGCATCTTTCAGGACGAAATGCCACATTGCGCGCAAACTCCAACGCTTCATCGTGAGTCGCACGGTCTCGTCCCTCCCCGAACAGAGGGATGACACGCTGTTTTCACAACGCTCAACCCTCTGCCGACCAGTGTCGGTACGCTGTCATGCGCGGCACGCATGCTCCCGTGATGTCAGGCCTCCTGTGATCTCGACACGTCAGAACCGGATACCCATGGTTGTTTTCGATATCATCCGTGCTACACGGTATAGATTCACGCACCTATCAATGCTCAGGAGGTCGTATGCGAACGGCAGTCATTCTCATTCTCGCGCTGTGTGCGATGGTGGCGCTTTCACCGCTCGAAGCCACGGCGCAAAACGTGCCACAGACCATGGCGTACCAGGGCTACGTCACGGATCTGGCGGGCACTCCCATCGCCGACGGCAATTACAACTTCACCTTTCTCATTTATCCGTCGGAATTCGGCGGCTCCGCCATCTGGACGGAGTCTCACCCCAACGTGCCGGTAACGAAGGGTTTGTTCAATGTCATACTCGGACGCGGCACGCCGGCGATGCCGATCAACATTTCCTTCGACACGCAGTACTTCCTCGGCATCCGCATCGGCGCGGATCCCGAGCTGTCGCCGCGCGTGCGTCTCGCGACGTCGGCGTACAGTTTCCGCAGCCGCGAAAGCGATGCCGTGCGCGATGGTGCCATCACCGACGCGTCCGTGGCGACGGGAGCGAATATCGCGGCCAATAAACTGCAATCCACGGTGCTGACGGAGAGCGAGATCGTGGCCGGCGCGGGCGTGACGGTGAATAACGTGGGCGGCACGCTCACCATCGCCAGCGCACCCGTTGCTGTCACGCTGGCTGGTGACGTGGCCGGTCCAGCCGGCTCGAACGCGATTACCAACGATGCAGTGACCACGACGAAAATCGCGGACAACGCGGTCACGCCAGCCAAGATCGCACCCAACATCGTTTCGAGCATCAATAGCGTGACGAACGATGCGGGCAATATCGACATCATTGCCGGAACGAATATCACGGTGACACCGAACGATGCTGCGAACAGCATCACCATTTCCGCGGCTGGTGGTGGATTTTCACTACCGTACTCCGGTTCGGTGGCGAGCCCTTCCGCCGCGATCGGTGTGAGCAACACCGGTACTGGTAACGCGCTACAACTGAGCGCGATCGAGGGCTATGGCATCGATGTGCAAAGCAACTCAGGCTCCGTGTCGACTGTGCGTGTTGTGAACAACAACACGTCGAACACTTCCTCGGCCATGTATGTGCGCTCTTACGGTACGGAAGCGACGCTGAATGTCAAGAACTGGAATGCCGGCGGTACGGCGCTGATCTTCGAAGGATTTCAGTCCAGCGGGAATTCGCGCATGAAGTTGTACAACAGCGGCGAATTGTGGACATACGGGAAACTCGACGCCACCTTCGCGACCATGCGCAACGATTTGGGCGCTTCGGGCACACCGGCGGTGGGTGGCTACTACAGCGACAACGCCGTGTACGCCTGGGCGAACGTGTACTCCACCGGCAATATCGCGAGCGCCTATGGGTGCACGACGAGCAGAACCGCCACGGGGACGTACACCATCACCTACAATCGCAGCATGAGTGGCACCGGCTACGCGCCTGTGGTTTCGGCGCTGGAAATGAGTGCGCCACAATTCGCTGTGATCTCCGCTGCCTCGGCCACAGGTTGCACGGTGAAAATCTGGAAATTCGCCAGCGGTTCCTTCTCGTTGGTGGACAGTCAGTTCTTCTTCCAACTGGTCGGCCGTCCGTGACGGCGGGAAGGAGCGACATCATGAAAATCTTACCACTGTGGCGGCTCATCCTCGCAGGATGGGTCGCATTGAGCATGGGTGCGTCGGCGCAGAAGGCCATCACCTGGCAGAACGCCGATGCGAGCGGGGCGGGCAGTGTGGCCGACGCCACGCATTTTCTCTACACATCCGCTGGCCAGAGCGCCACGGGCGTATCCAGTGGCCCGACGCGTATTCTGCATTCGGGCTATTTGCACATCCGCCTCGTGCCATCGGGCGCAGCCAACATTGTGGCGCAATCCTCCGTGGATTTCGGCAATGTCATTGTGGGACAGAGTGTGCTCCGCACGCTGACGGTGCAAAACACCGGTGCAGCCCCGCTCAACATTACGTCCACCAACGTCGCGCCAGCGGCCTACGCGATCAATGGCGGTGGTGGCGCGCAGAGCATTCCCGCAGGCGGCTCGGTGAGCATGCAGTTGCAATTCCTGCCTTCCGCCGCGGGAACGATCAACGGCACGTTGACCATCAACAGCAACGCGGCCAACGATCCGTCCATGACCATCGCGCTCAGCGGCGTTGGCGTGGCCTCGGCACCCGACATCCAACTGAGCGCGACGGCGCTCGATTTCGGCGCGGTGACGGTCGGTTCGAACAGTGTGCGCAGCGTCACCGTGGGCAATACGGGCAATGCTGTGCTGACGCTGAGCAGTCAGAGCGTGGGCGGCACCGACATGGGCAGCTTCAGCATAACGCACAATGCGGCGGGCTCCATCAATCCCGGGGCCAACGACTTTGTGGAAATTCGCTTCACCGCGCTGTCGGCGGGAGCGAAAACCGCCACTCTCAGCATCGCCAGCAACGATCCAAATGCTCCGATCAGCACGGTCACCTTGCACGGCAGCGGCATCACCAGCGAGCAAGCGAGGTTGACACTGAGCACGACGCTGCTGGATTTCGGCACCACGCCTCCGTCCACACCCGTGGAGCGCACCGTGGTGCTCACCAATTCCGGCACCGCCAATCTTGTGCTGACCGGACAAACGGTGAATGGCAATGGCTTCACCTTGCTCTCACCCGCAGCCACACCCATTCCGCCCGGAGGCAATGCATCCGCACGCGTGCAGTTCAATCCATCGAGCAATGGCTCGTACAATGGCACGCTGACGATAGCGAGCAACGATCCCATGCAACCGAGCGCCAACGTAACCCTTCGCGGAAGCTGCGCGGCGGTGAGCGGTCCGCGTGTGGCCTTCAGCCGCACGCTGGTGGATTTCGGCACGGTTCAAGTGCTCACGCCCAAGGATGAGGACATCCTGGTCCGCAACATTGGCACGGGCGACCTCGTCATCACCTCCCAAAGCATCGGTGGTGCCGACGCGGTGCACTTCTCCATTGCTCAACCCGCCAGCACACCCATCCCGAGCGGCGGCAGCAGTACGCTGCGCGTACGGCATCTGCCCATCAGCGAGGGATCGAAATCCGCCCTCCTGCAACTCGGCACGAACGACGCCGGCATGCCGGTGGCCGAGGTGGCCTTGCTGTCGCGCGCGGTACTCGACATCGAACGTCTGCCGGGTGTACCCGAACGCATCATGCTGTATCAGAACTTCCCGAATCCCTTCAATCCAAGCACCACCATCGTCTACGATCTTGACCGCGAGGCCGAGGTGGCGCTGGAGGTGTACGACAGCTACGGCCGTCTCGTGCAGCGCCTGATCGGCCAGTGGCAGGAACGCGGCGTGTATCAGGCCACCTTCACCGCTCCCGCGACGGCATCCGGCATGCTGACCGCTGTACTTCTGGTGCGCAGTGCTGGCAACACCGTCGCGCGCCGCATTTCCATGATGCTGGTGAAATAGGCCGGATTTCATCTCTCCCCTAACGAATGGTGCCGCGACTCGCAGTTCAGGAGTCGCGGCACCGTTTTTTTTCACACAAGCGCGGGATGATACCGCGCGATCCGTCAGTTCTTGCGGATATGCCGCATCCACACCTTGTTGCCGCTGTGTACGCGGAGCAGATACAGTCCGCCGGGCAATTGCCGCAGATCCAGTTCATACGCAGCGCCACGCAGTCCATCGCCGGGATGGACACGCCGCACTTCCCTGCCGAGCACATCAGTGACGAGTATGGTGACATCGCCGCCGGTCTGCGCAAGCAAGCGCATTGTCACCATGCCGTCCGTTGGATCGGGATACAGGGTGAGTGCGGAAGCGTCGGGAAGCACCTCGTCCAGACTGGTGACAGTGAGTGGATCGGAAAGACTGGAGCAGTTGTTCAATCCCCACACGCGCACCTGATAGGAACCAGACTCCGTGGGAGTGTACTGCCGCTCGGTGGCGCCGGGGATGGGCACACCGTTGTGATACCACTGCCAGCGCAGGGCGACGGTGGATTCGAGAACTTCGCCCACGCGCGTGACGACAGGTTTATCAGGCAGAGGCAGGAACACCGCGTCGAGTGTCATCGATCGACCAGCGCAGCCCTCGGCATTCCACACCGTCACATGGTAATTGTCGGCCACGGTTACGGGACGCGTACGCTCCGTTCTTCCATCCGACCACTCGTAGCGCACACCCTCGGGATTGGCGGTGAGCCACAGCGTGTCGCCTTCACAGGGCACCGGTGGTCCGACGCGGGTGATGGTCGCCGCGGGTGTGGGCAGCACCTGCACGGTCACGGGATTGGAAGTTCCGCCGCAGCCGTAGGGATCGATGACATGCACCTGATAGCTTCCCGCAGCGCCCACCTTGATGCTGCGCGTACGTTCTCCCGTGGACCAGGAATAGGTCCGATAACCCACCCCGGCATCGAGCGTCACTTCCTTGCCTTCGCAAATGGTGGTTGATCCGGAGGGCGTGATCACGGGTTTGATCGAGTCGCCGATGGAGATATTGACAAATGCGGAGCTGCCCTCGCAGCCGTAGGTATCTGTAACTGTCACGAAGAAATTGCCACTCCCGGACACGGTGAGGAAACGGTCTGTCGATCCATCGCTCCAGCGATAGCTCGCGTAGCCCGCACCGGCATCCAGCGTGGCGCTGCCGCCCACGCACACGCGTATCGGACCAGCAGGTCGGATTTCAGGCGCTGGCCGGAGCAGTTTCACCACCACGATGTTGTTCGATGTCGCGCGCACACCCTGTTGATCCTCGGTGGTGACGGAGAAGACTCCGGAGAAATTCACCGTGATACTGCGCGAAGTTGCGCCATTCGACCACGCGTAGGACCGCATGCCATCCGGAGCGGTGAGTGTGACGTTTCCGCCGTCGCAGAAGAACAGCGGTCCGCTCGGAATGATGGTGGGAATATCGACCGAGCTGATACGCACCGCGCCAGGGTATCTCAACGCCTTGGTGCAACCGGCAACAAGCCGAATGTCCGCAAGCTCCACGGCGGTGATGGATTCGGGAGCAGAGGCCTCGACGTGGAAGGAGAGTTGTCCAAGCACCTGCGGCGGCCTTACCGTCATACCCGACAGCACATTCAGCAACAGGGTGCCCGAGGAATCGCGCATGGTATAGGGCACGGTGCCGAGCAATGTGGGCGTGGCTTCAAAGCCGTTGTAGCGCAGCAGTGTGGTATCGTATCGGAGTACATAGGAACCGGCGTCGAGAAACGGCAAGGAGGGATCGACACGCAGGGGGACGAGCACGTTGTCGCCGGGACGCGCGGTTGCGGTATCGACGCGGAACCAGGCGTTGTGGAATGTGCTGCTGTCGAGCGGCGCGGTGTAGGTCACGGTATCGTGCACCGCTTCGCCGCAGACATCGAACGCGCTGAGTACCACGGTGTGCTTTTGTCCGTCCGCGCAGCCGCGGTCATATGTGAGCACGCACTCCTCGAAACTCGTGGTTATCAGGCGGTAGCACTCGGCATAGGCGGCGAGCAATGCCTCAAGAGTCCGGACTTCGAAGTACCTCCCTCCTGTCGCGGAGGCGATGTCGCTCATCGGTTTCGCGTTGATGGCTCCGCCCAGTCCGACCATGAACACACGCAGCCGATAGCGATTGGCGAGCGAGATGATCTCCTGCGGTGTACGCGTGGATGCCGCATCCGCGCCGTCGGTAAGCACGATCACCGCACGGCAATGATTGACACCATTGTTGAGCATTTCGATACTACCCGCGTATGTCGCGTCCCACAGCGCGGTCGAACCACCCGTCGGCAAGGCGTCCATTGCCGTGTGCAGCATCGGCCGGTTGGTGGTCATTTGCTGTTGGATGGTGACCATCTGGTCGAAAAACAGGATTGTCGCCTCGTCGATCGAACCATCCATCGAATCGACGAAGGCCCGGCCGGCGAGTTTTGCCCAGGTGTTGTTGGTTCCGTTCATGGAGCCCGAGGCATCGAAGACCAGCGACACGGACATGGCGCACTTCGACGTCAGGTCGGGACAGAGGTGGGTGAAATTCGTCACCTCCACGCCATCCTCCACCACGCGAAGTTGCGAGCGGTCGGGTCCAGGTTGCACGACACCATCGCAGGACACTTTGTAGTACAGTTCGATTGTCGGCCAGTTGAGCGTGGCGCGACTGATTTCCAGACGCGCCTGCGCGGACAGCTCCACCGCCGCCACAGCCACAATCACGAGCACAATGGACACGACGCGGCGCAGCGCCCATCCATTTCGGACGAATACCGTTGAAATACGCATGGTACCCCCACTATCAGGCATTCACAGGATAATATGAGCGGATGATACGCATTTTTGTACGCAATGTCAATGGGGGAGAATATTGAGGTGCGTCAATTGAGGTGCGCCATGACCTGTAATACAGTGAAGAAGGAGAATAAGGAGGTGAGGAGGGTAAGGAGGGGCTTCGCTGACCCAGAGGGCCCGGAGGGCTTCGCCAACACCGAGGGCTTCGCTGACACGGAGAATCCGGAGGGCTTCGCCACACCGAGGGCCCGGAGGAATCGCGGCTTCGCGGCCCTGCACCCTTGTGTTGACTCGATTGCGGCGAGGCGCACGGATCGAGCGGGATGCGCCCTCAACCTTTCCTCTGCGCTCTCGGCGCCCTCCGTGCTCTTTGAATGTATCACGCACTGCGTTCGCAGGGAAGCACAGGGTTTGGAAGAAGCACACTGCGCGCTTCGCGAACACCGTGAGCCCGGGGGAATCGCCGCTTCACGCACTGCCTGCGTCAACGCCAATAATCTTTGATGTGCGATCCAACGTCCGCGTCCATGCTTAATAACCTCCGCGGGATGAGTCTAGCGTCTGATGAAGAAGCGGCGGACTGTCGACATCTCATCCGTCGCAGTCAGCATGTACATCCCGGGAGGTAGTCCGTTCAAGGGCAGCGATACCTGTTCCAGCAATCCCTCCCGCACGAGGTATGGTCTTCCGAGAACATCGCATACCGCAATCCGAACGCTGTTGTGTGCGCCATTGATGCGCAATGTCATCCAATTTTCCGCCGGCTGAGGCCACAACTCCACACCAAGTTGCGGCATGGGCGTCGGCTCGCGTACGGGAGTTGTCTTCGCGAGACTTCGGCTCCAGAGCACACCGCTGCGATCCATGGCATACACCGTCGAGGTGGCCGTGCCTGCAATACTGGCGAAGTGTGCCGAGGGAAGTCCCTCTTCCCACTGCACCCACTGCGCGGTATTCTCGTCATAGCGCAGTATACCTCCACCTTCGACCGACAGCAGCAGCGTGGCACCGACCAAGCTGAGTGCACCCGCCGGGAATTGTATGGGTCGAAACATTGCCTCTCCATGACGGCGAATGTACGCTGTACCATAGTAACCCGCCACGCATACCATTGAATCAGTGACCACCAGCCTTTCAATAGACTCTCCGGCGAGGCCGCTCGTATCCGCGCGCCAGGTATCGCCCGCATCGGTGGAGTAGCGAATTTCGCTTTCACTCGCCAGGTAGAGATGTCCCTCCGTCGCCGCAATAAATCGTGGAATTCGGTTCGTGCTGGCAGAACGGAACACCCAGGTTTCGCCATGATCACTGGTACGTGTCAGACCTTCGGAGGTCAGGAAGAAGAAATGGATGCCTCCCCCGGAAGCGGACGTCGACACAGCCGTCGTTCGAATCGTGTCAAGTTCCTGCCAGCTTGCCGCATTATCAATGCTACGCCAATCATGCCGCTCGTCCTGAGAACTTCGCCTCATGCTAAAATACATCGTCCCACGGTGTGAGTGGATGGCGCACTCGTAGTCAGTGAATTCCCATCCATTCACTGGCACCGGCAAGCGACTCCAAATGCCACCGGACAGGCGGAAACGATACGGAATCATCGGATCAGTCCCGACCAACAAGTCCGCCCCATGCACAACGGCGCTGTTTATTCCAACACTATTGCGTGGAGTCGCGGCCGTCCATTGATTCCCTCCGTCGGTCGAGATGAACAACCCGAAGGGTATGGTACCGATGATGATACGCTGTTGCTGGACGTGGACGCAGCTTACATATGTACTTGCCTCACCAAGCGTCTCGCTGCGCCAGGATAATCCCCTGTCCGTGCTGATCCGGAGACAGGACGCGGTTGCAACGCACACAATGTCCCCATCCCCCGCTATATCCCTCACAGAATAGGAAGTACCGGTCGAAATATCCGACCAGGCGATGCCATCCGCACTGTGATACAAGGCCGGCATGTCGAAATACAGGCTTGTCTCGTGTGCATAATAGCCATCCGCGCACCGTACGATCCGTGTAAAGTCCCGTGTCATGGCAGCATCCGAATGAGGATGCCAAGCGCCATCGCTTCCCCATCGATAGAGTCCATGCATCGCCACACTGCAGAACAGCTCTCCATCCACGCTACCCCTTCGTCCGCCAATGCTCTGGACCTTCGTATCCGGCAGGCCGCTGTTCGCGGTCTGCCACTGTTGGAGTGAGGCATCAGTGGACATCAAAATCCCATTCGAGCCGAAGTATTTGGAAACGAACACGGTGTCGCCAACGACCGCGACAGCTGTTGCCGCCCCGATTCGCACGGACGTTGTCACTTCCACCCATCCAGACTGAGCATCGAGCCGGTACAACGAGCCACTCTCATAGGCGAGCGTGTAAATCCGGCCATGCGCGGTGAAGAGAAAACCCGCAGTGTGCATCGATATCTCCGACCACGTCGCACCCGCATCATTCGAGCGCCAGTAGAGATCTCTGGAAAACCTGAATCCGGTAAACCTTCCGTCCAATCCAACAACGATGGTATCGCCCACGCTGACTATGCCCCGCACCGCCGCAGCTGGCGGAGCCCCGATCGATTGCCACTGGCTCTGCGCGGTAACATTCGACGCGAAGAATAACACTATCCACAACCACAAGCTTGCGAGCAGTCCTGCCTGACGAGGATTCAGCGTGGCATGACGAAGAAGGCATCCTGGCGTATTCATAGCGAACTCTCCTTGGGACTGCTGAAACTGTCAACCCCGTAACATGATGTGTTGAGCGGCCGCAACGAATCGTCGCGCTCAACGGTATTTACTGGAGAAGCGTGTCTTTATCAAGCCCTGCCAGTATTGCTACGTGTCACTGTTGGTATTTCGGATATCCGGATCGCCCTTGCGAAGTAATTGAGCGCAATTCCGGTCTAACGCTCAGAGTAACACTCGACTGCCGAAATGGTTACACCCTCGGCAGGAAGAGGCATCAACCACTACGGGAACAACGCCCATACGAAAGAGACGTGGAGCACCCGGCTGGCTTCGCCAACACGGATCAACCCTGAGCTGCGGCCCGCGCCATGACCTGTAATACAGTGAAGAAGGAGAGTAAGGAGATGAGGAGGGTAAGGAGGGGCTTCGCTGACCCAGAGGGCCCGGAGGGCTTCGCCAACACCGAGGGCTTCGCTGACACGGAGAATCCAGAGGGCTTCGCCACACCGAGGGCCCGGAGGAATCGCGGCTTCGCGGCCCTGCGCCCTTGCGGTGGCTCGAATACCGGGGTATGTGCAGGATTCGGAGATCTGCACCCTTTAACAATTCCTCTCCGCTCTCTCCGCTCTCTTTTATCTCTTCAAATGTATCCCGCACTCAGCGGGCTGGCATGATTTGAGCGAGACGCGCCCTCGACCTTTCCTCTGCGCTCTCGGCGCTCTCTTTATTGCGGCGGCACGGGTCAGCGCTTGCGCAATAGTCCTGTCCAATGGGCGGCGTTGCCGCGGAGGTGCACGAGGTAGAGTCCCGCGCTGAGGTGGGTTATGCGCAGCGTGTGCGTCATGGTTCCGGCGACGCGTGGAAGGTCCTCGCGCAGCACTTCCCTGCCGAGCATGTCGGTGACGTTCAGCAGCATCGGCGCGCCTGCGGAGGCCGCGATGCGAAGCGTAACCACGTCGCCGGCGGGCGTCGGATACATGGCCACGGTGCATTCGCCCGCCGCGGCAACATCATCGAGATCCACCACGCTCATGCCCTCGGAAATATTCGAGCAATTGTCCGCATTGTACACGCGCACCTGATACATGCCGGATTCCGTTGGTATATGCACGGGACCGGTTTCCCCGGGAAGCTCCATCCCGTTCCGATACCACTGATAGCGCACGCCTTGCGTGGAGTGCAGGCGTTCGTTCACGCGGGTGATGACGGGCACGCCCGGCCGTGGCCGGAACACCGCGTCGACTACCGTCGAGACGGCGGAGCAACCCTCGTCGTTCCACACCGTCACGCTGTACATTCCGGTTGTGGTGACGGGTCGCCGCAGATCGGTGGCACCGTCGGACCAACGCCGATGCGAATATGGGGACACGGCGGTGAGCCACAACGTGTCCCCTTCGCATAACACGGTTTCACCCGATCGCTCGATACTCGGTGTGGCTGGCAGCGACGACACGCGAATGGTGATGGAATCGGACCAGCCCTCGCAACCATATCTGTCGACCACTTGCACGCGATACGTCCCGGCTTCCGACACCTGCACGCTGGAGGTGACTGGACCGTGCTCCCAGCGGTAGGATTCGAAGCCCGCTTCGGCTTCCAGTGTCACGCGCTGCCCGACACAGAGATTGCTCGAACCCTTCACCGTCACTTTCGGACGCACGGGTGCGTTGACCCAGACGTTCGTCGGCTCCGATGTCGCCGTGCAACCGAAATCATCCGTCACTGTCACGCTGTATGTGCCTGTGGAGTCTACAACGAGTCGCGGACCGGTGGCTCCGGTATTCCAGCGGTATGTGGCGAAACCCGGTTCCGCTTCGAGGGTGATGCTTTTTCCGTAACAGACGTCGACATGCCTGGTTGGCGTCACACTCACCATCAACGGCGGGCGCGAAGTAGTGATGACATGGCGTGAAATGCCCACCACTCCGTCGGCATCCACGGTGGTCACGCTGTACGCTCCCGTGCGGTTGACGACGATGGCGCGTGTGTTTTCGCCACTCGACCATCGATAGGAGCGCATTCCCGCCGGCGCCGAGAGCACGACGGATTCGCCATCGCAGAATTCCAACGGCCTGTTGGCGGAGATGCGCGGCGGCTCCGCGTCGTCGATGCGCATGGATCCGTGAATGCTCACCGCACTCACGCAAGGAGAAGAAAAGTGCACATCGTGCAGCAGCACTTCCGACACGGTATCGCGCTGCACAGCGGCGGCACGGAACATCGCGTGCCCCAGCACATACGGCGCGCGCACGGCGATATTCGCGAACACTTCAAGCTCAAGCGTTCCCGCGGAATCGCGCAGAGCAACGGGCACGCCATCGAACAGGCACTGCGTCGCATCCAAACCCACGAAGCGCAGCAGGGTGCTGTCGTAGCGCAGTGAATATCTCCCTGGCGGCAAACGTTCGAGCGAGGGATCCACGGACAGCGGCAACGGCGCTTCGCTGCCGGGTTGCACCATGGCATGCTCCACGCGCAACCATGCGCCACGGAAGGTGGAGGGATCGCGCATCAACCGATACTGCCGGGCCTCAGAGCTGTCGGATCCGCAGGGCAGATCCACCGCGACACGCACGTTGTGCTCGGCTCCATCCGCGCAACCAAGCCGATAGCGTATGGTACATTCGCGAAAGCCGTCGCGCATGAAATCGAGGATGTCGAGATAGCGCTGTGGCAATTCCGCGCTGGATTGCAGCGGAAAAAACTCGCCACCCGTCTCGCGCGATATCATCTGCAGATCCTTCATCGTGGCTCCGGTGCCCAGACCCACGGTGATCACTCGAATACGGTAACGATTGGCAAGAGAAATAATTTCACTGATCGTCCGCGTCGAAGCGTTGTCGTAGCCCATGCACAGCAGTACCACGGCGCGAGTGGCGTTCGTTCCCCAGTTGAGCAAGCTCATGAGTCCCTGATAGCAAGCATCCCACACCGCCGCGCCCGAGGCGGGTGTCATCGCCTCTATGGCGGAACTCAGTTCCTCTCTGTTGCTGGTCATGTCCTTAATCTCCACAGCGGCACTGGAATATGCCGACACGGACGCTTCATCGAGCAAACCGTCCATGTCCCGCACGAAGGCGAGCGCGGCGGCTTTCACATCCGCGAGTATCTCCGCCGACGTGGATCGACCGAGCACCAGCGCCGCGGAGACGGGCAAGATCACTGAGGGATCCTGACGGAGCAATGTGAAGTCCCGAATTTCCACACCATCATCCAGCACGCGCACATCCTTTTTCGCCACGCTGCGCAGGGGTACGCCGTCACAGTTGATGCCGACGGACATGACCACATCGGGCCAATATGCATCGAGGAGCTTTAATTCGACGGTGAACTGTCCCCACAGCAGCGCCCCCGGGGCGCACAGGAGGATGAGGCACATGAGCAGCATGGGAACAGCAGCTCTGGCAACTCCACGATCGGAATGCGATACGCGCATGGAACACCCATCAATCGAGACACAGGCAGAATAGATGAGCTGATGGTACGATTTTCCATGAACAGAGTCAAGGCATATGCACGGGGAGCTCCGTCCTCGCTTGGTCGTGCCATCCAGTGAAGAAGGAGAGTAAGGAGGAAAGGAGGGTAAGGAGGGGCTTCGCTGGCACCGAGCACACGGAGGGCTTCGCGGGAACACAGAGTACTCAGAGCGCTTCGCGAACACGGGGCTTCGCCAACCCGGAGAACCCGGAGGGCTTCGCGGGAACACAGAGTACTCAGAGCGCTTCGCGAACACGGGGCTTCGCCAACCCGGAGAACCCGGAGCGCTTCGCGGGAACACAGAGTACTCAGAGCGCTTCGCGAACACCGAGGGCCGAGAATCGCGGCTTTGGGGCCCAGCACCCTTGTGTTGACTCGATTGCGGCGAGGCGCACGGATCGAGCAGGAAGCGCCCTCAACACTTCCTCTCCGCTCTCTTCGCTCTCTTTCATCTCTTCAAATGTATCACGAACTCAGCTGGCTGGCATGATCTGAGCGGGATGCGCCCTCAACTTTTCCTCCGCGCTCTCCGCGCCCTCCGCGCCCTCTTTGAATGTATCCCGTACTTGGCGGCACGCGGGAGAACTGCTGTTCCACGCGAGGAAGGATTGACGCGCAGGGTCATTTCCGGTATGCTTCGCGGCGGTGTCGAATCTTGACCACGATGACCAGCACAATGTTGTCCAATATCTGATAGAGGATGCGGTAGTCTCCCACACGGACGCGGTAGGAGTTTTCGCTCCCGGTCAATTTCTCCACGCCGGGCGGGCGCGGATTGTCGGCCAGAGAATCGATCTTGCCGGTTATCCTCCGAAGAATCCCTTGAGGCAAGTCCCGCAGGTCGCGGATGGCAGCTGGCCTGAGTTCGATGGTGTATGACACCTACACCCCGAGGTCCTTTTTCACCTCCTCCCATACGCTGTTCGCACCGGGTTCGGCCAGTGCCTCGCGCATCGCTTCAAGATCCAATTTATCCTCGATTTCCAGAAGGAGCGCATAGTCTTCCATCGGCACCAGAGCGGCCATATCCTTACCGCTCCGACGGAGCACGATTCTCTCCCTCCCGAACGCTACCTTGTTGAGCGCGTCGGAGAGGTCTTCCCTGAGTTGCGAGGCGGTGAGACGTGTCATTGGTCAATCCTTACGTTTCGTACATTTCGTACAAAATGTCACAACCGAATGCAGGATGCAAGGGAAATCACTCCATCCGGTACAACGGGGCGGACCGCGCCATGACGTGCAATACAGTGAAGAATGAGACTAAGGAGGAAAGGAGGGTAAGGAGGGGGGCTTCGCTGGCACTGAGCACCCGGAGGGCTTCGCGGGAACACAGAGTACTCAGAGCGCCTCGCGAACACCGAGGGCACGGAGGAATCGCGCCCTTGCGTTGACTCGATTGCGGCGTGGCGCACGGATCGAGCGGGATGCGCCCTCAACCATTCCTCTGCGCTCTCCGCGCCCTCTGCGCCCTCTTTGAATGTATCCCGTACTCAGCGGGCTGGCATGATCTGAGCGGGATGCGCTCTCCGCGCACTTCGAATGCATCCCGCTGGGCGAGGCGCTACGGTGCTTCACAACGAAGATCACGGGCGGCGCCCTTCGCACGAAACCCAAACACTCCTTGCATACATGACACCGAACATGCCAACCTCCTCGAAACAACGTCGAATGCTCCTACTGAAGAATCATCGTTGTGACATGCATCTCCCGCCCGCTCAGGTGTTGAATGAGGTACACTCCGGCAGGTAGTGGCGAGGGTAATTAGGGCGCGGGTGGTGGATTGTTCGATGCAGTTGTGGTTGCGATTTCCCCGATAGGTTCTCCATCCGCGTTGGCCAGGATATGCTCGGCAATGATGATACTCTGTCGTCGCGCAGTTCAGTTATTTCGTCACAACTACCTTTCCGGTACGCACCCTATCGGCGGTACGGACCACAAGCATGTACAAACCGGGCCTGACGTTTTCAAGTCCCATTACTCCACGAATTGTTGCGCCGTCTCCGGCGAGCGGGAGTTCGATCACCCTCCGGCCGAGCAGATCGAGCAGCGTCGCTGTTCCGTCACCTTCCGCTTCGATTCCGAAGCGTATCTCTCCGCGTGCTGGTTGAGGGTGGATATGCAGGGTGCGGTCGCCAGCCGTACCGATCAGCGATTCAACCGAAGTGGGTTTGTCGCGAAGAATTCCGATGATCACATCGGAAGCGCCGCCTCGTACAGTCTGGAATCCCGTGGATCGCACAGGAACGACGGGTTGGTTAGGATCGCCGCGCGTCATGCCACAGAAGGCGAGTCTTCCATCCGGCAGAGCAACGATGGTCTGGATCTCGTTACTCACGATATCCGCGAAGGAGCGTGATCGTCGCGGGAGCAGGGAGTCGACGTCATAACCGACAAGCACGCCTCGTTTGTTGCAATCGCACGAACGCGGTTCGATCAGTGGAAAATCCGTCGAGGCCGTCGTACCAGCTATCAGAACTTCCCGCCGATTGCTGTCGAACACCGCTGATTTTGCAAAATCGTAACTGGACCCGCCAAGATGGGTGATTTGCTCGAATCTCCGTTCGGGAATGGAAAACACGGCGATGACGATATCGCCGCTGATAGCGGATGTATCGTCGGCTATGCTCGCTTGCCAGGCATTCGGTGTCGTGGGAAAATCGCCACCATTCGTGAATCCAACGAGGACGACACGATCGTTGCCGACAGATACGACCTCGTCAAAGTCGTCCTCCGCCTCGAATCCGAGACTGTTACCGCCCCGGATGCTGCTCCCGAGATACGTCGAGTAGACACGTTTCATGCTGTCCTTCGAAACCACAACCATGTAGGCGTCGGACCACCCGCCAGCGTACGATTTCTGATACGCATCGTCGGTGACTGGCATATCGGGTGATGCCACCGTGCCTGTGAAGACAATGTAGTTTTCCGTTTCCGCCAGACCGTTCGATGCATCCTCACCGGCACCAAGCGCACCACCATGATAACTGCAGAAGGTCAAATTTAACATCGAATCGAAAACCGCAATGAACGCGTTATTGTGATCCGCGTTGCCGCCCTTGTCGCGCTGGAAGGCACTGGGAGTGACAGGCAAATCGAAAGACTTGGTGCTGCCCGTCATGATGAGCATGCCGTGCGTACCGAAGAGCATTTGATCTATAGAGCCATCTATCGCTCCTATGAAGTATCCTGAGTGAAGTATTTCGAAAGTTTCCAGCGATAACACTGCGAGCCATATTCCTGAGGGCGTTCTGGACCAAACTGTCCCAGTCGTGGGAAGGTTATCCGAATATGTCCCTACTGCAAGGAGAATGCGGTCATCGTCCAATAGAATGCCTTTGGAAACCGCATCGTTGTGCCATCCTCCGATATAACTGCTGTATATCAATTCGCTGCAATCACTGTTGAATACGGCGATGAAACCGTCCATCGGATCCGTTTTGCGTGCCTTCATCGCGTCCGGTGTGACTGGCAGATCCTGCTCCTGTGTCCTTCCACCTAGAATGAATCGGTCGCGTTTCGCGTCGTATACGCACCAGAAAGCATCGGTGCTCGACCCTTTTCCTCCGAAAAACGTCAAGATCTCCCAATCCCTATCCTGGGCGACGGCTGTTGTCGGTTCTGCGACTTCGAATAAAAGCACAAGCAACAGCGCGAATGCCGACGCTCCACATCGTCCGCATTTCATCGCGTCACGATTACCTTTCCGGTACGCACCCTATCGGCGGTACGGACCACAAGCATGTACAAACCGGGCCTGACGTTTTCAAGTCCCATTACTCCACGAATTGTTGCGCCGTCTCCGGCGAGCGGGAGTTCGATCACCCTCCGGCCGAGCAGATCGAGCAGCGTCGCTGTTCCGTCACCTTCCGCTTCGATTCCGAAGCGTATCTCTCCGCGTGCTGGTTGAGGGTGGATACGGAGCCCGTCGTCACGCGAGACGACGCTGACACCTCTCGCCCGCCGCTTCGGCATGGCTGCTTTGTCAAATACCATGTATCTGACAAGTTCGATCTCGGGCGAGTTCCATTTCCCGCCGAGCAGCATCAGTACGAACAGGGCGTTCCTCATTTCCGCTTCTTGACCATTGTGAACAAGCGACTTGCGACTCTATTCAAATCACGCGATTGGCCGAGAAAACAAACGATACAACGGGTATCAAAGGACTGGTCGAAGAGTAACGATTACCGAGGAGAAAGTCAAGAATACCGTCGTAGCAGGGTTGGCGGAGCACCTCGTCGTGCAATCCAGAAAAGAAGGAGAATAAGGAGGTGAGGAGGGTAAGGAGGGGCTTCGCTGGCACTGAGCACCCGGAGGGCTTCGCGGGAACACAGAGTACTCA
>OFEK01000339.1_pt1 | contig 55198 bp, 47 predicted proteins | sample 1521131 | NCBI WGS metagenome assembly OFEK01 (sample SAMN05720209, study PRJEB24109) | activated sludge metagenome | isolation source: Anaerobic digester | place: China | collected 2015-12-16
AAGCTGCGACTCTACCACCTGCACACTCAGAGGTACTCATTAACCGGATGAACCAGATTTTATTCTACCCGGACTTACCTCTTTCCTGTCAGGTCGGATTGCGCGGTTCCCAAGGGCCCGGAGCGGTCCAAATCATCTCGAATGCTTCTCCCTGTTGGGCGGCACGAACGGGAGGCATTAGAAAACCCGTCAGAAAAACCGCCACCTCCTGCAAGGATACCTTCTCCTCCATGAGACGATTCTTACGGATGAATGCGCCCCATTGGGTCATCTTGACCCTGTCATGGGAGAAAGATTCCGTCAAAGCCAGCGGGATCTCCGCCGGCAGAACGGTCCTGCGCTGTTCGAACGTAGCCCGTATCGCCCGGCTGAGCAGCAAGCCATCGAATTCGAACCGCCGTGCCAGTTCCCGAATATCATAGAAATCCTTCATGCGACTATTGGCAATGCCGAGCGTCACCATGGCCTGAAATTTCTCGGAGACAACGGTGTACCTTGGGTAGGCGAGGACTTCAGGCGCCGGAAGGTCCAGGATCGTTGGATAGCGAACTTCCTCCGGACCAGGGAGAACCACGTCACCAAAAGCTACGTCAATTTGGAGGGGGATGACGGCACCTGAAAGGATCGCGGTCACTTGCATCCCCCGTACGTACTCCCCGGTACTCGCTCTCACCTCGGATCTCTGAACCGCGAACGTTCTCCTTCAGAAAAGTTAGCCCGTCGTCCTCGACGGCGACTTCGCACAAGGCACGAAAAGTCCCTTCCAGGTGAGCGATTTGGCCTGGACCGAAGCCAAGAAGAACCATGTCCCTGGTCGGGCGGTAGGACGCATCGAACCAGAGGGTGTACAGCATGGCACCCTTGAGCAGAAATCTGCTTCGCCATTCAGAGCGCCCTATTCTGTACAATAGTCTTTCCAGGGCGTAGCGTGTCAGCACGAGGTCAAAGGGTTCGGATTTTTCCTGTGAAAGGTTGAGGAGACGCTGACGGACGGACGCCCCAACATTTCGAAGCCGATTTTGGGTCACGGCAGTGACTCCAGGTAGGGTCTCATCACATTGGAAACACGGCATATCTTGGCGTAGCGCCAAAGGTCGTCCATGGTACAGCGGCGCTCGCGCCAGCACTCGCGCAGGGCTTCCAGAGCCACGTCAAGGCCGGTCTTATTACGGTACTTAAAACAGTCCGCAACGGTTTTCGCGGGGCTGTAAACCCTTACTTTGACACCCTGAATGAGCTGGTCCTCAACGCCGGAACGGAGTGCAGCGCCAGAGAAGCGCACGATGCGGAGTGGCAGACCATCGCTCCTGGGCTTCCTTGCCTTGACGTCGACAGCGACCCAGACTTCAAAAGGGGCTTGCGTCGTCAGCCCGTAGAACCGAAGTGCGGACAGTAGGCAGATGACACCATGAGGGATTTTCTTGGATGCTTCTGCCAGGCTAAGGTGCTCGCTCACATCGGAATCCACGAAAGTATAAAGCCCGCGCGCAACGCGCCGCACCAGTCCCTTGCGACAGAGTCGTACGAGGTATTCGCGTGGAATACCGTAAGAATCGAGCTCCCTTGGACGGAAAACCCCTGCTTTCTCCACAAGGTCAAGAACTTGTTCCGTCGTTGTCGGTACCATACTGCCCTCCCAAGAGTGTTACGAAATGTTGGTTCTTATATTTATATACCGACGTTATGTAACACATTGTGTCGGCGTAGTCAAACCTAACCGTCCGGGCTGATTCCCTCACCCAGAATTCACACGATGCTTCCGACCATAAGGAGGTGCGAACAACTTGGGGAAAACGTTTCGCCATTCCCGGATCTGCCGGGCCGAAGATGACAAGCGGCCAGCGAGGAGACCTGAGTGTGGCTCGCTGGCCGGGCGGGGTAAAGGCAAGCTGCCAAGGTCAATTTGTTTACAAGCATCTCTATCCTATGGTATCGGACATGGACGAGAAGGCTGGGTTAGCCGTCGTGATGTGAAGATAAGACATTTTCCTCTCGATGGGGCAGGCTTGGTTGCTGCTCGGCGCACTTCATCCTACTCAGGTCTCGTGGTCCGCATGGGAGTCGAGAACGATATGTCGTGGGAGAATCGAGTTTTGTGCCCGGATGGATGTTGTACGGGAACACTCAACGACGAAGGGTTCTGCCGGACGTGTGAAAGATTCTGGTCTGAAAAGGGCGAAGATTGGATTGAGCATGCCGAACGAATACGTCACGAGTTGCCTGTCGAGAGCCTATCGGTCGGTGACTTCCGATGCACGGAACGTGGCCGTTCAGGAACTATCGGGTCACGTGCCCGTTGCACTAGATGTGGAAAGAATTTGTACTACGAATACTTGGGGTCGGCACGGTGGAAACATCTGAGGCATGAGGCTGTCAAGGCAGCTAAGTACCGGTGTCAACTATGCAACGGTGGTGGCCCGCTAAATGTACATCATAGGACCTACAGAAGAGTCGGGAGGGACGAGGAGATATCAGACCTAATAGTGCTCTGTGAGGAGTGCCACAAAGGATTTGACCATTCAAAAATACGGAGTTGAGTGGCTCTGACGAATTTTTCATCTTGTACAGATAGCATCCGGGAAAGCGGTTCCCGCAACGACGTCTTCAACCAGCTCGCCCATCATTCGATCACGATGACCTTGGACATTTACGGGCACTGGATTCCGGGGGAAGGAAGGATTTGGCAAAGGCATTAGCAGACTCTGCCAAGGTGCCAAGGCGATGAAATCTAGGCCTGATAGCATCACCTTGGCAGATTCTTGTCAGATTGATGGGAGAAAACTTGTAACCTACTGCTTTTATTAGATGGTGCCGAAGGCCGGACTCGAACCGGCACGAGTTTCCCCACCACCCCCTCAAGATGGCGTGTCTACCAAGTTCCACCACTTCGGCACGTAATCGAATATTATAGCCGACCCCGGGCCTGAGGCAAGTCGAAACCCGCCGCTGCGCGTCGCCGGACTCTCGGCCCGTCGGTACGCCGGCCGGGGTAAATCCAGGTCCGCCGAGGGCTCATTCCGCAAGCCGGACAGTGTCCGCCAAACCGGCACCCTCCGGCGCTTTGCGCCGCCATTCCTTCCATCGGCGGCACAACGCCGCCAAATAGGGGCAATTTCACCGCTTGACGTTGCTCCCGCTCACGCAAAAGGAACTCGGGAGATTCATCGGAACCGTGAATCGGGACAACCGCCCCGCCCGACGTCGCCGCTCCCTCCACCGGCCCGCTACTGCTGTTTCTGGGCGCCCTTGTCGGCTTGCTTCTTTGCCGGCTGCTGTCCCGCGCCTGTCGTCGCTTTCTTGGGCTCCTTGGCCGGGGCGGCGGCGGCAGGCGCAGCCTTCTTGGTCTCCTTGGCCGGAGCAGGCGCGGCAGGCGCCGCTTTCTCGGCTGCCGGAGCGGGCTTTGCTTCCTTCGGAGCCTCCGCCTGGGCCTGGGGCGCCGTACCGCCCTGAGGCACGGTCTGCGCCTGCGGTGCGGGCTGGGCCTGAGGCGCCGTCGCAGGTTCAGCGGGCCCGGGTTGAACCGGCTTTGCTTCCGGAATGGCCGGTCCCTGCGGTTGTGGCGGCTGCTGTTCTTCCGCGGGCATATCCTTCATCACGGACCGGCTCTGCGGACCCGCCGAGATGTAAGCCAAGCTGAGACAAGTCAGCATGAAAACGATCGCCGCCCCGGTAGTCAGCTTGCTCATGAAAGTCGAACCGCCTCCGCCGCCGAAAAGCGTCTGGGAGGCGCCCCCGAACGCCGCCCCCATCTCGGCCCCGCGGCCGGTCTGGAGCAGGACGATCAGGATCAGTGCCACGCTGGCCACAACATGAAGCAGGATCAAGAAAATATACATTGTGCGACTACTCGCTTCTCAAGGAGACACAAATCGGATAATGCGTTTAAAGGAGCCAACCTCCAGGCTTGCGCCTCCAACCAGCAACCCGTCCACATCGGGCTGTGCCATGAGCGAATCCACATTATCCGGTTTAACCGAACCTCCATACAATATTCTGGTGAGGTTTGCAACCGTTTTGTCGCAGAGCGCGGCATAGCGCTCCCTGATGAACGCATGCACTTCCTGCGCCTGATCGGGGGTCGCGGTCTTGCCGGTGCCGATCGCCCATACGGGCTCGTAGGCGATGACGAGCTCCTTCGCCTGCTGCGGCGTCAGGCCCAAAACGGCCGACTGGACCTGTTCGTCCACGACCTTGAAGGTCCGGTTGGACTCCCGCTCGGCGAGCACTTCGCCCACGCACAGAATGGGCACCAGCCCGGATGCGAAGGCCGCGGCCACCTTCAGGCGAATCGTCTCGTTGGTTTCGCCGAAAACGTGCCGCCGCTCGGAATGCCCCACGATGACGTACTCACAGCCGACGTCCTTGAGCATGCCCCCGGAGACTTCTCCCGTGAAGGCTCCCTTTGCCTCCTGGTGGCAGTTTTGGGACGCGAGCCTGTAACCCGGCGCGGTCATTACGCGACGCACCGCCGCGAGCGCCGTGAAGGGCGGAGCGATAACCACCTCGCGGTCGGTGACCGCGCCGACTTCGCGCTGCAATTCCTCGATGAACGCGACCGATTCGCCCACCGTCTTGTGCATCTTCCAGTTAGCCGCTATCAGTGGAATTCTCTTTTCCATATTCTCCTCTTCGATTACGGCCGCAAGACCGTGGGGGGTCAAACCTACACTTTTCACAATTCGCCGTGAACCCGCGGGCTCACCACGAAGCATGAAGCCGAGTCGGGCCAGGGTATTTTCACACAAACCGCCCACCGCGGGCAGGGAGGCCTCGACGAAGCAGGAACGTCAACCCCATCGTTGCCCGCACCCGCCGTGAACCCGCAGGCCCACAAAACAAAGAAGGATAAAGGCGCCGATTCGGAAGCTCAATACGCAGGATGCAAGCCGTCTCCATCATTTACTGCCTGCGATCCGCGGCATGACTGCCGCACTTTCCGGCCGGGCACTGCCGTCCGCCGCCGTATCGGAGTCCAATGCCCCGGCGGCTAAGAGCGCCCGCAACACTCCTCCAGGGCGGCCACTCCGGGCAGGGTTATGCCCTCCAGCATCTCCAGGAACGCGCCCCCTCCCGTCGACACGTAGCTCACCTTGTCTTCCATGTTGGCCTGCTTCACGGCGGCCGCGGAATCTCCGCCGCCGATCACGGTCAGCGCGTCGAGGCCGCCCAGGAATTCGGCCAGGGCGAACGTGCCCTTGTTGAACGGCGGGGTTTCGAAGACCCCCAGCGGGCCGTTCCACACGATGGTGCGACAGTTCTTCAGAACCGATTCGAAAACCTCGATGGACTTCGAGCCCACATCGAGGATGAGCTTGTCCTTCGGGACCTTCTCCACCGGGACCTGCCGCACGTCTCCGCAGCTCTCGAGGCTCGGCGCGATGACCGCATCCACCGGCAGATACACCTTGACGCCCTTTTCAGCGGCGGCCTTGAGCAGCCGGGCCGCGGTTTCCAGGTGATCGTCCTCCACCAGCGACCTGCCGACCTCCTTGCCCTGGGCCTTGAAGAACGTGTTCGCCATGGCGCCGCCGATGACCAGGAAATCGACCCTCGATATGAGGTGTTCGAGAACGCCGATTTTGGTGGAGACCTTGGCGCCCCCGATCACCATGGCCATCGGGCGCGCCGGATTGTCCATGGCCTTCCGGAAATACCTGATCTCGTTTTCGAGCTGGTACCCCGCCGCGCACTCCCGCGCGAAGCGCGTCATGCCGTGCACCGAAGCGTGCGCCCGGTGAGACACGGCAAAGGCGTCGTTGACGTAGACGTCCGCCAAATCCGCAAGGGCCCGCGAAAACGCTTCGTCGTTCTTTTCCTCTTCGGCGTGAAAACGCAGGTTTTCCAGGAGAAGCACGTCGCCGTTCTTCATTTGCGCGATCCGCTCGACAACCTCCCTGCCCGTGCAGTCGGGCGCCAGCGGCACCGGCCGGTCGATCAGCCGGGAGAGGTGCTCTCCAACCGGCTTGAGCGAAAATTCGGCCGACGGCTTGCCCTTGGGCCGGCCGAGGTGGGACGCGAGGATCGCCTTGCCCCCCTTTTCGATCACCTTGTTGAGCGTCGGCAGAACGGCACGAATGCGCAAATCGTCCTTGACGCGAAACTCCTTGTCCAGCGGCACGTTGAAGTCGACTCGGATGAACACGCGCTTGCCGCTCAATTCCAACTCGTCAACGGTTTTCATCTGAAAAACTCCTCCCCGGATCAGCCCCCTGGACGCCTCGGAGCCGGGCGTCCCCCCAACGAGGCCCGATACGGTCGCCTGAGGAAAACTCACGTTTGCCCATACCGTTTCCCCGGCACAAAACCGACCTGCGTTCAGGGCGGCGGCACCGGGCGGGCGGGGCGCAAAGTCATCCTTCCAATTGACTGGGTCATGCAACGGGCGGGGTTGGTCCCGCCCCGCCCTTTTCGCCGATCCCCTGTTGCGCGACCTTGAACGCGAATGGGCATAAGCCGGGGGCCGGCAGGCCCCCAACTAATCCACGGGATTCCCGCCCGAGCCGGAACCGGTCCGTTCCGCGGCCTCGCACGGTGAATCCCATGCCGCGCTATTGCGCCGGGAAATCGGCGTCGCAACCGACCTATTCCATGGACTTGCACATCAACAGGGCCAAATCTGCCAGGCGGCTCGAATAGCCGTATTCATTGTCGTACCAGCTCAGCACCTTGACCAGCCGGCCCTGCATGACCGAGGTGAGCCTCGAATCCACGTTGGAGGAATAGGAGGTGTGATTGAAATCGCAAGACACCAGTTCCTCGTCCACGTATTGCAGAATGCCCTTGAGCGGCCCGTTGGCCGCGTCTTCGAAAACCTTGTTCACTTCGTCCCGGGTGACGTCGCGGCCGACCCGGCACACCAGGTCCACGAGGGACACGTTGGGGGTCGGAACGCGGATGGCCAGGCCGTCGAGCTTGCCTTTCAGTTCGGGCAGCACTTCGGCGACCGCCCTAGCCGCGCCCGTGGTGGTCGGTATCATCGACAGGGCGGCGGCCCTGGCCCTGCGGCGATCCTTGTGTATGGCGTCGAGAAGCCGCTGGTCCATGGTGTAGGAATGGATGGTCGTCATCAGACCGTGTTCCACGACGAAGCGGTCGTGCAACAGGGCCACAATGGGAGCCAGGCAATTGGTGGTGCACGATGCGTTGGACACGATGTGGTGCGTGCGGGGGTCATAGGAGCCGTCGTTTACGCCGATCACGAAAGTTGCGTCCATGCCCTTGCCGGGCGCGGTGACGATGACCTTGCGCGCGCCCGCGTTGATGTGCTTCTGGCAGCCGTCGCGGTCGGCGAACCGCCCGGTGCTTTCCAGCACCACATCCACGTTCAGTTCATGCCAGGGGGACTGGGCAGGGTCGCTGATCTTCACGCATTTGAAGGTCCTGCCGTCCACCGTCAGGGTGTCGTCGGAAGCCGACACCTCGCGGTGCCATACCCCGTGCACCGAATCGTACTTGAGCAGGTAGGCCAGTTCCACCGGGGCCGTCAGGTCGTTGATGGCCACGACGTCCAGCGGCAACTGCCGGTCGATGAGAGCCTTGAAAATAGTGCGTCCGATGCGCCCGAATCCATTGATAGCCACTCTGTTCGCCATTTGGTCCTCCTCGTGGTTTCTTATCCGTTCCGCTTCCTCAGGTCTGATTTTCACTCAGCAATCGAACAGGCGAAGGAAAGAAGGGCCAGTCCTAGAGCATGCGCGCGATGCTCACCGTCCTGTCTCCGAGCATGTTCGTGTAACTTCCGAGTTCGTTGTCGTACCAGCCGTAAATCACCGCCTGGGTGACCGGCACCTCCAGGATCCTCTGGGGCAGGGTGCGGCCTTCGGCGTCCGTCGAAGGCTTGGCGAGCTGGGTAATGTCCAGCGACGCCGACGGCGCGGTTTCGCCCAGGGCGTTCATGTACTCGTAGGCGCTCATGATGTGGTGCATGTCGATCCGAACCGCCGAGGTCCGTGTGTGGTTTTCGTGGCCTTCGATCACCGCGGCGGCCCGCGGCAGACCGATGATGTCCGCCGAGACGTTCTGTTCCTCGGTGTAGACCAGGTATCCTTCCGGATAGTGCGATACGGCCTGCTTGTATATCCCGTTGATCTTTTCCCGGTTGATCGGATTGCGCATGCTCTCGTCCTGGATCATCATGACCAGGATGATGAGCGACCCGGTGGTGACGGGAACGCGCACCGATTCCGCGATGAATCCGATGCGCTTCATTTCCGGGATGACCAGCCCCAGCGCCTTGGCGGCCCCCGTGCTGGTGAGGATGATGTTGTTGAACACCGACCGGTTCTTGCGCAGATCCGTCGCCCCCGTCTTGGGCGCCCGGTCGAGCACCTGCTGGGAACTGGTGGCGGCATGCACGGTGGTCATGGACGCGGAAAGAATCCTCTGCGGCCCGAAATAGTCGAGCAGCGGTTTGACCATGTAGGACAGACAGGTGGTGGTGCACGACGCATTCGAAACGACCAGGTGTTTCTTGGGGTTGTAGTCGGTGTCGTTTATGCCCATGACGGTGGTGACTGCATCCGCCGGCATCTCGCGGCTCTTGTCCTTGATCTTGAACGGCGCCGATACGATCACCTTCTTGGCCCCGGCAACCAGGTGCCCGCGAACGGACCCCTTGGGATCGTCGGGAGCGGCCGCCGGGTCCACGAACGCTCCACTGGCGTCCACCACGACCTCCACGCCGTGTTCCCGCCATCCGATGGCGGAAGGATTGCGATGTTTTCGCAGGAAGGTCGTCTTCACCCCGTTGATGCGCATGCTCCCGTCTTTTTCGTTCAGCTCCTCGATCACCCTCGAGGCACGGCAGCCGTAGAGAAAGGTATGAAGCGCTCCGTAGGTGGAATCCTTTTCGACGAACCGGGCGATGTCTTCCAGTTGGGTCCCTACGCCACGGCCGATGTTGACGAACAATTCGGAAAAGAACTTGCGCTCGGCGTGGTGCCAGATGCTGAGCTTGGCAATCCTGCCGAGGCCGTTGATTCCGAGCTTCATGGGCACCATCTGCTCGTGTCGGCTCATAAGACCTCCCTGCTTTGATTCGTACCCCGAAAAATGCACATAAAAACTTAATTTAATAACGAAACCCGAAAAGTCAAAAACCGCCCGCACAGGATCAGTTGACCACTTCCACGTGTTCCGTCGCGTGCTCTCCGACATAGATGGCGCCGCTCCGGCCGTCGATGCCGATGAAATCGCCCGTGTGGATCTCATGCCCATCGACCACGCATTTGCGTTCCGCTTCCCAGACTTTCATCTTGCTGAACCCGACCACGCAGATCTTCCCCAGGCGATGCGCGACGATAGCCGCGTGAGACGTCGCTCCGCCCTTGCCGGTGAGTATCCCGTCGGAGATGCTGATCTCCCGGATGTCGTCCGGAACCGTGTCCGAGCGGATGAGGATAATGGGCCGGCCCTCGTGTTCCCGGCGCAACCGCTGGATGGTCTCGAGGTCGAAGGCGACCATCCCCGACAGCGCGCCTCCGCTCACCCCGATACCGCTTCCGACATATCCCGCGTGCAGGTCTTCGGAAGGTTTGAAGACCGGGTAGTCGCGTTTCACCCGCGGCGCCATGTTTCGTGACTGCAACACGAACAGGCCGTCCCCTTCGGCTCCCTGAAAAGTGAATTCGATCTCCTGGGGAGACCAGTGCTGGCCGTAAATGAGCTCCTTGGCAATTTCGACCAGCCGCTGATAAACCTTGGGAAAGAGCATTTCGAGCGAAAAATCCTTGCGCTCCCCCTGGGTCATCCGCTGCTTTTCCGAAAGAGGCAGGGTCTTCACCAGGCCGCCCACGACATCCTCCCCCTGGTTGCCCAGGGTGAAGTCTCCCACCGGATCGACATGGCTCTCCGCCGTCCAGGGGTTGTGCGTGAACATGACGCCCGCACCCGACTGGTTGTCGAGATTGCCGAACACCATCCCCTGAATGGTCACGGCGGTGCCCCAGTTCTCCGACAGGCCCATGATTTCCCGATAAGTCACCGCCTTGGGCGAATTCCAGGACTTCATCACCATGCGGATGGCGGTGAAGAGCTGCTCGCGCGGCGAATCGGAGAAATCGATCCTGTGGGACTTGAGCGCCTCCTTGTACGCCAGGGCAAGCTCCTTGATTTCCTGGGGAGTGAACTCTCTTTTCACCTGCCTGCCGTAAAGCCGCTTGAAATGATTCATGATGCCGTCGAATTCATCTCTTTGCATGCCGAAGGACATGGCCCAGGACTGGATGAACCGCCGGTAATTGTCCCAGGCGAACCAGCCTTCTCCGGTCTGCCGGATGAGACCCTCGACGATGTCTTCGTTGATGCCCACGTTGAGAAAGGTGTTCATCATCCCGGGCATCGACACCGCGGAACCGCTCCGCACCGAAAGCAGCAGGGAATTGCCCGGGACCCCGAAGCTTCGCCCCGTCTCCTCCTCGAGCCGCCGAACGTGAGACATCACCCGGTCCTGAAAATCCACGTTGGAATGGGTGAAGCCGTCGATCACGCTTCGGCAGCGGAAATATTCCGTGGTGATCACGAACGCCGGGGGCACCCGAATGCCGATGGAATGGAGCTTGGCCAGGGTATACCCCTTGTTGCCGAGGTGGATGAGATCGAAAGTCCTGGCGTTGGGCTCGTAGATGTAGGACGTCGTTCTCTCCTGGTCGTAGCTGAGCAGCAGGTCCAGCTTGTCGACGCTCAGTTCCTCGCGTTGCGTCGCCAGCGTGGTCAGAATGCTGGTGATGAAGTGATCGAAGTACTGCAGCCCGAACGTCCGCGCGATCAAATCCCGCAGAAAGCTCTCGGAAATCCGCTGGTTGCGCTCGGCCGCGGATTCGTCGCCCGTATCGCGCCGATAGCGGCTCAGCAGCTTGTCCTGGCCCAGCCACTTGATGACGGTTTCGAGATTCTCCTCGTGCAGGTTGTGGTAGTTCGCCTGGATGACCTGCTTGATGGCCTCGGAAAACCCCTTGAAGAGGTCCATGTATTGCGAGTGGGAGAATCGCGGGATCGTGAGAGCCTTCAGGAAAAGCTCCTTTTGCTGCTCGAGATGGTTCGAGCTGATGCCGTCGATTTCGAGGGCCTTCATGAACAGCGGGAGAAACTTGGCGATCCTGAAAAAAGTGGCCCGCGTAATGAAGCCCAGATTGAAGGAGAGAATGATCTCCTCGAACAGCACGTTGGCCAGGTTCTCCAGCCGGAAGGTCAGCCCCAGGGCATCGAACTTCGTCTCGTTGTACGACCCGTACATGGAGGGGATATCCACGGCGATGTGCCGCTTGATGTAGATGTTCTCCAGTACGTTGAGCTCCCTCGAAGTCAGAATCACCTCCTTGAGCTCCAGCAGGTATTCCAGGATGGCTTCCAGCTTCACATGCGTGTCGGTACTGCCCAGGGCCTTCAGCAATGCGCCGGGATCGGGCAGGCCGAGGTTCGCCGCGCGCTGCAGGTGGATTTCGATGTCCTTGAAGCTCAGCGCGTATTTTTCGTGGAGCAACTGGTAGAACTGGATCATGAGGAAAGCGCGCCGGCGCTCCCTCTCCGACACCTCCGGGACAGCCCATATGAGCTCGCGCGTCTCATCTTCCGTCAGGTCCAGGAGATCGGGAACATGGTGAATGGTCCGGGACTCGAAGATCGACACGAAGATTCGGTGAATTTCCTCGACCAGGGGACCCGAGGTGGCGATTTCCGGGTAGACTTCAGGCGGCACGAGCTCGAGCAGACGGCTCTTGTCCATAGTGCGCCAGAATTCGATGATGGCCTGGATGAACGTCACGACGATGTTGTTGCTCTCGACGTGGCTCTGCTTTCTGAGGAAATGGATCAGCCGGTCGCTGCGCCCGGTAAGCTCGTCCACATCGGTCGAAACCGTCCTCAGCAGCCCCTCCGCGCCGATCTGGTTGAAGTATACGGGAAAGATCTTCGCCAGCTGCTTGATCATGTTGTAGACCGGGCGTATGGGCGAATGAAGCAGCAGGCTCACATCCTTTTGAAACAGGTCGGTGTCCCGGATATAAATGCCTCCGAGAAACAGGTTCACGATCAGGGCCGAGAGCAGCAGGCCCGTGCGTTCGGGGCTCTTCTTGATGATCTCGAGCCAGATACGGATGTTGGGCAGGTGCGCCGGATTCACTTCGATCTGCCAGTGTTCGCTCACCCCCCCAAGCTGAGGGGTCTGGAACCCCATGCGGATGATGTGGCGCAGGAAGAAATTGATCAACTGGCGGTCGTTGGTCTCGAGGATCTCCAGCCCGATGGTCCGCACGATTTGCAGAGCGGCTTCGGGATAGTTGAGCAGGCAGTGCCCGAGCACGTCGAAAATCCGTTCCAGAAAGCTTTGAAGCCCTTCCACCGGCTTCTGGTGGATCCACCGGGCAATCTCGAAGTTGATTTCCCGCAGGGTCTCTTCATGGATCCCTTCGAGCCCGCGCACTTCTATGATCTTCAGCCGCATGAGGAGGCTGAGGGGGGTGCCGTCGAGCGGGATTTCGCAGGACTTGAGCTTGTCGGGCAGCCGGAAGTAAAGCCGCACGATGTCATGATAGTCCGTGAGGCCCGCAAGCGCCGCCGTGGCCTGGAGGTGATCCGGTTCCGGATCGACTTCCGTGCGCAACACCCTCATGTACTCCAGGTACTGCTCGTGCCCCAGGGGGCGGCACAGCTCGACACACGTCGGCAAAGGCCCGTCTCCCTGCTCGGCCAGCCAGCCGCAGGGGTCTTCCTTGGACACCCAAAACAGGTAGGTTTCCTCGTGCAGACGGCGCAGGAGCGCCCGTATCTCTTCGAATGAGGCCGGTTCGGACCAGATCTTGAGCAGCCTGGCGGCAAGCCGTTTGGGCTGGTAGAAGCATCGCATGAGGTGCTCGAAGGGCGCCTCCGGAAGCCCGGCCAGCTGTTTGAAAAAATATCGCAACACCCCTTGGTGGCAAGCCGCGTGCGTCTCGATCGTCCGGCCCACGTCATCCACGGCCAGGCCGTCCGGCAGCGGCCTGGCGATCTCTTCGGGCATTTCGTCCAGCAGCTTGAACCAGAAGTCCAGAAGATGATCCGCGGCCAGGCTCCTGACCTCGAAGCGCTCCGACTGCTTAAGGGCTTCCAGCAGTATGTCCGAAAGCAGAAAAATGACGCCCCCGTTGAGAGGATGACGATGGTAGAGACGCAGGTTGGAGATGGCGTATCTTTTCGTTTCCTGGATGACGAAGGTCCAGTTCCGGTACCGGTGATGGTATTCCACCAGCAGTTCCCGAGCCTGCTGCTCCTTGCCGGCATACCCTTTCACCGCCTCCCGCAGGATCTCGAACAAGGAAGGGACATCGACCGCAACCTTGGTGATGTCCATATTCTTGGTCAGCGCGTCGGATTGGATTTCGTATTCCATCGAGTTTGTGTCCTTTATCTGCATCGGGATTATCCGACCCTTTCTTTTCCAATGTGCATGGCGGCTCTTCACGGCCAGGCATGGCGCGTGACTCCCGGCCGGGGAAGGGTGCCTTCATGCAACCCCGGGCCGACCAGGCAATCCGCGCGGGAAACCCGGGAAAAAGCAAACAGCGATGTTTCATACCAGGTCACATGCAAAATAGATTCCAGGGTGAGTCTATTTTCATGCTTCGCGGGTGACACAGGCTCCATGGGCAATTGCGTTCAAGATGGGTGCATCGGGCGGGAGGGCCTAAAGCCCTCCCCTACGTATGACCGGCACATCGGTCCGTAGCAACTGTGTTCTTTGTCAACTTTTGGGTTGCGTAGGGTGGGATGCGCCAAAGCGCAGCCCACGGTCCCAATACCCTTGCCCCAGTGCCTGGCGCCATGAGCGATCTGGAGCCGACGTGTGGAACGCCCCCATGGCCGCACGCTTTCACAACGATCATGACGAGTGCGGGGTACGAGGCTCGGCCTGATCGTGGGCACGCTGTTCCCTCCCGGCCATACCATCGGCCCGATGGGGAAGCTCCCGGCCGGACCGTGGGCACGGTGGGACCGTGCCCACCCTACGGATCCGCACGGCCCTCGGGGTTTATCCCGCCCGCGTCACCTCCCGCCTGCGTCTGACCGGCACATCGGCCCGTAGGGGCGGGGTTTATCCCGCCCGCGTCACCTCCCGCCGGGCAGGTGCCGTGTGATCTTGAACGCACCTCGGTTTCAGAACCGATTCTGCCGAGCGGAAGTCCCCGGCTCCGTGCGCCGATCGAATTCCAGTTCCATGAGAACGGCGGATTCCTTGAGCACGCCGTAGTAGTTGGGGCGCTCCCCGACCTGGCGAAAGCCCAGACTTTCGTAGAGCATCCTGGCAGCCCGGTTGCTCCGCCGCACCTCGAGCACCGCCAGCTTCGCCCGCTGTTCCCGGCCCAGACGCAGGACGCTGGACAGGAGAAACCGCCCGACCCCTTTGCGGCGGTACTGTCCGTGGACGGCTATGTTCAGGATCTGGATTTCGTCGGCCACCCGCCAGAAGCAGATGTATCCGACAATTTTTCCCGGCCTGCGGCCGCTCTTTTCCCACTCTTCCCCGGCCAGTTCCATCCGTGGAATACGAGCGGTCAGAACGCGCGAATGCAGTCGCCGCAATTCCTCCATGAAAAGCTCTTCGGTCCATGGTTCCAGGTGGCTCTCGCACTCTATTTCCAGAACTTCGGGCAAATCCGCCTGGCTCAGGGACGTGATCTCGAGCCTCACCCTCCCGCTTTTCCTTTCCTTCCTATCCCGTTCCGGTCGATTTCGCGGACCGGGACAGCACCTCGCTGGCCAGGGAAATGTGGCGCTGCCCGTATTCCTTGACGAGCGCCGCCGCTTCGTTGAGAGTATGATCCTTCCGGCATCCGGCCAGCTTGATCAGCATCGGAAGATTCATTCCGCACACGACTTCCACCTTCGGCCCCAGGAACGAGAGACTGATGTTCGCCGGAGTGCCCCCGAAAAGATCGGTCAGGATCAGGACCCCTTTCCCCCGGTCCACTTCCCTGATGGTCTCGCGCAGCATCCGGGTCATTTCCTCGACCGGCTGATCCGTCCCGAAGCAGATGGCCTTGCATGCCGGCATGGGACCGACGATCAACTCGGCCACGTCGAGCATCTCCCGTGCCAGCCGGCAATGCGAAACCGCCACGACCCCGATGAGTTCATTCTGGTTGTTGGAAGCCATTTTTATATTTTATTCCAAATGAAGGTCCCTATGGAAGACATTCACAAAATAATTGTGATCCCTCAACGTCCCGGCGATTCGCTCGGCGATCACCACCGAACGGTGCTTGCCGCCGGTACAGCCCGCCGCAACGGTCAAATATCTCTTTCCCTCGCGGATATAAAGGGGAATCAGCTTCAGCAGCAGGGCCCCGTATTCTTCCACGAACTCGCGAGTGGCCGCCCACCCGAGCACCCATGAACTCACCTCTTCGGAACGGCCGTCGAGGTTCTTCAGAGCTTCCACGAAATACGGGTTGGGCAGAAACCTGACATCCATCACCATGTCCGCCTCAAACGGAAGGCCGTGCTTGAATCCGAAAGAAAGCACCTGTATGCTCAGCAGCTCCGTGTCGCCGATCATTGAGTAGGTACGGGTGATCATGGCCTTGAGCTGATGGACCGACAGCGTGCCCGTATCGATGATGCGGGTTGCGCGGCTTCGCAGAGCGCGCAGTTGTTCCCGCTCCTGGTGGATGGCATCGACCAGCAGGGACTGGGAGGACGCCGCGGGGTGCACCCGGCGGGTCTGGCTGTACCGGCGCTGCAGAGTATCGGTGGCTGCTTCCAGAAATATGATCTCGAAACGGTACCCCGACTCCTCGAGATCCTGGAAAATCTTTGCATAGTCCTTCAGGAACTTTCGCTCCCTGATGTCTATTCCCAAAGCGATCTTGTGGATGTCGGGCATGTCCTTTTCGCACAGGGCAAGAAACTCGGGCAGCATGGGCACGGGGAGGTTGTCGATGCAGAAGTAGTCCAGATCTTCGAAGGCTTTGATTGCCGTGCTCTTCCCCGAGCCCGAAAGCCCGGTGACCACGACCACGTGCATTTTTCTTTGCTCCATGCCGATCATCCCCCACGCCCGGAGAAGACTACCGGAAGAAGACGCTCCAAGGGCATAGTGCACGGAAAGGGAAGCGAAAAACCCGCCGGCGTCGGAAAATCCGCAATTCCGCGTCCACGCCGTCCACCTCGCGGAGCAGGCCGCCTGCCTCTGTGCTCCCCGGGTGAGGTCGATCACCTTTGCACAAAAGAATCCCCGATTTCTCTGCAACCGTGACGGACTGTCCGGACGGACACGGATGAAACAAGGAAGGCCCCAAAAAGCAGGCTGCGCTCGGGAATCCTGCCCCCTGGTCGATTTGTGGATCAAAGCCGGGCTTCAGAAATCCTCGTCCTCCTGCCGGATGACCGCAAATATCTCATCCTTGCCGGTCACGTTCCCCAGCTGTTTTCGCACGGAATTGTTCTTCAGGAGCCTCGCAATCTTGGCGAGTGCCCTCAGGTGAATCCCCGCGCAGGATTCCGGGGCGACCAGGAGGAAAAACAAATGCACCGGTTTTCCGTCCATCGATTCAAAATCGACCCCCTGGGTCGATCTCCCGAAGGAAAGAATCAGCTGGTCCAGATCTTTTATCTTTCCATGAGGAATCGCGATGCCGTCTCCGATTCCCGTGCTGCCCAGACGCTCCCGATCGAGGAGCACTCCCATCAGGCGTTCGCGGTCCATCTGGGGCTTATGTTGAAGCAAAGCATCGATGAGTTCTTCCAGCACCTGCCTTTTGGTTCTGCCCTTCAGCTCGGGGATGATCGATTCCTGTGTAAGGATGTCCAGAATTTTCATCGAAGCCTCTTGAGACGACAGTAACGATACCGGAACCATCGAGTCCGCATCAACAGGTTGAGCGAACCGCCGTTCATCGTGGAAAACGCAATCTCATCCCACGGTTTCAATGAGCCCGAAGTGGCCGTCTTTCCTGTGATACAAGACGTTGACGCGACCGGTGCGCCGGTTGGTGAAGACCATGAATTCTCCGCCGCCGATATTGAGTTGCATCACCGCTTCGTCAACATCCATGGGCTTGGCGTGCACCTGCTCGGACCTGATGACCCGGGTTTCCCGATCATCCTCCGACAGGCCCGCCGCAGGGGGAACGGTCGTGCCGCCGAAATCCTTCCCCATGGTCACCGGTTTGCGGCGCCGGACCTTCTCCTTGCCTTTCTTCACCTGCCCTTCGAGCGTATCGGCCAGCTTGTCGATGGCCGAATACATGTCGTCGGTCTCTTCGGCACCGTTGATGCGCAGTCCGTTGGCATCGATGGTCACCTCGGCGATGTGGCGGAATTTTTCCACCTTCAGAACCACGTGGGCGTCCACGGGTTCATCCAGGTATTTCTTGACCCGCGAGATTTTCTCCTCGGCATAGGCTCGCAACGGGTCGGAAGGCTCAATGTGGCGAAAGGTCACGTTGATCTGCATCTCCAACACTCTCCAATCTCATGCGTATTTGACACGGCCCATCACCGCCCGGCACGGTAATGCCCCGGTGCTATTCACCCCATGAAGTCCGTTTGCGCTTGTTCGAAGGAAGCACTCCGAGCATTTCCCGGTATTTCGCGACGGTGCGCCGCGCAATGCTGATGTTTTCCCCTTCGAGCTTCTCCACGATCTCCTGATCGCTCAAAGGCTTGGCGAGATCCTCCTCGCGTATGATCTGGCGAATGCGCTCCTTCACGCTCTCAGACGCCACGGCTTCACCCAGAACGCTATTTATGGAACTGTTAAAGAAATATTTCAACTCAAAAATCCCGTGAGGAGTGTGCATGTACTTGCTCGCCGTAACGCGGCTGATGGTCGATTCGTGCATCCCCACGTCTTCGGCTACGTCTCGAAGAACCATCGGCCGCAGGTGCGCCACCCCTTTCTCGAAAAAATCCCCCTGCAGCTTGACGATGCTGTGAGCGACCTTGAACAGGGTCCGTTGCCGCTGGTGAATGCTCTTGATCAGCCAGGCGGCCGACCTGAGCTTGCCCTGTATGTATTCCTTGGCTTCGCTGGGCAGCTCCGCGTCCTCGGTGAGCGCGCGCCTGTAGTAGGAACTGACCTTCAGCTTGGGCATGCCGTCCTCGTTCAACAACACCACGAATTCACCGTCCACCTTCATGACGTAGATGTCGGGACTGATGTATTCCGTGGACTCTTCGGAAAATCTGCTGCCCGGACGAGGATCCAAGCTGAGAATGACGTCGACGGCGGCTTTGACCTCCGGCGCGGGTCGCTTGAGCGCCCTGATCAGCGCGGGATAATTCCTGTTCTCCAGAAAATGCAGGTAATGCTCCACGATCCTGACCACCAGGTCGTCCTCGAGCTCCAGGCTGCGGGCCTGGATCAGGAGGCACTCCCTGAGATCGCGGGCCGCAATCCCGACGGGATCGAGAAGCTGCACCACGGCGAGAACGCGTTCCACCATGTCCGTGCTCACTTTTCCCATTGCGGCGATTTCGTCCAGTGAGGCATCCAGGTAGCCGTCCCGGTTCAGGTTGCCGATGATGAGTCCCGCAACTTCCCGCTCTTCATCGGACATGTCCGAGAGCCTGATCTGCCACACCAGGTGGTCCTGCAGGCTGGTCGGCACGGTCAGCCGCTGATCGTAGGACTGCCACTCCTTGTTCGGATCGGTTTCGATGAGCACCGGGGTGCCGGTGTTGTATTCATCCAGGTACCCTTCCCAGTCGAAGTCGTCGCGAACCTTCTCCAGGATTTCCACTTCCTGGTATGGTTCGGCGGCGACTTCCGCCGCGACCTCCGCGGCGGCTTCCGCGGCACCCGGCTCCTCCGCATCGCCCGATTCCTCCTGGGATTCCTCCAGCACGGGATTCGTTTCCAATTCCTGGTGAATGGTCTCCAGCAGTTCCAGACGAGACAGTTGGAGCAGCTTGATCGCCTGCTGCAACTGAGGGGTCATGATCAGTTGCTGGCTGAGTTTCAGTTGTTGTTTGAGTTCAAGCGCCGCCATTGTCCGATCCCGTCATGACAAACTGAAATGATCCCCGAGGTAGGTGCGGCGAGCCACATCGCTCTGGGCGATACTCAGCGGATCACCTTCCTCGAGAATCCTGCCTTCATGTAAAATATAAGCTTTGTCGCACACCTTGAGCGTTTCCCGTACGTTGTGATCGGATATCAGGACCCCGATCCCTTTCGCCTTGAGCGACCGTATGAGCCCCTGTATCTCGAGCACCGCGATGGGGTCGATGCCGGCAAACGGCTCATCCAGCAGGATGAACCCGGGCTGAGTCACCAGGGCTCTCGTGATCTCCACCCGCCGGCGTTCTCCTCCCGAAAGGCGATCCGCCTTGTTCTTGGCGAGGTGCGCGAGCTTGAGCTCGCCGAGCAGTTCCCGCAGCCGCACCTTGCGTTCGTCACGGCCGATGTTCAAGGTCTCCAGGATCGCCATGATGTTCTCTTCCACGGTCAATTTGCGAAAGACCGAAGGCTCCTGGGGCAGATAGGTGATCCCCTTTCTCGCGCGAAGATACATCGGAAGACCGATGATGTTCTCCCCGTTCAGGATCACCGCCCCCCGGTCGGGCCGAATGATCCCCACCACGCTGTAGAACGTGGTGGACTTGCCGGCGCCGTTCGGCCCGAGCAGTCCCACGATCTGGCCTTCCCGAACCGTCAGGTTCACGCAGTCGACCACGCAACGGCCCTGGTACGTCTTCACGAGATCCTCGACAACCAGGGTTTTCTCCTCCGAGGACACTCAAGGTTCCTTTCGGGACGGGTGAAGCAGGGCCTGGACGGGAGTCTGCTCCCCCCCCTCCACCACGCTCTTCCCCTCCGCTATATACAACGTGATCAGCCGCCCCTGCACCTTGTCCAACCCCTGGGACACGACGGGGTTGCCCAGCAGCACGATCTTCTGCTCCTGGTGATAGTATACGGCCTTATCGGCGGTGGCCTGCTTCTCGCGTTGGGTGATCTTCACCCCGCCCTCCACCTCTATCCTGTCGATCTTGTCCACGATGGCGGACTGGTCGTTGCGGATGGACGGGTCCACCCGGGCCGCGGTCACTTTCAACTGGTTCCCGGTAATCGTCAGATCGTCCTGGCGAACCACGACGTGCCCCTGAAAGACAATCGTCCTGTCCCGCTGCCGCACCTCCATCCGATCGCTTGCAATGTGCAGAGGCGAATCGCTTTTCATGAGTCGTTCGCCGGCGGGGGTGCCTTGCTTCGTCTCCGCTGGCTTCTTCCGCTTTTCGGCCGAGACCGCTTCCCGGGGGAGGCAGAGGCCGACCAGCACCAGCACCAGCAGCACAAGCGTCTCTCTTCGCAGACGATTCCTCGTTATTGCCATCATTTCGGCCTCACTGACGTGGTTTTGCCTTGTTTCGGCAGCAATGAAAGGGAAGCCTTGACGCCCCCTTCGAGCACCGCCGCTTCATCCGAAATCCGGTAGTGCCAGCGGCTCCCTTCGAGGACAACGTCGGCTCCGTTGAGCCGAATCGGCGTTTCCGACGAAATGAGCCGCTTCTGATGATCGTAAGCGGCCCGGGTCGTCGTCAGCTCGTAGCCCCGGGGAAGGCTCGCCCGCACCGAGTCCCAGATCTCGATGTTCTTGCTGCCCGCGTAAAGAATGCCGGCGTTGCTCTCGAGTCGGATTTCATCCCCGTCCGACAGGAAAAAAGTAATCCGTACGGCCTTCAGCGCCGTTTTTTGCTCGTCCTGGAAGTATTCCGCCTCGGATGCCCGGAGGGTCCACGCCCGCTTGCCCTCCTGCATTTCCGTGAATTCCATGTCCGTGAGCTTCATCTCGGCGTCCGGAAGCGCGGCTGCCGGAGCCGTCTGCTGCGCCGTCCGGGTCTTTCCCTTCCAGACCCCGAAAACCAGCACCGCGCTCACCCCCAGAGCAATGAGCAACACCAGCCCCTGTATGACCTTGCGTGAAATCCCCATCGCTCCAACACCGGCCCGACCCCCCAAACCACATGCGGATCGAGGACCGCCGGGCCACACGTGCCGTCCCCGGCGAAAATTCGGGCGTTTCGTCAAAGAATCTGCCCGCTTGCGCTCCCTCCGGGCCACCGCCCGGTCACAAGCTGAATTTCGCAAATGAAATTAATATATTATCCTTTACAGGTTACTGTAGCATGCACGACGCATGCCTGTAAAGGCATATCCGTGAAAAAAGTTTCGCACACGGTCCCGAAAAGGCGGATCAGCCGGGAGGATCAGTCCCGAAATACCGCATCGTCACTGTGTTCCAGAGTCCCCGGACGTGGAGGATGAGCTCGCAAACCTCGCGGCAGGCCCCATGTCCCCCCGCGGCTCGCGTCACATGATGCGCGAACGGAAGCACGTGAGGCGAAGCATTCGGCACGGCCACGGCGAATCCCGCCCGGCGCATCACCGGTATGTCGATCAGATCGTCACCCATGAAACCCACTTCTTCATCCTTCAATCCGGTGTCCCGGAGAATGGACTCATAGGCCTCGATCTTCACCTTCTCTCCCTGGTATATCCTGGATATCCCAAGTCCTTTGCCCCGTTGCTCCACAGCCCGGCAATAGCGGCCCGACAGCAATGCGACCTCAAAGCCCGCCCGCTGCAAAAGCTTTATGCCGTGGCCGTCCTGAACGTCGAAGACCTTGATCTCCGAACCATCGTCCAGGTAAATGATCCGGCCGTCGGTAAGCACCCCGTCCACGTCGAAAATCATCATGCGCAACCGGGCGATCCGTAATCGCACCGCCTCTTCAAGGGTGTCCGGAGTCAATGTTCTCTCCCTGTTTCCCGCTCGATGTCCGGGTCCTGCGCTCCGTACGTGTCCCGGACGATGCGATGGATGTCCAGGAGCTTTTCGAGAAGAGGCGATACCTGGTCGAGAGGAAGTGAATTCGGACCGTCGCACAGGGCTCGATCGGGATCCTCGTGCATCTCCAGAAATACGCCGTGAGCCCCGGCGGCCACGGCGGCGCAAGCCAGGGCGGCCACATACCGGCGCTCCCCTCCGGAACGGGTTCCCTGTCCTCCGGGCAGCTGCACGCTGTGAGTCGCATCGAACACGACCGGGCAGCCGCTTTCACTCAGAATGGGGATGGAACGCATGTCCACCACCAGGTTGTTGTAGCCGAACTGGGTTCCCCGCTCCGTGACCAGGATCTTGTCGTTTCCGGTCCCCCGCACCTTCTCGATCACCAGGGACATGTCCCGAGGGGCAAGGAACTGGGCCTTCTTCAGGTTCACGGGTTTGCCCGTGAGCCCGACGGCCACCACCAGATCCGTCTGGCGCGCCAGAAAAGCGGGGACCTGGAGGATGTCCACCACCTCCTTTGCCGGCGCCACTTCCGAGACGCCGTGGACGTCCGTCAACACGGGTATCCGGATCTCCCGTCGCACCTCGGACAGGACGGCAAGCCCCTCTTCGATTCCGGGCCCCCGGTAGGAATGGATGGACGTGCGATTCGCCTTGTCGTAGGAACTCTTGAAAACGCAGGGTATATGAAGGCGGGCGCAGGCATTCCGAAGGAATTCGGCGATCCTCAGCGTCATGTCCCGGTTCTCGATGACGCACGGTCCGCCGATCACAAAGAACCGGTTTGTGCCGAAGGTTTGCCCCAACACCTCAAAATCAGCCACGCTTCATCTCCGAGGTCTCAGCAGACGCATGCCTTCCCAAAATCACCAGGACGCTTTCGCATCGCCTCTTCCAGAGACTTGCCGACAAAGGCCCTGAAGATGGGGTGCGGTTCCATCGGACGCGACTTGAACTCGGGGTGGAACTGGCAGCCGAGAAACCACGGGTGATCGGGAATTTCGATGATTTCGACGAGGTTCTTGTCGGGGGACAGACCGGTAAACCGCATCCCGTGCTCACCCAGAGTTTCCCTGTAGGCGTTGTTGAACTCGTACCGGTGGCGATGCCGCTCGGAAATCTCGGGGCGACCGTAGGCTTCATAGGCCAGGCTGCCCGGCTCCAGGACGCAGGGATAAGCGCCCAGGCGCATCGTTCCTCCGAAGTCGGAACCTTCGCTCCTGCGGATCATCTGGTTATTCTTGTAATCGAACCACTCACGCATCAGGAAGATCACCGGATGCGACGTGTTCTTGTCGAATTCCATGCTGTGCGCTTTTTCGATGCCGGCCACATGGCGGGCGAACTCGACCGTGGCGAGCTGCATGCCGAGGCAAATCCCGAGGAACGGGATCCTGTTCTCGCGGGCGTATCGGATCGCCTTGATCTTGCCTTCCACGCCGCGCTGTCCGAAGCCGCCCGGGATGAGGATGCCTTCCGCCCCTTCGATCAGCGCCTCGCCGCCATCCTTTTCCACGTTTTCCGAATCGACGTAGTCGAGGATCACGCGGGCGTCATTGGGGGCCCCCCCGTGCACCAGCGCTTCGTTAAGGCTTTTGTAGGATTCCTTGAGGTCGATGTACTTCCCGACGATGGCGATGCGCACTGCGTGGGAGGGTTCCTTGAGCTGCCGCACCATGCCCGCCCAGGTATCCAGGAGCGGGGCGCGGGTCCAGATGTTGAGCATCCTCACGATCTTTTCGTCCAGCCCCTCCTGGTGGAACAGCAAGGGAACCTCGTAAATGCATTCGACGTCCTTGGCGGTAATGACCGCATCCGTGTCCACGTTGCAGAAGTGGGCGATCTTCTTCTTGATGTCCCCGGAAAGGAATTTCTCCGTGCGGCACAGCAGAATGTCCGGCTGGATACCGATGCTCCGGAGCTCCTTCACGCTGTGCTGGGTGGGCTTGGTCTTGACCTCGCCCGAAGTCGACAGGTACGGCACCAGCGTCACGTGAATGTAGAGCACGTTTTCCCGGCCCACATCGGTCCGGAACTGGCGAATCGCCTCAAGGAAGGGAAGGCTCTCTATGTCGCCGACCGTCCCGCCGATCTCGACGATCTCGATGTCGACATCGTCCACCGCCCCCTTGATGCAGTCCTTGATCTCGTCCGTGACGTGCGGGATGACCTGCACGGTGCCCCCCAGGTAGTCGCCCCGTCTCTCCTTGGTGATCACCGAATAGTAGATGCCGCCCGAGGTGTAGTTGTTTTTCTTGGACATGCGGGCGTGAGTGAAGCGTTCGTAATGCCCCAGATCGAGATCGGTCTCGGCGCCGTCGTCGGTGACGAACACCTCGCCGTGCTGAAACGGGTTCATGGTTCCGGGGTCCACGTTGATGTAGGGGTCCAGCTTCATCAGGGTCACCCGCAGTCCCCGGCTTTCCATCAGCGCGGCGATGGAAGCGGCCGCAAGCCCCTTCCCCAGCGACGATAAGACTCCGCCCGTGATGAATATGAACTTTGTCTGGCGCAACGTGTCGTCCTTTCCCGCAATGTCATTGCCCAAGCGTTTTGAAGCCGGTAGCAGTATAGCAAATGGAGATCCAAAGTCAACGCATGCGGATACCGACACGACCGCCCCGAACAACGGCGTTTCCGGGTGTCCGTGTCGGCGGTGGGGAAGGTCCTTGTACGGAAGGGCTTTTGCGGAGACTGATCCGCCTTTGTGCGGCCAAGTTTTTCCTTGCAATTTTCACCATTCTGGCATAGCGTGCCTAGAATATCGGCGAAGTTCTCGCAATCACTGACAAATCATCAGGAGGGGCGGCGCCTGCATCATTGATAGAAAGGATAGGCAAAGTGATCGTACGCCATTGGATGACCACCAAGGTGGTCACCATCAACAAGGAGGCATCCATCCAGGAAGCCTTGGCAGTCATGAAGCAGGGGTCCATCCGCCACCTGCCCGTCGTCGACCAGGATGGAAAATTGCTGGGATGGGTGACCGACGCCGATTTGAGAGGGGTGCTCATCGCTTCCATGCTCGAGGAGCTCACCCTCGAAGACGTCATGATACGCCGACCGTTCACGGTTACGCCCGACATGTCCCTGGAGGAAGCTTCGCACCTGATCCTCGATAAGCGAATCGGCGGTCTGCCCGTGGTGGAAGGCGAGAAGCTGATCGGCGTCATCACCACCGTGGATATTCTGTCGGCCTTTATCACCTTCATGGGGATGTTTTCGCATTCGTCACGACTGGACGTGAAGATCACCACCCCGCGGACGTCGCTGCATGAAATCATCCGTCTGGTCAGACAGCACGACGCCGAGGTGATCAGCGTGTGCCATCTGCCCTCGGAGGAAGACGAGGATATGACGTATTCCCTGAGGCTGAAGAAATGCGATCTGAAGCCCATCCTGGAAGATCTCAAGGAAAACGGCATCGAGGTTCTGTCTTCGATTTCATGAATTGAGCAGCGTGTGAAGGAACACCGTTGCGTTGAATACTGACGGCGTTTTTCGTCGGGTTCCCTGCCTATAGCCAATCACGGATCATCGTCAAGGCGGAAGCGGCTCTGCCCGGGCCATACCTGACGACCCATTCCGAAACGCCCGCCAACGACCGGGCCGGACGCAGTCCCGCCGGCATCCCGATGACCGGCATCGATCCCGCGTTCCGGTTCGATGACGATCGTCCGTCCGTTCACACCTGTTTGACTCACGTGGGAAGATCGAACCGGCCGGGGCGTCGTGTTGAGAAGCGTCGTCACGCAATGCCCGGGCGGTTTTGGAGAACATGAGGATGGCAAAGTTACCCGATGATTTTCTACCGCCCAGGAACCTCTGGCCGGAATACGTCGTCCCTGCGGGATTCGAAGACACTCCCCACAAACTGAACCTGGCCGACCATCTGCTCGACAGGCACGTGCGGGACGGCCGCGGCGACCGTCCGGCAGTCAAGTTCGTGGACCAGGTGATCACCTATTCAGAGCTCCAGCGCCTGGTGAACCTTTTCGGAAGCTCCCTCCGGGATGCCGGCCTGGAAGCCCGGGACCGCGTGGGCATTCGCCTGGTCAATTGTCCGGAAGCCATCATCTCGGTACTCGCCGTTGAAAAACTGGGCGCGATCCCGGTGCCCACATCCCCGTTGTGGGCCGCCGAGGAAATCGCCTACGTGGCCAACAACGCCATGATGAAGTTCTATATCGTGAGCGCGCCCCTGATGGGAGCCGTGGAAAATGCGCGAAGCCGCTTCACGTCCGACACCCGGGTGATCGTGGTGGGCGGGAACCGCGATGATGTCCGGCGTGCCGGCCACCTTTCCTTCCAGGGCATGACGGAGGAAGGTTCCTCCGAGCTCGCCGCGGTGATGCTGGACGGCGAAGACATCGGCCTCATCCTGTACACTTCGGGCACCACCGGGATGCCCAAGGGCTGCGTGCACTTCGTGCGTCAGACCATTATCGAAACCCGGGTCGTCAACCGTTTCGTCTACGGGCTCACGCCGCGCGACGTGCTCGGAGGGGCCGCGCCGGTATCTTTTGCGGCCGGCTTCGGAACCTTCACGCTTATTTCCTTCGAGGGGGGGGCCGCGGTTTCGCTCCTGCCCAGGTTCAGTCCCCAGGAAATGATGGAAACCATCACGAAGCACCGCATCACCGTGCTCACGGGTCTCCCGACGGCCTACCGCGCGCTTCTCAAGTATCCGGACTTCAAACGGCACGACATCAGCTCCGTGCGGCTCTTCACCAGTGGAGGCGATTCCCTGGGGGCCAAGACGCTCCAAGCGTGGCGGCAACTCACCGGAAAACCCGTCTGGGAAGGGATGGGCGTTACGGAAATGCTTCACCTGGTCACTTCCAACACCATGAACCAGGAACCGGTGCCCGATTCCATCGGCAAGCCCCTTCCCGGAGTCCTGGTGCGAGTGCTCAACGCCTGGGGCGGCGACTGCAAGCCGGGCGAGATCGGCAGCCTGATGCTCAAAGGCCCCTCCGGCGGATTGTACTGGCGACCGTTCATCGAGAATCAGCGCCTGCTGGACGCCCAGATGAAAGGCGTCGTGAACGGCTGGAATCAAATGGGCGACGCCGTCTACCGGGACGACGACGGGAACATCTTCTTCGTTTCCCGGGAAGACGACATCATCAAGAGCTCGGGTTACCGCATCGGCCCGGCGGAAATCGAGGAAGCCATCGCGCGGCATCCGGGCGTGGCGGATGTGGGCGTCATCGGGGTGCCGCACCCCGACAAGGGGCAGGTGACCAAGGCCTTTATCGCGCTAAAGCCCGGCTTCAAGGGAGACGATGACTTCTCCGAAGAATTGCGTGAATTCCTTAAGGACATCATCGCGATATATAAGATGCCACGGATCATCGAATATGTGCCGAGCCTGCCGCGCACGCCCACCGGCAAGCTGTTGCGCAGGAAGCTTCGCGCCATGGGCGCCTGAACGGCAACGCATCGGAAACGTCCACCCGGTTGGATCGGAAAGGAACACACCATGGAATGCAGGATCACCGTCTTGTGCGAAAACACCGTGTCCGCGCCCGGGCTGCTGGGCGAGCACGGTTTTGCCGCCTTTGTCGAAATTCCGGGCGACACCGTTCTGTTCGACACCGGGCAAGGTTACTCCCTGGTCCACAACGCTCTGAGGCTCAGGAAAAACCTGGCCGATGCTTCGCAGCTCGTGCTGAGCCACGGGCACTACGACCACACCGGCGGCATCCTCGCGCTCCTCGGCATGAGAGACGGCTGCGACATCGTCGCCCACCCGGATGTTTTCAGCGAGCGGTTCTGGGTCATGGAAACCGACGGTCGTGAAAAGGCGGTCTCCATCGGCATGCCATGGCCGGAGACCTATCTTTCCACGCGCGGCGCCCGGTTCCGCCTGGAACGGGCCTTCTCCGAAATCGCCCCCAACGTCTTCATCACCGGCGAAGTCCCGCGCCGGACCCTGTTCGAGCTCGGTTCCCCGAAATTCACAGTGCGCGCGGGAAAAGGCTTCGCCATGGATCCTTTGCTGGATGACCTTTCGCTGGTGCTGAAAACCTCGAAGGGCCTTGTGATCGTCCTGGGGTGCGCTCACGCGGGGGTGGTCAACATCGTGCAACACGCCGTGGAGAAGACCGGGGTCTCGCGCATTCACGCAATCCTTGGCGGAACCCACCTCGGGCTTTCCCCCGCCCCCCAGTTCGACCCGACCATAGAAGCGCTCAAGAGCGCCGACATCGGTCTTTTGGCGGTCAGCCACTGCACGGGGCAGCAGCCCGTGGCGCGCCTCGCCTCGGAATTCGGCGAGCGCTTCGCCTTCGGCAACGTGGGGTTCGTCATCGAGGTGTGATACAATTTTACCTGGAGAATAGATTCCCGGGTGAGGCGGGCATCATGACCCATTGCGTCCGCCGGTGGAGCGCCATGCTGCCCAAGAGCATGGGAACCCGCACCGCACATAACCCTTGGCCGCCGCGTGGCCGTGTGCGGCCTGAGAGAGCTGTCGTCCAGGATGCGGTCGGCCCGAGGGCCGCGACACTCCAAAGCAAGAAGCAGGTGTTTTCCTCCGCCGAAATCCGCATGAGACGCGCGGATTTCACCCGGAAGGAGTCATACGGGAAATTGCAGTCAGATGGAACTCAATGATTTTTACGCTCATCTGCTGGGCCTGGCCCCTCCGTGGAAGGTGAAATCGGTCGTACCGAAAGGACGCGCCGATGAGGTGGACGTCTATCTCGACTACGATCGAACGGCTCATTTCCCCTGTCCCGGGTGCGGCCTGGCGCGTCCCGCGTGCGACCGCGCTCCCGTCCAAACGTGGCGCCACCTGGACACCTGCGGGAAAACAACCCGCCTTCACGCAGAGCTTCCCGTCGTGGATTGTCCCGAACACGGACGACAGAGTCCGGACCCTCCGTGGGGAGAAGCGGGTTTCCCCGTAACGTTCGCCTTCGAGCGCCTGATCGCCGGGCTGGCCGGCGATATCGGCGACATGAGAAAGCCCGCGCGATTCCTCGGTGTCGAGCCGGGTCGAGTGCGCCGGATTTTGCGGCGCGCTCGAACGGCGGCGGAGATCGCGGAGGCAGAGAAGACTCCGGCGGCGACGGCCGACGACACGGGGGGCACGGAGGTCCCGCCTCCCGCGAGGCAGCCGAGGCAACTCCCCCTCTTCGCCCAAAACGACTTGAGCTTCATGAACCGGGGCATCCAGGCGTACCGGGCCATGGAGCTGGACAAGGCCGTCGATCTCTTCAGCAGTCACCGTCAAACCTACCCCAACGGGCACGATGCCGGCTCATGGTCGGCGGCGGCCGAATTCCTGCTCGACGGCATGCGCGGGGCGCCCCGGGAACCGCGCCAACGCGCGCAGGCCCTGTGCGGCCTCTGGGATGCGCTCGAGGACCGCATGGAATCCGAACGCGCGGGACGGTCCGTCCTGGCGGCGGAGGTCAAACGGGCCTTCTTTTGCCGCGTGATCGAGGAGCTCGACCGGCATCGCCCGCCGGACGCCGCGGCGTCATCGGCATCCGCCCCGCCGCCGTGTGCCGGGACCGAGGGTAGGCCCCCCGGGAGGGATGTCCCGTCCACGACCGAGGATTCCTCATCGTGTGCGGGAGGAGCATCACCGGAACCCGAGCGTCCTGCCCGAATGGGCTCCCCCGCTGCTGCGCCGGATGTGAGCCCGGCTCGCGCCTGCCCCCTTGCGTCCGGTGCCGCCGATCCATCGCTCGTTGTCCCCGGAGGCATTCCCGTCGGATACGTCCTTCTGCACGCGGGACGCTACGACGAGGCGATTCGTAGCCTCCAGAACTCCATCCCCGAAATGCCCCGCAATGCCGCCGTATACGGCTACCTCGGCGATGCGTACAGGCTTCGAGGCGATCGGAAAACCGCCCGGCAGTGCTACCTGGAAGCCTGCCTCATCGACCCCGCGGGGATCGACTGGCGTCACCTGCAGGACGAAGACCTCAAAGAGCTCAAGCGGGAGCTCTCGTTCGATTACGGATCGGACCAGGAACTCGCGGCGGCGTGGCTGCCGAGTCACGCGCGCCTGGAGGGAATCTTCGAGCCCAAAGTGGTCCGCGTCAACGACGGTCTCAAGGAGGTGGCGGACGATTACCTCGAAATGGAAAAGGCCTGGGCCGGGGAAAAGAATCCCCGCCTCGCGGCAAAGCTCTTCTTTCGAGGCATGATCCTTTGCGAAAACGAGGAAAACCTCAGGTTCGTCAAGAAAATCGACCTGGTCCGGATACGCCGGGTGATGAAAGAGGCCAACCCGGTCCTCTTCGGCGACTTCATGGAAACGATCGCCGGCAAAAAGCGCTCGCGCTGAGTGGGGGAGCCGCGCGGGAGCTTGGATTGAAACCGGTCACGCGCGCCACGGTGAACGCCCTGGTGTGGTCCCTCCCCCCGCGAGAGCGTGGATTGAAACACGAGCAGCTTGCCGGACCAGATTTCCGGGATGAGTCGCTCCCCGCGCGGGAGCCTCATGGCACCTTTCACCCCCGCCCGGCCAGCAACGTCTCCCCCGAACCTCCTCATCGGATCCCGAGATCGGGCCGCTGGAGGGCCAGTTCGGTGAGGGTTCGCACGCCGAAGCCCGTGCCGCCCCTCGGGGTGGCCCCCAGGTCCTTGTCGGTCCAGGCGGGCTTTGCATCTCCCGAACCCACTCGATCGCTTTCCAGCAACATTTCAACGGCTGCTCTCTCCGGATCCGCGACAAAAATTTACTGGAAGACACACACCTTGCCATGATACCGTGATAAGAAACCTGAACGACAGCAATGCGAGGCGAAATACCATGACCCACGAGGAGAATCCCTCTCAGCTCATTCCGCCTCACGGCGGGTACCGGGACCTGAAGTCCTACCGAATGGCGGAAATTGTCCATGACGCCACGGTTGAGTTCTGCGCCCGGTTTATCGACCGCCGTTCTCGCACACTGGACCAGATGGTGCAGGCGGCGCGCAGCGGTAAGCAAAACATCGCCGAGGGAAGTGTGGCATCAGGCACATCCAAGAAAATCGAGATCAAGTTAGTGGGTATTGCGCGTGCAAGCCTCGAAGAACTGTTGTTGGATTACCAGGACTACCTCCGCCGGCACACGCTACCCTTGTGGGGCAAGGACGATCCGCGAGCAACGCAGATCCGATCGCTCTGCTACAGGAAAGATAGGTCCTATTCGACCTATAGGCCCTATATCGCCTCTCCAGCCTTTCCTGAAACCGCCGCAAACGTTGTGATCTGCCTGATTCACCAGACAAATTACCTCCTGGACCGGCAATTGCGCGTCCTGGAGCGCAGCTTCCTGCTTGAGGGCGGTTTCACCGAGCGGATGTATCACGCCCGCCGGCAAACGCGTGAAAAGGGCAAAAACGAATGAATCGTCGGCCTGAGGCAATGAGGATCGGCTTCAAAGGCCCTCCAAAAACAGTAATGCTTCTCAAAAGCACCGCCTTTTACCCCCGCCCGGCCCGCAGCGGCTCACCCGACCCGCATCATCGCATCCTGAGCCGGACTTCTGGGAGTATACTCACCCGACCCGCATCACCGGATCCCGAGATCGGGCCACTGGAGGGCCAGTTCGGTGAGGGTTCGCACGCCGAAGCCGGTGCCGCCTCGCGGGGTGGTCCCCAGGTCCTTGTCGGTCCAGGCGGTCCCGGCGATGTCCAGGTGTGCCCAGGGCGTCGTGTCGGGCACGAACTGCTTCAGGAACATGCCGCCGACGATGCTCCCGGCCGTGCGGTCCCCGACGTTCTTGAAATCGGCCACGTCGCTTTTGAGGTAATCGAAGTAGAGGTCGTAGAGCGGGAGGGGCCACAGCCGTTCGCCGGCCTGGGCGCCGATATCGACCACGGCCTCGGCCAGGATGTCCCGGTTGGCCATGACCGCGGCCACCCGCTGCCCGAGAGCGATGATGACGGCAGCCGTCAGGGTGGCGATATCGAAAACGGCAGCGGGTTTGTACCGCATCGCGTAGGTCAGCGCGTCACAGAGCACCATCCTGCCTTCCGCGTCGGTGCTGATCACCTCGACGGTCAGACCCGACATGGTCCGGATCACGTCCCCGGGCTTGTAAGCGTTCCCCCCCGGCATGTTCTCCGTGCACGGCATGATCCCCACCACATGCCGGTCTGATCCCAGACGGCCAAGGGTTTCGAAGGCGCCTAGGACGGCGGCCGCCCCTGCCATGTCCTGCTTCATCTCTTCCAGGTGGTCCCGCGGCTTGAGCGAAATCCCCCCGGTGTCGAAAGTGATCCCCTTGCCGACGAAAACAATGGGCGACTCCCGCCGGTCCGCTTCGGGAAAGCGTTCCAGCACGATCATGCACGCCGGTTGACGGCTGCCCCGCGCGACGGCGGCGAAGCCCCCCATTCCCATGGACTCCGCCTTTTCCAGGCCGATGACCTCGATCCGGCAGCCGTCCCGGTCGGCCAGGCGCCGCGCGCAGTCGGCCAGGAAGGCCGGAGTCGCCCGGTTGGCGGGCGAGGACACGAGGTCTCTCGCCAGGATAATCCCGGCCGCGACGGCCGCGGCCGCACCGGGCAAGGCACGCAACTCCGGCGTGGGTTCGTACTCGTTCAGGACCACGAGGTTTGAGGGAGCCGCGCTCGGCGTGATGTCCCTGGTCTTGAGCTCCTCGTAGCGGTGCAGTCCGGTCAGACCCCCGATGAGCGCCTCCTTGAGCGCCGAATCCACCATCAGAGGGAGGCCGTAAAAGGAACGCAGGCAAAAGGCCGGGCGGGCAAGGCGCAGCTCGCGGCACCGGTTCAACGCGGCGGCCGCGCTGCCCTGGAGCCGCTCCATGTCGAATTTTTCCCTGGTCCCCAGCCCGGCCATGACGACCCGGGGGATATTCGCTTCGGGCGGACCGTAGCACACCGCAACTTCCTGGTATTTCCCCTGAAAATCGCGGAGCGCCGGTGAAGCCGACAGCCACTGCCCATGCTGATCGAGCCAGCGCTTGAATCCGGGCAAAGGTTCTGTTGCTTCCTCGAGACCGAAAAAAATGAGCGCGTCCGCCCTCCATTCGGAGGCCGGACCGACCTGCCAATCGATTTCCATCCATTTCTCCTCGGTGACTCGGGTTTTCGGGGCAGCCGACGCCCGGCTGCAAACACGCAGCCGCCGTACAGGACATCGGCGAGAAACGACATCACGCCGGGCATCCGAACGATTCGTCCCTGCCGACGTCGCGTTCGGCCCCGGCCGTCACGCGACCCGGCGATACGGCGCACTTGAGTCCGCCCCGGGAAAACGGCATCTTCGGGAAGAAACGTGCCGTGCTCCAGGGGACCGGTAATCTTCACCCGGGGCCATGCCCCTCCGCGGGCCCGGGGCTTTCCAGGGGGACGATTTCCATCGCCCCCGTTTCACCGTCAAAATAGAGCAGCCGGCCTGCGTAGGCGGGTTGCCTGCCCGCAAGAATGCGGATGGCTTCCAACGCCTGGAGGCCCGCGATCACCGCGGGAGTGGGGCCAAGCACTCCCATCCGCTCCTCCGACGGGTCCTTTACCGTGCGCGATCCGTATATGCTGGAGAGTCGCAGCGGCGAATCCGGCAGGAACGTGCAAACCTGCCCCCACCACCCCGCGGCCGCCCCGTGCACGAAAGGAATTCCCAGTCGGCGGGCCGCATCGGCCAGGACGAACCGCGCGGGCAGATCATCCAGCGCGTCGAGCACCACGCCCGCACCCTCGATGAACTCTTCCGCGTTGCCCGCATCCACGGCCTGGGGGTGGACCCTTACATCCACGAACGGATTGACGCACCGTATTCTTTCCTCGGCCACATGAACCTTCGGCCGCGACATGTGCCCCGTATCGCAAAACAGCTGCCGGTTGAGGTTCGTCGGGGAAAAAATGTCCTTGTCCGCAACCCCGATCGACCCGATCCCGGCCCTCGCCGCCAGGTTGACCAGGTGCCCTCCGAGTCCCCCGCAGCCGCAGATGAAAACCGTGCTCTCGCAAAGCTTCAGCTGCTCGTCGAGGCTCAGCGCGGAGAAGTTCTTCAGATAGCGCAACGGGGTGATGCCGTTTCGAATCGCCTCCGACGCGGCCTGGCGCGGAACCCGCCCCTTCTCGGAAGCCCATTCGAGCAGGGAGCGGTCATCGATCACCAACCTCGATTCGCCCTCGTATTCCACGGGAAATGCGATGTACTTCAATTCCATGGACGTCCCCAGGAACCTCCGGCCCGCAACGCGCCTTGTTCATGGCGTGCCGGGGCCGTCGCTTGCCCGAGTGAGCCGGAATCCGCGAAGCCCCGATACCGATCTGCCCTGAAGATACCGCTTTTCACGCTTCGCGGGGGATGCGGGCATCATGTAAAACCGCGTTCGGAACGAGACTCCCCGAATGTGACGGAAGTGCGGATCAACAATCCCCCACATCCTCCCCGGAGTCGGCCCCGACCCCTTCAATTCGGCTCTCGATCAGCAAAAACATACACAAGTCCCCGCCCGGCCGCAACGGAAATGCTTCGCGGTAACGGCGTGCAGCCGGGCGCTCCCCATCGCCGATTCCCCGTGCTTCGGCGCGGCAATGACAACGGGTGGAAGCGGTCCGCCGCGGCATCCGATCGCCTGTCGGGAAAAGTGCAAACGCCCCGGAAATACTCGTTGACAAAGAAAAGGTCCCTCATTAGCCTAATCGATCACCTCAAGTTGACAATGCTGATGTTGCTGTTGGATTCTTCAGAGAAAAAAGGAAACGATCATGGCGAAACGCATCTATAACTTCAACGCCGGTCCCGCCGTCCTGCCGCTACCCGTGCTCGAGGAAATGCAGCGCGAAATGCTGGATTTTCAGGGCTCCGGCATGTCGATCCTGGAAGTCAGCCATCGCTCGAAATGGTTTGAAGACGTACTCGATGAAGCCATCGTTCGGATCAAGCGGCTTCTCAAGTTGGACGATACGTACCAGGTGCTTTTCCTGCAGGGCGGGGCCAGCATGCAGTTCTGCATGGTCCCGATGAACCTGGCGCTGCCCGGGAAGCCGGTCTCCTATGTCGAGACCGATATGTGGTCCACCAAGGCCATCCAGGAAGCGCGTATCCAGGGCAAGGAAGTCGAGGTCGCCGCCAGTTCCGGGGACCGCGAGTTCACCTACATACCCGGGCAGGTGAAGGTCCGTCCCGATTCGGCCTATCTGCACATCACGTCCAACAACACCATCCGCGGGACGCAGTGGCACTCATTCCCCGATACCGGGAACGTCCCGCTGGTGAGCGATATGTCCTCGGATATTTTCAGCCGGGTGTTCGATCCGAAGCCTTTCGGGCTCATCTATGCCGGAGCCCAGAAGAACGCCGGCCCGGCGGGCGTCACCCTCGTGATCGTGCGCGAGGACATGCTGAAGCGGGTTCCCAAAGAACTGCCGACCATGTTGAAGTACACCACGTTTTCGGAAAAAAAGTCCATGTTCAACACCCCGCCCTGCTTTGCCATTTACACGGTCAGCCTGGTGACGAAGTGGCTCGAGGAGACCGTCGGGGGCATCGCCAGGATGGAGGAGCAAAACCGCCGGAAAGGCGAGACCCTCTACCGCTACCTCGACAGCCAGGACTATTACAGGGGGACGGCGGAACCCGATTCCCGGTCGCTGATGAACGTAACGTTCCGGCTGCCGGACGCCGCCCTGGACAAGTTCGTTAAGGAAGCCGCCGCCGCGGGACTCGGCGGGCTGAAAGGGCACCGTTCGGTGGGAGGTTGCCGGGCGTCCCTGTACAATGCCACGCCCCTGGAAGGCGTGGAGGCGCTCGTGGACTTCATGAAGGAATTCGTGCGAAAGAACGGATAGCCCGGCGGAAGACGGTCCAGGCCCGCCTCGCCTCGGCGGGGCGGGACTCCGTTCAAAAGCGTCACTCCGAGCCTGTCCGTTCCCAGGCTCCGGCTTGACTGACGGGGCGGCCCCTCTGTTTGAAACCTTCTCTCCGGTCCGACCCCCGCATCTTCCGTCTCCCTCCCGCTCGGGCCTTGATGTTGCTAAAAAGCCCGGACTGTGCTAAAAAAACTGCGATTTATTCCGGCGAGTTCCGTTGTGCGGGGGTGCCGCGCAAACCCTATCGAGCAAAATGAGGCGGATGATGGACTATAAATATGCACCGAAGCGCATCGAGAAGAAATGGCAGGAACATTGGGAACGGGAAAAGCTCTTCGAGGTTTCCGAGATTCCCGGCCGGGAGAAGTTCTATCTCCTGGAAATGTTCCCCTATCCTTCGGGGCGCATCCATATGGGGCACGTCCGCAACTATTCGATCGGGGACGTGGTCTCTCGCTTCCTGAGGATGCGGGGCTACAATGTGCTGCACCCCATGGGGTGGGACGCTTTCGGCATGCCGGCCGAAAACGCCGCGATCAAGGCGAAAACGCACCCCGCCCGCTGGACCTACGAGAACATCGCGTACATGCGCAGCCAGTTGAAGCAATTGGGATTTTCCTACGACTGGTCCCGCGAATTCGCCACCTGCGACGTGTCCTACTACCGCTGGGAGCAGCTGTTCTTCCTGAAGATGTACGAAAAGGGGCTGGCGTACAAGCGCAGCGCGTACGTCAACTGGTGCGGCACCTGCCTGACGGTCCTCGCCAACGAGCAGGTCGAAGGCGGGGCATGCTGGCGTTGCGACCAGCCCGTGGTCCAGAAGGAAATGGAACAGTGGTTCTTTAAAATCACCGATTACGTGGAAGAACTGCTGGATTATACCCACCGGCTGCCGGGCTGGCCGGAGCGGGTGCTCACCATGCAGCAGAACTGGATCGGCAAGAGCCTTGGAAGCAAGCTCCTGTTTCCCCTGGAATCCGGGGACGGTTCCATCACGGTGTTCACCACGCGCGCCGACACGCTCTTCGGGGCGACGTTCATGAGCCTGGCCCCCGAACACCCCCTGGTGGAGGGGCTTTGTCGTGGAAATCCCCAGGAATCCGAAGTGCTGCGGTTCGTCCAGGCCGCCAAGCAGGCGAAGCGCAACGACCGTGAGGCCGAGCTGCTCGAAAAGGAGGGGGTTTTCGCCGGAAGCTGCTGCATCAACCCGGTCACCGGGGCGAAAATGCCGATTTACGTCGCCAACTTCGTGGTGATGGAATACGGTACGGGAGCGGTCATGGCCGTTCCCGCCCACGATCAGCGCGACTTCGAATTCGCGCGCAAGTACGGGCTGCCCGTCAAGGTGGTCATCAAGCCGGCCGATGCGGCGGTCGCTCCGGCCGCGCAGGACCTGTGCGCGGCCTTCGAAGACGACGGCGTGCTGGTCGATTCCGGCGTGTATTCGGGCATGGCGTCCGCCGAGGCCCGCACGGCCATCACCGCGGACCTGGCCGGGAAGGGCCTCGGAGAGCAGACCGTTCAGTACCGGCTGAGAGACTGGGGCATTTCACGTCAGCGTTATTGGGGTGCGCCCATCCCGATCGTCTATTGCGAAGAGTGTGGAACCGTTCCCGTTCCCGAAAAGGACCTGCCGGTGGTTCTGCCGACGGACGTCGCGCTGCTGCCCAACGGCGCATCTCCCCTTCCGGCGCACGCTCCTTTCCTGAACACCGACTGTCCGCGCTGTGGCGGACCGGCACGCCGGGAAACGGACACTATGGACACCTTCGTGGAATCGTCCTGGTATTTTGCCCGGTTTGCGTGCGCGAGGTACGATCATGGGCCGCTCGATCTGCCCAAAGTCAATTACTGGATGCCCGTGGACCAGTACATCGGCGGCATCGAACACGCCGTGCTCCACCTGTTGTATTCGCGTTTCTTCGTGAAGGTGCTGCGGGACATGGGGGCGCTCGAGGTCGACGAACCCTTCAGGAACCTGCTCACCCAGGGCATGGTGATCAAGGACGGGGCCAAGATGAGCAAGTCCAAGGGGAACGTGGTGGACCCGGACGACATGATCAAGGCCTACGGCGCGGACACGGTGCGCCTGTTCTGCCTGTTCGCCTCCCCGCCCGAAAAGGATCTGGAATGGAGCGACCAGGGAGTGGAAGGATCATACCGGTTCCTGTCCCGGATCTGGCGACTGGTTTCCGACAATCTCGACGCCTTGCGGTCCGCACCGCGCCACAACGGCGGCGGAGCGCTTCCGGAACCGCTTGAAGCCCTGCATCGCAAGACGCACCAGACCATCAAGAAGGTGACCGAAGACATCCGGGACCGCTTCCATTTCAACACGGCCATCGCGGCGATCATGGAACTGGTGAACCAGATTTACCAGGTGGTGGAAGGCGGCTCCAGGGCCGGGAACATCTGGCCGGTGGTGAAGGAGGCGGTGGAGGCGCTGATCCTGCTCGTGTCTCCCATGGCGCCGCACATCGCCGAAGAGATCTGGCACGAACTGGGACACACCCGAAGCGTTCTGCTCGAACCCTGGCCCGAATGGAGCGGGAAAGCCCTGCAGGCCGAAGAAGTCATGCTCGTGGTGCAGGTGAACGGGAGACTGCGCAGTCGGATCACCGTTCCCGCCGAGGCGACCCCGGAGCAGATGGAAGCGGCCGCGCTGGCCGATTCCCGCGTGCAGGAATTCATTGCCGGAAAGCCGGTGAGGAAGGTCGTCGTCGTTCCGAAAAAGATCATCAACGTCGTCGTATAGGCCGCCTTCCGGCAGAAAGAGCGCAACGTCATGCAAATCCGTTCGAGACTCCTCATCGTCGCGGTTGTTCTGCTGCTCTGCACGACAGGGTGCGGGTATCACTTCTCCGGAGAGGGGCCGGGACCGAAGCCGGGGCTGCACAATATCGCCATCCCCGTTTTCGAGAACAAAACGTCGGAACCCGACCTGGGCGCCATCTTTGCCGGAGAGCTGCGCAAGGAATTCATGCGCAGAGGCTCGATGCGGGTCGTGCCCCAGGACGAGGCGGAAGCCGTCTTCAGGGGAATCATCACCAACATTTACAGTTCCGCGGTCGCCCACCGCGATCTTCCCCTCACTTACAACAATGCGCTGGCCATCGAAACGCGGCTTTACGTGGTTTTGGAAATCCGGTGCGTTGAAATCAAGACGGGAAAAGTGTTGTGGCAGGATCCGAATTTCACCTATTTCAAAGTATACCGGCAACTTCGCAATGCGCAGGACCCCGATCCGATCTTCAGCTTCGACAGCCGCAAGGGAGCACTGCAGTTCCTCGCGAAAGAAATGTCAACCCGCATTCATGACCGCTTCCTGAGCAATTTTTGACCATGCCGGCCGATGAATTCTTCAGGCGTCTCGAACGTGAACCTCTGTCGCCCGTCTACCTCCTGGTCGGGGAGGCGGAGCTGTTGATCGAGGAGGCCTGGAAACGGCTCGTGGAGAAGATCGCCTCGGGCGGAGCCCGCGCGTTCAACGGGGAACGCTACCAGGCGAAGGAATACACCGCCGCGGAGATGGTGGCCGGGCTGCGCGCCCTTCCCATGTTCGCCCCGAAACGGCTGCTCATGGTCCGGCACATCGAAAACTGGCCCGAAGAGCAGCGCAAGATCCTGCTTTCCTACCTCGCCCGTCCATTCCCCACGGCATGCCTGGTGCTCACGCTTTCCGGTAAAAAGGGATTGGAGAAAATCGAAGCGGCGGTGGCGGCGGTTGGAACCGTCGTCCACCTTCACGGCCCGTCGGAGAGGGAACTGCCCCGCTGGCTGCGGGACCGGGCCCGGCAGCGGGGGAAGGAACTCTCCTTCCAGGCCGCGATGCACCTCGCGGAACAAGTGGGAACCGACCTCCAAAGACTTGAAAGCGAGCTCGAGAAGCTCATCACCTATGTGGGCGACAACGCGGCCATCGAGGCCGACGACGTTTTGCAGGCAGTGAGCGCGCAACGGGCCCACACGATCTTCGAGCTGCTGGATGCCGTGGCGGAACGCAAGAGCGGGCGGACCCTGGCGATGCTGCGATCCCTGCTGGCGGAAGGCCAGGCGCCGCTGCAGGTTCTGGCCATGATCGCGCGGCACGTCCGGCAGTTGTGGCAGGTGAAGAGCGCCCTGGAAGAAGGGATGCCGCTGCCGCAGGCGGCCCGCAAGTTCAATATTCATCAGTTCGTGGCGGGCAAGCATGCCCGGCAGGCGCCGCTTTTCAGCGAAGCCGAGCTGTACCGGATGCACCGTGCCATCTGCGACACGGACTTCGCCCTCAAAAGCACAGGGACGAACCCGGATGCGCTGCTCGAAAACCTGCTGCTGGGGATGTGTCTGAAAAACGACTGAGCCCGAGGTGCGTTCAAGATGACACAGCACCTGCCCGTCGGGAGGTGACGCGGGCGGGGATAAACCCCGCCCCTTGTACGGTCCGATGCGCGCGTCAGACGTGGCGGGTGGTGACGCGGGCGGGGATAAACCTTGCCATTACGGACTGTTACGCCGATCAAACGTAGGGGAGGGCTTTATGCCCTCCCGCCCGATGCACTGATTTTGAACGCAAAATTGTATGAGCCCCCGGGGAAGACGGATCGCACCGGGGGCCGGAAACGAGCGGAGGGACGAGCCGGAGGGGATGTGCGGCGGCTAGAGTGCGTTCACCCGTTTGGACAGTCTCGCCACTTTCCGGGAGGCCGTATTCTTGTGGATGACCCCTCTGGAAGCGGTCGTATCGATCACGGAAACCGCGGTTTTCAAGCGTTCGAGGGCGGTTTCCCTGGAGTTCGAAGCGATGGCTTCCTCCAGGCTTCGGATGACGTTCTTCATCCTGGTTTTCCGCGCACGATTGCGGATACGGCGTTCTTCACTCTGCCTGACCCGCTTGATGGCTGATTTGTGGTTGGCCAAGTCGACCTCCTGTTGCATTGAAATAGCATAACGTTCGGAACCGTTCGAAAACAACGGTATTTCGCCTCGGAATCGAAGCGTTTCTTATAATTCACGGCGACAACGCCTGTCAACCCCAATCCGTACAAATCCCGGGAGAATTTTCCATCACCGGACCGGAACCCGCCGTGGTACGGGCAGCACGCGCACCGGCCCGCAAAAACGAGGCATCCGTGCGGATTCCGGCGTCACGGTCGCGCGGGCGAGACCGCGGCACGAGACTGCCTGCCCATCGCGGCCGCGAATTCACGGGCTGTTTGTTCACCGGATTGCTCGGTCGACATTCAAAGGGGGGAAGGGGAGCCCGCGGCGAGGGGAAGCGGGCGGCCGAATCCTCAGTTGCGAATCTCGAGCACTTCGATGTTCCTGACCCCCTTGGGAGTCTGCACCCGGATTCCCTCGCCTTCCTCCTTGCCGATCAGCGCTTTGCCCAGCGGGGATACCACCGATATGGTGCCCGACTGGACGTCGGCTTCATAGGGTCCCACGAGGCGATAGGAGGTGACTTCCCCGGTTTCGGTGTCTTCCACCACCACGGTGGAGCCGAAAATCGCCCGGCCGTTGTCGTTATCCGATGGTTCGACGATTTCGCACTCGCCCATTTTCTGGCAAAGGTCCTGAATCCGGCCTTCGATCAAGGCCTGTTTTTCTTTGGCCGCCTCGTACTCTGCATTCTCCGAAATATCTCCGTGCGACCTGGCTTCCTCGATCGCTCTGATCACCATCGGCCGCTCGTCTCGCTGGAGCCTCTGCAACTCAATCTTCAGGCGCTCAAATCCTTCCTTGGTAATCGGTACTCTAGGCATCAAGAATCTCCCTTCAGAAAATCATCGCAAATTCATTTAATAACATTCGTCTCAAGTGTCAAGCTCGTTAAACCGGCACGCGATAACCCGCCGAGCCTTTCGGTAAAGCGGAATCGAGCGCGTTCCAACGGAACGTTTCGACGTCCGCCGTAATTGGGACCCCCGGGGGAGGGTTTCCTCCCGGCGTCGCTCGACGGGAGAAGGGGCAGCGGCGCGCATTTCAAGGCAATTGCGCGGGATTGTTTCCAGTTTGGGTTTTTGCGGGGCACCGGCTCAATTTCATTCGCCCGGCAGGTCAACTCATGCTAGATTAGCGCAGCGAATCGGGGTTGCTCCAATGGACTCGAAAGGGTGAGGTTTATTCATGCCGTTTAAGAGAAAAGACTTGCTCGGACTCCGCGAATTGGACGTCCATGAAATCGAGCACATCCTGGAGTTGGCCGTTACCCTCAAAGAAATCAATGCAAGACCGATCAAGAAGGTGCCCACTCTCAGGGGAAAAACCGTCATTCACCTTTTCTACGAACCGAGCACGCGCACGCGGACATCTTTCGATATCGCTGCAAAGCGGCTCAGCGCGGACACCTATTCCATCACCACTGCAGCGAGCTCGATGGTCAAGGGAGAGACGCTCCTCGATACCGTCAAGAACCTCGAAGCGATGAAGCCGGACGTCTTCGTCCTTCGCCACACCGTGTCCGGAACACCCCATCGCATCGCGCGGTATACGACGGCATCGGTCATCAATGCGGGGGACGGCATGCACGAGCACCCGTCTCAAGCCCTGCTGGACATGATGACCATGCTCGAGCACAAGAAGAAGCTCGACGGGCTGACGGTGGCCATCCTCGGGGACATCGCCCACAGCCGCGTGGCGCGTTCCAACATCTGGGGTTTGAGGAAGATGGGCGCGAGGGTCATCCTCTGCGGCCCGGTCACGCTCATACCGCCCGAAGCTCACACGATGGGCGTCCAGGTGAGCCACAAACTGGACGAAATCATTCCGGAAGCAGACGTGATCATGGTGCTCCGCCTTCAGAAGGAACGACAGCAACAGATGCTTCTGCCCTCGCTGCGCGAGTATTCCATCTACTACGGGTTGACGGCCGAGAAACTGAAGAAGGCCCGGCGCAACGTTCTCATCATGCACCCGGGCCCGCTGAACAGGGGTGTGGAGATCAGCCCGGACGTCGCCGACGGGCCGCATTCGGTCATTCTCGACCAGGTGACCAACGGAGTCGCCGTGCGCATGGCCCTGCTCTACCTGTTGGGCCAGAAATGATCGCCGGCCGCTCGAAGGCGCACGGTCGAGCGCGGGCCGGGCAATCCAAGGAGTTCGCAGTATGAAGAAAGGGAAGGCGGATCCCTGCAATTACCTCTTTCGCCGCGCGCGGGTGATCGACCCTGCCCGGGACATGGACGCCGTTGCCGACGTGCTCGTCGTCGACGGCATTCTGACCGATATCAAGCCGAATATCGACCTGCCTTCCGACCGGCTCGCCCATTTTGCGGTGATCGATGCGTCGGAGAAATGGATCGTTCCGGGTCTGATCGATATGCACGTGCACCTGCGCGAACCCGGCGAGGAATACAAGGAAACGATCGCCACCGGGACGATGGCCGCCGTTGCCGGAGGTTACACGGCGGTGGCGTGCATGCCCAATACCAAACCCGTCAATGATTGCGCGGCGGTGACCGAATACATCCTGGAACGCGCCCGGGAGCAGGGCCATTGCCGCGTGCTGCCCGTGGGAGCCGTCAGCAGCGGGCTGGAAGGGCGAAGCCTGGCGGAATTCGGGGAGTTGAAGGCATCCGGGGCGGTGGCGGTCACCGATGACGGCCGACCGGTGGCCAACAGCATGCTCATGCGCAGGGCGCTCGAATACGCGAAGAATTTCGACCTCCCGGTGATCAGCCACGCCGAGGATCCCGCTCTTTCCGAAGGCGGCCTCATGAACGAAGGTCCGACTTCGACGCTGCTCGGTTTGCACGGCATCCCGAACGCGGCCGAGGAGGTCATGGTTGCGCGGGACCTGGTCCTGGCCGAACTCACCGGGGCGAGACTGCACATCGCCCACGTCAGCACGGCAGGAGCCGTGCGCATGATTCGCGAGGCGAAGGGCCGCGGAGTGCCCGTGACCGCGGAAACGGCGCCGCACTACTTTACTCTCACGGACGATCGGCTCATGACGTTCGACACCCTCTACAAGGTGAATCCCCCGATTCGCGGCCCCGGGGATGTGGAGGCCATCAAGCGAGGCCTGGCGGACGGGACCATAGACGCCGTCGCCACCGACCACGCCCCTCACAGCAGTGTCGAGAAGGACACGGAATTCGAGTACGCGGCCAACGGCATCATCGGGTTGGAGAGCGCTCTGCCGCTGATTCTCGAGCTCGTGAGGGAAAAGACGCTGACCCCTTCCCAGGCCGTCGCCAAGGTGAGCTGCAACCCGGCACGCATACTCGGCTTGCCGCTCGGAACGCTGCACTTGAACGAACGTGCCTGCATGACGTACCTGGATCCGGAATTTTACTTCGTCCTGGACTGCACGACATTCCGGTCCAAGAGCAGGAACTGCCCGTTCCACGGGCAGCCGACCAGGGGCCGGGCTCTGATGACGTTTTTCGATGGAAAGGTCGCTTTTTCCCGTTTGTCTAAATAAGTATTCATCCGGAATCAGCTCAAAGCCGAATGTAGAAGAACAGGTCGATGATGTGCCGGAGGGCCGGCATCGCGTTCCCGCAGAGGTGAAGCTTTATACGCCATGCCGCGGCGCAAGCCCGTCGTCGGGCGAGTTGGGCATGTATTGCGCGCGCGGCGCTCGATCTGCGGTCGAGTGTTTAACCCACTATTTCTCCGGGCTTCCGCCCGAATGTCCAGCGCTGCGGTATGTGTCATTGAAGGAGCGGCTGCACCGCATGGCGCGAGAGGCTGCGGGGCAGGTCCCGGTTTTCAGGGTGTGCGTATAACCCATGCAATCGTCAGAAGCAAAAATCCTGGTAGTGGACGACGAAGCGAGCATGCGCGAGTTTCTGGAGATCATGCTCCAGAAACAGGGCTACCAGGTGACGTGCGCTGAAACCGGCAAAGAGGCGCTCGACTTCATCCAGAACGAGACCTACGACCTCGTCATCACCGACATCAGGATGAAGCCCATCAACGGGCTGGACGTTCTCAAACAGTGCAAGGTCATTTCACCTTCGACCGTGGTGATCATCATTTCCGCCTACGCCAGCGCCGAAACCGCCGTTGCGGCCATGCAGGAAGGCGCCTACGACTATCTCCCGAAGCCGTTCAACGTCGACGAGATCCGGACCGTGATCGAGAACGCCCTGCGCAGCAAGGTGGGCGAGGAGCAGCCCCAGGAACCCGAGGACGGGCCGCTCCATTTCGGATGCCTCATCGGCGAGAGTTCGGGCATGCGCAAGGTCTACGAGCTGATCAAGCGCGTTGCGGCCACGTCCAGCAACGTGCTGATCACGGGCGAGAGCGGCACCGGAAAGGAACTGGTCGCCAAGGCCATACACCGACAGAGCGCTCGCGCTCAGGAAGCCTTCGTGGTCGTGAACTGCGGAGGGGTCCCCGAAACGCTCATCGAAAGCGAGCTGTTCGGGTACAAGAAGGGGGCGTTCACCGGCGCCAGCGTAACCCGCAAGGGGCTGGTGGAAGCGGCCCAGAGCGGAACGCTGTTTCTCGACGAAATCGGCGAGCTGTCCCCCGCCCTCCAGGTGAAGCTGCTTCGCCTCGTCCAGGAAAAAACCATCAAGATGATCGGCGACAACGAAGATATCCTGGTGGATGTCCGCATCATTTCAGCCACCAACCGCAATCTTGAAAAAATGGTGGTCGACGGGCTCTTCCGGGAGGATCTCTATTACCGCCTCAACGTGCTGCCGATCCGGATACCGCCGCTGCGGCAGAGGGCAAAAGACATACCGATCCTCGCGCAGTACTTCCTGACCAAGTTCCGGAAACGGTTCGGCAAGGACATCCACAAGATCTCTTCTTACGCCATCGACATTCTCAAGCACTACGACTTCCCGGGCAACGTGAGGGAGCTCGAGCACATCATCGAGCGCGGCGTGGCGCTCGAGGCGTCGAGCATCATTCTCCCGGACAGTCTGACGCTTTCGACCTACAAGAAGACGCAGAGCGAGGCGTCGGTCATCACGCCCGGGTCGATCCCGCCCGAAGGCATCGAGCTCGACGACTACCTCGTCGAAATCGAGAAGAAGCTGCTGCTGCAGGCCCTCCAGCAGAGTGCCGGGGTGAAGCTCAAGGCGGCCGAGCTGCTCGGCATCAGTTTCCGCTCCTTTCGCTACCGGCTGATCAAGTACGGTCTGGACACGGAAGAGGAATAGCCCCCGCGGCTGGAGCCGTCCCCTGCCCCCACCCGGACCACCCCCTACGAGAACATCCACAGGATCAAGGTATAGCTGAAGGCTGACGCCAGGGTGAAAAGGGACACGCTGGTGGCGGCGAGCTCGGGGTCGCCGCCCAGTTCGGTGGCCATGATGTAGGTGACGGTGGCGGGAGGGGAACCGAGCAGGATCATGGCGGGCAAAGTCAGGATGTCGGGCACCCCGGCGACCATCATCAGAAGGTAGCCCGTGAGGGGCAGGCCGATCAGCTTGAGTAACCCGATGCCGACGATCTCCATGGCCATCTCCCGGAAGGCCCCGAAGGAGAGGCTCGCCCCGATCAGCAGCAACGCCGTGGGAAAGGCCATTCCGGACAGGATGTCCAGCCCCTTTTGAAACGGCTTGGGAATGGGGAAACCCAGCGCGGACCAGGTGATCCCGACGATCATGGTCAGGATGATGGGGTTGCGGAGCATGAGCTTGAGCAGGTTCCGGATCTGGCCTTGTCGCGGATGCTTTTCGCTGAACGTGGTGAGGGCCCATACGGCGAGGGAATTCTGCCCGATCATGAGGAAGCTGCTCAGAATCGCCATCCGCGCGAAATGACTCTCGCCGAGGGTATAGTAGGCGATGGCGTAGGCCATGTATCCGAGATTGCCGTGAAAGCTGCTGTGCAGGAACGTGCCGCGCCGGCTGCGAGGAACGTTCAAAACCAGGCAAAACACGAAACTGACGCCCATCACCACGACCAGGGCGACCAGGGTGCAAATCACCGCGCGCAGGTTGAAGTTTTCGCGGAAGGATGCCTGCGCCAGCTCGTTGAGGAGCATCGCCGGAATGGCTACATTGAATACGATCTGGTTGGCGGTACGGGAAAAGGCCGGATCGATGATTTTCTTGAGCTTCAGCAGATACCCGACGAAGATGATGCTGAAGATGGGCAGGATAGTGTTGACCAGTATGTTGATCATCTTCGACTCGAACGACCGCGCGGCACAGGAGGAAACTCAAGGGGCCCGGCGGCTTGCGCGCTGATTGCGCGTGAACGTGGTCGGCCCGAAAGCGATTGTCGCCGGGAGCGGGATCGCGGTCTGGTGCGTGCTCCGGAAACGTGCTGAATTCGCTTGACCTTTGCGCAGAGTTCTAATACACGGAACGAGGTTGAAAATAAAGCGGAAAAACGGAGACAGACTTATGGTCAAGAAGAACATGGAAGACGATCAGTTGATGGAAGAATTCGACGAAGAGGGCGGACTCGAATTCGACCAGGGTGATGAGCTCGATTTTACGGGCGAGGACGATCTGATGATCGAGGAGGGAGAAGACGAGGAAGACATCCTTCCCTCGGTGCTATATAAGGGGATATCACGCCCCAAGACGGACGATGACTGGCGCCAGCTCCTCATGGACGCGAGCCGCGAGGGAGTGCCCGAATACCGGTTGACGGATTCCTACAAGGAAGGGTCTCTGATCTCCCACTTGAGCTTCGGCCTGGGCGTCGTGAGCAAGATCATTTCCCCGCGCAAGATGGAGGTCATTTTCGAGGACAGCAAGAAACTCATGGCCATGAACCTCCCCTCTCCCAATTGACCGCCGCCTTTTGTCGTCCGTTCTCCCGGGACCGACGATCGCCGGGAGAACGGACAACCCCCGACCTGCGTCAAGTCATTGTGACGGCATCTGTCGCTTCCCCCCCGAACGATGGACGGCCCCGGTCGTGGGCACGGTGAAACCGTGCCCACCCTACGCTTCGTCCCCGAACGAAGGGAAGCCCCGTTCCCCCGCACGCGCACTCCGGGCGCCCAACGCTTCATGCCAAGGTGCGTTCAAGAGATTACACAACATCTTCCCTACGGGAGGTGACGCGGGTGGGGATCCCCCCTGCGGACCGATATGCCGGTCATACGTAGCAAGGGGAAGGCTTTATGCCCTCCCGCCCAGTGCACCCATCTTGAACGCAACCCGCTATCAGGCGTCCGCTTCCAGGGCCGGCGTCAGAAAACGCCGCACCTGTTCCAGCAGGAAGGGATAAACGGCCGGGGTCCCACCCACGATGTGGCCGTTGTACAGGTAGCGGTCCTCGCCCCAGAAGTCGGTGACCAGCGCCCCCGCTTCCATAACGAGCAACGCTCCCGCAGCCACGTCCCAGGCTTTGAGCCCCACCTCCCAGAAACCGTCCACGCGCCCGGCGGCCAGGTAGGCCAGGTCCAGCGCGGCCGCTCCGGCCCGCCGAATTCCGCTGACCCGGTTGAAAACGGCCCGGAAGGTATCCAGGAAGGGTTCGATTACCTTCCTGGAGCGGACGGGAAATCCCGTGGCCACCAGGGCCTCGTCCAACGACGCCCCGCTCCGGGCCCGGATGCGTCGGCCGTTGAGATACGCCCCCCCGCCTCTGCGGGCGATGAAAAGCTCGTCGCGCACCGGATCGAGCACCAGGCCCAGCTCAGGTCGCTTGTCCACGCAGACCGCCACCGATACGGCCACGAACGGGAACCCATGGATGAAGTTGGTGGTTCCGTCGAGGGGGTCGATGACCCAGGTGATCCCGGGCTGTAGGCCGTCGTTGTCCGTTTCCTCCGACATGATGTGGTGCTCCGGGAAGTGCGCCCGGATCGTTTCGCTGATCCGGTCTTCAACCATCCGGTCCACCTTGGTGACGAAGTCGGCCGGTCCCTTGCTCTGGATATCGGAATCGGCGACCTGCCCGATGTGCCGGCGGATCACATCCCCCGCCTCCTTCACGACCGCTTCGGCCACGCTTTCAATTTCCCTGTTCATTCCCGCCTCATACGAACTTGCCTGGAAAGTAGACTCCCGGGTGAGTCTGTTCAGATGCCTTGTGGTGACGCCGGCGCCATGGCCAATTGCGTCCACGATTCCACACCACCTGCCCGGAGGAAGGTGACGCGGGCGGGGATAAAATCCCCTCCTGCGGACCGATGTGCCGCTCGGACGTACGGGAGGACCTTGTGCCCCCGCCCCATGCACCCGTCTTGAACGCAATCTGGCATCACAGCCCGACTGTGATGTTTTGCGTTGCGCAATGCCCGGGCAAGCCGCCATGCAACCGATCGAATACCTCGGCTTGCGCGCCCTCGCCTCGAAATCGCCCGCTCGAAATCCGGCTGACCCGCCGGGGACGTTACCCGCCGTGCGGCTTTCGCCGCGACTTTCTCTCCGCGCCGCCGCACGCCGCCTCCCGCACCATGGTCCGGAAGCCCGTTGTACCCGCTCCCGAGCGTATCCTTACTTACTCCCATTCGCTCCAAAAGGAAAATCGTTTCTCGACCGCCGCGTTCCCCGTGGACGGTCCCCCGATTTTCCGCCTTTGGCCCGCTGGGCTCACCGGTCGAGGCATCCGTCAAATGCCGGAGTGGACATAAGGAACCGTTTTTGATAACCATGCCTGAGAGCATAAAAATGCCCGGCGGTTTGAACGACCGCGGGCGGCCCGGGGCATCGATGCACGGACCGGACGACGGACGAGCCCAAACCCCGCGCGGGCATGAAACCGAGGGAGAATCGGGAGTCATGGTCATGCGGATTGACGTACACACACACATTTTTCCACCGGAAATCATCTGGGGACGCGAGCGGCACTTCGAGAGCGACCCTTGGTTCAAGCTGCTCTACAGCCCGCCCAAGTCACGAATGGCCAGCGCCGGAGTGCTCATCGACGCCATGGACGAAGACGGCGTCGACCGTGCCGTCGTCTTCGGATTCCCCTGGTTCGACACGGATACCGTCACGCGGCACAACGACTACATCCTCGAATCGGCGGTTAAGTACAGCCCACGGCTCATACCCCTGGCCTGCGTGAACCCGCTCACCCGCTCCGGCCCCATCGAGGCCGAACGCTGCCTGCGCGCCGGCGCGGCGGGCCTGGGGGAACTGGCCGTCTACGGGCCGTGCGACGAACGGACGGCGCTCGGCAGGTTCCGGGACCTGTTCGACTGCTGCCGCTCCCGTCGGTCGGTCCTGCTCGTCCACGCCAACGAACCCGTGGGGCACGCGTATCCGGGCAAGGCCCCGCTCGGCCTCGACTTCTATTACAGGCTGGCCGCCGACGCGGCGGGAATCCCGCTCATCTTCGGCCACTGGGGAGGAGGCCTGTGCTTCTATGAGCTCCTGAAAAAGGAAGCCCGGGAAGTCCTCTCCAACGTCTACTACGACACCGCCGCATCGCCTTTCCTCTACGACGCGTCCATCTACCGGCACATGTCCGAAGTGCTTCCGGCGGGGAAGATCCTCTTCGGCAGCGATTACCCCCTCATCAAACCCGCCCGGTATTTTCGCGAAATGGCCGAATCCGGCCTCCCGCAACCTCACATGCAAGCCATCTGCGGCGGCAACGCCGCCCGGTTGTTTGGACTCACCTGAGGGTCAAACCTACACTTTTCACTTTTCATACCATTTACCTAGAAAATAGACTCCCGGGTGAGTCTGTTTTCATGCTTCGCGGGTGTCGCAGGGGGCATGGATAATTGCGTTCAAGATGAGTGCATTGGGCAGGAGGGCATAAAGCCTTCCCCTTGTATACGTATGACCGGCACAGCGGTCCGTAGGGTCGAGGCTTATCCGCGCCCGCGTCACCTCCCGACGGGCAGGTATTGTGTCATCTTAAACGCACCTCGGTATCACAGGGGCTTCGGGATCACCTGCGCTTTTCTCAAAACACGCCGATGAAGCCGGGAAAGCCATGGCCGCCCACTGCGATATCGGCTTCTCCAAAGCCTTGGCTGAGGTCCGCAACGCCGCAAATTGCAGGGTGCCCTCGGCCTTTGCGGCGGGAGGGTGAGAGCGCAGCCAAGCCCGGGAGACTTCGCGGGACGGCATGGCGAAACCGCGATCCGTCCCTGCTCCGGACGGCATACCCGGCGTTGCGGTGACCGCCGGTGTTGCGCCCCTCCGAGAAGGCTTGGGAATCGAAGATCGCGAGGAGCCGGCGTCGGCAATCCCGTTGAATGAGAGAAACGAAGGCGTCCTCCAATTCCCCGGATTTTCGTTCCGTTGCAGATTGCGGGTCCCGGGTCAGGGGTTGCCTCGTTCGGCGGTCATCAACTCCGACTGGGCACTCCTTGCCATCCGGTGCCGGAAAGCCTTGGGCGCGACGGCGAAGAACAGGTTGAAATCGCGGTAGAAAGAGGAAATCGACTCATATCCGCAATCGTACGCAATCTCGGTGATGGTGCGCGGCGAAACGCTCAATTCGACCGATGCCGTCAATATCCGGTAGATTCGAAGATAGTCGAAAATGCCGATCCTCACGTCGGCCTTGAAGAGCCTCGACAGGTGACGCCCCGAATAAGGAAAAGCCGCCGTGAAATCGGACATGCCCAGCCTGCGGGCATAATTTCGTTCGATGAACTCCACGACCCTCCGGCATTGCGGATGGTTCGGCTGGGGCAAGCGGGCCAGCTCGACGGGCCGGACGATGTCTTCATGCAGAATTTTCATCAGCAAGCCCATACACTCACGGTTCAGCCCCGCCTGGAGATCCGAGCCTCTGCGGACCGCGATCCGGTCGAACAATGCCGCGCCGAGGCTGCTCATATTGAAGATGACGATCCCGGCAATTTCGGAGTCGAAGAGCTCCGGCGCGAAATACAGGGATTTGTACGTGACGGACTCTCCGATCACGGTCGAGCGATGCGGCAGCTCGGCCGGAATGAGCGCGGCCATGGACCCGAACAGAGGCTGCCTCGTGGAACGGTCTTCCAGGAGCGATACCCCGTTTTGAATCCTGAGCAACTGGTGATGGGCATGAATGTGCATCCGCCTGGTGGAATAGGTTTCCAGGCGGCCGCTCAAGGTCAACGCCAATCGGCCGGCGAGCGGAATATCGATCCTGAGGTGTTCGGCGATCATCTCATCACGCTTTCCTGAGTCGAGCGAGTCCACGGCGCGCAGCGCGGATTCAGGCGGACATGGAAGCCGCCCCCGCGGGAGGCCGGTCAACCCCCCGCGTGGTCGCGGGGATCACGCTCCGGCCGGTTCGCAGGCTCACATCCGCGTCCAACCCGCCGCGCGATGGCGCGGATTACCCCGTCCGCGGTGAACCGTCCCTTCCCCCCCCGCGCACGGGACCGGGGCCACGCCTGGGTGTTGAGCACCACGATGTCCTCCCTTCCCCCCCCCGCGTACGGAGCCGGGGGCCTTGAGCTCCATCTTCCAAACGCCGCTTCTCCTCCCCCCCCCCGCACGGGACCGGGGCCGTAGGTCGATTTCGGCAAGCTCCTTTTCGCGCCCCCCCCTGCGCACGGAGCCGGGGAACGCGGCTGAAGAATGGAAATCGCGGCTCATGCCGTCTTCCCCCCGTGCATGGAATCGGTCAATTTGCGACCTCGTCAAAGAACTCTTCACCGGAAAAATGGCCGTTTTCAAGAGTAAAATGACTTTCTTTCGGATGCAAGCCATAGCTTTATGGAGATACAGTGCGGAGCATGCGGTGGAATCTTTTTGGGCAGCCGAAACTCACCCAAAGGATTCGGGAGACCGCCACCCAAATTCGAGGAGGATTGCCATGAAGGACAGGGACTGCGGCAGACGCGTCCATCACGGTTTCGGTCCAACGCTTTGTTTGATGATGACATTGACACTCATCCTGGAGGTAGGAACTTTGTTCGCGGCGGACAACAGAGGAGAACGATACGAAAAGGGATATCGGGCACTGCAGGCGCTGAATGCCGACGGCGCGGGCAAGGTGATCGAGGGACTGCGGGACATCGCGCCGGAGATGTCCGATTTTCTCATCGAATTTGCGTACGGCGACGTGTTCACTCGTCCGGCGCTGGACCCAAAATCCAGAGAGATGGCGACAATCGCCGCTTTGACCGCGCTTGGAAACGCCGCGCCGCAACTGAAATGGCACATCGCGGCGGCCCTGAATATCGGCGTTCGGCCCGAGCAGATCATCGAGATCATGTACGTGTCCGTCGTTTACCACGGGTTCCCGGCGGCGCTCAACGTCATCGCCGCGGCGCGGGAAGTGTTCGCGGAAAAGGGCATAAGATTCACTCCGGTCAAGCGGGAGAAGATCGCGGACAAACGGGCCCTGGGCCTGAAAGCCATGGATGCAACGAGCAGAGGGGCCGGGGAGAAGGTCGTCGACAGCCTGAAGGACATTGCCCCGGAAATGGCGGATTTCATCCTCGAGTTTTCCTACGCCGACATATTTTCCCGCGGGGTTCTGTCGCCCGGGGAGACCGAGCTCGTGGCGATCGCCGGGATGTGCGCGTCCGGCACCCAGCGACCTCAGCTCATCGTCCACATCAAATCGGGGCTGAACGTGGGCCTCACCAAAGAACAGATTATCGAGGTCATGGACCAGATGGCCGTATATGCCGGGTTCCCGGCGGCACTCAACGGCATTTCCGCCGCCCGGGAGGCTTTTGCCTCCGCGGCAAGGTGAAGACGCCCGGGGCTGCGCAGTGGTGCCGTTCCAGGTGCCGAGCCGCCTCATGGACTCGCGGCGGATGACGGTACGGTTAAGCTCTCCGGGAAAGAGGCGGGGGTTGGATTTCCCGCGAAAACCCCATCCTTTTGATCCGTCCGGCGAACGATTGCCCACGGATTGCCGGGAGATTCGGCGGCTGCGCGGGCAGGGCGCAAGCTCATATCGCGCCGAGGGGTTTCCCGCGCCAAGGCGGGCATCCATGACGCTCCCAATAGCGCGACGGCAACCTGGGCGATGGTTGAAGCGCCTTGTCTCAGCCATCTTCTTGTCACCGACAGAGCCGGATTGGCGTTTCGGCCGGCATGATGCCCGCCTCTCCCTTGTTTCAGGGCCGGGAATCCGGTGTCTTCTTACTCCACTACAGGGTTTCGGCTATTCCTCCGAATCCCCGCGTCCCGCCAGGTGCGCCGGACCGAGCGTACTTCCGCGGCTCATTCGCCCCGGAGCCGATTTCGGATATCGCCGTGCAGCGTGCGGCCATCGCCATGCTTCAGGACATCCCGAGAGGCAACGGCAATCCCGCGCACCCCCTCAGGAGTCTCAACCGCAGGAACACGCCTGAACTCAACAAAATCTCCGACCCGAGACTAACAACAAAATTATAAGCTCTATCCACGCGAGCGATTTAGCATCGAAGTGGCTTTATTCAATTGGAACGAATGCATAAGGATAGGCCAATATGAAGCATAATTATATTCATTTTTTGGATAACTCCATTATATATAATGAAGTTTTATCCAAATCAAACTACATAAAAATGATTGAATCATAGATTACTTCTGCAAATGTTCTATTAAATTCTTTTAATATAAAAGTTTGAAAGAATATGTTAGAATTTTTGAAATACATCATAATACGGTGTATTGATGCTGTTCAAGGAACAAGTCGTCCAAGGATCCATCCGCAAGTTCCAGTATAAATCGAGTGTTTTTCGATCAGCAGCACAGGGAGCCGTCATGTTCAAAAGCATTTGTCGAGAGAGTCTTTTTCCACTGGTTGTCATGATGATCTTGTGTCTGCCGTCATCCTCGCATTCGAATCCGTGTATCGGGTTCGGCGTGCCGGAAAATTACGCAATGCCCGCGGAAGGCTGCGATTCCGTGGCGTCGGGAGAGTGCCAGTATACTCCTCCGTTTGTTTGCACCGATGCGAATCCCTCCTACACTTGGGAAATCATACGCCCCGCCGATCCATCTCTCGGGAAGGGAGGAAGCATCGACCAGACGGGCAAGCTCGCCGTCGATGGGGCCTCGTGCGGGACAATCACCGTTAAAGTCACGGGCAGTTGCGGTCTCACTGCGGAAAAAGAGGTCCGACTGGGTGCGGCCGGCACTGCCAGCAAAGTGACTGAGGAAGTCCTCGGTTGTTCAGAGGAGCAGTGTGGCCACCTTGATCGGTATCAATGCGAGGTCGGCGCCACCAGCTATGGGTTTCGCTGGAACTTCAGTCAAAACCCAAACAACCCGGAAGAGGCTGTTTGCCCAAATTGTCCTCACCTGGGGTGGCCACCATGTCCCGATTTCCATCTCCTGCGCACGAACAGAAAAGTGGTCAACGTTATTATCGGTCGATGGGTGTGTAAAGAATGAAGAATGCCATCACACATTATGGTAGCTCGGCATTTCCTACTTTTGCGCTTCGTGCAAAAGGGGGGAGGCGGACAGCCGGGGCATCCGGGAAGCATGATGCCACGGGCCGGTTCAACGCGGGACAGGCGGCACGGAAGTGAAGGCGCCGCAGCCGAGCACATCGAACCCATCTACACAGTCAAGGCCGCTGACAATATGCGGTTTCGATGCATCCACAAGAATCTCATGGTTCACCACGAATCGGATTTCCTCCCGGAAAGGAACTGAAAATGGCAGGAAGGAACGCTCGTAGCGCCCTGTTGATTTTCCTGGCGGCATTTGCGCTCCTGAGCCCCATGGTGTGGGCCGATTTGGCCGTGGAACCGATGCAACGGTTCGCAGACGACAATGCATCCCGCGGGCGACGGGAAAGCGATCAACCAAGTTTCGATCCCGTGCAGAATCTTGTCCTGGCCGCCCACGCCGGCGGCAAGGCCGCAAC
>OFEK01000342.1_pt1 | contig 54649 bp, 62 predicted proteins | sample 1521131 | NCBI WGS metagenome assembly OFEK01 (sample SAMN05720209, study PRJEB24109) | activated sludge metagenome | isolation source: Anaerobic digester | place: China | collected 2015-12-16
CTTCCTGCGCCGCCCGCGCCCGCCCCACCAACTGCTCCATCAGTTCCGACATTGGTACACCCTCCATGGTTATAGTAAGATTGTAGCCTCCGTTGAAGATCAGAGAATTTTCAGTACAGGCTACTTAAAATTAAAACAAGGCAAAAAAGGGATATTCCAGCATTTTTTTGACATCCCTCAAAAATTCGGCGCTCGTCGCGCCGTCGACAACCCGGTGATCGGCGCTCATGGTGATTTTCATAATGGGCCTGACAACGACGACCTGTCCTTGAGCCACCGGAGTGTTGACAATCGATGCTATCGCGAGAATCGAAGCCTCGGGAGGATTGATAATCGCCGAGAATTCCTCAACATCGTACATCCCCAGATTGCTGATAGTGCAGGTCGAACCCGAGAATTCCTCGAGCTTGAGTTGATTCGTCCTGGCCCTTCCGATTAAATCGGCCAACGTCTCTTCTATCTCCAGCACCGTTTTTTGATCGCAATTCCTGACCACCGGAGTCACCAGTCCTTTTTCCGTGGAAACAGCCAGCGCTATATTGGCCCGGGGAAATAGTTTCAAGCCTTCGTTCGACCAAGACGCGTTTACCATTGGGTGCTTTTTCAAAGCGAGGGCGACGACCTTCATGAGCATCGAATTCATGGATACTTTCTTTTCCGGATTACCCTCGTTCCAGGTCTTCCGCGCCTCGATAAAATTCGACATGTCCACAGCAATCGTGATGTAATAGTGCGGTATCGTGCCCTTTGAGGTCGACAGCCTCTTCGCTATCGTCTCACGCATCGGGCTTATCGGTATAACGTTGACTTCGGCGGATTCATCCCGCAGATTTCCATCGCCCATCTTTTCTAGCGAAGCGAGAACATCCCGCTTCATGATTCTGCCCTCCGGGCCTGTGCCTTTTATTCCCGCAGAACTTATCTTTTCAGCTTCCAGAATATTCTTCGCCACCGGCGAGATTTTTCGCCTTTCCGTGTCCCTCGCTCCGTCGATAAAGGCTTGCACATCCTTTTCTTTTATTCTTCCATTGTCGCCGCTTCCCCTGCCCACCAAGCCAAGATCCACCCCCTCCTTGGCGGCAAATCGCCGGGCCCGGGGAGAAGCGATCACCTTCCCGGTTATCCTCGTTGCTGCTTCCGTTTTCGCCTTTTTCCCGGCCTGCGGAACAGCATCGGGCAAAGGAGCTTCGGCCACAGGGCTTGAATCCTCGGGTGGCGCTTCGCCCTTCTCTCCTATTGCGGCGACTATGGTACCGCAGGGCACATCGTCACCTTCCTTGTAATACCGTTTCAGAAGGATCCCCTCATAATCGGACTCCACATCCACCACGGCCTTATCCGATTCTACTTGGAACAGCACATCTCCTTTTATTACCGCATCCCCTTCTTTTTTCGACCAGCCCATAATGACGCCGTGTTCCATCGTAAGTCCAAGTTTTGGAAGCAGAACGGTATTGCTCATATTCGATCTCCCTGTTCTAGTTTGGTTTCACACAGCTAGTAGTTTTTTCTGCAGCCCGGGATTTTCGGTTATCGCGTTTGAAGGACCTTCAAACGCGATCCGTCCCAAGTTCATGACATAACACCGCGTGGCAATCTCAAGTGCCATTCTAAAATTTTGCTCCACGATAATCAGCGAAATACCGGTTTTCTGTATTTCGATAAGTGTCTTGGCGATTCTTTTTACGATAATCGGGGCTAATCCCTCAAAAGGTTCGTCAAGTAATAATATCTTGTGATTCCCCACCAGAGAGCGCGCGACGGCGAGCATTTGCTGCTCTCCCCCGCTCAGCTCTCTTCCTCTAGATGCCCTGAGCCTGTGCAATTCAGGAAACAATTCCCACATATTAGCAATGGTCCAGTTACTATCCGCTGTTTTCCGCTCAGAAATTTTGAGGTTTTCCAATACTGTCAAATTCGGGAAAATTCTCCTTGTATCGGGCACCAGGGAAATACCCTGTCGGACTATCTGATCGGGCTTCAACCCCACCAATTCCTTGCCGTTGAACTGAATCGATCCGGATTTAGGGGTCACCAATCCTATGATGCTATTCATAGTCGTTGTCTTTCCGGCCCCGTTACGTCCTAATAAAGCGACGGATTCTCCTCTATCGACTTGAATGGAGACATCATAAAGAATATGGCTCTTTCCGTAATACGAGTTAATGCTATCCAGCTTTAGCAGCATCTCAGTCTCCCAAATAGGCCTTGCGGACCTTCTCGTTGTTTTGAATTTCCCCGGGGCAGCCTTCGGCTATTATCTTGCCGAAACTCATTACCGAAATAATATCCGACAAGGAAAGGACCATATCGATATCATGCTCAATGAGTACGATCGCCATTGTCTTTCTCAATTCGTTGATGACAGGAATCAGCTTCTGCAGCTCCTGCTTGGAAAGCCCTGCCGCGGGTTCGTCCAAAAGGAGCACCTTGGGCGCCGTCGCGATAGTAATACCTATTTCCAGCAGTCTTTGATCTCCGTGGGACAGTTCCTGCGATACTGTGTTCCTGAAATTCTCCAACCCAATACTTTCAAGAATTTGCTCAGCTTCCTCGGAAGTTTTCCGATCGATTTTTATGAATGGATTGAATCTCTGAGGGTGTCTGGCCTGTATCGCTATTCTGACATTTTCCAAAACAGTAAGCTTTTTAAAAATATTCAGAATTTGGAAAGACCTGCAAACACCCAACCGCACCAGCTTATGGGTCGGTATATCTTGAATTTCATTTTCCTCAAAGAATATTTTCCCTTCGGTAATAGGAAACTTACCGGTCAGGCAATTGAAAAAGGTTGTTTTACCGGCTCCATTAGGCCCGATGATCGAGTGGAGCGTTCCTTCTTCAAGAGAAAAAGTAACACCGTCCACTGCTTTGATGGCGCCGAAATGTTTTTTAAGATTTTGCGATCTCAAGGCGATCTTAGGTGTTGTTTCGCTCACGATTCCGACTCCTTGTCTCGCTTAGGCAATAATGCTTTGAACGGATTACTTCCGTTTCGTTTCCCGAAAAATCCCATGATCCCTTCGGGGAACACCATGACGAATATGACGAAAATCCCGCCCAGGAATATCATCCATCGATCGGTGAACGAGCTTATGAAATCTTTCAAGAAGGTGATAATAAGGGCTCCCAAAACAGGACCGGTAAGGCTGTGCATTCCGCCGACCAGGGTCATGATTATCACTTCGCCGGACATGGTCGTGGCCATGGATTCGGGAAACGCGTATTTTAGCAGAAATACGTCGAGCACTCCGGCCACCGAAGTGAAAAAAACCGAAAGGATATAGCTCGTAAGCTCGTAGGATCTAACATTATAGCCAACGAAAATAGCCCTGGTTCTATTTTCCCGTATCGCCTGGAGCACCCTTCCGAAAGGAGATTTGATGATAATATTCAGCAGAATGAACACTAGTATGAAAATAACGACGACAAATATGTAATAGTTGAATTCCGGCGCGATATCTATGACCCTGAACAAGGGCTTTCGCTCAATACCACCGAGGCCGTTTTCCCCGTTGGTGAGTTTGGTCCAGCGGATTATGATGAAGAGCACGAGCTGACTGAATGCGATGGTGACGTACGCGAAATAGATACCCCTGGTTTTGATGATCAACCTTCCGACAAGCGCTCCGATAAGGGTTGTAAAGCAGATTCCGAAAAGCAGGGGCAACAGCGTCGAGTCGGGAGTGATATGCCGCTGGAAGAGCGCGGCCGCGTACGAGGAAAGTCCGAACCATGCGGCATGACCGAAGGAAATTATTCCCGTAAACCCCAACAGCAGGTTAAAACCAAGGGCGAATATCGCGAATATGAATATTTCCGTCGCAAGAAACATTGTGCTGCCGATGGATTTGAAAAAACTGGGCAGCATCGCAAAAGCGAAAATGCCAAGAATTACGGCCCCAGCCTTGAAGGCCGTATTTTTGTTGCCTAATGACGTCCCGAGTTTCATTCGTACGCCTCCCCTACCTCGCCGAATAGTCCTCGAGGACGAACTAGCAATACGGTTGCCATGATGACATAAATAATCAAATCGGAGAAAAAGGGTTGGATGAGAATAGCCAGACTGACGGCTACGCCGATTATCAATCCTCCAACCACGGCTCCGATGAGACTTCCCATGCCGCCCAGGCAAATCACGACAAAACAGGGAATGAGTATCTTATTCCCCATCGTAGGTTGCACTCCCCACATGGGCGCCGCCAGGGCTCCGGCGATGCCCGCCAGCATCGTTCCGAGCCCGAAAACGAGGGTGAATACCTTCTGTACCGGAATGCCCAGGAGAGACACCATGGTCAAATCCTTGCTTCCGGCCTTGATAATCAACCCCGCCTTGGTTTTGTTGAGGAAAATGTAGAGGGCAAGGAGCAGGAGCACGGTAACGCCCAGAATGAACAACCGATAGGTCGGATAGATCAGAAAACCCAGATTGACGAAACCGCCCAGGGATTGTGGTATATTGAACGGTTGTCCTCCGACGCCCCAAATTATCTTGACAATATCTTCGATAATATAGGCCATGCCGAAAGTAAGAAGGAGTCCGAACAACTCGTGCTTACCCTGGAGCCGGCGCATGAAGAATCGTTGAATGAACATACCCACGAAGCCGACGAAAATCGGGCCGATGATGATTCCCACCCAGAAATTCGTGAGCATGGCGACCTTGACAGTGAAGTAAGCCCCTAAGGTAAAAAGCACTCCATGGGCAAAATTCAGTATACCCATGGTTCCTCGAATCAATGATAGTCCCAAGGCCATGAGTATATAAATCGTTCCTAGTATCAGCCCATTGATGACTTGCGAAAGGACAATCATCGGAACCTTCCTTTGTAAAAGCGTATAAACGCAAGGGAGATCCCCTTGCGGAGGATCTCCCTTACAGTTCAGCTATTTTTTATCGATGCTCAGCGGATACTTTTTCTGCAGCACCATGGGGTTCTCTTCCATAGTGCTCTCGATGGAATCCAGGGGAACGCCGGGGCCCGGATAGACGGCCACGATCTCGCCCCAGTCCTGCTTATTCGGCCAGGCTCCGTCCCTCGCCTTGACGATGTAGACTTCCTGGATCAGCTGGTGATCCCTCGCCCTGAAATAAATCGGCCGGTTCTTCAAGCCGTCAAACTGATAATCCTCAAGTTGCTTGATCACCTGCTCGTAATTCCAGGTGCCTGCGCGCTTCACCGCCTCGAGATAGGCCACGGTGGAAATATAATCCTGCCAGCTCTCGTTCTCAGGATATACCCCATACTTCGCGATGAACGCTTGGGTAAAGGTCTTCGATCCCTGGGTATCGACGTTGTACGCCCACACCTTCGGCCAGACGCCCGTCATTACCCCGGGCCCCAGAGTCCAGGCATCGGAGTCGTTCATAATGGCGCCGGACACCTGCATGGTTCCCTTAAGCCCAAAGCCGGCGAATTGTTTGAAGAAATTGATCAAGTCGGTCCCGCCTATGGACAGGTAGAGCACGTCAGGCTTGGCCTGCCTTATCTTAAGCAGATACGCGCTATAGTCGCTTGTGCCGAAGGGCACGAGATCGTTCGCCAAATGGGTGCCGCCATTTTCCTTAAGGATTTTTGCCGCAACATTGTAGGCCGTATGTCCCCAGGTGTAGTCCGAAGTAAGGAAGTACCAACGCTTACCATAGTTCTTTAAAAGGTAATTGGCCATGGCATTGTTGGACTGCCAGTTGCTGAGGTCGGCGCGGAACATAACCCGCTTCGCGTCTTCATTGGTGATGTTATTCGAATTGGCGCCCGCGGCCATGAAAATAACATTGAACTCGGCAGCAACGGCCCCCATGGCCGCGGCTACCGCGCTGGAGACCTCTCCGACGAGCATTACCGCGCCGCGTTCGGTAATTAGCTTTCTGGCCTTCTGCGCGCCCACGTTCACCACGGATTGGGTGTCTTCGGCCACGAGCACCAGTTCGGACCCGAGCACGCCTCCTTTCGCATTGTACTGATCCAATGCGAGCTGGACACCTTTAATACCGTATTCCCCGATTTCCGCATAAACACCGCTTCTCGGCTCGACGACGCCGATCACTTTCTGGGGCGCGGTAAACTGTGCCCAGACGGAATTCCCCGTCATCAGCACCAAGAGTGCGATGACCACAAAAGACAACCACTTTCGGTTCTTGAACACCATAACGCCTCCTTTCAACTTGAAATGAAACCTATTTAAAAGCTCAAAACCTTTTTAACGGCAGCCATGACTTTATTCGTATCGGGAATAGCCATGGCTTCCAAACGAGGATTGAAGGGCATGGGCACTTCTTCCCCCGCTACCCGCTGGACTGGCGCATCCAGGGCGTCAAAAGCCTTTTCATTGATCAGCGCGACTAATTCCGCCCCAAACCCCGTGTTCTTAACCGCCTCATGTACAACGACGACATGTCCTGTCTTTTCCACCGAAGCAAGGATGGTTTTTTCGTCCAGTGGCTTAAGGCTGCGCAAATCCACTACCTCTATATCAATACCTTCTTTCTCCAGTTCTATTGCGGCTTTCAAAGAAAAATCGACACAGCGGGACCAGGTGAGGATAGTCACGTCTTTTCCGGGACGCTTAATGTCCGCCTTCCCCAATGGAATCGTGTATTCCTGCTCCGGAACCTCCCCCTTGCTGTTATACAGGAGTTTGTGTTCGATAAACAGAATCGGATTGTTGTCCCTGATCGCGGTTTTCAAAAGACCTTTGGCGTCGTAGGGAGTGGAAGGCATTACAACATAGAGTCCGGGGACATGGGTAAACCAGGCTTCCAAACTCTGGGCGTGCTGGGCGGCCGAAGCCCGGCCCGCGCCGCCCTGGGTCCTTATCACCATGGGGATTTCCACCTGTCCGGCATACATGTACCTGGTTTTTGCAACCTCGTTGACAATCTGGGACATGCAACAGGCGGTAAAATCCACATACATTATTTCAGCTACCGGCCGCCTGCCCAACATGGCCGATCCCAGAGCGCAGCCTACGACCGCCATCTCGGAAAGGGGCGTATTTCTTACCCGTTCCTTCCCGAATTGCTCGAACAAACCGACGCAGGTTTTATAGCTGCCCCCGAACTGCGCGATATCTTCTCCCAGGAGATATACCTGTTCGTCCCTCGCCATTTCCTCTTTCAAAGCGTCTCGAATTGCGTCGCGGTATGTAATAATCGCCATACTTAGTCTCCTTGGATTGGGATCAGCTGTAGATATACGCCATGAGCTCCTCGTCCTGGGGCTCGGGGCTCTCTCGGGCGAAGGTCACCGCTTCCTCCAGCAAAGCGTCCACCTCGGATTCAATCCTTTTAAATTCCGCGGCATCGAGAGCTTTCATCTCCGTAAGCTTGCGCTTGAACATCTGCAGGGGGTCCTTCTTTTTTGCGTTCTCGACCTCTTCCTTATCTCTATAAAGGTTCCCCGGATCGCCGACGTAGTGTCCCAAAATTCTGTAGGTAACCGCATTGATCAAGGACGGGCCCTTCCCGGTCCTTGCTTTTTTTATCGCCTTTGATGCGACCTCATATACCGCGAAAAGGTCATTGCCGTCACAGGTGTACCCATCGATGCCATAGCCCTCGGCCCTGATGGATATATCGTCCACCTTTTGGTGGTCTTTTCGGGGCGTCGACTCGGCGAACTGGTTGTTTTGAATAACAAAAACAATCGGGAGATTCCACAACGCCGCCATGTTTATCGCCTCATGGACGCTCCCTTCGTTGGTCGCTCCGTCACCGAAAAAGCTGACTATGACGTTGGGTTTCTTATCCATTTTCAACGCGAGGGCCACGCCTATCGAGATGACAGGACCACTCCCGACAATTCCGGTGGCCCCCAGTATTCCTTCCTTGATACTCGCCATGTGCATGGAACCACCCTTGCCCTGGTTGTATCCGGTTTTTTTCGCATAGAGCTCAGCCATCATTTTTCGAGGATCCATACCTTTGCTCAGCATATCGGCATGACCGCGATGGGTCGGCTGCATAAAATCGCCCTCAGCAAGACAGGCGGAAATCGCAACAGGAATCGCCTCCTGGCCAAGCTGGGAATGCAAGAATCCAGGTAATTCATTATTAGTAAATAATTTGATTGTAACATTCTCAAACTGCCGGCATAAATAAAGCCGTCGGTACAATTCTGGTAGCTGCGCTTTCGGAATTGACACCCTTGTCTCCTTGTAGTAGGTTAAGATCATCTGATGTTCAGATGATCTGTTTTACCTGTATCATGCTATTCGGGAGCTGTCAACTTTTATGATGCATAACGCAACAAAATATTTTGCGGATTCTGTTATAATCATACCTACCAAAAGGAAAGGAAAAATATGGTGGTGAAGATTAGGCAGAATACGATCGTCGAACAGGTGCTGGGAAATGTTAAGGAACTCATAGCAAACGGGACCTTTAAAGTCGGCGATAAAATTCCCACTGAAGTTGAGCTTACCCAGATGTTCGGGGTAGGCCGATCTTCCGTGCGCGAAGCGCTAAAAATCCTTCAATATTTGGGTATAATCCAGATGCACCCGAGCAAGGGTACTTTTGTCTGCGATTGCTCAAACCTGTCCCGGGAGGTCGTATCCTGGGCTATTCTTTTGGGAAAACGGGATTTTTTCGAGCTTATGGGCGTTCGCGGCGCGATTGAGAGTTCCTCGTTGCGCATTCTTTTCTCAAGAAAAGACATTTCCGACAACGAGTGGGAAAATTTAGTCAACAGCTTAAAAAAAAGCTGGGAAAAAATGGTGGGCACCGATTCTATCGATGTGTTTATCGCCGAGGATTACGGCTTCCATGAAACGATAATCAAGTATAGCAACAACAGTGTTTTTATCGATGTCTACCACACGCTCAGATCATTCATGCATGAGGAGATCAAACGTTCCTTCACTTCCGCAGCAGGAAACCACCTGGACAAGGTCCATAATGAACATGCTTCGATCCTCCGCTTTATAGAAGAAAAGAAACCGGAAAAGGCATACGAATGGCTATCCACTCATTTAGAGAACATAGACGAGAGGGTCAGGCATTCGTTTTCGGGCTACAAGAAACAATAAACGGTATAATCCGGGAGGGGAAATGGACATCAGATGTATTCAAGTCAAGGGCAGCGCCTACGATGTGGGCTTCGAGCATGGCAAGGCCATGGCTGCGGAGATCAAGAAGAATTATCACTATTACATGTCCATGTGGCTATCCGGACCGGAAAAATCCGAACGGGCGCTTCTCGACAAAGCCTCGGCGTTTCTGCCTTACATCGAAGGCTTAAACCCGGCTTTCATCGAAGAGATGAAGGGTGTCGCCGATGGAGCGGACCTTCCCTTGAAACAGATCGCCGCCTTAAATGCCCGCTGGGAACTCAACTACACCTACCTGCCCGACATGTTAGCCGAAGCGGCAGGTGGCTGTACCGCCTTTGCCCTTACTCCGGAAAACACCGGTACCAAGGATACCTATGTCGGCCAAAACTGGGATTACAAGCCACCCCTCCAGGGCCAATGTCTGGCTATCACTATTGAGATCCCCAATAGACCCGCGGTATTTCTGATCACCGAGGCGGGAATCATCGGCCACAAAGGCTTTAGTTCATCGGGAATAGGCATCGGCGTAAATTTCATCAAGCTGGAGCGGGATGCCGCCGCCCTTGGTGTTCCTTTTTTGATCAAAGCCCGGCATGTCCTGGAGCAGGGTTCTTTGGACAACTGCGTCGCCTTTCTCAAAGCCAACCCAAGCCCGAATTCGGGCAATATGCTGATCGCCAGCGCCGAGGGAAAGGCCCTTGACGTCGAATGCTCCCCTGGCGGCATGAGGGTGCTCAGGCCCCAGGAAGGCGTGCTCGTCCATTCGAATCATTTTCAGGAACTGAACAAGGATGATACCGATATCGGCAGCCTTCTGCTGCCCGATACCTTTGGCAGAACCGCCAGGCTTTATGCCCATTTCCATGATGCCGCCGGCCATGTGGGCGAAGAAAAAATCGAAGAAGGTCTGCGGGACCACACGGGGCTTCCCAATTCCGTCTGCAGGCATGAGGACGGGAACAAACCTCCGGCGGAACGGTGGCAGACCCTTGTATCGTTCTATGCGAATTTGAACACCAGGACGATACGGTATACCGGCGGTCCGCCCTGTCAATCCGAGTACTATCGGAAGCAGCTGGTTTAAAAACAAAGGGGGGATGACCGGTAGTTTAGGCGGCTTTTTCATGGCTCGCCTGACTTTTGAAAAAGCCTCGAATGATTACTCCTGCGCTAGAGTGCAAGGCCGGTAAGCCCGTTGATGAAGGGCAGGGTGATATAAATGGCGAACAGCAAAAGAATCGAAAAACCGACGATTTCAAAGATCGCGCCGATTTTTCTGATCCTAGGTTCATTGTCTTTTAGCCTGCGCAAAAGTCCTTCCCGGCCGAACCAGCCAAGATAGGCGAAAAACGCGATAGGAAGAGCCATTCCCATGGACATTGCGAGCACGGCAACAATGCCTAGACTCAATATGCCCAGGCTGAGCGATAGAACAAGGACGAGAATCGCCCCTGGACAGGGATAAATCCCCGTGAGGATGAGGGCCCCTAAACTGAGCTGGCTTTCCCTTTGCGATTTTCCTCGAACCAGGTCCACGACGGAACGGCTAAGAAGAAAAAATGCCACCGCGACAAGGGCTAAATACGCAAAGCCTTCCATATAAACTGCGACCGCATCGGAGTAACCCGAGATCGCGCCTGACACTCCGCGAAAGATGAAAATGAGCGCCACGGCGGTTCCCCCATGCAGCCCTGCCAAGGCGAGACTCATGGCGACAGGTTCCCACCATGGGGAACGGCGAGACAGATAGATTGCAAACACCACCGTTTTACGATGGCCTGGCCCAAGGGCATGCAAAGCGCCGTAGAGAAAAGCCACTCCCACGATAACAAAGAAGAGGGATGCTGACGCTCCCTTTTCCCATAACGAAAAATACTCCGCCAAGCGGGCCCTCAGCTCAAGTTGCCCCTGGAGGATCGAAGCCGGCGCAGGTCCTCCCGATTGCACGGGAGTCACGGCAGGGGCGGCAGGGCTGCCCAGGAATGGATTCGGCCAAGCCCTGTGGCCGAGAACAGTCGTGGCTATGAGCAGGACTGTCAGGGCGGCCCGGAATCGGAGGGGGCGTTTAATTTTTAATAACGTCATAGCGTATTACGATTTCCCGGGGATAAAAAGTCAGCAAGCCCTTCTTCCAGGTGTAATAAATGGTGTTGTCGTCTATTGCGCCCGTGGGATTGTAATAGACCGGATATTTTTTGTTCTCAACAATTTCGGCAATGGGTCGCACCTGTGTTTGATCGAATTTTAAAATGACCGCCCGCTCTTTCGCATAGTCTATCGCACAGTAATAAGTGTAATCGTAGAGCGACAGACTGAGTTCGCCCCTATAGGCCGAGAGATCCACGAAAAAACGATAATGCAGGGTTCCGGATTTCTGGGAAACGGAAAAATCCTTTACAGATGCCGGGTTCGTCCTCCGCGAACCCTGACGTATAAAGGTAAAAAAGTGGTAGTTCTTGAGGTTTTGGAAAGCGTTGTCATAGACCGCCTGTGTTTCGTCCGGGTCAAATTTCCCATCACCGTTCGAGTCGAATCCGCGGATGATATCCGCGCTGAAATAGGGATCGAACGCCCAGTCGATATGGACCCCCGACAGGGTGTCGTCTTTCCAGACAAACTCACAGCTCGCCACTAGGCTCATATGCGGATGCGCGAAAAGCGGCGCGGCAGACCCCAATAGGACCAGGAATATCAGGCTTCGCAGTACCGATGAAATTCTCATTCCCATTCCCATATTTCTAGATTTTTATAGTATAGCAAACCTTTACGAAATGTACGAAGAGAGAACAGTGCCGCGATTGTGATAAAAACGATTGAATATTGGGCCCTGCTGGACTTGAACCAGCGACCTACGGATTATGAGCCGATTTTAGCCGTTTTTTAGAGGAATCAGCAAAATTCATCATATATCACATTTTTATATTATGCAAGCATTTAATTGTGTAAAGCAGTATACTTATGTATAAGGTGATCACTACAGCTGACAGCTTCTGCTGACAGTTGCTGCTGACAGTTTTAGGGCTGTTTTTAGACTTTAAATCTCTGAGAATCCGGGAAATTTCCGGTACTGAAGCAGAGACTTTGATTTTGATTAGAACAAAAACTACATTTTTACATCAAATTTTAAGCCTCTTTCCTTATATAGGCTTAACCCTAAACTCCTCATCAAGCTTCCTTTTATACAACTCGATGAGGTCTCGAAGCTCGGCCATAGTAAAATCCTGGTACCCGCTTGTGGCGATCCCATAGAAATGATCCAGTCCTTTGATGCCGTACCGTTTTATCATCTCTATCGTGTAGAGAATCAAAGCGCCATGCTGGTACTTGTTACACCTGATGCACTGACCGTTAATGTTCCATTCGGCAAAGCGCACGGCTGGATAGGTTCCTGCGGGAAAGAAGTGTCCGGCAGTCGATGCCTTGTAGGGTATCCTCTCCCCGCAGGTTACGCACCTAACCCACCATTCGCCATCATCGAAGTACGCATCCCGAAGCCGTATGTACTTATGCAGGATCACCCGGAGTTTCCGCTTCAGCGATGCCTTGGTATCAGGTTTCTTCTTATTATTATGGGCGAGCGCCTTATCAGCCATGATTCACTATCACCTTTCCTTGGTTTTTCATCTTTTGCCGTATCATTTCCATGAGGCTGTTCGGGTCAACGCTGACAAACGGCTTTTCATACTCCCGCTTGTAGGCTTCAACCTTTTCCTTGCTTTTAGCATCAGAAAGCGGAAACCAGCACTTTAGGCATGAGGAAGCCGTACTCACCGGGAGGAGTGCACCGCAAACCGGGCAATGCTCCTCTTTCGGCTTTTCAGCGACCGCTGCCGCTTGGCGGGAACCTGCTACATACTCCCGCCACCGCTGGCTTGGACCTAAGAAAGTCGAAGGCATTAGGGTGAACTGCATATCTTCGCCAGCTCTTGCTTTGGCGTAGTTTCTGGCTGACTGCATCATTTCCTGGGCAGGGCATCCGTTTTTCAGGTTAATCATGAATTGCTCATAGGCTTTTACCTTGCCCTCTTTCCTGGGATATGCCGCCCAGAAATCTTCAAAGTCAGCGGGGTACTCTTTTTCCACTCCCCGCTTTACCGTATCCATGATCCTGGCTTGCTCTTTGCGCTTGCGCATGGGCATTGCGTCAAGGGCATGAGAAAATCTTCTATTAAGCTCATCGCACCAAATCCATTCTCCTTCCCGCTTAAATAGACCCGCTTCCAGCGCGGAAATGATGAAGGCTTTCACCCTTTCAGGAGTCGAAAAGCACTGATGCGCGATTGCCTTTAGTTGTCCGACCGATAACCTGTGATCCGGGGCATCCCCAAGTAGTTCAAAGAAAAACCAGAGGAATCCATAGAATTCGGGACCGCCGTCTAACAGCGGTCCCTGGAATTCTAGGGAGGATCGGTCGTTCAGGTAGTGCGCTATGAATACGCCGCTTCCCATTACCTGCACCTCCTTATAGTTATTAGCTCACCTTTAAGTATTCGTTCGGCACCAGCTGTGCGCCTGGGACATTACCGCCGCCTGATAAGCACTCGAATATCCTCGTTTTGTCCGGGTTTATTACTTCCTTCCTTACGAAGAATTCTTCAGGGATTGCCATCTCGTCACAGATGAGGACCGAGGGCTTTGAATTAACCCGCATGAGCTTGAAGATTCCCGCCTGGCAAACCTTCGTCTCTGTCAACTGCATATTCCTGCGAAGGTATTCCTTAAGCCATTCGATTTTCTTCTCTTTAGCCTTACGTGCCTTATAGAGCCTCTCTTCCTCCTGCTTATACATAGCCGCTTCGCCTTCGGTCATCTTCACGATCTTCATGACTCCCTCGGCTTTATCCTCAAAGCGGGAGTGAACCTCCTCTAGTAGCTGGACCATGGCTTCGGCATCCTCAGGGGTATCAATTTCCATATCCAGGACTGCCTGGAAGTCGTTCGCTATCTCATAAAGTTTCGCCATTACTTTTCCTCCTTAGAATTCACTTCGCACTGCTTGAAGAACGCCTGGACATCCGAAGGGGTGAGTACCACTCGGCTCCCGATTTTGTGATGGGGGAGCTTCCCGAGGCGTTTTAGCCTGTTAAGCGTGGGGACTGACACCCCGGAAAGGACTGCTAAGTCCTTGATCATGATTACTGTCTTAGGCAGGTCATCCATTTCTTTTTTTCCTTCCTTATTGTTGTAGTGAAGTAAACAGCGCTCACCCCTTATGCTGATGAGCGCTTTCCTTGAATCGCGTTAAAACGGTATGTCATCCTCAAATCCGTCGGCGGTTGCCTTAGCGGCAGCTATGGGGAAGCTTTGCGCTTTTTCAGGCCGTGCGCCGAACACAGCCGCCATCTGGCTGACACTCAGGGCAGGGATGCCATGAGCCAGGCTTGCTTCTTGTGTAGCGGGAATTGCGCTTTCATCCTTTCGGCTGTCGAGGAGGCCTATATCGCTCACATCGAGTCTGTAACGGCTTTTCTTCTGGCCGTCCGTCCCTACCCAGGATTCTTGCTTTAGGGTTCCTACAGCGTTCACCTTTGTGCCGCGGCGAAGGTAGTCAGCAACCTTTACCCCCCGCTCTCCCCACATCTGGCATTCCATGAAAAGCGCGGGGTCTTCCCGGTTCCATGAAGGGTTAGACGCAATAGTGAACTGTGTTACCGACTTCCCGGATGGAACGCTTTTTACTTCAGCGTCCCGGGTAAGTCTTCCTATTAGTATGTACAGGCTTAAATCCGCCATTAGGCCACCTCTACTTTTGTATAATAATCTAATACTTTTGTATCATCCTGGGTATAATTAAGAAGTTTCATGTAGAGCCTGGAAAACCATTCCGGGGTATGGTCCTTCCTGATCTCCGCTTCAGAGAAGTCCTTTACGCTCTTCTCTAGGCTCTCTCCATGCTTCTCGATCAGCGCTTTGATCTCTCTAACTTCAGGCATGGCTTCTAAGCGCTTCTGCAAGGCAATCGCTTCATCGACGCCAGTATTAAGCCACTCCACAAGCTCCTTTCCGAACTCAACGCCGGGCTTTGTGAGAAGCTTATCCTGGAACATCCCTGTACGGTCCTTAATGACGTTAGCGATATGCTCCGTGGAAAGCTCTAGGAGCATGTCAAACTCATACTCGATGCCCTTTCCTTGCTCCGGCGCGAGGCCTACCCGGACAGGGCGGGACTTCCCCCGGTCATCCTGGGTTGTCTGCCACTCGGTCTTGCTTCTCATCGTCGCCATGATATGGCAGGGGCAGGAGAGAATGGCGTTTACAAGCGCTCTCTGCTTCGGCGTTCCTTCGCTCCATGCCGACCAGGTATTGCCCCGGTACTTCGCGTTGGCAAGCTTTTCCACCTCTTCTAGCAAGTCCTGCCAGGCATGGGTAAGGGAGTCGATGATAAGCACCGAGTAGCCAGCCTCCCCCGCTTCGGCTATGAACTGAACATACTCGTCAATCGACTTTTTTTCCAAGTCCACCACATCGAAATCAAACTTATCGGCGTATTTCGATGCCGATCCCCTCTCCGAGTCGATGACAGCCACCTTCCCGCCAATTCCCTTGGCGATGGACAGGGCTGAATAGGTCTTTCCGGCTCCCGATGGACCGAAAAGGGCGCAGCGTAGTTTTGACTTTGACTTAACCGCTTTCTGAAAACCCATTTATTAATCCTCCTCTAGTGTGCTTCCGCAAAGGAATTTTGCGTCTCTTTCTTGCGGTACCGTCTATCCAGCGCGGAATCGTCCATTGTTATCCATTCCCGCACTGTCTCAGGCCGCCATGCTTTGCGGCCATTCAAGATTCCATCCTCCTTTCCCCCATTGGGCTGTTTCCAGGCATCCTTCGGCCTGGCGATTGTGTTGTACTTTACTCCCTTAAGCTGACAGGCTTCAGGAAGGTAAATCCATGCTTCAGGCCACTGGTTATTCGCTTCTTTCTTTTTCATAGGGAATTACCTTTAAGTTTCCGTCTTCCAGGAACAACGCCACCTTTAAACCCTCCTCGCTTTCAATAGTCCTCATGAACACCTCTGGAATACGCAGGGTGTATTTAGGCTTTCCGTTCACTATGGAACGGCTAATCTTTGCGTCTTGAAGCCACATGCTATGCACAGTAATTTCTCCTTACTACACGTTTGTATAGTATGCCTTCGTGAGTGACAAGATACTTTTCATGGTTTTTCAGAATACATTCGTACTTTTTCTGTATCTCGTTATGCAATATTATATTATTAATTATTACAGTAATATTTACTTATATTATTTATATTTAACTTATTTATTTCTTTAAGTTTTTATATCATATGTATTGACATTATGCTACAGTTGTATATAGTGTGTAGTGACTAAAAGTAATGTTTTGGAGGCTAGGAAGATGGCAAAGTCCGAAGAACTGAACACCTACTTGAAGAACCTTGATATTGCCCTAAAGCGTGTCGGGAAATCAAGAAAGTGGCTTTCACTTGAATGCGGGCTGTCCCCTGCCGCCATCCCTAATATGTTTAGAAGAAACCTTTATCCGTCAGTCAACAATGCCTGGACTATCTCGAAGGTGTTAGGGTATCCGATTGAGGACATGCTTAAAGGAGATGTACAGCACTTCCAGCCAGCCGGGAAGACAAAGCGAGACATTCTCACTAATAAAGTGCTTGCCCTGACTAAGGAGCTAACGGAGAATGAGCTAGAGGCGTTTCAGGCGTTAATTCGGAACGTCATTGACTTCAGGAAGATGGAAAAGTAGACTCTTATATGAAGATTGTAGCCTAATCCCCTATTGATCTTCCCTAGTGTGTTGCCCCCCGGTCCGTCCATCTGGGGGGCTTTTGAAAATATTTCAAGATAAGATATCTAATTGAACTTGTTTAATCCATTTTTTTACATTATCAGTTGCATTTATTTCTATTGCAATATTCATCACTGTTTGAATAAAATTTGAAAAATCAATTTTTGGTGTTTTAAATAACATGACTTTTAAGTAAGTTAAAATATCTAAAAATAGTACATTAAATCTCTTTTGTTCGTAGTCAAATAGTTTAATTTTAATCTTTTCTTCATCATATGTTGCTCTTGGCCCATATATAAATGTACCTTGTTTTCCCCCATTGTCGATTACTTTATTAAGTGCATGCTGTAAGTCATATACAGTAAATGTCTTATCTTTAACTTCAATGGAATGGTAATATTCTTTTTCGTGATATATATCTATATCTCCAACTTCTTTACTAGAAGATCCACTTTCATTAATTTTATGCGGTATAACGTTGAAGTTTCCTTTTATACATTCATAAAATTGTTTTTCAACAGCAGCAACAATAATTGCACATGTTTCTCCTTCAAATGACTTTTCGAGAAATTTAACTGCAAAAGAATATGCATCAAGTAGATCAGCTTTTAAATCGATTCTAACAGTGTGAAGGTTTTTTCTACTATTCGCTATTTTACTAAGGATAGAAAGTGCAAATGTTAAATACTTTTTTGCATCATTATTATCATTTACTGATGTTAAGACCATAATAAGGTCATTTAAAGTTCTACGATCGTTTCCATCTCTCACTGCATTTGTATTTGATAAATGCGTAAATCTTGCAGGTTTGTTTAAAAATGGTTCATTCGATCCCCCTAAAGAGTCATTAAGATATTCACGCTCAAAAGGAACTATTACTTTATGACATAAACTTCGCGCATCATAAGGACCATCAACCGGAGCCCCGGCCTGGAGAGCAAGTGCATTTATTTCTGAATTTGTTGCTTTTGCTAAAAGAGCAGTAATCAAAACATATTTATATGTTTTATGGCTACCTGAGAGTATTCTTTGTATTATAAAAGTATTTTTATCTTCTCCAAATATTTTACTTCTTAGACAACTTATTAAAATGCTTTCAGCTTTATCATAGTTAATGTGCTTTTGCAAAATCAAATCTCCTCAAATAGATCATTTTGATCCTTTTTTAAGTATATTATTTTTGACTCGCTATCATCAGAATTAAGATAGTCTTTTAACATTTTAGCAATTTGCATTCCTAAATTGCATGGTACAGCATTTCCAATTTGCTTATACTTTGAAGATTGCGATCCATGAAATTTGTAATCAATTGGGAAAGTTTGTAGTATTGCTGCCTCCTCTACAGTGATACGCCTAAGATGCTTAGGTGCTTCTTTAAATTCTGATGGAGGATTACCAGCAATTAAACCTGAATGATATTCCTGAATCCAACCAGGTTTATTTTTATACAATTCATCCTCATCAATAATTGGAGTTTTATTACCACCCATAGATGCAGGAAGAGTAGAACAATATCCATCAAGCTTAATCGGTCGACCGAGTCCATTAAAAAGCATTCCTGCGTAAGGCGATTTTCTCATTACAGGATTAGGGGTTAAGGTGATTTTTGCCTTACATATACTTTTATTATTTCCCGTACCTGCTCTATCTAGTATTTTCAAAACTTCTCGCACTGTTTTTGCTTTCATCATATATGGTTCTAACATTCTTTTTAAATCTGGAATAAGAAACTTATTTCCCTTAAAACCTATAAATAGAACACGCTCCCTTGCTTGTGGAACATTAAAATCTGCAGAATTAACTAGGACATAGCTTGAGCAGTATCCCAAAGTTCTCATTTCTTTTAATAACTCACTTCTAATTAAAGACCACTTATCTAATGTACCAAGAGCTTTAACATTTTCCATTACAAATACTCTAGGCATTATCCTTCTAATTGCATCTATATAGGTCCAAACATTTTTGCTTCTCTCATCATGTGGATTCATTTTTCCTGCCACAGAAAAACCTTGGCATGGAGGGCCTCCAATTAAAACATCTACTTTATTATGATAATCATCTAATTCATCAATAAATGTATTTATATCACCACATCGAATGTGCTCCCCAATATTCTGTGCATATGTTTTGCATGCATCAATATCAAAATCGTTAGCCCATATAATATTATAGCCTTCTTCCTTAAAGCCAAAATCAAGACCACCTGCACCAGAATATAACGAAATTACTGATTTCATAATGCTAAAAGTCTCCAAGTATAATCAAATATCCTGCGAGTCAATTAGTTAAATATACTAAAAATAAATATATTTATACCAATCAACATCTTATTTCACCATAGGTATTGAGAGAATTATTTCGCATTCTGCATCATCTCAGATAATTCCTCTTTGGTAATACCAATTCCTTTTGTTTTAGAAATCCAATAATATTCATCAATAAGCTTCATATCCGAAATTTGATAAGGAAATAGTTTTAATTTTATTTTTTTCCAATCTATTCCTGTTTTATTCAAGTTTTTTATCATCGATTGGAATTCATAATGTGAATGTTTCAAGAATTTGTAATATCCTTGACCATCGTTAGAATATCCTTTTCTAATATTTAAATCCCATGGTAAAAAAAAATCTTGATTCAACGCAAAAAGAGTCTTAGATGTTGCTGTAGGTCCAAAGCTAATACTTTTTTTTGAATTCTTCATTACACAAACTTTACTTAATGAATTGAATACTTTTACTATACTAACTTCATCCTGAATACTCGTTATTGATTTAAATATTTCTTGATTGCCAACCCACCAGTGATTTAAATTAATTGCAAGATTTTCGTGAGCAGAAAGTGCAATATGCCGACAACCCCATTTATTTAACCAATTTATTAGTATCCTTAGATGTTCTTGAGAATTTAAATTTAAGCGATGATAAACGGATTTAAGAAAATTATCATAAGCGTCATCAAAATTCTCTAAGCGGCTATATAAATAATGAGCAAATGCCAATGCAAATGTATCCATATTCCCTTCATATAGCAATATCACTTACCTTAGATATGAGAATTACCAGTTCTTATTCTAATCTGATCAACGTAAATTCGCAACATGACTAAACATAGAAAATTTTAGTATAGAACTGACCTATTTTAATATATTACTATATCTTATAAATATAATATAGTAATTAATTAAAAAGATTATAATTTAAGTAATACTCATATTCAAAATATCCTATAGTGACAATTTGAAAGAAAGCATAAAATTTATTATTGACAATACAGTGTTTTGAAATAAGACTTAGTAACCCGCCGATTCATGAGGCAATCCCCCATGCTCGAAGGTCCGAGAGGCTATCGATGTCGGTCCTGTCGGCGGGTCTTATCATTTTCTTACAATCCTAGAAGCCTAAACCCGAATGTCCCAAGGTATATGCTTCCCCCAATGGTAAATCCAAGGTATAGCCCCATCCAGAAACGCTTATCCTTACTTGCCCAGGCTAACTTGCTTCCAAGCACCATACTGCTCCTTTTTACAGTCAAACGCCGTTGTTGAATCCTCACAGCAGTGAGAATAAGGACCCGGCAGTTGAAACGCACAGTCTGAACACAGATTAAGCGTTTTCTGCCGGACCCATTGAAATTGACAATCATCTGCGATAAATACATGCCTTCTATTGCTCATATCCCCTTCCTGGTAGATTACAAATGTATACTGCAATATTACAGATGTATTGTCAACAAGAAAAAGAAAGGTATTTTTAACTTTTTAGGCGAACCATACCGACCGGGGATGCGTCGTTAAATCCTCGGTGTCATCGAAGGGATCGCCAAATGGCTTGTCTGGATTATACCTATGAACCTTACAGCCTTTTACAGCCAGACGTTGTGCCGTCACCTTCACTATAGGAAGATTAGGCTCCCATTGGCGGGATAGGCATCTGCCTAATCCCTTTGCCTCGGCGCTGTTCAACGCCGAAACTGGATAGACAGCCGAACCGCCTCCCTTATAGAACACTATTACTTCATACTTCATATCAAGCCTTCCCTGGCTTAATTTCAATATGTTCGGCAATGACCCGGATTGTAGACTGCTCCTCTCCGGCTTCATCCTTCCAGCGGATTTGCTTCATCCTGCCTACGATTCGCAGTCCCCTCCCCTCGGTTATTGTCTTCCCTACAACTCCGGCAAGCCTTCCGTAGGTCTCGATCTCGAAGCTGGATACTTCCTTATCACCGCCCCTCTCATTCCTGACTGACTCGACTACAAAACTGCATAGTGCCTTCTGGCTATCAGCCACCGCCTTTACCACAGGCTTTGATACGCAAGTCCCTTCTAAAAGGACGCTGTTTAAGTTATTCATGCTCCCGGCCTCCTATCTTTTGCCTCACTCTCTATTGTCTGTATTTGTATTCTTACTTCTCTTTTCTCTTCTTCTTTCTTCTCTTCTCTTATCCTAAGAGCTTTCTTTAAGAAACCTTCTCGAAACTGAACAATATCTCCCATGTCTATCCCCCTAGTTATGAGTGAAAGCTGTAAAGATGGTCAGAGCCGTCAGAGTAGATAGCCCCAAGGATAAAGGGATTCTTCCCCTCGCCCCGCCAGAAGGCCAGAACATAGTTTTCCTTGCGCCGTCCTTCAGGTCCGATCACGACCTTATCAGCGCCGATCTGCTCTCCGTACCGATGAGCTTTCATGAGTACTTCTTCCGGGATGTCCGTTAATCCTAGTGTGTCCACGATCATTGATACTTCTCCTGTAGTGTGTTATTATACATTTGTATACCTTGGTGTAAATAAAGAGTGCGTCTAAGCGACCGTCTGTGAGCGAAAGTGTCCGTGTTCAATGAAGCTGTACGAGCCATACTTGCCGATTATCATATGGTCGAGTATGGGGATGCCGACGATCTCCCCGGCTGAAAGCAGCCGTTCTGTGATGTCGATGTCCTCTTTGGATGGCTCCATGTTACCAGAAGGATGATTATGGGCAACGATGATCGCAACAGCGTTGTCCTTAATCGCCACCCGGAACACTTCTCTGGGGTGTATAACCGTCCTATTCACAAGCCCTTTCGTGACAGTATGGATTCTTATAGGCTTATGCGCTCCGTCCAGGGTCAACACAAGGAAGTGTTCCTGGCTCCTCTTCGCATAGCCGGATAAGAGCTTTACCACATCTTTTGGATGCCGCACCTGTACTTCCGAGACCATTCGCAAGATCGCCCGGGCATAGTTACCCTGCTCGATCATGGTAATGACTTCCGACTTATCCATTTCTTTCATCGTTCCACCTCCCATGCGCCCAACCTCCTTTTCAGCGTCTTTAGCCTTGCTTTCGGACCCAACAATTCCCTTGTACCTCCCGGCGTTATGCCTATAACCTGTTGCCCTTCGACCAGCATCATGAAGATGCCAAGTCCGAACCTGTAGTACATACCGACTACCATTTGTGAGACCTCCTAATATTCCATATTTTTAATACCAACTTCATGTGACTAACTTTAAAAAAACGACGACTTGCTAATAATCAAAAATCTTTGTTACCTATCGATTTTTTAAGATTTTTTTTATTTCTCTCTTGACAATTGGAATCTTTTTATTAAACTCTCCCATTGGATAAGGTGTGTTGCCACTTTACTGATAAAAAGATGGCAAAAAAGGAGAAGCTACTATTCATATGATTTGCAGAATTGAATTTTCTGTAAACTAGGGAATACGTCACTTCTCAAAAAAAATAATTTAAAGAAGCTGACGTAACAAGCTAATGGCCCCGGCTCTATCGCAATCGCGAAAGGAGGCCACCATGGATTCACGTTACATGATCCCCCAAGACTATTTTCCTCCTGCTTTAATTAAAGAGGGAAATAACCCACTAAGCGAACTCTTTAGGCACCCCGTACTTACCATAGGGGCAGAACTTCTTGTAAATAAAGCACTTGATGTGAAAAAAACTTCACACTATTGCGATATTTACAAGGAAACCAGCAGAGCTATGCATGCGAATGCGAGTGATTGGCTTCGTTATCGTCTGGATGATCATAATTTCGATTGCTACGAAGATGGCTACGTTGGTGAAGTATCTGTAAATCTCAGACTTCGAATACGAAGTTACTAACAGGTGGTGAAGCTATGAATTCATATAAAAGAGATTCTAGCCCCGTACCTGCAATTGTTGGTGGACTTTCTGCTATTGGGCTTTCTTTATTTTGGGGTCCTATAGGCCTTGCGGTATTTCCATTATTCTATGGTCTTCAAAAACAAGCAAATACTAAGAATCTTGATTGCATCGTAGATGAAGACGCAGTTTCGAAACTTGCAGAAGAATGGAAAACTGAACGCAATGATCATAACCTCGAAGTCTCCACCACTACTTATGCAGGCTTTCATCTTCCAATCACTCGGACAATTTATTTTAAAAAAGATGATGAGGAAAAAGATGATTGAAGGTAATTAAAAACGACTTCGCCTAGAGCTTCCCACATATTTAGGAAGCTCTAGGTAGATATTGAACTGTACGTGCATGATATCAATGGAGGTAATTATGCCGATAGATACTAATAATAATTATGCCCCATGGCTGCGCAAATATATTGTTGAAAACCCTTGTCCCAAGTGCGGGAAGCGTGTTAAGAGCATACTAAGTGATTGGGGGCGTACACATCTTGTTGGAGATGCTTATTGTGACGAATGTAATAAGGAGGAGTTGGAAAAAAGTGTTGCTGAAAGTAGAGAGTATTCTAAAAGGTATCCTTTGGAAGATTGCCCATCTTGCCATGGTTCAGGAACTATTGATGGATATACTTGCGGCAAGTGCCTCGGTGAAGGAAAAATAAGAAGCAGTTGGGCGCATTATTCATAGTCTCAGCATCCTTCATTTTAGCTAAAGTCAACATGGTCATGTTAATCAAAGATTATCATTTAACTATCTAATATATTTGTACTCAAAAAACATTCTAGAATTAATGCTAATAAAATATTGGAGTGTTAGCTAGGCGATGCAGGACTTGAACCGACTGATTCTCCTATATTGCCTTACTTTGTACTTTTCGGTGCTATGCCTATAAACTGTTGCTCTACAGTTTTTTACTTTTTAAATAATATTAATTTTTCCCCATCCCTTTTCTCTTCTAGTAACTCGGTATAGGCCATGCTTTTACCGCTATCAAAGCTAACTCATTTTGTCTGGCTTCAATAGAATCAAAGTTCCAGTCCTTATAAAATGAAATTTCTTTAGTTATAGTTATTTTTGACTTTTTATATTCATCTACTTTACTATGATACCCTTTTGATCCAAGAGTTTTATTCACGTCGCTTAATAGACATAAGTTTCCGATTCTATATTTATATTCTTCTATATTCTTTGTTGTATCATGGAATAGTTTTTTCCAGTCTTGATTTGGATTTTTTGGCAAAATATGCTCTAGAGTCAAAGAGTTATTTGGAACCAACTCAGGATAGGCATTTTTTTCTTTATTATTCTCATTTTCTATTTTTTGAAGAATAAATACTGCCTTCTTAGAATTTTTTTCTTGTTTTACTTTAAAAGCTTCAATGAACTTTGAATCTATTGGCATAAGCTCTTCTATATCTTTGTAAGCCTTTGACGCTTTTATAATAACCTTATCCGATATTTTTTTGGCTAATTTCGCACAAGCTATTTCTAGCAAACCCGTCCTGCCACCTTGAATCAATTGGTACCTTACTATAAAAACTTCAAGAACTTTCAACAGTTTTCCTAACTCGTCTTTCTCAAAATTATTAATTGCTGCAAGTATAATTGGGACTAATTGTCTAGAATTTATAATATAAAGATCATCAATGACTTCTTTTACCTCTTTATTATATCCTTGCCATAAACTGCTATTAGATATGTACACGTTTTCATATTGCGCAGATATTTTGACTAATTCAATAGATAACTCTTTAACACTTTCCCAGCTTGAATATTTTTTTTTCAATGTTTCAAATAGTAACGATTCTTGTATTCTTCCGTACTTAGAAGTCCAAAATATTTTTAAGAAATTTTCAGAATTATTTGATGTCAAATTAGAAATCATCTCAAACCAATTACTTTGTAAAAATTGGACATCTATATTATGTTTCGCTTTCCCGAACAAATAATTCTTAACAAGATCGAATGCACTTAATTCCAAACCTCTTGCATTCAAGGTTTCAAATACTGTATATGCGTTGGCTTCATCTGGCACTAATAAACGTACAACTTTCAGATTATCCCTAATATATTTTACTATTTCAATAAAATATTTTTTAGCATTTTCCACTACAGGAAAAGTATTTTGCGCTAATTTCTCAATTTTTTCTTTGCAAAACACAATCGCTTTTAATAAATCATAATTAGCATCATACTTACTAACCTTTTCAAGCACTTTCGATATCTCACTCAATGGACGCTCTCCAACAACAAAATCAGAAAAAACCTGATGGTTATTCGTATTAAGTTGAAGAATTGGCAAAGTTTCTTTTTCTCCAAACTCACGAGATCCAATAAATTGATTTTGGATTAATGTTGATTCTTCGATTTCTCCATGTTGTGTTAGCCAAGTTCTTATAGATGAATATATTATTGTTGTAGTAACAAGTCTTTGTTGTCCGTCAAGTATCGAATAGGATTCTTTTTGCGCTTCTTTATATGGGATAAAGACCATCAAACCAAAAAAATATTCCTTACATTGCTCGTCTATTGCAGATAAAATGTCATCAAACAATTGTTCTATCTGATCTTCAGTCCAAGAATAATCTCTTTGATGCTGAGGAACTATATATCTTACTCCCTCATTGAGCAACCGACCAACACCAACAGTAGGACTACTATTCATAAGCAATGCCTCCATTGTTGAGAGATTAAATTCTATCATACTTTATAGCTTAATAAAAAAAATTTTAATTGTTACTTGTCTTTTTAATTATTACTAAATCGCTATTCATAGATTATTGGCATTTAGCCCATCTGGATGATGGGCTTTGCCGCAGTACACACTGTGGCCTAACGACAGGCGCTATTCTAGCGTCCTGGTGATGCTTCGCATCCTCTGGCCCATTCGACCCACTAAGGCTCTTTGGTACTCCCCTCTTCGTATGGTGTTCTATGCTGTCGCATCCAGCATCCTCTAGGACTGGACTTTCCCTACAATATGCCTTCGCATAAGGTGGACCGACGCATAAGCGCCTGACCCATTCCCGCTACATAGCGCCATATAATGGCTGCCCCGCTGGCTCAAGAAGCCCACTACCCCCTAGCAACCGCCGGAAACGACTGGCCTATACTTCCATACTACAGCTCTCAACGCTCATCGCGCATGGCAAGGACGCTAACCTATTGCGGGTACGAAGAGGCCTAGGACGCTTATAGCGTCCCGAGTGGGCAAAGCCCACTTACCCTATTGCATCGTGACAGCACTATTTTATCCCCATAAGCAAGAATCATGCCGATAATTATAGACTATGGGCGTGCCGATGGCGTGCCAGTCCTATAAAGCATAAATCATGCCATGAGTGCGGGATTTATAGCGATACAATCCGAAAATCCATAAATGTATGGTACTTCCTATATATCGATTGCCTGTAAAATTGCCCTATATAGTGAAAAGAAAATTCGAGACTAGGACGCTGACAGCGTCCCGGTGAGCAAAGCCCACTAAGCCCTATAGTTAAGGACTTTCTGCGCTTCCTTGTGCAAGGTCTGAAGTGCCGTAGTGGAGGATCTCGCGACTTCCTCCAGCGTGGTAGTATCGGATATATGCCGATAGCAGGTCAAAAATGGTCCTTTCTGAAGCTTTCCGGCTTTCCGTGCTAATACGTGCTTTTTTACTATCGTAAAGGCTTCTATATCACTGCCTGCGGATTTTATGAGCCTTCCGGCTTTCCTATTAGATGGAAGCTTCGAAGGCATATACTCCACGATTTTTTGACTGACAGCTTCCGGCTTTCCTGTATTCACTGAAGCCATGAATGCCGGAACGATAGATTTTACGGTTTCCGCTACGATTGCCGATATGAGTTTTTCCATTGCGATATTGTCCATATATCTCCCCTAGTGTGTGGATTTATAGGGCAATTATATAGGCAATCGATATACTTCCCTTCCTTTGTGGTATCGGGTCTCGCTTTCAGCGTTCGCGTGCTATGGCGTACGATGGCGCTTCCATCGCCTTGGGTACGGTTTCCCGGCTTTACGGTTCCGGCTTCCTACAATCGCCACACGGTACTAGACTGCGAGACTATCCGCTACGTGTCACGGCTTTACGTGACGGCTTGTAAAAGATCGACATCGTGAATCTTTTTGTATCGTTTCACGATAATACTACCCTATCAGTCACTTTAAATAATGTCAAACGGTTTTTATCGTTTTACGTTTAATTTTATTAAATTTATTTCTGCATCAAACTCACAGAATGGCATGCTATATGCTGTTACTGATTGAATATAGATAAAATAAGAAAAGCACTTATTGCACGATAAATGCCATAGATGAAGGGGAAACAGCCCCCAGGGGAGACTAGGCTCATCGCGTGTATAAGAATAACCCCTGGAATTATCTGAGAGTAAAAAAGTACTTGACTATTATCGTATAACGATTAATATTGTAAAACGCAAATGGAGGTAGAGATGGCGTATAAAGCATCAAGCGATAAAGTATATGTAGGTCTCAAGCTTCCAGAAAAAAACTTTACCCTATTAGACTCTTATGTCAAAGCTAACGGTGGGTCTCTTTCTGGATATATAAATGAAGCCGTATTCGATTGGCTTAAGACAAAAGGATTTGAACCAGAAGCCTTCGTTGATGGTCGAACAGGTAAATGGCTAGTTAAAAGGGAGAAAGCATAGTGTCAGCGACACCTGAAGCCAGTAAAGGCAACTTTGATGAACGTGCAGCACGCTTCGTTGTCGAGATAACCGATCCTGATTCCCCTAACTACGGTAATGCTCTAGGTTCTGCGGTATCAGCTATGGATGTTACCTATGAAACAGCTCATAAGCAGTCATACAAGCTCATGCGTCAAGATCGTATCAGGAATGAGATAGAACGCATCCTGGAAGAACGAGGGATGGGGAAGGAACACCGTTCCAGCGTACTTATAGACCTTATTACCCAAAAGATGACCAGGAAAACTGAACGGTATAACGCTGAAGGTGAGTTGGTCGAAGTAGTCAAATCTGGACCTACCTTCTCAGACATTATCAAAGCTGTAGATACCCTTAACCGCATGGATGGAACTTATACAGATCAGAAGAAAGTGTCAGATCAGGAGAGGGATGTACATAGGGCGCTGATAAAAGAAGTGATGAAGGAAGCGAGAGATAGAGCGAAGAATAGGAAGATAAAAGAAGAAGTGAGTATTGACGTAGAAGTAAATAAGGATCATTCTAACCTGTGTTAGTTTTCCAAATTTTTTTGACTTATAGACTATTTAGGATTAGCTCTTCAATATAGGAGCAATCATGTCATCATTAACAGAAGAAGATATTATTGATTGCCATCTTCAACAGATTGGAATGGGCTCACTCATATGTAAAGCAGCCATCCAGAGAGGAGAATACACAACGAATGAGGTGACACCAGAGATATGTTTTAAATGTGAAGCAGGGATTATATATAGAAAATTTGGATGTGATTCAGTATTACCAAAACTATTTGTTAATAATTATCTCGGCGGCAGTATGCTGAGTATTGAAAGCTTGTTCTGTAAATTGAGAAAAAGAAATACTACAATCGAATATTGTGAAAATTGTACATTAAAAGTTGCTCATACAACCAAAGCTATAATACTCAATATTCGAGATATATTTGAAAAGGAAGAATTTTATTCTGCTTTTAGTGACTTAGATAAAGCAAAAATCGCTATTCGAGATGGAAATAATGAATTAGCAATTACATATTCCATTACAATGCTAGAAAGCACTATGCGTATAATACACGAAAGAACAAATTCTCCATTGCCTACTAAGGCTGTTTTGACCGACCTATACAAATCAACAAGAATAATATTAAAATTATCAGAAATTGATACAGAAGAAACTACTGCTACTCTAGCAAATAGTATTGCAGGTATTATTACCAGTTTAGGGCATGCTCGAAATTCGTTAAGTGTTTCTCATGGTAAAGGAGTTACACCACCCCAGGTAAATGGTTATACTGCCGAGTTAATATTGAATTCTTGTTCTACTTTAGCCACTTTTTTTGTACGTAGATATAAACAAATATAGAGGTGTTTATGAGCGAATTCATTATGAAAATTAGTTTTCCACTTGATGATGATCATTATCTTAGAAGAGAATGTAATTTTTGCAAGAAAGAATTTAAGATTTTAATGGACGAAGAAGACCTAAATAAGCAGACTGAATTGTTAATGCAAAATTATCTTGATGAAAATCCTGTAAAGAAAAAAGATGATGATGAAGCAGATGCTCATGTTTATTATTGCCCGTATTGTGGGCAAGAAGCAGGAATGAAAACTTTTTGGACTAATGCGCAAATTGCTTTTATTCAAATGCATTTAAAAAATTACGCTAACAAAATAATAAATGAGAAGCTTATAAAAGAAATGGAGAAGGCGAATCGACGATCTAGTGGCTTAATTAGCTTTAAAGGGGGAGCTTTACCTTACGTTCAACCGATCATCACTCCAGAAGAAAATGATATGATAATATACCATTTAAAATGCTGTGATAAAGATATAAAATTGACTGAAGCCAAAGACAATGTTTTTTGCTTCTATTGTGGTTTTAAACATAAGCTTTAAAAGCTTTACATTGGTCAATGAGTTTGAACAAATATTCCGCCTCTGGTTAGAAATCAATGATAAAAAAGGGATAATCGTGTCGGCAAATTTCCCCCGACCAAAGTTAATTTCTTACGTACCTAATTTTTAAAATCCACTACCCTTTTTTTTAGCAGATTTCAAAAGTCTCTTGACACAATTTCAATCCTCCTCCATATATACTATACGCATGTATGCTAGTGCAGATACAGAAGAATAGATTAGAGACACTTTCCTGCGTCTCCAGAGGGCTTCGCTAGCGCTCAGCACGACTTCGGAAAGTTCAGCATATAGCTTTATTACTCGCTTAAGAGCGAAGAGAAGCGTGACTGATAACGGTTAGGGTATACCTGATCCCAATGGTCAAGGAGATAGTATATACAAAAGTATCATTAATAGATACTTCGGAGTTTCATGGAATACGTGCGCACTCCTGCTGAAAGGCGGAAGTATAAAGAGTTCTTAGACAAAACAGGGAAGGAGGAGCTAGCGGCAGAGCTTTACCTGCAATGGAAGGCTCTCACTGATTTGTATTTCCTGGGTGCCGTCATTCTGGGCATGGACAAGATCGAGGATGGGGGAAGACCCCGCCTTGATCCAGTCTTGCACGGATGGCTTTCAGGCATCATGGAGAGGAATGACGACACCCTTATTCTGATTCCCCGCGGACACATGAAGTCAGCCTGGACGAAAGTAAAGATCATCCAGCTGATCCTTCAGAATCCTAATATCCGCATAGGGCTTTTTTCACGGACTTCCAGCTTAGTGGAGTCTCAGCTAGGGGAAATCAAGCAACTTTTCTGTACCCCTATGCTCATGCGGCTATTCCCCGACCGAATCCCGGAACCTGGCAAGCGGTTCGCCAACTGGAAGCGGTCAGTCGCCAATGAGCTTACCGTATACCGATCAGGCGAGTGGGGCAGGATTCCCCAGGAGAACCAAGTTGAGGCATGGGGAGTCGGGGCTACCATCGTTGGGCGGCATTACGATGTCATCATCATGGATGACATTATCAACGAACAATCCTGTTCGACCCCGGAACAGATAAAGAAGGTCCGGGACTGGTATTCCTACATACAGTCAATTAAGGACCCTGAAGGCTTCGAGCTTATGATAGGCACCCGCTATCACTTCTCGGACATCTACGGAACGGTGATAAAAGAAGGCTGGTACAGGGACAGGGTATTTATCCGCAGGGCTGTCGAGGATGGAAAGCCAATCTATCGGTTCTTCACGCTCTCGATGCTCGCAAAGATCAAACAACGTCAGGGAGCGTACGAATATTCATGCCAGTACGATAACAACCCGGTCCCGAGGGATGACCAGATATTCCCTCCCCCGCAACCGACGTATTCAGAGCTTCCCCCGGGAGCATATGCCTACTACATGACCGTGGACCCGGCAGCGACAGCGGAGCGCTATTCAGATGACACAGGAGTCATCATCGGGGCTGTCAATTCTGAAGGCTTTCTGTATGTCATCGAGGCTAAGAAGATTCACTTAAAGCCTGACAAGATGGTGGATGAGCTAATAAGGCTCATCGTGCAGTACCGACCCAAGACCGTGGGAATCGAGTTGGGGCTACAGGCGGGTATTCAGTACCTCCTCGATATAAAGAAGCGGGAATACGAAGAGATCACAGGAAAACCCTTGCGCTTCAAGCTAGAGCAGATTGACGCGCCACGGTCCATGTCCAAAGAGGACAAGATTAACCGCATCCTAGGCGGAGTAGTGCGCACAGGCCGTGTATTCATAAACCAGTCGTTAGCTGACCTCCTTCTTCAGATGGAATTCTTCCCCAAAGGGGAGCATGACGATCTCGTGGACGCGCTCACGATGATGGTCCAGATCATAACGGAATTTACTTCGGGGAATTCCGGCGATGTGCTTAAAGACAGGTCCTATCGGCCTGATTCGTTATTCGGGATGTTCAAGCGGCGCTTGAAGTCCTCATGGGAGGCTAAGTTTGTTGCGTAACGATGGGCGTATTAGCCAAGCCTCATTCTCAAACCTTCCTGAGAACTATCTAGAGAGGCTTATCGCCATGGAGGAGCGCATAAAGAAAGCGCCTAAGTACGTTTCAGGCTCTAGGAGAACCGACGGTACGGCAATGCAGGATTTCAAGACCGGGGCATACGGAGCGATACGGTGATTCTCTACGATTTTATCTGCGAACGGTGCGGTATCATGGAATCAATCTACGTGGACCCGGACAAAATAAACGAAACAGAACAACTATGCCCCACCTGCGAAAAGAAACTGCGCCGGAAGTACTCATCCCCTGCTATCAAAGTAGCTTTCAGAGCCGGGCATGACCCCTATACAGGCATGAATTTCAACTCCCAGGCCGCCCGGGAGAAGTACATGGCGGAAAACGGCATCATAAAGGCGGATTCATGACCTTTTCAGAATTAAAAGATGCCGTCGATGCATCCTACGGCTCACCTGAGCATGAGGAGCGCCGCAAGAAGTGGCAGCGCTTTATCAAGGAATTCACCGGGAAGTGGTGGAATGAGACGGAGCTAAATCCTGAAGACTCCCGGGTGTTCTGCAACTTCATATTCTCCACAATCCAGACGACCGCCCCGCTTCTGACTGACAACAGGCCTATCTGGTCAGTCCTGCCCCGCCGCTATTTCTTCCAGCGGGTAGCCGACCTCTATAACGACGCGCTTAAATTCGTTTGGGAAATGGCAAGGATGGATGAAAAGCTCCTCGATGCCGTCTATGACTGCCTAATACACGGCACGGCGATCTTTAAAGTCTACTTCGATCCCGATGCCGCAGGGGGCTTAGGGGATGTCGCCATCGATGTAGTGGACCCTTTCGATTTTGTGATTGCCCCCGGCTACGATGATCCCTGGAACGCCTCCTGGTGCGGCATGCGAAAGCTCATGCCTGTGGAGGACGTGAGGCGGCTCTATCCCAAGGCAGAGAAGAATATCACTCAGGAAGAGTATGCGACTGAGCATGACCAGAAGCAGGACCGCCTGGCGGAGCATGACCTGATCGGGGATTACATTCTGGTCTACGAGATATGGCTTAAAGACAACGAGACCATTGAAGCGATAGAAGAACAGTACACCGGGAAGAACGCTGACGGTGTGGATGTATCAGAAAAAAAGAAGGTACGCAAAGCCAAGTACCCCAACGGCAGAATCCTCACCTTCACAGGTGGGAATGCGATCCTCCTCGATGACCGCCCTTCCCCCTTTAATCACGGAAGGCCGCCCTATGTCGCGCTTCACAACTACAAGGTGCCGCATCAATTCTGGGGGATAGGGGAGCCTGATCAGATAGAGAATTTAAACCGGGAATTCAACGTCCGCTTACAGCAGATAGTCGAACATGCCAGGAAGTACACAAAGCGGAATATCGTCGTTGACGAATCGGCAGGCATCACTACCGAGCAGATAAAGGACGCGATCCAGAAAGGAGACCAGGTCCTTATGTCCAAGGCAGGATTTGCCAAGGATGTAGTGGCGATCCTCGATGTCCCGGACCTGCCTTCTGTCATAACGCAGATCATGTCCACGATTCCGCAGCTTATTGAGGAAGTATCAGGTGTCACCGATGTCACAAAAGGGGTGACTGGAAAGCGCCAGCGCCAGACAGCTACCGAAATGTCGATGCTTCTTGAATCCTCCTATACCCGGACGCGCCAGCGGGTGAGGAACTTAGAATCCTCGATAAAGCGCCTTGCGACCCTCATCGTGGAACTCATGATGCAGTTTTATACCGAGCCTCGAAGCTTCTATATCCGCAAGGATGATGATGTCCAATATGGCGTGATTTCCAATCAGAAGGATTTCCTTGCCCAAGCCTTAAAGCCTCAAACGCCTGTAGGCCTCATGGATGATGATCTTTCTGAAGAAGAGAAAGAGGATATTGAAGACTATGAAACGCTCATCGACGCGATAGCCGAGACCGATGAAGTCTACTTTGACTTCAATATTGAGATCCAAACCAATTCCACCCTCCCCTTGGACAGGCAGTCACTGGCGAATCTCATGCTCCGGCTTGCTGAAATGAAAATCGTCGATGCCCAGGCAGTGCTTGAAACGCTTCGCGTCCCGGGTACTGACAAAATCTTAGCCAGGCTTGCCGAACAACGGCAGAAAGAAGAGGCGATGGCAAACGCCGGGGCGGGAGGGGGCAATCCCGACGCGCCTGAAGACCAGGCGATGGTTCAGAATCTTTTAAATGATCTAGCAGACGCGCAAGTGAAGGAGGAAGCAGTTGCCTAACCCTATGGACCCCGGCATGGGGATGTCCCCCCAGAAGAGCGTGCCGCAATCGATGGATGAAGGGCTTTCCGTCATGAATCCCCAGGATGCCTTTCTCATGGCTGAGCGCGGGATGCTTCGCAAGGACATGAGCGTGCGGGAGCTTTTTTCCACCCTCGGTGTCGATGTCGAGGGTCCTGTCACCCAATTATCCGAGATGGTCCAGCGGGAGACCCAGAAGGCAAATCCCTTAAACAAGATGAAAGCGGCCGTATCAGCAAGCCCGATACCTGACCCTGTAGCAACACGACTCGGAAGCCAGGGCGGGATGAATCAGGAATCTGGATCGCTAGAAGACTTAATGACCTATGGAGGCAGATAACAGATGTTCATACGTACCTATTTCAGCCCCGACGGTGTGGGCGGCGGAAGCCCCGGCGAAAGTGCCGATACGGTTTCCATTGATTCCACTCCCGGACACGCTGAGAGCGCCCCTGCTTCGGCAGGACAAGTAGAACCAGGTACTTTCCTTGACCTTGACGATGAAAAAGGCGTGCGAAAGTCGTACAGGACGAAGGACGAATTCCTAAAAGAGTGGAAGAACATGGGCATGATGCGCTCTGATTACACCCGCAAGACCGCAGAGATTGCGAAGATGCGGGAGGAGCATGAGCGGCAGAGGGCTGAATGGGATTCCAAGCGTAAGGAAGAGTCCGCCAAGTATGACAAGTACAACCAATTCCTGCGCGACAACCCGGACATTTACCGCCAGCTTCAGGAGGCCGTGAAAAACGGTCCTTCCGCGAGGGGGGCGCTAGACGGAGCCAGGCAGTACGCGGATGAGAAATACGCCGAACTGGAGAAAAAGCTTGCCGACATGGAGGGCTGGAAGAAAAACCGGGAGCAGGAGGAAGCCAAGCGAAAGCTCTATGACTCCTTTAAAACCCGGTATGAGGATTTCGATGAGCCTCAGATTGAGAGCGCGTTAAAAATCCTCTCCGAAGGCGATTCCGAGGCGATCCTGGATCTCCTGTATCACTCGATTAAGGGCAGGAACATCCAAAATCCCTTAGAGATGGAAAAGAAGATCGTTGACCGGATTCAGGCGAAAGGCGCTGCCAGAGTCCTTCCGGGAAGCGGTCCAGTGCCGAAAGCTTCCGGCTCCTACAGGAGCATGGAAGAAGCCGAGCAAGCCGCCTTAGCGGGTTTGCACTAACAACTATTACGTAAAGGAGAGAAAGTATAAATGGCTCTAGAGATTTCCCAGGCGAATGCCGTAAGCCGCCAGTACTTTGAAAAGGCGCTTATCAACATAGCCTATGACAACTGCCCTTTCTTTAAAAAGCTAAAGAAGGGCAACCAGGTGAAAGTAAAAGGCGGCACCCATATCCAGTGGCCTGTCCGCTACACCGCAATGTCCGGCAACGGCGCGGTTAAAGGCGTGGACCCCGCCGCTCCTGTGACCTACGGCGTGGGTGACAGCCGGACTGCCGCGAAGTCGGGATGGAAATTCTATTTCGGCTCTACGCAAATCAACTGGCAGGAGCGCGTGGAGAACGTCGGAGAAGCGCAGATCGTATCTCTCTTGAAGGACAAATACGTGGAGCTTCAGGAGGATTACGAGGACAAGATGGCGAAGGACCTGTATTCCACGGATGCCTACGTCGAGACCTGCCTTGATATGATTTCTCCCCTTACCTTCCTGGTCTCTGCCCAGAAGTACGCAGGAATCGACTCTGTGGACGCGCCTAACTGGAAATCGAAGGTCTATGCCGGGACTGACTGGACTGTCCTAGACCTTTATTCCGATGACATTGCGAAGGGAAAGAAGTCGCTTTATAAGGCCATTGTCGCATCCACCTTCGGCGGGAAAAAGCCTAAATTTCTTCTCACCACCGAGGATATCCTTGCCACCCTGAAAGAAAAAATCTGGCTTGCCACGAAGTACGAAGGCACCTCTGACAAAGAGACCGCCGACATGGGCTTCACCAATGTCACTTTCGAGGGAACAACTATCCTTGCCGATCCTTTCTGCCCCGCAGGATACCTCTTCGGCCTGGACATGAACGCCTTCGAATTCCAGATTCACCCCGATTTTAACTTCAAGACCGTTGATTGGGAGCCTTTGGAAAACTACCCCAACAACCTGGTCAAGAAAATGTCCTTCTCCGGGAACACCGTCATGAAGTACAGGCACACGTCCTTTGTATTCAACGGACTCACCGGGATTGAGAAGGCAGCGTAACGAAATGACAGGACTCGTCCGCAATGGCTCATCTCCCTGGTTCGCGCTTCTCTACGGCGCGGACGGGTCCGTTTTTGTAACCGCGAAGGCGCAGGAGTACATTCCTTCCTGCACGCTCATGAAGATCACTTTCGCGCCTTCCGGGTTTGTCGCCCATCCGTTCGAATCGGAGGCACAGGAATTCTACGTTGGCTGGAATCCTACCGCCATGAGTAAGGCTTCAGAGCGCACCATCCAGATAGGCGGCGTTATAGGACCCATCCTTTCTATTAGAAGGCAAAACACTTGGCTTTATGAAGTATCCGGGACAGTTGGAGACATTGAGGCACCGATCCGCCCCGCCAACGCCTTCGGCTATGCCCTTTCTCTTGAGAAGGCGATGCTCTTCCCGGTCATGGTCAGAGGGGCAGTAAACGCATGATTCTCTCAAACATGATTGAGAAGGCCAGGCGGCTTTCACGCACCGGGACGAATATTCCCAATGAAGTGGTCACTGACTGGCTTAACGAAGCCATGCGCCAATTCGTCATAGATGCAGGTGGGATAACGGAAGTCCTGGACGTGCCGTTTACTGGCAACCAGATTGCGACACCGCAAGGATTCTTCACCCTCCACCACCTTTTCATCGCTCGGAATGAGCTTAAAAAAGGGTCCTTGACGATGCTTTCTGAATCGGACATTGAAGGGACCCCGGAACTGTACTTTGTATCAGGAGGGAAAATCCTTTTTAATAGAAAGGCCGTTTCCCCCGGACTCACCGCGAAGCTTATCTACGACCGCTTCCCCAAGGATTTAATCCTCGATACCGACTCCCCTGAATTGCCTGAGAAAGCGCACTTAGCCTTAGTCTACCTTGCCGCCTCGAAGCTGTCCGAAGAGAACTTTGAATACGATGAGGCATCGAGGAACCTTGCCAATTACCGCAATGAAATTCAGCGGTACAACATCGACCAGGCGAACGCCAATCCTTCAATCTTCGGACGCTGACATGCCTAAGACTATAAAGACCTTCCAGGACTTTTCAGGCGGATTCCACACCGATACGCCCTCCTCCTTCATGGCTGATTCCGACCTTCTTTTAGCTGAGAACTGCTACTGGCATGACGGCCTTACCATGCGGGAAGGGTATTCGTTACAACACCAATTTGAGAATCACACAATCCTGGGCTTCCTGCGCTCTGCCATAACAGGGGCGGTGCTGGATTATGTCGTCACCCGGGATCCTAATTCCCAGGCATGGCTTCAGATCGAGAACGGCGGAAGCTATGACACTCTCCCCCTCACGCTCATTTCCGCACAAGAAACCAAAGTGAGGATGATCGAGTACGCAGGGGCAATCGTTATCGTGGGGACTTCGGGGCATTCCAAGGCATCGATTGTTCAATTTTTGAACAATTCATATTCTGAATCCTCCCTCGATGCCTTGGATATCCGAACACGGGAATACTATGACTGGAATGCAGGAAGAGCATCCTTCGGCACCTATACGGACGCAACCATCCCCGCGCAGTCAGGCGAACCCTGGATGCTCGCCCCTTCATCGGGGGAAGGCTTTTATATTGCCTCCGATTTAGTGTTCAACCGCATTGAGATAACGGAAGTAAGCGCTCCTGTCATAAGCGCCACGGTGAGAATTTCCACCTCAGGCGGATGGAAGGAAGTAAGCCCTAAAGTCCTCACCCTCGCTGACACTATCGTCATTGAATTTGCCCTGGAATTCGACGGCACCCAAATAACCTTCGCCCCTTCCACCTTAGAAAACCACTTTAAAGGCCAGTATGCCGTCGAAGTGTCCTTTCTATTAGAAGGGGAATCCCCTTCCGGCAGGATAGAGGCTGTCCGGCATACGCAGTACGTAAGCCAGATAACTGGCAATGAAAACCCCACGGATGCGGCTGTCTACCGTTCAATGCTGTGCCTCGCGGCAGGGAATGTTGTTAATTTCTCCCCGCCTGATGCGCTCTCAGGCTGGCGCGCGGATGACGTGGAAGTCTTCATTGAAGGCGGCAAAGGGATTAAGCGGCTTCTAAACTTCAAAGACTCGATGCTTGTCTTTAAAGAGCGCACCCTCTACGGCTTTTCTGGAAACTCTCTTAATAACCCCACGGTAACCCGGATCGCTGATATCGGAACCACCCAGGCGGACAGCGTTGTGCCGTTTGAAAACCAGGTACTATTTATCTCAGGCGAAAACGTGATCCTGTATGACGGCGTAACGACCGCCGTTGTAAGCGGCCACATAGCCAAAGAGCTTAAAGGAAAATTCGCACAGCCTTCATGCGCCGCCTTCTGTCAGAAGGGGAATTACCTTCTTATAGCAAGCGGTAACGGCTACCTGTTTGTCCCATCTACCTTACGCAAAAACTCAGCCGGAGATTATCTTGTCTCGGTCTATAAATTCACCCGCCACGATTTCCAAGGCTTAGGTGCGAGAAACGACGTGAACGAAATAGTCGCATGGCAGGATGGCGGTCTCTATACCCTCTTCTCAGGAACCACGGACAACGGAGATCCGATCCCTATGGAAGCGCGGACCAAGCACATGGATTTCGGATACCCGGGGTCTCAGAAGCGGTTTTTCAGATTTAAGCCCATGGGGATAATCCACGGCGAAGAGGAAGGAGAATTCCTAATCCAGTTTGTCGCGGATTCGGTGAGGGCGAATATGCTCTGGATAAAGAAGCCTGATCTTACCCGATATGTAAGCCTTCCCTATGAGACTGACGGTGAAACGCTGCAAGTAAGGATTTCTTCATACTCCGACAAAGGGGCGCGGCTTTCAGGCTTCGCGCTTGGCATAAAGGAAGGAACATTTTAGATGCTAAAAAAACGCCCTGAAGCCTTTGGCGAAAGCGCCCAGGAATTTGAAGATGATCCTTTTCGCTCCCTTGTAGGCTCCTCACTCGCCGCGAACAGCGCTCTTCCTGATGAAGCCTACGGTCCCTACGCTCCCTTTGTCTTTGATGAAGAAAACATTGTGCATGATTCCCGTACGGCAAGGGAAAGAGCCAGAGCAAGAAGGAACGCCTCCCAGGAAGCTGATGCCAACGGAGCGCCTGACGGCTTTGCTACAATTCCTTCGCCTACGACGGAAGCAAACCCTCAAACTCTTCCTAACGGACAGCCTAAGAAGACAACCGCCGAGCTTATTACCATCATAAAGGCGAATCCTGAAAGCCTCACGATCGGAGACATCGATTTCTCCGATGCTGAGCAGGTGGACGCGGTAATCGCGGAGCTTAAACAGGCGATGCAGAACCGATCCGGGGAACTTCGCTATGAGACCGTGCTTCCGGGGGACAGCAAAGGAAGAGCGCCGGGCATCTACGATACCGCCACTGGAAAGCTTATCCAGGCCTATGACGACACCTCCGACTTAGAAGCGCAGAACGCCAGCATAACCTCAACGCTTTCCACTCTCTCAGGAAGTCCATCCGCTGATTACTTGGACGCGCTTACGAAGATGAAGAATGCGCAAACCGCCGTCACAGGGGGAATCACCAGCGATGATACCCAGGCAGGGTATGAGCGCTTAGATGAGCTTTCCGGCTCTAATTACAAAGACAGGATGGGCGCGCTTTCAAGCGCCGTGGATAGTGGAATCTCCGGGCAGGAAGGGCTTGCCGAAGAGGAGAGGGCGCTTTATCAAAGGGCAGGGGACAAGTCCGTCGCCTCGGAACTGGCACAGGCGCAAAGAACCCTTAACAGCATCCGCTCCTCCACAGGCTCGACGATGGCCTACCTTGCCGCCGCCGATGAAGTGCGCTCGAAAATAAGCGATCTGCGAACTCAGAATGAAGTGGGGCTTTTAAACGCTGAAATGGCGCGGAAAGAGAAGAACTACCAGAATAAGGCTGAAAGCTATTACAGCCTTTTAGAGCAAGGAAGGATAAGCCTTGCGGAGTATGAAGAGGGCTTGCGCGCCGAGCGCTTAAACGCCTTCCAGGCCTCCGCGGCAACTTTAAGCCAGATAGCATCCCGGGATTCCTCCCAGATTCAGCACCTAACCCAGCTTGCTGATGTCATCTACGCCCAGATAACCGCCATGGAAGTAAAGAACAAGGAAGCCTACCAGAAGTGGATAGACTTAGCGAATCAGGAAGTATCCCCGATACGCAATCTACTTGACGCGATCATCGCGCAGGATGCCCTTGTGACAAGCCGCTAAGGAATAAAGGAAACACGTAAATGTCATTATTTGGAACTTCGCTGACAGGCGAAAAGAGAGAGCATGATTTATTCGGCTCGCTTGCATCCAGCCAAGACGCGCTCATTAAAGCCAGAAACCAGAGGGCGTTGCGGAATGAATCGGAAGCGCAGGAGGTAAAAGAAGCCAAGGGCGGCTTTGCGACAGGGGCAGGCGGCGCGTTAGGCGCGTTAGGCGGCCTTGCCTCGGTAATCCCGGGAGGCCAGGTAATCGGCGCTGGCTTAGGCGTACTCGGGGCAATCATCGGGCTTTTTAAATAAGGAAATTCACCATGGGACTCTTTGACGGAAATAACGCCTCACTGCAACTACTGATCGGGGCGAGGCAGAAGAAAAAAGAAGACGCCCGAGAAGAAGAACGGCTTGCCATGGAAAAGCGCCAGAATCTTTTCGGAAATATCACAGGCGCGTTGCAGAGCGCCGGAAGCCTTGCGAAAGCGGGCTTTGATGTCTATGACAGCCTAAAGCTTGCCCCGAAACGGGAGGAGTCAGCCCACAAAAACGCCCTGGAACTCGTGCAGAGGGAGCATGAAAACCGATCAGCGGAAGCCGCGTCAGAACGCGTGTGGACATCGGAAGAAAAGCGGCTTGACCGGGCGCAGGAATGGGGACTTACCGCATTCAAGGAAAGCAAGCTCGATTCCCGGCTCCAAACGGAATTCTGGAATGACATTAACGCCATGCGGGAAAAGGGTTCCATTGATTCTACCCACCTTAAAGAAAAGTACGGCTATGACGAAGCCCTGCAAGAGAACGCCCAGACCCATGAAAAGGCCATGCAGGATGATTCCCAGGAATGGCAGTCTGAGGAGAAAAAGCTTGACCGGGTTCAGGAATGGGGGCTTACCTCGTTCAAGGAAAATAAACTTGATTCCAGGACCGCCAGCCAGTTACTCAATGACATCGCGCTCATGCGGGAAAAGGGAGTCATTGACGGTGAGCTTTTAAAGACCAAATACAACTTCGATCTTTCCCTCTTAGATGACACCCAGGCGCATGAAGCGGCGATGCAGGATGACGCGCAGGACTTCGAAGAGAATCAGGCGCGCTTAAACAGAATCCAGGAATGGGGAGTAACCTCGTTTAAAGAAAGCAAGCTGGACTCCCGCATGGCGCAGGAGCTTTTAAACGATATCGCCGTAATGAAAGAAAAGGGTGTTATTGATGAAAAGCTTTTAAAAACCAAATACGGCTTTGACGAAGCCCTTTTAAATGACGCCCAGGCGCATGAGAGCGCCTTGCAGGATGACCAGCAGGAATTCCAGGGAAGCCAGCGTGATACCGAACTTAGCTTCACCAAGGAGCAGAACCAGCTTGACCGGGACCAGGAAATGGCGTTGGAAAGGTTTAAAACATCTTCCCAGGATTCCCGGCTTGAAAAGGAATTCTTGCACGATCTTTCCATGATGAGAGAAAAGGGCGCGATAGACTTTGCCGCCCTTGATAAGAAATACGGCCTTGATCTTGCCCTTCAGAATGACCAGCAAGGCTATGAAGCAGGGGAGGCGGACAAGGACCGCCAGAATCGAATCGATGTAGCGGGGATTGAAGCCGCAGGACAGCAAGCCATCACCACCATGCGCGGCAAGCAGGATACCGAAGGGGCAATCGACAGCGTGTATTCCTCCTCATCCAGCGCCTATACCACTGCTATCGATTCGGCAAGCGCGAGCCTTGCGGCGACAAGCGGAAAGGCGAACCCCTCCCCCGCCCTCATTAACGCCGAAGCTTCCAAATTTCTTTTCATGGACTATACCGGGTTCACCGCTTCGGGGAAAACCGAGCTAGCCGAAAACGCCAGGCGTGCTTTCGAGATGATAAACGGTCCCGGCTCCCTGGAACGCTACTCTCTCAATCCCCCTGCCGCGTCAAAGGATACAAAGGCGATAGGTCAGCCTAACCTAGGCGTGCTAGGAGGCAATGCCAACGCCGCCCCGCCGCCAGCGCCGTATACCTCCTGGGAAGAGTACATGAATGACTTAGCCCTCGGCAGAGTCCGGCAACCGAATGGCTCCAACCCTGAGAACCGGGGCGTTAAAAACTTCACTGGCGGCGCACGGTGACCTATCAGGACTACATGAATCAGCGGGGAAAGTATGGAAGGAAGTCTTCCGTATCCCCGGAGACGAAGGCCTACGTGGAGTGGTCCCGCGCCAAGCGCGAAGAGGATGAGAAGCGCCATACCCCTGTAGAGTGGGCGCTAAACCTTCTGTCCATCGGGAACAATATCAGCGCGAATACCACTGAAAACGTCATGCAGTCTTTCAGAGGCCAGAAGGTCCCTTTTACCGAGTACATGAAAGACATCCTTACTAGCTTCACCCCTGAAGGGGAGAAGAGCTTTAGAAAAGTGTTCTGGGGCGATGAGGAGGATGCCTCCTATAAAGGCATGTTTGGAGAAGGGGGAGTAAAGGGAGGAACGCCAGCCTTCGGTAATAAGGCCTTCAGGTGGGCTACAGGTACCCTTGCCGATATTGTCTTAGACCCCGCGAACTATGTCAGCTTCGGGGCGACTAACGCCGCCAAGGCCGCCGCCAGCGCGAGCGCCGAAATGCGGATGATCGCCAGAGCCGCGAATCCTGTCATTGATCTAAAGCTTTTCCGGGAAGGCTTTGACAAGGAATTTTTGGAAAAGCTGCGCAAGGCCGGGAAATCAAAAGAGGCTTTAGAGTACGCCCGGAAATGGGCGAAAGACGGAACATTCGCTAAGGAATATTCGCGCTATTACAACGAGGCATTGCGAAAATCCAAGGACGAACTAAAAGGGGATTTCTTAAAAGCCCTCGATGATAAGCCGTATAACCCGCAAGGGGAGCTTGTAAATGCCAGGATTAAAGGCTGGAAGGACACCTATGACAAGGCGCTTTCAGAGAGGATCGAAACGCTTACGAAAAAGGGTGACTATTCCCGGTATAAACACGCTAAGGGAGCGTCTTCAGAGCGAAGCCTTTCCACGGTAGTTGGCAACGAATCGGAGACTTTACGTAAGCTCCTTATCGAGAAGACCCGCGCAAAGCAGGAATTCTTGAATGAGCATGCAAGCCAGATAGAAGATGCCGCGCAACGCGTAGTAAGGGCGCGGCTGTCAGGCGAGAAGGATGTCCTTTCAGGCATTAAAAACTCCCGGATTCGAGAACTGTTCTCAGGCGATAAAGGCCTTCTGTCGCACTTAGAATCATCAGACCTCTATTCAAAGATTGATCTTAGGCAGTGGGATAACCCTTTTTCCGTTCTCGACCATGCGGGTGAGTCAGCCTTTAAGCTTTTTAGAAAAGAACTGAACTCATCCACCCACGAAGGTTTTAACTCCGCAATGAAACAGTGGGATGCTTTCAAAACAGCGCTTGGGAGCAAACAGGCTGTCTTAGGTAAAAAAGGAACTACCTATTCCGATGCCTGGTGGTCGTTAATGAATAACTCCCCCATAGGAAGAGTGCGAAGGCTGTTAGGCTTCTCCAACCCCTATGAGACCATGCTTAAAATAAAGGCACGCGATGCATCGGAGAGTGCGCAGTACTCAATCCAGAAGTCAGTGAAAGACATAAAGGAGAAACTTTCGGAATTCACCGACAAGGACAAAAGGGAGTATGTCTATCTAAAGAGCTTAAAAGAGAAAATCGGGCAGCGGATAAAGTACGCTGACATGGATTTTCCAACTTTTATCCGGGCGGCGGCTGAAAAAGTAAAGGCAGTCACAGGGCAGAGCATTGACTTATCGGATGAGAATATCGAAGCCCTTTCTCGCCTTGACGCTGAAGTAGGAAGCGTCTTTGGAAGTCTAAAACAGGCTGAAGATGTGTGGGCTTCCCTTGGCTATAGCGATGAGATTCACGCGCTTCCTGACTATCTTACCTTTGTCTCCCAAGGCGCTCTGCCTAGCCCGGTAGGTCCGGGGCGGAAGATCGGCACTTCCTCCCAGGCCTTTACCAAGACAAAGAAGAAGGGGCTATTTAAATCAATCCAGGCGCAAGCCGAGGCATTGCGCGATATCGTGGACATGCCGGATGACCAGATCGCAGGACTTTTTGCCGATAATGTCACTTCCACGAATCTGTCTTTGGATGAGATTCTGGCATCGAGGGTGATACAGCACTATAAGCTTTCTAAGCGCGTGGACATGATCGAGGCCTTTAAGCCCTTCGGGATAAAGATTGATGAAATTACCGTTCCAAGTCAGCACGTAGACCCGTTCTCCCGCACCCATACTAAAGGGGAAGGGTTTATCGCCTACTCCGATGAAGCGGGTAAGGACATCCTAGCTTCCCACAAAGAAGGCCGGGCGATGCAGAAGCACATGGCCTTGGAAGAGTATTCATCCCTCCTCGGTCTTGAAGAAGTGGATGATGCCTACTTCTCCGGCTACCTCTTTGATGAGCATGTGGCCTCGATCATCGACAGGACTTTGAAGTTTTCCTCCAATGACCCGGATATCCAGGCACTGCAAAACGCCTTTTCAGGCTTCACTCACCTGTGGAAGACAACCGTGACCTCCAATCCCGGATTCCACCTGCGGAACTTCTATTCGAACATGGTGACCCTCTTCCAGCAACACGGCTTTGACGCGATCGATGCGGAAACCGCGAAGGACGCCGGGATCGCTACCTTAGTGAGCTTAAACGGCATAGAGAAGGCAGCCTCACAACTCGGGCTTAAAGAGGAGCTTGTTAGAAAAGCCCTCTCGAAAACCTATGGGGAACACACCCTAGGCGAGCTTGCCGAGTACGCCCGGAAGAAAGGCATTATCTCATTAAGCTTCGGAGGCCGGGATACCAAAGAGGCGGTGGTTGACCTCTTAGGGACAGGCAAGCAGAACATCCTTGAGCGTGTAGGCAAAGCATCCCGGGAAGTGGGGGCGCATATAGAGAGCTTTGCCAAGATGGACTCCTTCCTCATCGGAGCTAAGAAGATGGCGAAGGAAGGCTCCATCTCTCCTTCCATGCTCGAATACGCCAAGAATGAATCGAAAAAATGGTTTATCGATTATGAAGACTTAACCGACTTCGAAAAGAACACGCTAAAGAAGGTCTTCCCCTTCTACACCTGGTTACGGCGCAATATCGCCAATCAGGTGGGCCAGATCACGGCTATCGAGAACTGGCCTACGATGGCGCTCCCCCAGAAGCTTATTAAAAGCGTCACCGATGAATCCGTGGACATGGAAAAGATGCCCTCCTACATGAGGGAAGAAGGTGCGGTACCGTTAGGCCGCAATGATGATGATGAAATCATCTTTCTCTATCCCCAGCTTCCCATGAACGACCTAAATAAAATTCCTTTTAGGGGAGGCTCAACGTTAAAGGAAGCGGTCGGCAACAGCTTTGATTCCTTTATTTCCACGATGATCGATTCCGCCCATCCGTTTATCAAAGCCGGGCTGTCTCTGTATGACTACGCTCAGAAAGACGACCGGGATAAGCGGACAAAGGAGACTTCAGGACTTGCCGAGGACATGGCCTTGGCAGTGACCGATTCCGTATTGCGCCTCTTCGGGGAGAAGGCCGCAGAGCGCGGCGAAAATGGAAGGCTCTTGGTTGACAGCAACGTGCTTGAAGCGATCAGGGCAGTAGCCCCGCAAATTAGGACCATAGACCGATTGCTTTCTGGTCCGAAAAGTGTTACAAAAGTATTGAATATAGATACTGATGTATTATTGTCGGAAGTCGGCAAGCAGGCGACAAACGCTGATAAGACGAGGGCGCTCTGGAACGCCCTCTCCTTCTACGCAGGGATTAGGGCGACCAGCGTAGATGAGAAAGAGGAACGGTATAAGAGGGCGCAAGGGATTTACTACCAGGCTTTAGATGAGAAGACAAAGGCGGAGAAGAAAACCGCAGGATATAAATCCCGGTCATTGAATTCAAGGCGGCAGATGGAGAAGACCTTCAGGAGACTTAAGCTTTTGTGAGAACCCTTTCGGACGTTGAGCGAATAAAGCAAATCGAAACTTCCCGGCGGCAGGAATCCGCGATCACAGGCCTTCCCCCAGGCTATATCTTCGGGCTTGAGCTGTCCATCAGGGATTCAGTTGCCTATATCTCTCCCGGGGTTGCGTCAATTCGCGGTAAGATTGTAAGCCTTCCGAGTGAAGTTGCCCTGCGAAGCGATTTCTGGCTCACTCCCCGAAGGCCTTCTGCAAGCTATTTCGTCTATTTAAGCGTTTCAGGAGCGCTGTCAGTCGAACGAGTAAGCCCTGCCCTGGAGCCTGGGCAGTATTACCAGAAAAACCCTGTCACAGGCGCGCGCTTTCTAGGCGAGCTTGTCACGAATGATGAAGGCTCGCTCTTCCGCGTTGTATCCCGAGACCCGGTCTACATTGGCGCTTCAGCAACCTTCGAGCCGGGGTATAACCCTACAGAAAAGCTTGATTCTATTGGCGGACACTACGTCACCGCCGAAGGGGATAGATCAAAGCTTGAAGTCTTCCCTGACGAGGAACACGCCCTCAGGGTACGCCGATGGGATTCCCTTTCCTCTTCTTACAAGGACGTGCTGAAAATCCTTGTGGACGGTCAGCATGAAGGGGACGTTGTCATAGGCCGCTACGATGAAGGGTATAACGGCGCGAAATGGGATGAGTCAGAATCAAAGCTCATCGTGAGGGGCGAAATGTTCCAGGAGGACGGCTCGCCCTATCCCACCCATGACGAGACAAGCCGCTTCATCTATGGCGAGGAAACCCCTTCAGGACCATATAACGCCGGGGATTTCTGGGTTCAGGGCGGCGCAATTTATATCGCGATGCGCGACCGCGGCGAGAACGAAGGGAGCCTACAGGATTGGGTATGGTACATACGGCCTAATATCGCAACGGATATTCAATCGACGAACGGTGATAAATTCCGCCCGGGGCAGTCGGTATCGACAACGCTCATCCCCAGGGTGTTTAAGAACGGCCTGGAAATAACCGACGCACTCCCTGATTCCGCTTTCTCCTGGAAACGGCAGTCCTTCTTTCCGCTTCTTCCCCCTAATGACGATTTCACCTGGAATCAGAATCACGCGACAGGCTATAGAACAATTGAAGTAACAACTGACAGCATGAACGCCAGGGCTACTTATACCCTGGAAATACTAGAATAGGAGTACAGAAATGGGTGTAGTAAGCACAGGGCAGATAACCCTCTACGATCATAATGACGCGGCTCCTGTCACCGCGATAATCAGCGCTTCCAAGGGACTCACCCAGGTGTATACCAAGGATGAGTCTTCGACTTCGTATAATCCCAACTATGCGTCCACGGCGAACGTCCTGACCGCCTATGTCTATGTGAACGGTGTGAACATCGTAGGAAACCTCTCTAACCGAAAGTGGGGAACTACCTTAGGCGGCACTGATCTAGGAACCAATGTTTCGACAATCAATAAAACGACTAACATTGATCCAGCGAACCCCATTTACAACATTTACTTTGAAGGCGATCACACCGACCCGGTGACCGGGCTTGTAACCCACGTCAACGCGATGCTGTCGCTCAACTGCGTGAAGGCTGGCTCGAACGCTGTTTATGTCCTGGTGCGGGGACAGACGGCGATTGAAAAGGCAGCTTCCGGGTCTAAGAATACCGCGCAGATTTTTGCCGATCTCATGCGCGTCACTGGCGTTGATGACACAAGCGTCACCTACAAATGGTTTGTCTCTCCCTATGCACCGGAGAATCAGCTGGACGCGAATCACGCGCTTGTCTCTGGCGGCAAGATCACCTTCAAGACAACCGCCGGAGTCGCAGCCACGAATCCCGCCGATGGAACCTGGGCGGATGTGAAGTCCATCGTGATCAGGGAAGACGCGATCACTGACATAGGCTTATTCCAGGTCCAGGCAAAGGACGCTGATAGCAATATCTTCACCGCCAACTTCGTGGTCTATGATGTCTCAGACCCCTATGACGTGAAGGTGAACGCCTCGAACGGTCAGGTGTTCCAGAACGGCAACGGCTCTAAAAACCTGACTTTTGAAGTGTGGTACGGCGGGACGAAAGTAACTGATATTTCCGCTTACACCTTCACCGCCAAGCTCTATGACAAGGAAGGGGCTAAGTCAGGGTTCATCGATACTACCCGGACAAGTGCGGCGAAAACCGTATCCGCGAATACCGCAGGGATTACTGGCAACGTGACCCATGCCGCGCTCTCTTCAGCGCTCGTAGCTGGCGATGTTATAAGGCTCATTTCAGCGGACGGCCTCACGATCAAATCCTATGAAGTCGGCTCTGGCTCGACTACGACCACCACGGTGCTTCGCTCGCCTGTCAACGGCTTTTCTTCCAGCGCCCCTACCGCCAATCAGTTTGCTGGCGGCAAGATGTGGGTCTATGCCGGGAACGGCGCGATAGCCGGGCAGAAGACGACAACCGGGACTGCGGCGCTTGCGGTGACTGGCGATGACATTGATGGCATGGGTGTGATCTATGTCGATGCGAATAACCCCAACTACTAGGCAGTGATTCTGTGGGCGTAGTCGGCGTTGGGAGCATAACACTCTATGATCAGAATGACTCTCCTGTAGCGGTTCTTTCTAACGACGCGCATCCTGTTCCTTGCAACTCAGACGGCTCTAGCCCTGTCCTCTCCGGGGCGGTTTCGACACTCTCAATCCTCTTAGGCAACGATGACATATCCAGCTTCTATTCGGTGTCAGTGACCGCTTCAAGCGGGATCACAGGCTCGCTGTCAGCCAGGACCTACACAGTCACAGGCATGACTGCCGATACTGGCTCTGTCGATTTCACCGCAACCAGGGCAGGGTGGCCGACATTCACAAAGCGCTTCAGCCTGGCAAAACAAAAGCAAGGACTCCCGGGTGCGCAAGGAGTCGACGCCTCAAAATGCCTAGGGCTTTTCCCCTATGCTGACAGAGCTTCGCTTCAGGGGATGGAGAATGGAAGCCTTGCTGTCTTTTATTCTGCCGATGTATCTGAGCGCGGAATTTATCAATACAGCGCTTCTATCTGGAACAAGCTGCCTAGCCCGACTCCTGATCAGATCGCTAGGACCTGGCTGTATGTTCTTGATGCCGTGCAACGCGGTTACGGAATATCAAGCCACTATATTGGCGGCTCTACTTCGTTCGAAACCCTTATGGTGAAGTTTCTTTACTTGCTAAAAATGAAGCTGGAAAGCACAGGAGCGATCTTTTCCGGGGGGTATGATGAATATGGTAATAATCCCGGCGGTGGAGTAGGAGCATACATTGGCGGCGATGGGAGATTCTTCGGCGTAGGGGCATCATTCAATAGCGCCGATATACTCTCACTCAATGCCAACCTAATTAAAACTATTGTCTCCTACGAAGGTTCCTGGGTTGATAGCGGCACCTGGGGCGGTGAAACCGCGTTTATACTTAGTCCTCTATCAGGAAAGGCTGACGGCCAGTTATTTTCAACTCCGCTTATGGATGGAGGTGTCCTTATCGTTGGGCGCGCGTATGCCTCCTGGTGTTCCGCGACCGTGTTTGATTCGTCAGGGAATGAAGTCAGTAGTAGCATCTATGCTTGGGAAAATATTGGGCCTGTATGTTGCTTTAATAGCGGAAGAGTGCTCTTATGTGACGCAGTTAATTCTAGCATTGTCAGATTTACCAGGGAAACGAACGGCGTTTGGGCGCAAATCCAAACAATAACCGCACCCGGCTACATTGATGCCATCGGCATGTGCGCTATATCGAATACCACGGCGCTCGTCGTTATTGAAAGTAATGGAGTTTTTTACGAACTGATTGTGAATGAAGATGGTTCGTATTCCAGTTTTACCCAAATTGGTAGCGATAATACATATAACTATCATATCGCGCTTGTCAGACGGGATTCCGGCGAAGTGGTAATGATTTATAGTCGAACGAGCGACCATTACGCGATCGTCGCTACAAGGAGTCCTTCAGGTTCATGGAGCGCATTTTCCGTTCTTGTCGCCGATAACGTTCTTGTCAGCGCTCTAGCGAAAAGACCTGATAAGAGTCTCTGCTATTATTTCGTAGTAAATGGAAACCCGAGAAACCTGTACTCCAAAAAAATGGATTCCTCAGGTTCATGGGGTTCAAACTCCCACTTATGGGCTGTCGGATCAGGAAGTGCGCCGGATATTGCGGCATCGGTCCTAGGCAACGGTAAAACCTTGCTTTCCTATGTAATAGCTTCTGGCTCCGATAAGTATTTCAGGTATAAGCGTGACAACTCGTATTTTTCTTCAATACCTATCGGAAACTTTCAGACTACCGTCGGTGCTGGCATCGTCGAAGTCGGGCAGAACTCTAATGGCACGTACATAAAATTTAGTGATGGAACACTAATTCAATACCAGCAAGTGACTACTACCATTCCAGCTTCCTCGGGTCCAAGTGGCGGGATTGTTTATCAGTATGATTTTGCTATCCCATTTGTTAGTAATAAGCCATGCCTTACCGTCTCCGGCTCCGAGGGTGGCCCACCTCCAGGAGGAGCAAGATTTGAGGTCTATTCTATTGGCGCTGAGACAACTAAATGGGGCTGTGCAATATCAAACAACTGGTCAAGCTCTCTTTATTGCGAGATTAAGATGATGGCTATAGGGCGGTGGAAATGAAAATAAAATATAGCCCTGTTAAATGGAATGAATACGCCAAGATCGAAGCGTTGCCTGATACCGAGATAATTCCGATTGATGAGGATTCGGTACGCATTGACAGCGAACTTTATGAGTTTGATCCTCTTTCGGTTGAATGGACTAAGATAAGGGAGCAGACGAGAAATTTTATCACTGAGGCCCATAGGGAAGATGGTGAACTTTTTCTCACTATAAGGCGCTTTTATACAAGAACATGTCAGCCTTGGGATACAGGAGACTACCATGAAGTTATATGGTAAGACTCAAATTCAGCTAGAAGAAGAGCGAATCGCTATCTTGGCGAAGACTATAAGGGATTTACGCGATAGTAAAATACAGGCCATCCAGTGGCGGCGGGACAGGCATAATGATGAACTTGCCTTAGGGCTGCCGCCTACAGAGCCGCTTGAACCTATCCTAATCTATATCCAAGAATTACGTGCTGTCCCTCAGCAAATAGGATTCCCTGAAAACATCATCTGGCCTTTGGAACTGAAATGAATAGCAGTTTATCAATGATAGTTGGTATCGCGTCACTCCTAGGAACGCTCATCGTCATTGAGCGTTTTCGCATTGAAAAACGAACAACGGCAATGAATGACGGCAAGCGGGAACAGGCAAATACGCAATTAAAAGATGACATAACCGACCTGAAAAAGCGGGTCTCCATCCTTGAAGATAAGTTTAACGCCAGTAATATCGACTTAGCCGAGATAAAGCGGGACATGAAGTACGTGCTAGAAGGCTTAGGGAAAATCGAGAAGAAACTTGATAGGGAGTGCGCATGAGCTGGAATATCGCTGACCTGCAAGAACCTTTCCGCACGAAGGCGGCGGCTTTTTACTCTGCCTTGAACGACGACTCTCACTTAACACAACTAGGAATAGCCAGGTTCCTCATTGTGGAAACTAAGCGGGATATCGATGTCCACTTAGCTTACGCTTCCAGGCTCATGGCGAAGTATGCCGCTACTGAATACCGAATAATGGCTCTCGATTTCGTCAAAGCCATGTATAAGCGTGCAGGCCTCTATGCCATTGGAGATAGGGAAGCCCTGACTCCTAACACTTGGACTATGAAGAGTAAGCACTTGGAAGGCTTAGCTATCGATATCGCCCCTTCAAAGGATGGGGTCAACTTCTGGTGGGCACCCCCTTCCTGGCCTGGGTGGGAGATCATGGCAGAGATAGCGATAGCGCATAAGATCGAGCCGGGATCACGTTGGAAGGGACGCAGAGATTGCCCCCACTTTGAAGAAAAGGCCGCATGAAGCAAGTACGCAAGTCCGAATCATGGAGAACCGGTATCATCATCCTCACAGGGCTGTACCTAGTAACCCTCTACGCTTCCCCGGAAACCCTTACAGTAGTCGGCGGTCCGATCGTGTATGCGATCAGTTTCGCCACAGTCGGATATATCGGTGGGAATGTTGCTGACAATGCCTTAAAGGGGCGTTTTTACCGCCCTGAACTAGATAGAGAGATAGGATGTGGAGAAAAATACCCTTCGTAATATTGTTTTTGCTTTCATCGTTGGCGTTGTCCTGGGGGGAGGCACGACCTTTGGCTACTACTCAGGACTCCTTAGGAACCAACGAAGTATCCACAATGACACCCTCGGAGCTTTGGCAGAGAGCCGACGAGTCGCTGAAGATTATCGAAGAGAGCTTGATAACACAAGGCGAGCCAGTGGAGAACTTGTCGAAGAGCTTGCCCGAACTCTACCAGAAATCTCAAGAATTGCAGGAGAGCGTGAACGCGCTCTCGCAGCGGTTAGAGTCCTTAGAGGAATATTTGAAAGCCTTAGACAAAAAATTGACCCAGACCATCCAGACAACAAGATTATCAGTTATTGAACTTGTAATTTGGAAAGTATTTGCATTCATTAGCGTTTCAGTAACTTTTATTAGCAGCTTTATGATCTTAATATATGGTTTTTAAGATGATGTAATATTTCTCATTATTATTTTATAATTTGCTTTTTAGTAGTACATCAAGTTTTTTTAATTATTAAAACTTTCTATAGTTATACTTTTATTTTAGATGTAATATAATAGCTCATTCTTTCAATATTGATTTAAGACATTACTGTTAAAGAATTCTAAATCAATTATAGAGGAATCTTATGATAGAAAAATCACATGGAATAACTCATACAGAATCATTTCTTGCGCAAATGTGTGATAAAACATTTTTAAGATTATGGAGTTACGCAAACCCATATAGAGACGATAAAAAAGAGCTTTGCGATCTTTTAGCAATATTTGATAACCATATGTTTATATTTTTCGATAGAGAAAAATTCATTGGAAAAGAAATATTAAGTAATACAAGTATTGTATGGAATAGATGGTATCGAGATGTTGTAGTTGCTCAAATAAAGTCTTGTCACGGCGCTGAAAGGTATATAAAAAGTAAAAGAGATGTATTTATTAATAAAGATTTGAAAAGAAAATTCCCGATTCCATATGATTGTAATAATATTCAAATTCATAAAATATTAATTGCTCATGGGGCTGATGAGGCATGTAAGAATATCTCTAGTGCTAATATTAATGGGAGTCTAGCTATTATATATAAAGGTATTCATAAAAATGATTATAATATAGATTCACAAACACCATTTTTAGTCTCAATTGATCGCAATAATCCCGTACATATTTTTGATTCATATAATTTTAGCATAATATTATCGGAGTTAGATACTTTTTTTGATTTTAAAAGTTATATTGTAGAAAAAGAAAGAGCTATAAAAAAATATATGTACTTTTCTTATTGTGGAGAAGAAGATTTATTAGCGCACTACTTATGCAATTTTAATGAAATTAATAACAGTCACTACATTGGAACTGAAAAAGAAGAAATAGATGCTATACATATTGGAGAAGGTGAGTGGAACGATTTTATAAAAACACCAGCGTATATTGCAAAGAAAGCAGCTGATCGAAATTCATATTTATGGGACAAAATAATTACTAAAACATGCAATAATGCATTGGAGGAAACTCTAGGAGGAAATTCAAATATGTTCTCTGGGGAAAACGCTATATTTGAAATGGCCAAAGAACCAAGATTTTCAAGACGAGCACTTTCAGATGCAATGAACAATGCAATTATAAAGTTCCCATCTAACGAGAACCCGATCATAAGGAATTTAACTTTTATGCCATCATTTTATCCCGGAAAAGGTTACGTTTTTCTTCAATTAAAAGCACCTAAAGAAAATAGTTACGGATTCAAATATAGAGAAATTAGAAAGTACATGCTTGAAATTGCATGCGCAGCAGCAAAAAGTAAATTTAGTAACCTTCAAACAATTATTGGAATCGCTGTAGAACCACCAAGAATTTCAGAAAACTTATCAGAAGATTTTATACTTATGAATTGTAGCAATTGGGATCAAGAAACAATAGAATATTATAGAAAAGAGAATGAAAAAGAGATTATGCGATTTTTTTTAACCGACAACTTGATAATGACAGAAAAGAACACTAAAGAATTCCCTGATGAAAGACTGCGAAACTAATAAACTAGCTTTCACTAGACCTCAGTACAGTAATCGTTCTTCGTTCTTCCGTCTTCGCAATCTTCCCTTCATGAAAGGTGATCTTTATCTCTATCGATCCAAAGTCAGGTGCCCAAGAAATAAGGTTTCCTGTAGACTCCCGGTAAATTCTATCACTATTACAAATTAAATAATAATTCATAATAGTTTAAATATCAAGATTTTCAAAAAAAATTATTCAAACCTATATGTAAAGCGCCCCGGTACGGTTTCGCCGGTCTTGTTCCAGAAAACCGAGCGCTTGA
>OFEK01000346.1_pt1 | contig 54180 bp, 47 predicted proteins | sample 1521131 | NCBI WGS metagenome assembly OFEK01 (sample SAMN05720209, study PRJEB24109) | activated sludge metagenome | isolation source: Anaerobic digester | place: China | collected 2015-12-16
GAGGAGGTACTTTAATTTCGCCCCGAGGGTGTCTCAATATCGTTGACACATTCCGAAAGAATTGAAACAAGACTGAGAGCAAATTTGGCAAAAAACTAAAAACATAGAACAACATATTGCAAAGATAACGCATATATTATAATTAAATGTAAAAACAAATATAAACAAACATTATGAAAGGAATTCTCAATGCAATTTAACATATTGATGCACAAAACTATTGAATCAACAATACATTTATCGTAATACTGCATATAGTTATATCATAAACACATATAAACTATTGCAGTTAAATATGTATCAATCTCCAACACATTCTATGATAATAGAATATCATAGTACCTTGTAGATAATAACATATTATGCAGAATAAAATACAAAATACTAAAAAGATATATTTTATAAAGAATTAAGACAAAGCAGTAAAATATAATTAAAAACTAAAATTAAGGAACTATTGTATGAGTATGCTGCTTGAAAATCCTAAGTACAAATCTCTATTTGGTATCGTTTATCATTTGCTGGGAAAAGATCAAAAAGCAGAGCCACTTCTAAATGCAAAATCAGAATTAAATGAATTGACAATAATCATCAAAAATGGAATTCAAAATTCAATAGATTACTTTTCCGAAATAGGTAGTAAGCACAAAACGTCCTCAAAAGAAAATCCAAAAAATAATGTAAGAAATCTATATAAAAAGGTTGACCAGATAATACGTGATAAAAAATATTATGACGAAAAGCATTTGCCGCGCAGAGATCTAAGGAGAAATCCAAGACAACTAAATGAAAATGAAATTATCGAACGCCTTAGTGCGATTGTTCATTATCTGTTAAGAAGCTATACTATTTTCACTCTTAACAAAAATATATCTACTATTGATAGAATAACTCTAAAAACAGCCTTCAATGACATCATACAAGCCGAGCGCTTACTCGAAGATCTTAACTTTGGATTACATATTGTAAACAATAGTGGCAAAATAGTTTTCAATCCGCAATCTTCTTTTCAAAATGAAAACAATCTCAGTTCAAGTCAAACTACAAGCCTAAACTTTCTTATGATTCACCTTGAAACATTTTTGAATGTGATGAAAGGCAATCTCCACCGGGCATTCTTTTCCGCAGAGAAAGCCATGACCTGCTATTTGGAGGGAATAAGAGCAAATAATCGCTTGTACAACGGAAGCAATACATACGATAATATCTGTAAATATGAATCTTCTTTCAGTAAAACAGTGCTGAAAGCAAAGTTTGAAATTTCCAAACTACATTTCGACAAGGGCTTGATAATTGATTCAATTCTTTTTCAACTCGACGCAATTCTGGATGTTTTTGCAATAGATTCTTTGGAAAAACACAATACTATGCAAGAGCTGTCAATAAAAGTGCTTAGAGCCAAAAACTTAATAACTATATTAAAAAAGCACTATAGAGAAACAATCATAAGTGATACAGTTCTTAGAATTTTTCTCACCAATGAACCATTACAACAGTTAAAAGATTTTCTTGAACTTATGGAATGTAAAATTAATATTCCAACTATTGAAGAAGAGTTGCCTCTGGTCAAGATTGAAGATATATATGCTGCTGCTACTAATTTAAAACATGAATATAAACTTATGTTGGTTGATATTCTTTCCAGAATAGGATTTAACCTTTACACTCTCAATGCCAAAATTAATTGTGTGAAACTTCATGGAAATGACTACAATAAGGCTGTTGCAGTCTATGGCGATGATCGCAATAAACTTGAAGAAAAAATATCAGAACTGAATAAAGACATTCTTAATGCAATATCATTATATTTCAAAGGAATGGTTAATTGTGAGTCAGAGCTCGGAAATTATACGCTGGCACTTCTGGGAAATGAAAATAACAAAAGTCTTCCAAAAGAGTTCAAATCTAGGAGAATCGAGAGAGTTTTTGCCGCAACTGTAATAGGATCCTTTGATAATGTTTCACGGGGAAAGAACAAGAATTTTTACAACAAGCTTGGACGATTAACACTTGTGAACGCAGATAATATGTCAAGCTCCAGGTCTTGTATTGCTCATTATCTTGAACAAAAAGGATATATAAGTAATATATGTGTGCATGGTGCTGAAAGAACATCGATAAACAAGTTTGTAGTTTTGCGTCGTTGGCAATCATTTACACCAAAAGTTCCTCGGCCAGTTGGTGTAGATTCTAGAGGAGGTGGTTATTTTTTAGTTTGGAATAATAAAGGAATAGTAATAGATCCTGGATTTGATTTTATTCGAAATTTTTATGAACAGGGATATTCAATTAATGATATTGATGCTATTCTGATTACTCATACACATCCTGATCATGATGATGAAGTTAATTCTATTCTTGCTTTGATAGCTGAATACAATGAATTGCAGCAATGCAATCATTTTTGGAGCGGAGATAAGAAAGTTAAAAAGCCTAAGTTTATTGATCTTTTTGTGAATGAAGGTGCGTATCGAAAATATAATAGTTGGTTTTATTCTAAAAACCTTAAAATAAGAAAAATATTTATGCTTCAGTCGATAAGGTCTAAAAGAGATTCAAAGAATTCTCGTAATTGGAACAATGAAACTGAGGAGAAAAACTATTTTATTGATTTGAAAAAGAGTTATAATTTACAAATAGAGGTAGTGCCGGCATGGCACGATGAACTTATAGATGATCATTCATCTGTCGGTTGTATTTTTCATCTATACTTGCAGCATGATGAGCAATGTTGTGTGCGGATTGGCTATACCGGAGATACAGAGAAATATCCAGATGTAGAAGAAAGATACAAAGATGTCGATATGTTGATTGCACATGTGGGAGATATCAAGTTTAGTGAACTATTGTTGGGTTCGGAGCCTGATACAATAACTACGTCATTCAATTATTTAGTAGAGTCTTGGTTTCACGAAGAAACATATGATCGATGTGAACTTGACGCTCAAAAGAAGAAGGAAATTATTCAATTTCTTGTTCAAAATGAGATATACGGATTAAATCCTGACGATATTAGAGCTAAAATAGATAAGATTTCCAAGATAAAACAAATTGAGCATCTCTTTCGATGTAAAAGTAAATATGATTTTAAAGAATGCCTTAAACTGTATGTGGTGCCAAATCAGCAATATGTATATAGAAATCACCTTGGATTGCAGGGTATTATTAGCCTTTACAGAGCCTTGGCTGAAAACAATAAAAAAAACTACCAGAAATTATTCATTGTGGGTGAGCTTCCTGAAGAGCTTCAATCGTACAGGCATCTTATTGCTTGTTGTCTTGATGAACTTGAACCCACTGAAGTCAATTATGCCCTTCGAGACGGTAAACGGAAAGTCAAGTGCTTCACCGGAGACATCGGGCTGACAATCGCTCTTCCGACCGACAATTATAAGTTCGGCTCCGGATCAGAGCCGGCGGAACCTTTCGCCATCCGTTGTGAGTTTTGCAACAAAAACAATGAGATGGTGAAAGGGGTTCAGCTTGCGGATGGCGACGAAACGAGGCTTTTGTGCCACTACCACTCGGTTGATCGAATTCAGGAGGTTTGTCTGAAGGGAGTGTCGAGCCAAATTGTGTGGCTTTGTGAGGAACTGCATGCGAGTTCTCCTGTTTATGCACGGCAGGAATTCATAGCTATGCCTGATATGGGCCAGGGGCGATTTCGTTAACTTGTCATGGAATTTGGCGGGTTCGGGATTAAGAACACGCGGATGGAGCCCTGGTCGCCGTCATGCGGCCTTGCCTGCCTACACCTCCCGGGCCAGCGCCACGGCTTGCTTCTCGGTCGTGATGACACCAGTCCCGTCGCCCACAAGGAAACTTGCGTAGCTCAGGGTGAGGCCGAGGCTCTTGCCCAGGTCCTTGAGCTCCCTGGCTACCTGGGGCTGGGTGAGGAGGACGACGAGGTCGAAGGCGGCGGTTTCGTCGCCCGCGCCGAAGGCGACCTGGAGGCTGCCGTCGGCATTGCCTTCCACGTTTTTGACCGGGGATTCGACGATCTTGGCGCCGTTCAATGACTGTTGCGTCGCCCCGGCTTCTTTGAGGACCGCATCGAGGCCTTCCGCGAAAAAGGTCACCTGGGCGTGGGGGAGCTTGCGCTTGACCAGGATGGCTTCATTCACGCCGAAGATCACGGCCGCCTTGTGCATTCGGGGAGCGGCGGAGGATGCGTAGCTTTGAACGAAAGCGATGCGCGACGGGATGTCGCCGTCCAGCGGCCGGATGATCAGACCGGCGCTCGGTCCGGAGTCGCTCAGCATTCGTTCGAGCTGCAGATCGGTGATCACGTTCAGTTCCCTGCCCAGTCCGTACTTGCGATCGACACGGTCGACGGCTCGTTCCACACCCGGGGACACGATGACCGAATCCGCTTCCAGGTCGAAGACCTCGTCCTGCATGTCGAACACGATGGCTTCCGGCTTGCACTCCGCCCAGCACAGGGCGCACCCCAGGCAGCGACGGCAGCTCAGGCAGCGCTTGGCTTCCTTGAGGGCACGTTCCTCGTCGAAGCCGAGCTCGACCTCCTTATTATTCATCCGCCGCTCATCGACGTCGATTTCGATGTGATGCTGGCGGGCCTTCGGGATGTCCTGAAATTCAACGATGTAGCGCCCCTTCTTTTCGTACAGCATACTTTACCTCTCGGCAGACCTCGGGTTCATTCGTTGCGGTCCATGATCCATAGCCTGTGAGTCATGCCTTGTGCGTCACGTTCGAGCGATGGTCCCGGCGGCGGCACAGGCGCAGTATTTTTTCCGTCCGGCGCTGTCAATGGTTCGTTGAGAGCTTTCCTCGAGGCTCACGGGGTCCTCCGCGGGAAGGCTCCCCGGGGGCCGGGATACCGGGAAACAGCCCGCTCTGCAATCATTTGCGCCGGGCTTTCAGGTAGGCGACGATGCCTGATGCCGCTTTTCTTCCGCCCGCGCAGGCCCGGATGGCGATGTCCGGCCCGGTTTCCACGTCGCCGGCCGAAAACACCCCCGGCACATTCGTCATGAAGCTCGATTGGTCCACGCTGAAGGTGTTCCACCGCGTGATGTTGAGCGGGCTCCCCTCCGGAACGAACGACAGGTCGGGCCTCTGGCCGATGGCCGGGATGAGGGTTTGCGCCTCGACGACGAATTCCGACCCTTGGATGGGCACCGGGCGGCGCCGGCCGCTGGCATCCGGTTCGCCCAGTTCCATGCGCAGGCATTTCAGCCCCGTCATGCGTCCGTTCTCGCCGATCACCTCCACGGGGGCCACCAGGTACTGGATCTTGATCCCTTCCTGCTCCGCGGCGTCGATTTCCCATGGGCTCGCAGGCATCTCCCGTTTGGTGCGGCGGTAGAGGATGTGGACTTCGTCGAATCCCGCCCTCCAGCTCACGCGGGCCGCATCCATGGCCACATTGCCGCCGCCGATTATGATGACCTTGCCCTTGGCTTTCAAATCCTTGCCCATGTTGGCGTCGCGCAGAAAATCCACGCCGTCCACCACGCCTTCCATGTCCTCGCCCTTGATCTGGAGTTTCATCCCGGCGTGCGCGCCCACCCCCAGGAATACCGCGTCGTATTCCTTCAGGATGTCCTCGTAGGCCACATCCTTGCCGATCCTGGTGTTGCAGCGCAGGTCCACGCCGTGCGAAAGGATCCAGTCGATCTCGCGCATCAGGGTCGGGGTGGGCAGGCGATACTCGGGAATGCCGTAACGGAACATCCCGCCCGGCTCGGGCAGCGCCTCGAAACAGACCGAGCGATAGCCGGCTTTGGCCAGGAAATAGCCGCAGGTGAGCCCCGCGGGTCCGGCCCCGATGATGGCCACCTTTTCCTTCCGGAATTCATCCGGGATTTCCACCGGGGCCTTGATGTCGTTGAGCATCTCGTAGTCGGCCACGTAACGTTTGAGCGTGCAGATGGAGATCGGTTCGTCCATGGCGCCGCGGTTGCACGCGGTTTCGCACGGGTGAGGGCAGACCCGGCCGATGGAGAGGGCGAACGGCAGCCGCTCGCGAATCTTGGCCAGGGAAGCTGCATAGTCTCCGTCTGCAATCAACCCGACATAGGAGCGGATGTCGAGGTTGGCCGGGCACGTGGCCTGGCAGATCGGCATGTCTTCCTTATAGATGTTGTAGTCCCGCGTATCGGGGTTGAAGTAGTCGATGGCGGTCCGAAAGCCGATGCCTTCGTTAAAGTCGTCGTACATGTGAATGGGGCAAACCCGGATGCAGGCCCGGCAGTCGTTGCACTTTTCGGGGTCGACCCGGGGCGCGCGCCGCCGCACTCGAAAACGGTACGTGCCGTCGCCGGCGCTCGTCTTTTCGACGGCGGCGTTGGTGATCACCCGGATGTTGGGGTGACGCTTGAGCGCCTCGACGTTCGGGTCGACAAAGGAAGTATCGTCAGCGATGATTCGAGTCTGCGGGATGTGTCCGCCCCCAAGACTCGGAAGGGACTCGACCAGGATGACCTTATTTCCGGCCTCGGCCTGCTTCAGGGCCTCGCCCACACCCGCCGGGTCGCCTCCAAAGATGATCACGCGTTTCTCTGACACAGTCGGTATCCTCCAAAAGAATGATGGGAGAAATCTTCATCCACGGTGCCGGTCGGCTGCCGGCAGGGTTCTGCCGAGGAATTACAGGTCCTATGGGTCCTATACGACCTATTTCATGAATAGGACCTATTATGCCCCCATAGAACCAGAGAAACCCTCATTTTTCAGCCCTTGCCCGAAGGCCGCAGCCCCGTTCGCCGCGGCTTCCGGTTCGCCCGCCGCTTCCGAACATGCCGACCGCTTCATGCCGCGGCGGATGCAGCGGCCTGCTCAGGAACGAGCCTGTACACGGGCGATGGTCCCTCGATGCCGTCCAGGGCCACGAAGCCCCGTCGCTGCAGCGCGAGAACGTATCGGAGCACGTGCGGGGCTGGAAGCTCCAGTCGCGCGGCCAGGTCTTTCACCGTCGCCGGCCTGTTCTTCAGCTCGCCCAGGATCTGGTGCGTGGCCATCTCATCCATGATGATGGTGTCCAGGGTCCGCCACATCTCGTGATCCGTGAAACGTTCCCCGTATTTGTTGCCCGTGGTGTTGAACTCGGTAAACTTGCCCACCACCCACCGGATCTTTTCCTTCTCGAGAGCGATCCTGGCAACGGCGAGCTTCGCCTTCAATTGAGGCAAGGGCAGCCGGTCCCCCGTGCCGAGCGGTCCCAGTTGAGCGATGTCCCGGTGAAACGCGGTCACCAGGTTCACGAAGCGTTCGCCCTCGGCGGACGAGCACTGGTTGAAGGCGACCCGCGCGGGATTGAGCCCCGCGTAGGCGAGGGTCCTTTCGGCGACCCCGACTTTGACCTTGCCCTGAAAGTTGCCGGAGATGTAATGGCAGTCGCCGAAATGGCACCCCACCACCATCAGGCCGTCCGCGCCATCGATGAAAGCGTCGGCAACCATTGTCGGATCGACGCGCCCCGTACACATCAAACGGATGATTCTCACATCCGTCGTATATTGCATCCTGGAAACTCCAGCGAAGTCAGCCGCGGCATACCCTCACCAGGTGCAGCAGAGAACCAGGATTTTCGGAGTGAAATCGGACATATGAAATTACCTCCCCTGTTTGTGGTCAAAAGCCGGTACCTCGACATTGGACTCTATTTTTCCAGGAAAGCCTTGATCTGCTCCCCGATCTGCTTGTCCGTGTACGAATTCACGGTCAACGCGTGCTGGTAACACGTCGCGGCGCACACGCCGCAGCCCTTGCATGCCACGGGAATGACCTTGACCTTGCGGCCCTTCTCGGTGCGCACGATCTCAAGCGCTCCATATGGGCACAGCGCCACGCACAGCCCGCAGCCGCGGCACGCGTCCTCGTCCGCAAGAGTCGACACGATGGGTTCGACGGTCATCACTCCTTTGGCCAGCGGGATGGACGCTCGCGACGCCGCGCCGAGCGCCTGGGAAATGGCTTCCCGCACCGTGGCCGGGTAGTGCGCGTTGCCGCAGAGGTAGACACCGTCGGTGGCGAAGTCGAGCGGTTTGAGCTTCACATGCCCTTCGAGGAAAAATTTGTTCTCGTCAACCGATACGCGCAACAGCTTGGAGATTGCCTCGTTGTCCTCTCCGGCGATCAGGGGCGTCGAGAGCACCACGAGGTCGGCGGGGAACTCGAGCTCGCGGCCGAGCAGGTGATGGAAGACCTTCACCCGGCCTTCCTCCACCACCGGCGGCCTGTCGGGATTGTACTTGATGAACAGCACGCCCAGCTCCTTGGCGTGCGCGTACATGGCTTCGTTCTCCGTCCCGTAGGCCTGGATGTCGCGGTACAGGATGCGCACCGCGGTGCCGGGGCTGCGTTCCTTGATTTCGATGGCGTTCTTGATGGCCACCATGCAGCAGATGCGCGAACAGTATTTGCGTTCCTCGTTGCGTGCGCCGGCGCACTGGATCATCACCACGCTTTTCGCGTGGAATGCGTTCGCCTTGAGCAGAGACTCGAATTCCAGCTGGGTGACGACCTTCTCGCCGTCGTAGCCGAACAGCCCGACGGGTCTGAGCACCTGGGCGCCGACGGCCACGATGATGACGCCGACGCCGAACCCGTCGGTTGCGCCGCCGCGATCCACCGTCACGCCGAAGTGCCCGATGTAGCCCGATACCTCCGTGACGGTGGCAGGCATCATCAACTTGATGTTAGGATTGCTGCAAACGAGGTCCGCCTGCCGTGCGGCGAGCGCAGAGGCTTCGATTCCGGCCGGGGCCAGCTTGTCCAGGGCGAGGAGCATGCCCCCGAGTTGGTCGGTCTTTTCCACCAGGTAGACCTGGTACCCTCGATTGGCCAGGGCGAGGGCCGCCGTCATGCCCGCGATCCCGCCGCCGATCACCATGGCGTTGGGGTCCATGGCCGATTCGATGGGAACCTGCGGTTCGAGCAGCGCGGCCTTGGCCACGCCCATGCGGATGAGGTCTCTGGCCTTGGCGGTGCCTTCTTCCCGCTCCTGCATGTGCACCCAGGAGCACTGGTCGCGGATATTGACCATCTCGAACAGGTAAGGGTTGAGGCCCGCTTCCGCGCAAGTGCCCCGAAAGAGCGGTTCGTGCGTCCGCGGGGTGCACGACGCGACCACCACGCGGTTCAGCTTCTCCTGCCCTATGGCGGCCTTGATTTCGTTGATGCCGCTCTCGGAGCAGGTGTAGAGGTTTTCCTTGACGTAGACGACATTGGGCAGCGTCCTGGCGTATTCGGCCAGCTCCTTGACGTTCAGGTAACCGGCGATGTTGCTGCCGCAATCGCAAACGAAAACTCCAATCCGAATTTCTTCAGCCAATTTAGCACCTCATGGTAGTGAGCCCGAGCGGAAACCTGAGAGCCTGCCGTGCAATCCGCCCGGCACGTCCCCCCGCATGCCTCCTTGCCCCCGGACGGCCGTTCATTGTCCTGCCGCCGCAGCCTGCCTTGCAGGCGCCACGATCTCGGCGGCCTTGGCCGCCGCGCTGCTGGCCTGGGCCACCGATTCCGGAATGTCCATCGGTCCCTGCGCGCAGCCGCACACGAAAACGCCGGGGCGCGTCGTGTTGAGCGGAGCCAGCGGGTCCGTCTTGAAAAAGCCGTTCCCGTCCAGTTCCACTTCAAACATTTCGGCCAGCGGCCGTGTGCTCACGGAAGGCACGCAGGCGGTCGCCAGCACCACCATATCGAAGGACTCCCCGATCACCTGCTGCTGCGTGGTGGATTCAAACCAGACCACGGGGTTTTCTCCTTCACCCTCGGTGATCTCGGCGACCCGTCCGCGCACGTAGCGGATGTTGGCCTGTTTGCCGCCGCGCAGCTTGTATTCCTCGAACCCGCGCCCGACGGCTCGCAGGTCCATGGAAAAGATCGACGACGTGACTTCGTTGTCGTGCTCGTGGGCGATCATGGCCTCCTTTACCGAATGCATGCAGCAGTAAGACGAACAAAAACGGTTGTGCCGAAAGTCCCGGGAGCCGACGCACTGGATAAAGGCCAGGCGCTTGGCGGTCTGAGCGGCGGCCTTTCTTGCCCGCATCGTCGCGAGATCCGCCTCGAGGCTTTCGAGCTTCCCGGCCGACTCCGCCCACTGCCTGCTCTCCTCATCGGATGCGGCGCCCGATGCAACCAGCCCCGCGATCTCGGCGGATGCCTTGCCGTGCTTGTCTTCCAGTTGCTTCACCTGGCGCCCCAGCTTTTTCACTTCTTTCTCGGCGTCCTCGATGTCCTTATCCAGGGCGATTTCGGAAGGCCGGTCCAGGTGGCCCGCCGTCGGGCCGCTGGCGCTCAACAGCCGTTCGAACTCGAGCGCGGTCACGACGTTGGGGATCCGCTCGTAGCCGTATTCCGGCATCACCGAAGGGTCAAACACTTCGTATCCGGTGGCGAGGATGACGGCCCCAACCTCGATTTCCAGCTCCCGGTCCTTCTGTTCGTAATCGATGGCGTTGGCCTGGCACACCTTGGCGCAGACACCGCACTTCTTCCCCTGGCCCAGTTGCCGACATGCGGCCGCATCGATGGTGAAAACCGACGGAATCCCCTGGGGAAAGTACTTGTAAATCGCCTTGCGGCTCCCCATTCCGGCGTTGTAGGCGTCCACCACGGCCGTGGGGCACTTCTCCGCGCAGGCGCCGCAGCCCGTGCAACAGTCTTCCTTGACGAACCGCGCCTTCCTGCGGACCTTGACCTTGAAGGAACCCGCTTCTCCGCTCACCTGTTCGACTTCGCTGTAGGCCATGAGGTTGATTCGGGGATGTCGACCGACATCCAGCAGCTTGGGCGAGAGAATTCAGATGGCGCAGTCGTTGGTGGGGAAGGTCTTGTCCAGCTGGGCCATCTTCCCGCCGATGCTGGGAAGCTTCTCGACCATGTGCACCTGGACCCCCATTTCGGCCAGGTCCAGGGCAGCTTGAATCCCGGCGATCCCGCCGCCGATTACCAACACGTCGTTGCTCACTGTCCACCTCGTTGTTTCTCTGGTTGCGATCCTGCCGTTTCGTATCCCTCATCCGCCGAGCGCTCGACCGTAACGGCCGGAGGCGTCCGGTCATTTGTGCATAGTTTCCGCGACAAAAGTGGTCAGATCCTTTATCCCGATTTCAAGGTCCATGCTCGTGAGGGCGCAGTTGAGATGGATCTGGCACTTGGGACAGGCGGTGATCAGGGTTGAAGCCCCCGTGCTCTTGGCTTCCCGAAGCCGTTCCACCTGGATCTGCTTGGAACAGAGCGAGCAGTTGGCCCAACCGCTGGTGCCGCAGCAGACGGCGTTTTCACGGTTGCGTTCCATTTCCACGAAACGCGAGCCTTCCACCTTTTCCAGGATCCTGCGCGGGCTGTCGTAAATCTTGGCCATGCGCCCCAACCGGCACGGGTCGTGGTAGGTGAAAATCGATCCGCTGTCGACGAGCTTGATGGCCCCGTCGGCGATCAATTCGTTCAGGAAGTCGTAGAAATGGATGAGCTGGAAATCGAGCTTGCCGAAGTACTGGGGGTAGTGGTGCTTGAAGGTGTAGTACCCCTCGGGGCAACTGAAGACGACGCGCCTGGCCCCCGAGTTCCGGATCAGCTCGATATTGGCGGAGGCGAGTTTCCTGAACATGTCGGGCTTTCCGTTCCAGAGCATGTCGTGGCCGCAGCAGGCTTCCTCGTCGGACACTACGGGGACGACGCCGGCCGCGTTGAGGATTTTAAGCACGTTGCGGCTGGTGGTCAGGCTGTCGACGCCGATGTCCCGGAAGATCACATCGAAGTAGGGCATGCAGCCCACGAAGAAAAACGTGTCGCCCGTTTGCGCGATCTCTCCGGCCTCCCTTGCCCAGGCCGTTTTGTTCTGACGAATGCCCTGGGTCTGCATCTCCATGACGGTCTGCAGCATGCCGTGGTGGGACAGGAGCGGGGAAGTGCCCCGCCTGGCGGCTTCCTCGCGCAGCGCCCGCATGAATTCGGGGAAATCGATGTTGGTCGGGCAGCGCTCGAAGCAGCGCCCGCAGGTGAGGCACGACCACAGCTCCCGGTCTTTGAGCAGTTCGTCTCCCAGGTCCAGCAAAGCCTTCTCGACGATGATCCTCGGGGAGAACGAAGGGTGCACCCTGGAAACCGGGCAACTTCCGGTACAGACCCCGCAGTCGAGGCAATAAAAAGTCCGATACGTCTTGATTGCTTCTTCTACATTCATGCTGCCGCTCCAACCGAAGATTTACCGAGCTTTTTGACTTTGTTGGTGAAATTGGTGACGATTTCGGCAAAACGGGCCCCTTCGGCCGAAGAAACCCACTGCAGCTCCAGGCGTTCGTTATCGATTCCCATCAGGCCGAGCAGCTCGCGGGTCATGCTCACAATCCGTTCCGCTTTCTCATTACCGTCCAGGTAATGGCAGTCGCCGATGTGTCACCCGCTCACCAAAACGCCGTCGGCCCCCAGCTGGAAAGCCTTCAGTATGAAATCGGGGGACACGCGGCCGGAACACATGACCCGTATCACCCGGATGTTGGGCGGGTACTGGATGCGGCTGACGCCGGCCAGATCCGCTCCGGCGTACGCGCACCAGTTGCAGCAAAAGGCAATGATTCTTGGCTCGTACTCGGCACTCATGTCGTATTCTTCCTCTGTTGTGGGCTCCATAATGGGCAGCAACCCGTTGAGCGGGAGATCGCCCCGCCGCTCCCCCCTGTGTCCCCCCGTTTACGGCCTGCCCCGAACCCATCGGCCCGGACCGGGGTGCACTCCGGGGGCTATTTGCAGAGCGCGGCCTCCACCATCGTGAGAACTTCCCTGTCGTTGAAATGGCGTATCGCGGCCGCACCCGTGGGGCAGGCCACGGCGCACGCACCGCAGCCCTTGCAGAGCGCTTCCTGGATTTGCGACACGAACACTCCCTCCCCGACTTCCACCAACTGCGGAGAGCCGTACGGACAGACGTCCACGCACTTGCCGCACCCGCGGCACATGGTCTGGTCCACGCTGGACACCACGCCCTCGACCTCGATGGTTTCCTGGGCCAGAATGGTTGCGGCTCTTGCCGCGGCCGCCTGCGCCTGGGCGATGCTCTCGTCGACGGACTTGGGATAGTGCGCAAGGCCGCAGACGAAGACGCCGTCGGTGGCAAAATCAACGGGGCGCAGCTTCATGTGCACTTCCAGGAAGAAATTGTCCTGGCTCAGCGGGACCTTGAAGAGCTGCGCCGTCTTGTCGGCGTCCCTGGTCTGAATGGCGCTGGCCAGGGTGATGAAATCGGGATTCAGCGTGATGGGGCGCCGAAGCACGTGGTCCATCACCGTGACTTCAAGGCGTCCGTCGCCGATTTCCCGGACGGCGGGCTTGTGTTCGCGGTCGTAGCGGATGAAGATCACGCCGAGCCGGCGTGCTTCCCTGTAAAGATCTTCTCGCTCCCCGTAGGTGCGAATGTCGCGGTAGAGGATGTACACGTTGGTCTCGGGGTAGAGCGTTTTGAGTTCGACGGCCTTCTGTACTGAAAAGGTGCAGCAGATCCGGCTGCAGTGCGGGCGATCCGGTTCGCGGGAACCCACGCACTGGATGAATACCGCCGAGGAAGCCTTCCTGACCACATCGGTGTCCCAGGCCTCGTCCAGGTCGTGCCAGAGAAAGACGCGAGGGTTCCTGCCGAAGAGGTATTCGTCGGGTTTCAGCGAATGAGCGCCGATGGCCAGGATGGTGACTCCGTGTTCGATCTCGACGCCGTCGGCGGCGGCGCTCGCGATGGTCGTCTTGAAATTGCCGACGTATCCCGATGTGCCGGAGATCGCGCTGTTCAGGTGAACCTGGATGGCCTCGTTGTCCAGGACATCCTTGACGAGCTGTTCAACGAACAAGGGAATGTCTTCACCCTTCCAGGTGCGCGTCAGCTTGAGCGCGTGGCCGCCGAGCCTGTCTTTCTCCTCGACGATGTGTGCCTGAAATCCCTGGCGCGCCAGTGTCAGGGCGCTCACCATGCCTGCCACCCCGCCGCCCACCACGAGGGCGCTGCGGTTGACGGGCACGGAAGGCATCGGCAGGGGTTCGATGAGGACGGCCCTGGCGACGGCCATGCGCACCAGGTCCTTGGCCTTTTGCGTGGCCGCATCGTGGTCCATGGCATGAACCCAGGAACACTGATCCCGGATGTTGGCCTGTTCGAAGAGGTACTTGTTGAGCGAGCTGTTGCGGATGGTTTCCTGGAACAGGGGTTCGTGGGTGCGCGGGGAACAGGCCGCGATCACCACGCGATTGAGATTCTGCTCCCTGATGACGCTCACCAACTTGTCCTGCGCGTCCTGGGAACAGGAGAAGAGGTTTTCCTGGACGTAGACCACATTGGGCAGACCCTTGGCGTACTCGACCACCTCCGGTACCCGCACGACGCTCGATATGTTGACGCCGCAGTTGCAGACGAAGACTCCGATTCGTGGGGCCTCCGATCGGACGTCGCGCTCCTCGGGGAACGTTTTCTTCTGAACCAGGGTGTGGCGCGCCGCCGCCAGGTTGCTCGCCGCCGCGCCCGCGGCCGCCGACGCTTCCATTACGGACACCGGAATGTCCTTGGGACCCTGGAGGACGCCGCAGGCGTAGATTCCGGGCCGGGAGGTGGCCACCGGGGCGAAGCTGCTGGTTTTTGCAAAATGGTAGTGGTCCAGCTCAACGCCCAGCTTCCCGGCAAGCTCCCGTACCTCGGGGGAGGACTCGAGTCCCACCGACAGCACGACCAGGTCGAATTCCTCCTCCGCCGGCTCCCCGGATTCCGTCACGTAGCCGAGCCGGAGATTACCGGTTCCGATGTCCGGTTCGAGACTGTGGACGCGCGAACGGACGAAACGGATGCCGTTCTCCTTCGCCCGGTTGTAGTACTGTTCGAATTCCTTGCCGTACGTGCGCATGTCCATGAAAAAAACGGCGGCCTCGAGGTCGCCCCCGGCGTGTTCCCTGGCGATGACCGCTTCCTTGACGGCATACATGCAGCACACCCCGGAACAGTACCCGTTGTCGCAAACGTTGATGTCACGCGACCCGACGCACTGGAGCCACGCTATCCGTTTCGGCTCGTGCTCGGCCGCCAGCTTGTCCCTATGTTCGGCCAGGGTGGTCTCCAGCTTTTCCCGCTGTCCGATCCCACCGGCAGCAGAAGAGCCGTCCTTATCCCCGGCGTGCCTGATCCGGCGATCGAGCTTCTCGATCTCCTTTTCGAGAGCGGAAATCTCCTCTTTGAGGGCCAGTTCGGAAGGCCGGTGCAGATGGCCGGACGTGGGACCGCCTGCGCTCAAGAGCCGTTCGAATTCGAGTGCCGTCACTACGTTGGGGTGCGTCGCGTAACCGTATGTATCGATCCGGGTGGGGTCGAAGGCCTGGAACCCGGTGGCCAGAATGACCGCGCCCACCTGGAGGTTGAGTACCTTTTCCTTTTGCCCGTAATCCACCGCATCCGCCGGGCAAACCTTGGCGCAGATGCCGCACTTCTTGCCGTGTCCGAGTTGGCGGCAGTTCTCCGCGTCTATGGAGTATCCGGATGGGATCGCCTGGGCGTAGTATTTGTAGATGGCCTTGCGCTTGCCGAGCCCGGCATTGAAGGCGTCGATCACAACGGTCGGGCACTTGGCCGCACACGCGCCGCAGGATATGCACTTGTCCAGGTCCACGTACCGGGGCTTCTGCAGGACTTCCACCTGGAAGTTGCCTTCCGTGCCGCTGAGGCTTTGCAACTGCGAATTGGTCAAAAGGTTGATGTTCAGATGCCGGCCGACCTCGACCAGCTTGGGCGAGATGATTCACATGGCGCATTCGTTGGTCGGAAAGGTCTTGTCCAGTTGAGCCATGCCGCCCCCGATCGCCGGACCTTTTTCGAGCAGGTGAACGTAATAACCGGAATTGGCCAGATCGAGAGCCGCCTGCATTCCGGCGATGCCGCCACCGATGACGAGAACGGAACCGACTACTCCACTACCATGTTCTTTCGCGATCATAGTTCCTCCCGAGGGGAAATGACTTGGATGCGTAAGGTCCCGCGGCGGAGCCCGCAAAAATGCGCTGACCGTTCGCAACTAGCATCTGACAGTACAAACGCTCATAAAAAAAGCCCATATAGTCCCGACTTCACAACTCTTGGATACAGCGCTGTTATGGAAGACCACCGCCTCCGAAAAGTCGGGTTACGCGGATGCTCTTTCGGTGGAATGGTTGAATCGGGGCAGCGGGACAGGGAGTTAAAGAGCCATATCGGTATGAGATATTCACATAAAATGGGCAATTCTGGCAAGCAAAATGTGACTTGAAATGCACAATGTTCAGCGGAGTCACAAACACCTCGACATCGAAAGCGGGACAGGCGACGGTCGTTCGGCCGGGAATCAGGGAATTGATATCCCGATTTTCGTGACAATTCAATGCCGATGCTCCCATTGCCGCAGGGTTTCGAGACGGCTCGGGGAATCCTCGCAATACCGCCTCGAAGGAGCCGCGCGGAGGGGTTTCGCTTTCGCGGTTCGGCGCGGCAACCGGGCTCTTAAGTTCTTGCATCGATGCGTCCATGTCCCTTATAGTGTCGTGTGAGGGTCGTGCGCGCGCGGCGCACGGGCACGGCCGCGGAGCGGCGAATCCTATTGTGGGTGCGGAGGAGTGTGAACATGGCAGTGGCCCGAAGAATGCTCGATTACATGGAACGATCGTCCTGGATTCGAAAGATGTTCGAGGAAGGGGCACGTTTGAAGAAAATACACGGCGAAGACAAGGTGTTCGATTTCAGTCTGGGCAATCCGAACGTTCCTCCCCCCGAACTGGTGAAGCAAAAGCTGCGCGAACTGGCGGCCAGGGATGAACCGGGCATGCACGGCTATATGCCCAACGCCGGCCTGGCGGAAACGCGCCAGGCGGTGTCCGCGTACTTGTGCACCGAGTATTGCGTATCCATGGCGCAGGATCACATCATTGCCACATGCGGCGCCGCCGGCGGGTTGAATATCATCCTCAAAGCCCTGCTCGATCCGGGTGACGAGGTGCTGGTTCCCGCGCCTCATTTCGTGGAATACGGTTTCTACTCGGAAAACCATGGAGGGACCCTGAAGTCGGTTCCCACCCGGGAAGATTTCACGCTCGACCTGGACGGCCTGGAACGAGCCATCGGGCCGAAAACCAAGGTGATTCTGATCAATTCCCCGAACAACCCCACCGGGCAGATTTATTCCGAGGAAGAAATCAAGCTCCTTGGGGAGCTGATTTCCCGCAAGAATTATGAACTCGGGCACATTATCTACCTGGTCTCGGATGAACCCTACCGCAGGATCGTTTATGATGACTGCCGGGTCCCCTGTATTTTCGCCCATTACGAAAATTCGCTCATCACGACCTCCTACTCCAAGGATCTGTCGCTACCGGGGGAACGCATCGGGTTTGTCGCGGTCAATCCTTCGGCCGACGAAGTGCAGAAGGTGCTGGGGGCGCTGACGCTGGCCAATCGGATCCTGGGCTTCGTGAACGCACCGGGGCTGATGCAGAGGCTGATCGTTGAGCTTCAGGGAATTTGCGTGGATATCGGAATATACCGGCGCAAGAGGGACCGGCTGGTGAGCAGTCTGAAGGCGTTCGGATACGAACTGGTGGTTCCCAAGGGCGCCTTTTACCTTTTCCCCAAGAGCCCGTTGGCTGATGACGTGCAGTTTGTCCGGCTACTTCAGGAAGAGAACATCCTGGCGGTTCCGGGAAGCGGGTTTGCGGGACCCGGCCATTTCAGGCTTGCCTATTGCGTCGATGACCGGACGATCGAAGGGGCCCTGCCCGGATTCGAGAGAGCCTGTGCTAAAGCGCGGGGAATGGTTTAGAAGGTGATTTATGTCACAGAAGAAGAGACTTTTCGTGCAAAAAAATCCCCAATCGGGGGATCGCTCCTCTTTGAGAGTCTTCATCTGGGCCGGCGTTGCACTGATCCTGCTGTTGGTGGTCACGCCGCTCGTTCTTCGCCAGAAGGACGACAGGAACGGCCTCAGGCCGCCCACGGAGAAAGCAAAAGTAGTCAAGAACATTCCCAAGGCTTTCGCACCGCCGACGGGCGGCTCGGCGCAGCCGCCCGGAGCGGCTGACGAATACCCGCGCGGTCCCGCCTCTGTTCCGGGTGCGCTTCCCGATACCGGCTCGTCATCCGGGTCCGCTGTTGTCCCGGAACCGGGGACCGTCGTTCCGAAGGTGGCCGACGGAAGTGAGGCCCAGCCGGCAAAGCCGATGACGCCGGAGCCGTCCGAACCCGCCCCTCCGGAGCCTGCGCCCTCTGTCGTGCCGCGGCAGCCGGTGGAACCCGCCCCTGTAGCCGGCGGTGTCCGGGAAAGAGAACCGGCGAGTCAGCCCAAACCCGGTCCGGCCGCTATGCCTGGGGGCGATTCCGGGCAGCGTACGGCTTCGGTCGCTCCCGATGCGCGGGAGCTTAAAAAGCTGCCCCCGGGTGTGGCTCCTCCCCTCACTCCCGATGCATCCGGTGCTCGGAAACCATCCCCCGTGCGAAAAGGGAAATATGCCGTCCAGGTGGGAGCGTTCAAAGAGAAGAAGAACGCCGACGAGATGCAGCGGCAACTTCAGAAGAAAGGTTACCAGGCGGAGATCAAGATCAGTTCCAATCCCAATCTGGGCCAGCTCTACGTGGTCGTCCTCAAACCGGTCGAAAGCCTTTCCAGGGCCAACACCCTTATGGAACAGATAAAGCACGAAGAGAAGGTGAAGCCGATGCTCATCGAATCCCGGTGAGCGATCCCTTCAACGCGCACCGTCGGACATCAAACCTGTTCCGCCTTGTCCCGCATCAGTTCCCAGATGATGCACCGGGAGCGGTAGCGGCAGTATAGCGATGCGTCCGTGCAGCGGGGCGTCGTTTCAAGGCAGGAGGCGCAGTACCCGTATGCGTATTTCTCGCAGGCTGCGAGCGCCCTCCTGTCGGGATGGAAACGGCACTGCTCGCGGCTGCGACCGGAAGCGACTTCACCGTGTGGAGGGGGTTGAGGGCCGGTGTGATGCCTCGCGCTCAAAGGTTCCACTTTCCCAGTGTGTCGATCATTTCATAATGAGTCAGATCGTGGTGGATGGGCGTGACCGAGATGTAGTTCCGGGCAAGGGCCAAAGAGTCCGTCGCGGGATCGTCGTCCCGCAGCAGGGCGGAATTGGTGAGCCAGTAGTACACGTGGCCTCTTGGATCGATCCGGCGGTCGTACCTTTCGACCATTTTCATGTGCCCCTGCCGCGTCACCTTGACACCTCGTATCCGGTCGGCCGGCAGGTTCGGAACGTTCACATTGAGGCATACTCCGGGGGGAAGCCCCTCTTTGGCCACAATGCGCAGCAACCTGGGAACGAACTCGGTCACCGCACTGAAATCGGTCGGCTGGAACGAATCAATGGACACCGCCATGGACGGTATCCCCATTACGGCAGCCTCGGTGGCCGCGGACACGGTTCCGGAGTAAATGACGTTCACGCCGACGTTGGCACCCATGTTCACGCCCGAGACAACCATGTCCGGCGGGGGTGACATCAACTCGGCGACGGCGATTTTTACGCAGTCGGCAGGCGTTCCGGTCAGGGCGTGACCGAAAAAATGCCCGTTACGATGCACGGGCTTCACGCGAAGGGGGTCGAGCCAGGTAATGGCATGCCCCACGGCGCTCTGTTCCGTTTCCGGGGCCACCACCGTCACATCGTGTTCTTCTATCAACGCAAGGTAAAGGGTTTCTATCCCTTTTGCATAAACACCATCGTCATTGGTCAATAAAATTCTCATAGGATTGTCTGTCCGCCTTCTCCTGCAAAACCAGCTTGGCAGCCTCGATGCCCTGGGCCAGCGCACTCTTGTTCAATTGTTCCGTTCCGGCGGGAACACGGTTCAGTACCGCCGCTTCCAGACTGTTGAGGGAAACGACTCCGCTGATGGTGGCCAGAGCACCCAGGGCGATGATGTTGGCCACCATCTCCCTGCCCAGCTTCTCTCTTGCAAGCTGGGTAAAAGGAATGCCCATGGCGATGTTCGTCGGCAACTGTTTCACGAACGTCGAATCCACGATCAGTATGCCGTTCGGTTTCAGGTCAAAGAAGAAGGCATCGCAGGACCTCTGGCTCATCGCCAGCAATAGATCGGGCTTGACCGCCTTGGGGTAGTCGATCTCCTCGTCGCTGATGACCACTTCCGACTTGCTCGCGCCGCCTCTTGCTTCAGGCCCGTAACTCTGTGTCTGACAGACGAATTTCCCGTCATAGATTCCAGCGGCTTCGGCAAGTATGATGCCGGCAACGATCAGTCCCTGTCCTCCCGAACCGCTCAGCCTGATCTCGTATCTTGTCATGTTTGACTCTCCATGCGTGCGCGATGAAGGCGCAGCCTTTCCGGCGCGCCGGCGGGCGTGCCGCCCGAGGGGCTCAGCGCGTCTTGGACAGGGCGGTCCTGGCCGCCTCCCTGACCTTCCGGTACTCCTGGGTGTAGATCGGCATGTCCCGGTCGACCAGTACGCCGATCGTGAACTTGTCCTTGAGCTCTTCGGGGCTCATGGAGGCGGCCTTGTCCACGTGAACCGCCGACTCCTTCTGCCGGCGAAGCATCTCCACGGCGCCCCCCATCTTGTTTCTTCTCCCGAACTGCGTGTGGCAGTGACTGATCACCTCCACCACGGAGAATCCGCGCTTGTAAAGAGCTTTCTCAATGAGCTCATCCAAGAGGGCGGCATGATACACGGTGCCCCGGGCCACCATGCCCGCTCCGGCCATGACGGCGAGCTCCGCGATGGAAAACGCATGTTCGATGTTGCCGTACAGGGCGGTCGTGGCGTAGGAGCCGTATGGGGTGGTCGGTGAGTACTGTCCGCCGGTCATCCCGTAGATGTTGTTGTTGACGACGATGGCCGTGAGGTTGAGATTCCGGCGGGCGGCATGAATGAAATGGTTGCCTCCGATGGCCGTGGCGTCGCCGTCCCCCATGATCACGATGACGTGAAGGTTCGGATTCGCCAGCTTGATCCCGGTCGCAAAGGTCAAGGCACGGCCGTGAGTCGTGTGGAGCGTGTTGAAATCCACGTAGACCGAGATCCTTCCGGAGCAGCCGATGCCGGAAACGACGACGATCTCGTCCTTCTCGAAGTTGGTTCGTCCGATGGCCCGGATGAGCGATCCCAGGAGGATGCCGTTCCCGCAGCCCGGACACCAGACATGGGGGAATTTCTTGTCATGTCTCAGGTACTTGTGAATCAGTGTCGTGACTTCCGCCATATCATCCTCGCAAGATTGTCGTCGCCGGGACGGCAAACCCGATGGGAGCCGTCGGGAACCGCGCTCAACGGACCCGACACGGAGGCCGGGCGGCCTCACAGTTTCATCAGCCGGGTGAGGATCTCCTGGGGAGTGATCAGGTTCCCGTCGATGCGGTTCAGTGTCTCGACCCGCGTCATTCCCTGGTTGATTCGCTTCACTTCGCGGGAAAGCTGTCCCATGTTCATTTCGGGCACCAGAACCGCTTTGACCCGTCGAAGCACGGGTTCCAGCGCCTGGCGCGGGAAAGGCCATATGGTGACGACCTGAATCAGGCCGGCCTTGACGCCGCGTTCCCGTGCCTCGCGCACGGCCCTGCGCGCCGATCGCGACACCGACCCGTAGGCGATCACCGCCACTTCGGCGTCCGCCGTCAACTCCTCCTCCACCAGCTGGATGTCCATGAAGTGCTGGTTGATCTTGCGGAAAAGACGGTTCATGAATGCGACGATTTCGTCCGGGCGCTGCGTCGGGAAACCCCTTACATCATGGACCAGCCCCGTGACATGATAGCGGTAGCCGTCTCCGAACGCGCTCATCGGGGGGACTCCGCGGCTGTTGTCTTCGTAGGGGATGTACCAGTCCGGGGGCATGTTGGGGCGGATGCGATCGACCACTTCGAGTTGTTCGGGGTGTGGAAGGTGAATCTTTTCCCGCGTGTGCGCGACCACCTCGTCCGCCAGGATAATGACCGGAGTACGGTATTTCTCGGACAGATTGAAGGCTTTCAAGGTGATGCCGAAGCAGTCCTGAGTGGTGGAAACGGCAAGAACGATGATGGGATGGTCCCCGTGAGTCCCCCAGCGCGCCTGCATCAGGTCCCCCTGACTCACGTTGGTCGGCAGCCCCGTGCTCGGTCCACCCCTCATGACATTGACAATCACGCACGGAACTTCGGCTGCGCATGCGAAACCCAGATTCTCCTGCATCAGCGAAAACCCGGGGCCGCTGGTGGCCGTCATCGCCTTGGCACCGGCGAGCGACGCCCCGATAACCGCTCCGAGGCTCGCGATCTCATCCTCCATCTGGATGAATGTGCCGCCCACGGCCGGCAGCCGGTACGACATCGCCTCACTGATTTCCGTCGCGGGAGTAATGGGATAGCCGGCAAAAAATCGGCAACCGGCGGCCAGGGCCCCCTCCACGATGGCTTCGTTGCCCTGTAGCAGAAGCTGACGCCCGGGACTCTTGATAGCGGTCAAATTCGTCACCTCCTTTCAGTGGGCGGCAAACGCCGATCATCTCCGCCAATCGCCATTCCGGGGCGGCGTGAGGATGAAAATGCCCAACCTGGCGGATGGGCATTTCGCACGATGCATGTCGAATCAGAGCTCCGCTTCCTCGGCGGGAGGATGCTTCAACGGCTTGACGCTGATGGCGAAGTCGGGACAGTGCAATTCGCACCAGCCGCAACCGGTGCAGCGTTCGGGCTGTGCCACCAGAGGCGAACCGTCCTCGTCCAGGCGGATGCATTCCCTCGGACAAAACGCCGCGCAGATGCCGCACGCCTTGCACCATCCCTTAAAAATATCGATATGGAAAGCTCTTTTGCCCTTGTTCGCCTTGCCCTCGTTCTCCTTTCCGCCTTCGTGCTTCCGCGAGCCCGTCCGGGCTCGTGAATCTCCGCTCCCGCTCTTTTTCCCGACAGTCGTGTTCTTTGACATCGCGGCTCCTCAATCCCCGAATGTACCCTTGCGTTTCCATGTAGAGTATAAAGAATTTAACTCCACAAACAAAGCCCAACCTTCCTTGTCGTGAATGGTTTGCAAAAGATGAACCAGGCGCCGCCGGTTCCGTCCGCGCGCAATACGCCTCCCGCGCGGGTGCATTCGGCGGCCGGGTTCGACTTTCGCATCCACCGGCGTCTGATACCCGTTCGCGTTCAAGGCTCCCGCGGGCGTCATGGCCGCGCGGGCTCCGTTCCGCTTCGCCGGGAGGCGGACCCGCCTTTGGCGCGCCTCGACGCGGGACGGGAACGGACAAGGTTGGCAGACACGATTTAACGTGAAATAATTAATGGCAAAAGCCGGCTTGAACGACGATTCTTTTAATGACGGAGAAATCACGGCCCCCACTGAGGGTCCGCGGTTCCCGAGGAAAGGGATCGATCGATGAATTGCGAAATGGGACCGCGTTCGAAGGATGCGTTTCAAGAAAGGCGAGGGCGCATCGCATTCTCGCGCGGTCGACGAGTCGCGAGCGGTTCATGATCGGCGTTTTGCCGGTGCATGGTCGGCACCTGAATTGCAAGAGTAATTCCGGAGGGTCCGGCGTTTGAATCGGATTTTTCGACGGATGAGCGGTTGTTCTTCCGCGCGGACGGCGATGTCCGACGGTTTTCGCATCAGGAGGTCCTGACGATGGTAAGTAAGCTCAATCCTTGCTTTTCCGCCATGGCGAAAACGGAAGGTTCGGCGAATAAGTGCCTCGATTGTGAACTCGAAGACATCGTCGAGGCCTCCCACGACGGCCTGTTCATCAGTGACGGTGAAGGCAACATTGTCATGGTGAATTCGGCATGGGAGCGGATCTGCGGTATCCATCGCGACTTCGTCGTCGGCAAGAACGCCCGGGATATGGTCGCCCAGAAGTTCTACACCGAGTCTTCCGTCATCGCTGCGATCGATGCGAGAAAGAAAATCACGATCATGCTCGAGATGACCCGTGGAGAGAAAATCGGCCAGAAAATCATGGCCACCGCGATCCCGATCTGGGGAGATGACGGCGAGATCAAGCGTGTTGTTGCAAATATCCGGGATATTACGGAAATTCTCTATCTCAAGGATCTCCTGGAAAAGACCAAGCAGCTCAACGAAATTTATGCCGCCGAGCTTGAACAGATGCGTTTTCAGCAATTGACCCGGAACTGCGACGTCATCGCCAGGAGCCCGGAGACGAGGCGGGTCCTGGAGATGGCCGCACAGGTCGCCAAGGTGGACTCCACCGTCCTGATCATCGGGGAATCCGGCGCCGGCAAGGAAGTGATCGCCAATGCCATTCACCGGCTCAGCCAGCGCAATGAGGGCCCGCTCATCAAGATCAACTGCGGCGCCATTCCCGAAAACCTGCTCGAATCGGAGCTCTTCGGCTACGACTCGGGTGCGTTTACAGGGGCTCGAAAACAAGGCAAACCGGGCATGTTCGAACTGGCGGAAAAGGGGACCCTCTTTCTCGATGAAGTGGGCGATATTTCACTGAATTTACAGGTGAAGCTGCTGCGTGCCCTGCAGGATCATTCGGTCATGCGCGTGGGAGGCCTCAAACCCGTCCCCGTGGATGCCCGCATCGTTGCGGCAACCAACCGCAACCTGCGCGAAATGGTCTCTGCCGGAGCCTTCCGGGAAGATCTCTACTACCGGCTGAACGTGGTTTCCATCGAGATCCCGCCCCTGCGGGAGCGCAAGGAAGACATCCCGCTGCTCGTCCAGTATTTTCTGGAAAGAATCAACAAACGCTATCAGTTCAACAAGCGCTTTTCCCCGGCGGTGGTGGACCAGTTTCTCTCCTATTCCTGGCCGGGAAACATCCGCGAGCTGGAAAACGTCATCGAACGCATGCTGGTGATGACCGAAGACGAGGAGCTTCACGTCCGGCACCTGCCCGCCTATATCCGCAACCAGGCGCTGCCGCTGGAAGGAGGGATGGTCGTTCCGGCAAACCTGCCGCTCCACAAAGCCATCGAACAGGTCGAAAAGCAGCTGATCGAACAGGCGCTCAAGAAATACGGGAGCACGCGCAAGGCCGCTGCCGCTCTGAAGCTCAACCAGTCGACGGTGGTGCGCAAGATCAAGCGCTACAACATTGCGGTCTGCCTGGAAGGGGATAAGGCGCAAACCTGCTTCGAAGACCCCAGACTGAGAATCTGAAGCCGCCCGGGTGCCGCCGATGCGCGTCGGTGCCCGTTGCGGCCCGGATTTCCCGCCAATGCGTGAATACATCGATGATGTGATGCTTTTCAGATTGAATGATGCCTCAAGGCATCACGTCATGTAACTGCTTGAATTATCCGCATACTTGTCTCTCATGGGGATTCTGTATCCGTTTTTCGATGCCTCGCGGCATCGTTTGCAGACCCGTCTTGTGCTTCCTGCCGTGTCTTGCCGTGTGCATTCCTCGCGCGTCACGCAGATCTCCGGAAGTTTTTGGCCTTCCTTGCGAGTCTGGCATAACGTTTGCCTTATCAAGCGGTTAGCCGATGTGCTGTCCGGCATGATGCCAACATGAGGGAACGGGGAACGAAAGGGAGAGGAGGTCGACAGATGGCGAAGTTCATGTCTGCCGAGGAGGCGGTCAAGCTGATCAAGAGTGGGGATACGGTCGCCATATCGGGATTTGTGGGGATGGGTCATCCGGAGGAGATATCGCTGGCGATGGAGAAGCGGTTTCTGGAGACCGGAGAGCCGAGGGACCTGATTTTGACGCACGGTGCCAGCCAGAACGACGGCAAGTCCAACTGGGGGTTGAACCGGTGGGGCAAGGAGGGGCTGATCCGAAAGGTGATCTCGGGGCACTGGGGGCTTCAGCCGGACATCATCCGGCTGGCGGTGGAGGAGAAGATCGAGGCGTACAACATTCCCCAGGGGACGATCATGCACCTCTACCATGCCATCGCCTCGAAGAAGCCGGGGGTATTGACGCACGTGGGATTGAAGACGTTCGTGGATCCGCGGGAGACGTGCGGTCGGCTGAACGGGATCAGCAAGGACACGTACGTTGAGCTGATGGAGATCGACGGAAAGGAGTACCTGTTCTACAAGGCGTTTCCGGTGAACGTGGCCATCGTGCGCGGGACCAGCGCGGATGAGAACGGCAACGTTTCCATCGAGCACGAGGCGATCTCGCTGGAGTTCCTGGCCCTGGCGCTGGCGGCCAAGGGGTGCGGGGGGATCGTGATCGTGCAGGTGGAGCGGCTGGTGCAGGCGGGAACGATCCATCCCATGATGGTCAAGCTGCCCAAGGTGCTCGTGGACGTGGTGGTGGTGGCCAAGCCGGAGAACCACTGGCAGATTCCCATGGCCGAGCAGTACAACCCGAGTCTTTGCGGGGAGACGCGGGTGCCGCTGAGCGCCGTGACGCCTCTGCCCATGAGCGAGCGCAAGGTGGTGTGCCGGCGGTGCGCCATGGAGCTGGTGCCCGATGCGGTGGTGAACCTTGGGATCGGGATGCCTCCGGGAGTGGGTGTGGTGTCTGCCGAGGAGGGGATCAGCGGGAGCCTGACCATGACCGTGGAGCCCGGAGTCATCGGGGGCGTGCCGCTGGGGGGATTGTATTTCGGCGCGGCGGTGAACCCGGAGGCGATCATCGACCATCCCAACATGTTCGACTTCTACGACGGGGGCGGGCTGGACCTGGCCGTTCTGGGAATGGCGGAGATGGACCGGTCGGGCAACGTGAACGTGAGCAAGTTCGGGCCGCGGATCGCGGGATCGGGGGGATTCATCAACATCACTCAGAGCACCCCCCGGGTAGTGTTTTGCGGGACGCTCACGGCCAACGGGCTCAAGGTGGAGGTGGGCAACGGCAGGCTCAAGATCGTCACCGAAGGCAAGGTCAAGAAGCTGGTGGAGAAGGTGGAGCACATCACGTTCAGCGGGGAGTACGGGCGCAGCAGCGGTCAGAAGATTCTCTACGTGACGGAGCGCGCGGTTTTCGCCCTGAGGCCCGAAGGGGTGACGCTCATCGAAATCGCGCCCGGAGTGGACCTGGACAAGGACATCCTGGGGCAGATGGAGTTCAAGCCCCTGATCTCCCCGGATTTGAAGCAGATGGACGCGCGCATATTCGATGAGAAGACGCCCATGGGCATCAAGGCGGAAATACTGGGCAAAAACGGCGGCTGATACCGAAGCGGAAGTTGCCGGGGTGGCCGCCCTCGTGGGCGACCTCTACCAGGTCGTTCCCGTCCGTATCGACGAACTCAGGAAAACCCTGAAACCTTAAGGCGTGCAACATGTGCAATCCGACCGGGGGTTCTTTTGGATAAGTCCTTATGCACGAGAGGGATAATCTATGGAAAAGTTCAAATCGGGGACTGTTACAAGGGAATATGGAGCAGAGCAGCCGTACGCCGGCGGCAAGCTGAAATTCAGGCTGCCTTTCGTCCACTATCGAATAGAGTACCAGGATTTCATTCAGGGCATGATTTTGTGCTGCGTGCCGTTGGGCATCGTACCCGCCATGAACAAGGTGCTCGGGATTCCTATCGAAGTGGCTGTTTTCCTGGTCATGGTGAACAACTTTCTTTACCTCCTTCACACTTCTTTCGGTGATCCCTCCATCGCAGGCTGGATTACCGCCGGCATCCCGCTCTACATCACTTTCCTGACCGGCTTTACGGAGGGGCCGGAGCGGATACAGGCGATGATCGCCTTGCAGATCCTGGTGGGTTTGATCTTTTTGATCCTGGGGGGCACAGGCCTGACCGAGAAAGTAGTCAAGCACTTTCCAATCAGCATGCGAGCCGGGATTTTGCTGGGCGCCGGCTTCGCATCCCTGCAGCGGGTTTTCGACCCGAGCCAGCCCTTCGTCAGCAAAATGCCCATATCCTTCTTTTCGGCGTCTTTTGGGGGGCTGTTCATTCTCTTTTCGAATGCGGCCCAGCGCTTCAAGCAAAAACACGGATGGTTTGCCTGGGTGGCCAGCTTCGGTCTGGCCCCCGGTTTTCTCATCGGCTATGCCGTAGGCTGGCTCACCGGTGAAATTCCCTCGCCGGTCGGGGTGTTCGATCGTTTCATCATCGACATGCCCGTCGGTCGGATGGTCAGTTCGATCAGCGTGCTCGCAGTGGGAATGCCGTCGGCAAGTCATTTCGCGGCGGCGCTCTCGCTGGCCGTGGTGGCTTATGTGCTCGCATTCGGCGACATCCTTGTGTTGAAGGCCCTGGTCGAGGAGGCCGATGTGGCCAGGCCTGATGAAAAAGTCACGGTGGAGGTTTCCCGCAATCACGTCATCTGCGCGATTCGAAATTTTTTCCTGGCGATTTTCGGGCCGTACCTGCCGCTGTCGGGCCCGCAGTGGACGGGTGGTCAGGCGCTGGTAGTGAATCGCTACAAGAATGCGACACCGGATCAGGAGCCGTCCTACTGGGGCGGCGCCACCTCGATGTTCTGGGGCATGAGCATCGGTTTGGCCATCCACCCGATCGTTCAGATCATCCTGCCGGCCAAGGACATCGGCTTTGCGCTCACCCTGCTGATCCAGGGATATCTTTGTATCTATCTTGCCTTCGCGATGTGCCGGAACAACCTGCAGCGGGGGATCGCGGGCATCATGGGCGCGGTGCTGGTGACTTCCAACTACGTCAAGCTGTGGAACAACCCTTTGTGGTCCGGTCCCACCATGGGCCTGCTGGTCGGCGCGGTGATGTATTTTACCTTTGAACACCATTTCGGAGCCAAGGCGATCCCGGAGCCCGCTGTGGCCAAGAAAGATTAAGGGCGTCCCGCCGCCGGGCATGACGGACCGATGAAAATCGCCCCAGCCCCTTTGTTAAAAAGGGTGCTGGGTGAGATTTTCTCGAGAACCGCAAGAAGCTGCCGGCAGCCAATCCGCGTTCCCTGCAACTGCCGAGGCAAGGAGATCGACATGGCGCAAAACTGGAAAGAGCAGGCCAAAAGGAATTGGATCATTTTCGGCAAAGCCGGTCTGCCCTACACTCTGGTTGGTATGGTGATCGTGTTTTTGGGCTTTTACCTTCTGAGGCGTTACCTGGGAGACAGTGAATACCTGGGCACCGCGCTCCTGATGTGGTTTGCCGTGTTCTGGATCGTCTACCAGACCCTGTTTCGCAGGCGGGTCCAACGGGTTGCCGACGGCTTCAAGAAGGCACCCTCAAAATGATTGCCGGGATAGAGGGATCCGAACACGCCGTGGGAAGCGGCCTCACCGCGCAAAGCAAGGTTCGGGGTTCGGTTGTCGAGACAATGCCGTATCCTTGGCCCCGTGTGATTACCGTGTTCCGTGAGGCATCGATGCAACGGGAAGGCGCAATCTGATCGTTTGCGTTCTCGAACCGTGTTCCGTGAGGCATGGATGCAACGCGTCGGTTGAGAGGATTGCACTCATCCGGCGAAGCCCCGCGGGGGCTTGGGCGATCCGGCTTCGGCTTCGCCTCCGCTTCCACCCGGCTGAATTGTCATTCCTCATGTTTCGAAATCAGTATATATGAATCAGGCGCGGGGGACTCGTCATACCGTGTTGCCTTCAGGATGAGCGCATTGGGCGGGAGGGCATAAAGTCCTTCCCTGCGTCTCAGCGGCACATCGGTCCGCCGGGGCGGGCTTTATGCCCGCCCGCGCCACCTCTCCCGCCGGGCAGGTGTCGTGTCACCTTGAACGCACCCGGTATCGCCATCCACTTCCGATTTCCAATGAACCGATTGCGGGGGGATCGATGGAAGACGCGGGCGAAACGGACAAGACGATTCGTGAACGGGCCGACAAATTCCAGAGCATCTTCGAAAACTCGACCATGGGGATTTTTCAGTCGAGCCTGGACGGTCGATTCCTCGCGGTCAACCCGGCTTTCGCCAAAATCTTCGGGTATGAGTCGCCCGAGGATCTCATAGAATCGATCCGGAGCATTGATTCCCAGTTCTACAGGAGTTCGGAGCAGAGAGGAAAGATTCTGTCGGCCATCGAAAACAAGACCGGGATGGCAAGGTTCGAGGCGGAATTCCTCCGCAAGGAAGGTATCGTCATCACCTGTTCGCTGAGCATCCGCGCCATTCGTGACGGCAGCGGCGCCATCACCCACCTCGACGGCTTCATCGAAGACGTCACGGAAGCGACGCTCTGGAAGAAGGAGATTCAGGAGCGGACCGAACACCTCAGCAGGGAAAATCTCCGCCTGCGCAATATGTTCAAAGACCGATACCGGTTGGGGAAGATCGTCGGCAAGAGCGCGGCCATGCAGGAAGTCTTCGAAGGCATACTGCAGGCAGCCGGGACCGAGGTCGCCGTCATGATCCACGGCGAATCGGGAACGGGCAAGGAACTGGTCGCGAACGCCATCCACGATCTCAGCCGCCGCAGGAGCAGCCGCTTCGTTCCGGTAAATTGCGGCGCCATTCCCCTGCATTTGCTCGAAAGCGAGTTCTTCGGGCACAGGAAAGGCGCCTATACGGGGGCTGTTTCAGACACAAGGGGGTTTCTGGAACGAGCCGACGGAGGGACGTTGTTTCTTGACGAAGTGGGGGAACTGAGCCTCGATATGCAGGTGAAACTGCTGCGGGCCCTCGAGGGCGGCCACTACTTTCCCCTCGGTGAGAGCAGGCCGGCGGAATCCGATTTTCGGCTGATATCGGCCACCAACCGCAATCTGAAGGATATGGTGAGGGATGGGAGAATGCGCGAGGATTTCTTTTTTCGGATCGACATCGTTCCCATCGATCTGCCGCCCCTCCGGCAACGCCGCGAAGACATTCCGCTCCTGATCGATCATTTTCTGCGCCGGTTCACGGGGGCCGAGAATCCTCCCGTTCTTCCGGGTAAAGTCCTGGAGGCTCTTTATAAATATGATTACCCCGGCAACATTCGCGAGTTGCAGAACATTCTGCAGCGTTATCTGGCGACGAAACGGCTGGGCCTGCTGGGCTCCATGGAGCATGAAAGGGCGGCGCAGATCTCCGGGCAGATGGAAGAAGCGGAGGTTTCCCTGCACGATGAAGTCTCGCGCTTCGAAAAAAGCGTCATCGAAAAAAATCTTGTTCGTCATCGGTGGAACCGGATTCGAACTGCGGCTGCATTGAAAATCGACCGCAAGACCTTGTATACCAAAATGAAAACCTATGGGTTGCTTTCTCCCCGTCGTGGGGCGTAAACACCTCAGTCGATGTATCGATAACTATTTCCAGTAGTTGCTTCAGAAATCCTATTTGGTTGGGGCCGTGCCGCCCCATACCTCTTCTCAATCAGACCTCGACCACATCCCTTGCTTGTCGGTTTATCATTTAATTCCAAGTAGTTATGGCGACGGCACATTTTGTGCTCTTTATGGAAGCGGCGGGACCTCACAGCGTTTTGAACGGTTGTTGAATACCGCGCGAATTTGCAGACCAACGAGCAAAGGAGAGCGAAAATGAACACTCGTGAGCGTGCGGAGGCAAGAGACCTGGTGAGGAAAGCCGTCGCGTTCTGCGAAGATGCGGGCAGGGGCGCGGCTCTGGCTGAGATTGCCGACAGGAACGGCCAATTCGTCCGGAATGGTTACTACGCCTATGCATTGGACCTGACGGGAACGGTTTTGGCCCACCCTTTCGCTACCGAGCTGACGGGCCGCGATTGCATCAAGCTTGAGGATTCCAATGAAAAACCTTTCATTCGAAGGATCCTCGATATCGCGAAGAGCAAAGGTTATGGTTTTGTCGACTACCTATGGCATAGACCCTCTTCCAGGGAGGAACTCCGCAAGACCGTCTACCTGGAGCGCGTGGAGGACATGGTTTTTTGCTGCGGGTTCTATACCACCGAGCAGGATTATCTGGTAAGCCTTTTCAAGTGTTATGATTATGCCGGTCCGATGTGACGGGAGGTCGTCCGGAAATATCGACCCCCGGATGTGGTTGCCGGGAACCTGCGACGATTCTCCGATTCGCGGCGGACGAATGAAGAGAGGCCCACGGAGTCGGGCTCCGCGCCTTCTCCGCCTCTGTGGCAGAGCAGGCGTGGAGAACGACGCCTGCAATCCACGCTACGGGATCAGCAGGGTCGGAAGTTCCGACGCCTGGGCCACCTCCTGGGACAGACTGCCCTGAAAAAAGGCCTGGATCCGGTCTTTCGCGGTGGTGCCGAGAATGGTCATGGTGGAGTTGAGCTCGTCGCTCAGCCGCAGAATTTCCGAGACTTTGTCCCCGGCCGCAAGATGCGGCTCGCTTTCGATCTCCGCCTGCCTTAGGATTTCACACAGGCGATCGAGGCGGTTCCTGCTTTCGGCTTCGATCCGTTGCCATTCCGATGCGTCCCGATCCTTGGATATCTTGACCTCTTCGACATGGACCAGGTCCACCTTCCTGACGGCATGCTTGAAAGCGACGATGAACCGCAGGGCATGTTCCGAAGGCAGGGACCAGTCGGCGGCAAACAGCGGCCGCTGGAAGGGATGTTCATTGAGACGTTTGATGCATTCTCCCTCCGTGTCGCAGATCACCATGTGCTTGGTGACGAAGATGGGTATCTTCCTGGTTCTCCTCATCAATTCAAGCGTGCGCGAACCCGCGAAGATCCTTTCGATACCCGTTCGCCGGGTGCCGCCGCACGCGATGAGGTCCACATGCTCCGCTTCCGCAAGCTTCATGATTTCCGGCACGGGATCTCCCACCTCGATGACGACCTTTACACCCACTCCCGCCCTGGCAAGGTCATCCCGCCAATCATCGAAACGAATCCCGGCTTCCACGCGCAATCGCTCGGCCTCGTCTTTCAGATAGCCTCCGTACGCCACGAAAGCCACCTCATCGCGCGGGATAATATGTGTCAGGAGGATTTCCTCCAATCCGGCCAACTTGAGATCCAGGAGGGATTTGAGCGCCTCGAGGTTCATCTCGTCGAATTTCGTGGCAAACAAAAGCTTCCTTATGTTCACGGAAATTCCCTCCTTATTGGAAAAAGATAAGGGTGACCAAAACGAAAGTCGTGCACAAAACGGGAATAGAATACTTGAACATGTACCCGAAGAAGCTCGGCATGGGGGTTCCCGCCTCCTCGGCAATGGATCTTACCATGAAGTTGGGCGCATTGCCGATATAGGTGTTGGCTCCCATGAAGACCGCTCCGCACGAGATGGCCTTGAGGTAGATCGCGTTCTCGACGATAAACCGAGGCACTGCCAGTGACTCCGGCATTCCCGGGTAGAACCTGCCCAGCGCGGTGCTGAAGAAGGTCAGATAGGTGGGAGCATTGTCCAGGAAGCTCGAGAGGATTCCGGAGGCCCAGAAAAAGTGGGCCGGCTCCCTGACGGCCTCGATGACAAAATCCGCCGCGCCCTTCGACCCGGCCTTGAGAACAAGGAGGCACGGCACCATGCTGATGAAAATACCCGCGAACAGGTATCCGACCTCCAGGATGGGAGCCCAAGTGAAGTCGTTATCTTCCCTGACATTCGTTGCCGTTGTCAAGAGCGATAGAATTCCCATGAGGACCAGGATTCCGTCACGAACCATGTCCGCGACGGCACAATGAGCGCCGAAAATATCGACCGACCCCCAGTCGACCAGCCCACTCATGAGAACCGCCCCGACAATGCCGGCCAGAAAAAGGAAATTGAGAGACCCGTCCAGGCGCAGAGGCTCCTTGGCGTCCTTTTCGACCGGCGGGGTCACGCCCTCCTTCCTGTACATGTAGAGGTCCAGGAGAAAATATATGCACAGAACGATCGCAACCACCACCAGCATTTCCGGGAGGAGGTTGAAGGTCCAGGTGAAGGGGACCCCGTGGAGGAATCCCAGGAACAAGGGCGGGTCTCCCAGCGGGGTCAGGCAGCCGCCGATATTGGCCACCAGGAAAATGAAAAAGACCACCATGAAACTACGGTTCCTGCGGTAGTTGTTGGCCCGCAGAAATGGCCGGATCATCAGCATCGCCGCCCCCGTGGTGCCCATCCACGAGGCGAGGACGGTGCCGATGAGGAGCATGAAGCTGTTCACCGCCGGGGTTCCCCGAAGCGTTCCCCGCAGGAGGATGCCTCCCGAGACCGTGAAGAGCGCCCAGAGAAGGATCATGAACGGCACGTAGTCGGCAATCATCACGTGGTAAAACTCAAACCCCGCCGTCCCGCCGTACGCCGCCACCATGGGGATGGCGGTCAACAGCGACCAGAAGGCGGCGACCTTCCCGAAATGGTGGTGCCAGAACTTCGGCGAGAAGAGGGGCATCAAGGCAATGGACAGGAGCATTCCCACAAAGGGCAGCCCGCTGTAGATGGGGAGTCGCTCGCCCAGGCCGACGCCGCCGACGCCGCCGCCCGGCGCCGATGCCAGCGCCGGCGACACGGTTCCTGCCAAACAGAGCGACAAGGATATCAACGAGAAAATGAACGTCAGCCGTTCTCCACGATGCATCGTCTCTCTCCTCATTCGGATTCCCTCTTGTCCCTTGACGGGATTCGACCTGAACACAAGCCGACTTCCGAGTCGAACGTTCCCGGCGGATCATCGCGACGTGATTCCGGGCATGTTTCCTCCGCCGCGAAGGATCTTTGAGCAAGAGGCATGCCATCACAGGCGGCGTATTTTCACAACAGGAAGACCCCGGCCGGATCGTCGGGCCTCCCATGGAATTTCGCCGGAAGCTTGTGGGAATGGCGAGGGATCGCCGCGCGCGCCGTTGTCGGCAGGGCGCATTGGCGTCAACGCGACAGGACGTGGTACATCCGTCGGTATTCGCTCCTTCCGCTTCCCGCAAAGGTGCCGCGCGGCTTCTGATATCATCTGCCGAGCCCGGAACCCCGGTCGAGGGCCCGATCGACGGCAATCGGCCGGAAGCGGAAGAAAACCGGCAGCCGTCGATGTCCATTCCCGTCACAAAAAACGGGGCGAATATCCCCGCGCGGTTCGAGCGGGTGTCAACGAACACGGGGAGCTCATTGCCCTTCTTGTGCGGGGTTGACCCGCGCCCAAATCCTTTTGCCATGTTTGACCGTGGACTTCAACCAATTCTCCTCCCGCGACGGTTTCAGCCGCAAAAAGGGGGAACGCACCCGACCGGGACACGTCCGGCGCCAGGGGCCTCCCCCCTGTGTGCAATGCGAGCAAAGATCGCTTGAGATTTTCCGCATCGAGGAATAGTATCGAGACATTATCGCAAGCGTTCTGCCCGCGGAGCGATCCGGTGCATACGGGCCGGTTGTCCTGGTTGAGGATCGGGTGCGGCTCTCAGGCTTTCCGGGCATGAAGCGGTGAGGTCGCTTTCCCGTGCGTCACACGGCTGCACGGTTTCGGGGGAGGTCTCTTGGCACTGGCGAGGGAGAGGGAGAGGGAGAGGGGGCTTTCATGAAATTGGCCAGGACGGTTGTTTTGTGCGTTGCGGCTGTCGTGCTTGTGTCTTCCTGTCAGTACATGACGTTGCGCAAGTACATGAGGACGGGAGACGTGAGATTGACCCGCATGCAGATGCCCGATGTGGTGAGAGAAGGTCTTCCTTACGACGTGCGGGTGTCGTTTGACGCCGAATTTACTCCCCAGTTCAAAAAAGCCTGCTTCCGCTGGGTTGCGGAAACCATGTCCGGCGTATCGCCGGCCCTCTACTATCACGCGGCTCCGGTAAGCAGCAATCAGCCGATAGGATCCCCCGGGTCCCAGTGGCAGAATGAAGCGGCCGAACAGTCTTCGCCCGAGTTTTGCGTCGGGCCCGAGAACATTCGAACCAACGTGCCGGGTGAGTTGTACGTCAGGATTTACCCAAAGGACCTGCAGCCGGGATACAACAAACTGGTGGGATATTTTGACTACGCGCAGGACGGTGAGGTGTTCACAACGAACAAGGTTTCAACCCGCGTCCTGATGGGAAACGAATAAAGCGGCCGGCCCACGCCCCCCGGGACCGGAGTCCCGGCCTGTCTCGAGCGCGGGGGCGGGAGACCGGTGCCGCGCGGGTGACGCAAGCCGGGGTGCCGTGTCGGTGACAATCTTTCCGGCACCCCTCAAGGCACATCGCTTTCTTCCCACGCTATTTCCCTCAGGCCGGGCACTTCTCGTTGCAGTTTTCCCACGATCATCCCGAAGCGAGCTTTTCCCTTGCTGCTCAAACGCAGGCGATAGGTGACCGTCTGCGAGGCGATGTGGTGCCTGTAATTGATGAAGATCAAATTGAACTCGGGAAACTCGGCGATGATACGGCGTATCTTCTTGAGGGGCTGCTCCGAGCTGAAACAGGTCAGGGTAAGCACGGTGAACTCGTCGTGGGCGAAGACGATTTTCAGGAAGCGTAGATTATAGAGGATGAGCAGGCTGATAAGCGTCGTGTAAATTGCGGGAAGCAGGTACCCCGCGCCGACGGCCAGGCCGATTCCCGTGTTGAGCCACAAGCCCGCGGCCGTTGTGAGACCCCTCACCGTGCCTTTGCCCTTGATGATGGCTCCGGCACCCAGGAAGCCCATGCCCGCGATGGCGTAGGAGGCGATCCTGCCCGGATCGACACGCACGACCGAATTGATGTCGAGATTGATGAAAAGCTCTTCCATGTGTAAGGAAAGCATCATCATGAGGCACGAACCCATGGCAACCAGCAGGTTGGTTCGCAGCCCGGCGGACTGCCCATGGGATTCGCGTTCGAAACCCACGGCTCCCCCCAGAAGGGCGGCAAGCACGAGCTTGCCCAAACAGATCAAGGATTCCTGCCAGTCGAACATCTCTCACTCATGTCCCGGGCAACGCCCGCCATATCGACTTGTGCACCCCTGCACCGCCCCCCGGGGCGCGTCCCCGACCGCGATACCAAGAGAACGGCAAGACGGAACGGCGATGCTTCCTCCGGGAGAATGTCGGAGCAACGCAATGCCGTCCCCGGGAAAACCTCCCGACCGGCGTCTTGCGTATCGGCATGTTGCGGCAAACCCGCAACCGTTTCCAGCGATGAATCGAAACGCCCGGGGTCGGAGGATGGTGAGAACGCCCTAAATTCCCGGGGATGTCAGTACGCGTGCCGTTTGCAGACCACGGCGAGTGCCCGGGCCGTTTCATTGCCAACACGCCTGAAACTGTGGCTGAGCTCGGATTCGATATAGATGCTGTCGCCGGGGTCTAAGGTTTCCACCCGGTCGAGAGTCCTGAACTCGACCTGTCCTTCCATCACGTACAGGAACTCTTCTCCCTCGTGGCTCAGGAAGACCATCTCCTCCTTTTCCTGGGTCGGAAACTCCACGAGAAACGGTTCCATGCTCTTGTTCGATTTCTTGGTCTCCAGAGCGGTATAAATATAATGAACCAGCCCCTTCTCCTGGTGAGGTCTCCTGTCCAGGCGCACGCGCTCCTTCTTCCTGGTGATGGCGATCCTGTCGTCTTCAGCGCTTTCCTGGAAGAAATGCCCCAGGGCCACCTTCAAAGCCCGGGCAAGCCTGAACAGCGTCGCCACCGGAGGGACGACCTTGTTGTTTTCGATCTGTGAGAGGAACGGCTTGGAGAGGCCCGTCTTGACGGCCAGGTCCTGAAGTGTCAGATGATTCTTCTGCCGGAGCTCCCTGACTTTGTTCCCGATGTTGAAAGCCTTGACCGCAATGCTGATGTCTTCGTCATTCGCCTGTACCATCTACTTGTCCCCAATGCCTTCACGGTCCCGATACCCGAACGTGCAGCGCCTCAGCAGGGAAGATCGACGTTGGGCCCATTCGACTCGGCTGATTCTAAACTAAGTTTCACCGGATAAAAACACAAAAAGGGCGGCAGCTCCGGGGCGTGCGGCGGACGTTTCATACAATTTACCTAGAAAATAGACTCCCTCGGGAGTCTGTTTTCATGCTTCGCGGGTGACGCCGGCGCCACGGGGAATTGCGTTCAGGATGACAGCATTGGGCGGGAGAGGGCATAAAGCCCTCCCCTTGTCTGACGGGTACATCGATCCGTAGGGGCGGGCTTTGTGCCCGCCCGCGCCACCTCCAGATGGGCAGGTGTTGTGTCATCTTGAACGTGCCTCGGTATCAGGCCCCGGGCTGAGACCGAATCGCGCATCCCTTCGGGCTCACATCGAGGTGCATGAACCGGGATCGAGCAATGGTTCGAGCTCGGACCAGTTCCAGAGGGGGGCACCCGTCTCCTCGCGGGTGGACGGCCAGGGCCAGGATTGAGGCAAAGGGCAGCGCAGCAGCAGGCTCTCTTTTCGAGTGGGGTGTTCCAGTTCGAGTTGCGTCGCGAAGAGTGCCACCTGCCGGCCGGGCAGGGGAGCGGACGCACCGTACCGCAGATCTCCGAGGATGGGGAAGCCCAGGTGGGCGAGCTGGAGGCGGATCTGATGGTGCCTTCCGGTTTCCAGTTCGATTTCCAAGAGGCTCCGGGAGCCGGCTACATCCAGCACCCGGTAGGACAGCCGGGCTTCCCGACTTCGCGGAGTCGCTTCCGCAACGATGACGCTGGACCGTTCGTCGTGCCTTTCAAGCTGGTTCACCAGGCGGCCGGCGGAGGGTGTGACCTCCCCTTCCGCGACGGCAAGATAGTGCTTCCGAATCCTGCCTGAGCGGAATTGCGCGCTGATTCTGGCCGCTGCTTTGGATGTGCGGCAAAAGAGGACGACGCCGGCAACAGGTCTGTCCAGGCGGTGCACCATGGCGAGAAATACTTTGCCGGGTTTCCCACAGCGCTCCTTGAGCCATTTCTTGCCGAGATCGAGGAGTGAGGCCTCCCCGGTCCGATCTCCTTGAACGAGCAGGCCCGCTGGTTTATAAAGACCGAGCAGGTGATTGTCTTCGTAGATGATCGGCCAAAGAGGGTGGTAAAAGCATTCTGTCTTCATAGTCTCCCACGACACGACATCGACGGCCGGCGCTCCGTTCCGCGAAGGCGATACGCTTCGCCGGTGCCTTGGACCGGACCGGCGTCGGCATGATGTGTCCTCAATGCGATCAGGAGCCGGTTGATGCGAAACGGAACCATCCGCTATCCGGGAAGCGACGCCGCCCCCGGTCCCGACGAAATGTCGGCTATACTCAGGCGGTGCGGGATCCGACTTGCTCCGGCCCGGGTCGGGCAATTGTGGACATATCATCAACTGCTCAGGGAATTCAATCCCGAACTGAATCTCACCCGCATCCACAATTTCACCAACATGGTGTTGAAACTGTACGTCGATTCGATACTGCCGATGAATCTGGTCGAATTGCCGTCCCCGCTGATGGATCTCGGGAGCGGCCCGGGGATGCCCGGAATTCCCATCAAGATCGCGATGCCCGAGTTGGAGATCGTGCTCGCGGAGAGCAGGCAAAAGAGAGCGGCGTTCCTGAGGATGGCGGTGGAACGGCTGAAGCTGGAGAAAGTGGAGGTTGTCGGGAAGAGCGTCGGGTCAAGTTTTGAGGTTCCGGTCAAAGGCGTGATCACTCGGGCCGTGGAAAGCGTCGGGGCGACCCTCGAGCGGATCGCGGGGTGCCTCGACAGGGACGGGCTGGCGATCTTCATGAAAGGACCGCAATGCGATGCCGAGATCGGGGAAGCACTGAAGCGGTTTCGGGACGAGTACCGGCTGTGGCGGGACATCCATTACACCATTCCGCACACTCGCAATGAGAGGCGGCTGGTGGTTTTTCAGCGCCTCGGCCCGCCAACGCGGATTCGAAAAGAGACGGCGATGAAGCGACACGGTTTCAGGAAAATCGAAAGTGAAAGCAACGATCTCTATCGGGACATTCGGAAACTCTTGACTTCGCGCGGGATCCGAAAGCAGCAGCGGGCATTGGTGTCGGGATCGAAACAGGTTCATGAGACCCTGAGGGATTTTCCCGATGATTGCCTGGCATGGATCGCTCCGGGCGAGGAGATGCCTCCCCCGGAAGGTTCACCGGGGCACATGAGCTGGTATCAAATGGCTCCCGCTCTGTTCGAGACCCTCGACGTCTTTGGGACGCGAACCCCGCTGCTGCTGATCGGAGTCGGGGAAATCGAAACATGGGACCCCGCGGAGGGGTTCCCGGCGGGATGCAGTGTTCTGGTACCGTTTCAGGACCCGGAAAACGTCGGAGCGGTCATTCGATCGGCGGCGGCATTCGGCGCCGTTCAGGTGATCCTGCTCCGCGAGAGCGCCCACCCATTTCATCCCAAGGCACTGAGGGCTTCGGGAGGTGCCGTCCTTCGGATCAAGCTTCGAAACGGCCCGCCGTTGGAGAACCTCCCGGAAAACCTCCCCATCCTGCCGCTCTCGGCGGAAGGGCGGGACATCACCCAACTTGTTTTTCCGGCCGCCTTCGGTTTGCTTCCCGGCCTGGAAGGGCCCGGACTCCCTGATAACTGGAGGCGCAAGTCCTTTGCCATCCCGATCTGCGGGGACGTCGAATCGCTGAACGCGGCTACTGCCGCAGCGATCGCACTGTATGCCTGGTCGCGGTCCGGGTTGCAGACGAAGCACTCCCCAGCGCCGGCGTGAGGTCCTCCGGACCCGTCCACGGCGGCGGCCGACCCGCGGACCGCTCCGGGTTCAGGCGCTAGAGCGGCGTTATGGTGATGGTGACCCGCCGGTTGGTTCGTCGGCCTTCATCGGTAGCATTGGTGGTGAGCGGCTTGGAATCTCCGAAACCGCGCGCCCTGATCCGGGCGGGATCGACGCCTTTGCCGACAAGCACGTCCCTCACCACTGTGGCCCGGGATTCGGTGATCTCATGGTCGTATTTTTCGGAACCGGTGCGGTCCGTGAATCCGTCCACCTTGATGGAGGTTGCCGGATATTTCGCGAGAACCTCCGCCACGGGAGCGATTCGAGCGGGCGCATCCGGTTTCAGTTCCGTTGAATCGTCGGGGAAAAGGACGCCGCAACTGAAGGTGATGCACAGCTTGTCCTGCTCCCTTTGGATGCTCGTACCGTCGGCACGCGTCATTCGCTGCAACAGCTCGGCTTCCTGCCGTTCGATGTAACCGCCGGCGGTGGGTGCCAGGGACTTGTTCGCGTCCTTGGACGATTCTCCGGGCATAAGGGAAGCGCAGCCGGACATCGTGAAGACGATGAATGCGAGCAAAACGAAGCAGTTGGTTCTCAAGGTGAATCTCCCCTGTTTTCGCTGCCCAAAGGATTGCCGGGCACGCCCTTCGAGCCCGCTTCACCCCCGCAAGACCTCGCCCGAGTCGCCGTGCCGGGCGACGCGTCATTCCCGCGCAAAGGCACCGTGTGAGCTCGACAGCGAGCCGGCCCGCGCTCTCTTCCCCGCAAGAGAACGGTATTGCACGGGCTTCCACAAGAAATCTCATACCAGATTCCTCGAGCAAAAACAATCGAGCATCTGTGGGGAGAGGGCCGGGGTCAAACCTACACTTTTCACTTTTCGCGAATATGCCGCAGGCAGGGGGATGCGGGGCTTTCTACCTCCCGGCGCCGACAGGAAGGGAAAAAGTGGCCGGTCGCCGTCGGGAAGGCAGCGGGGATTTTATCCCGAGGTGCGTTCAAAATGACACGACTCCTGCCCGTCGGGAGCTGACGCGGGCGGGGATATTCCCCTACGGACCGATGGGCCCGTCAGACGTAGCAGCTGTGTTCTTTGTCGACTTTTGGGTTGCGTAGGGTGGGTTGCGCGACAGCGCAGCCCACGGTCCCAATACCCTTGCCTCTTCCGTCGTAGCCGACCCACTAAGGGGCGGGCTTTATGCCCGCCCGCCCAATGCACGCATCTTGAACTCAGTTGCCCATGGCGCCTGCGTCACCACAAGGCATGAAAACAGGCTCACCCGGGAATCTATTGTCTGGGTAAAACTGTGTATCAGACCGGGTGTCGAATCCCGGTCCGGTGAGAAGAAAAAGGGCTCATGCGAATGCATGAGCCCTTGATCGATACGCGGATTGAAACAACTGGGGGCCGCCGCTCAGGACGCGACTTCCTCCTTCACGGTGACCGCGATCTTGTAGAGCACGGCCAGGATGAAAAAGCCGGTAGCCCACACTCCCAGGGCAATCATCAACTCGGGAACGGTCGGCACGTACTCCCGGACCTGGTCGAACGGGTTGGGAATGAAACCGGCCACCACGAGACCGAGGCCTTTCTCGAGCCACATGGAGAAGAAGACTGCGGCGCAGGCGATCTTTAGGGTGGATTCATCCTTGCGCGTCTTCGGATTGATCAGGAGCACCAGCGCCACGATGGCCAGAATGGCAAACAGCCACATGAACGGGACGAGCTTGCCGTGGCCTTCGAGTCCCACGAACAGGTAGAGCAGCGAATGCATGTGGGATGGAATGTTGCTGTAAAAAGCGGTAAAGAATTCCAGGCCCACGAAGAACACGCTGATGATCATGGCGTACGTCACGATCTGCGACAGCTTGTCGATGGCTTCCCTGCCGGCGTCGAACTTGGTGTATTTCTTGAGGAAGAAAGCCAGCAGGATCAGCAGGGCGGGACCGGAACAGAACGCCGAGGCGAGAAAGCGGGCGGCCATGATGGCCGTCAACCAGTAATGCCGGGCCGGAAGGCCTGCGTAAAGGAAGGCCGTAACGGTGTGAATGCTGACTGCCCAGGGGATGGAGAGGTAGATCAGCGGCTTCACCCAGCTCGGATAATGCACGCCCTTGCGTTCCGCCTCGAGCACGTTCCAGCCGATCAGGATGTTCAGGAAAAGGTAGCCGTTGAGGACGACCATATCCCAGAACAGGACCGAATTGGGTGTCGGATAGAACAGCACGTTTAACATGCGCATCGGTTTCCCGAGGTCGACGACGATGAACAGGAGGCACATGGTGACGCAGGCGACCGCAAGGAATTCTCCCAGGATGGTGATTTTGCCGAACACCTTCACATCGTGCAGGTAGTAAGGCAACACCACCATGACCGCGGATGCGGCCACGCCGACGAGAAAGGTGAACTGGGCGATGTAGAATCCCCAGGAAACATCCCTGGACATGCCCGTGATGGTCAGACCCTTGTTCCACTGGAGCAGGTAGGCGGCAAACCCCAAACCCATGATGATGAGCAGTCCGCCCAGCAGCTTATAGTATTTTTGACTCCCGGTAAATGCTCGTTCAAGCATAAGCCACCCCTCATACTATGTAATAAACGTTGGGCTGAGTCCCGAGTTCGGGTTTCCGCCTCATGGTGAATCGCTCCGCGAGAACCTTCCGCACGTTGGAATTCGGGTCCTCGATGTCCCCGAAGATCAAGCCTCCGACTTTGCAGGCTTCGACACAAGCCGGAAGCAGGCCGACTTCGAGCCGTTCCGTGCAGAAATTGCACTTCTCGACCACGCCGCGTTCTCTGGTCGGGAAACTCATATTGAGCTCCGTCTGGATGTGCGGACGCGGATCCTGCCAGTTGAAACTTCTGGCCCCGTACGGGCAGCCGGCCATGCAGTAGCGGCAACCGATGCACCGGTGGAAGTCCATCATGGTGATCCCGTCCGGGGACTTGAAGGTGGCCTTGGTGGGGCAGACCCTCACACAAGGGGGATTGGTGCAGTGGTTGCAAAGCATCAGGAAGGGCTTCTCCTTCATTTCAGCCGGGATGAATTCGTTTTCCTGGCCGGTGAAGGCGTGGTTGAACTGCTCGGGCCAAATCCACTTGATTTCTTCCTGCTCGTCCTTGATATCGGGGACATTGTGCACCGTGTGGCAGGCAAGCACGCAGTCCTTGCAGCCCGGTTTGCCCTTTTCCCAGCATTTCTTCATGTCCACGACCATGGCCCATCTTTTTGCGACCAAACGCCGGGGATCAGCCGAGAATGCAGGCCCCTTTTCCTGGGCGAGCGCTTTGACAATCGGCAGGCTTCCCAGCCCCAGAGCACAAACACCGCCGATTTTCAGAAAGTTCCTTCTGTTGCTTTCCATCACTTGTTCTCCTTCGGGGCAATATGACAAGTCCAGCAGTAGGGCGTTGCATTCAGCTCCAATCCCGCGTACGTATGGCATTGGTCACAGAATTGAGTCTTGTTCGAATGGCACTTCATGCATTCGTTCTGAAGACTCATGGTGTACTGCTTCCCGTCGGGTGCGGTGTAGACCCTGATCCCGTCGCGGACGACCTGCGTTCTCCAGTCGTTGAGCATCTGCATATGGTCGGTTCGCATTTGCTCTTTGGGCAGGATGCACTTTTTCTCCGGCATGCGCTCGATGACCACGGTGTCGATTTTGGGTTGCGGCGGCGGAGCGGCTTTGCCCATGTTGTACCACAGCGGGAAAGTCGCCATGCAGACAAAGATGATCAGCCCGGCGAGTATCGGTTTTGAGTTATACATCTTCATCGTCTACCTCCTCCATTCCGGGCAGGGGCTCGCTGCGGAGATCGGTGGTCCTCTCCGTTTCGCCCTCCATCACCAACGCATTGCCCACGAGCTCATGAATGCCGGTGACCCCGACACCCGGTACCCAGTAGTCCATCGACGTGGTGAGGACCGCTCGGTCGATGGCGCAGATGCAGGCGAGCATGTTCACGTCGTGTTTTTCGTGAACGTACTTCACGGCATTGGCCCTGGGGAGCCCGCCACGCATCCTCATTTCCATGAATTCGTCCGTGTTCAGACCGGACCCGCTGCCGCAGCAGAATGTCTGTTCCTTTATCGTCTCGGGCGGCATTTCGAAGAAGTTGTTGCACACGTTGTTGATAACGTAACGCGGCTCATCGAAAAAGCCCATCGCGCGGGCGGGGTTGCACGAGTCGTGATAGGTGACCCGCAGTCCGTCGTTGCGGCTCGGATCGAGCTTGAGCTTGCCGTTTCGGATGAGGTCGGCGGTGAACTCCACGATGTGGATCATCTTCGTCGACTTGGCGCTGTCGAAAACGGTGCCGGTGATCGGAGATTTCGGGACTTCGAGGAAATCGGCGGGACCGTTCATGGTATCCATGTACTGATTGATGACGCGCCACATATGGCCGCACTCGCCGCCGATGATGTATTTCACGCCCAGTCGCTTGGCCTCGGCGTACATCTTGGCGTTGAGCCGCTTCATCATCTCGTGCGAGGTGAACAATCCGAAGTTGCCGCCCTCGGAGGCGTACGTGCTCCAGGTATAATCCAGGCCGATTTCATGGAAGAGCATCAGGTACCCCATGAGGGTGTAGGTGCCCGGGTCTGCGAACACGTCTCCGGATGGAGTGATGAAGAGGATTTCCGCGCCTTTCCGGTTGAAGGTGGGTTCCACTCTCACCCCGTTGACCCCTTCGATTTCGTCGACGAAGAAATCGATCATGTCCTTGAACGCATGAGGCTGGATTCCCAGATGGTTGCCGTTGTGGAAACAGTTGGCGACCGGGCCGACGACCCAGTCGATATTGAGCCCGATGAGATTGAGCAGTTCCCGGCCGACAATGGTCACTTCCGCGGTGTCGATCCCGTAAGGGCAGAAAAGGGAGCAACGGCGGCATTCCGTGCATTGGAAGAAATAGAGGAACCACTCCTTCACCACGTCGATGGTCAGCTCCCGGGCGCCGGCGATCCTGCCGAGGATCTTTCCCGCCTGGGTGAATTCCTTGCGGTACACCGATCGGAGCAGCTCCGCCCGGAGCACCGGCATGTTCTTCGGATCGCCCGAGCCGAGGTAGAAATGGCACTTGTCCGCGCACGCCCCGCACCTCACGCAGATGTCCATGAAAATCCGCAGAGAGCGGTACTTGTGCAGCCGTTCGCGCAATCCCTCCAGGAGGATTTGCTTCCAGTCCGAGGGCAGCTTCCAGTCTTCATCCGCGGGAGACCATTCGCGCGGGTTGGGCAGGTCCACCGCTTGGAGGTTCTTGATCTTCCCGGGGTAGCACCAGGTCCCCGGTTTGAACTCGACCGGGGTATCCATCCACCCCGTATGGGGGAACTTGTGTGCGATTTCCAGTTCGTTGGGTTTAGGAACCTTTGCCATCGTCGTCTTTACTCCTTTTCCACTGGTAAGCCGGCCTCTATCATCTTATCCCTGAAATGATCCTCGTATTCGGCGTAGGTATGGACCTTTACGGGGTAGTTCCACGGATTGATGTGCCTCTTGATGCGGCTGTCATTGGGCAGATTCCTCGTGGGGCTGAGAAATACGCCGCCCAGGTGCATCAGTTTGCTGAAGGGGAAATAGGCGATCAGCGTGCAGACCAGGAAGAAGTGTATGAAAAACAGCACGCCGATTCCTTCCGGCACGGCCGGACGGAAAGTGACCAGGTTCATCGTCAGTTCCTTGACCTTGAGCAAGTCCAGCTTGATGAAGTAGCGCATCAGGATGCCCGTGACGCCCACCGCCAGGAGGAGAAAAAGCGGAAAATAGTCGGCGGCAAGAGAGATATAGCGTACCTGGGGAATCACCACCCGGCGGATGAACAGGTAAGTCACCGCGACCACGAACAGCATGTCGGTGATGTAGACGCCGGGAAGCCCCAGCTGCAGGATGCCGTCCATCCTTTCCGTCAAATGCACGAAGCCCGGCACCGGCTCGGCGAAAAAGCGCAGGTGCCTGACAAGGATCAGGAGGAACGAGTAATGGAAAGCCAGCCCGGCCAGCCAGAGCCACTTTTCCCACTGGTAGACGAGCTTGGGGCCCTCTTTGAACTCGAACTTGGTGTTGCGGAAAAGAGAGCGGAACAAAAGCACCTCGAGTGCCATCCTGCCCACCGTCTGGGCGACGGTCGTCGGGTTGTCGAGCTTGTTTTGTTTGATCCACGGCAAGGACTTCTGCTGCCCCCCTGTGGTGGGAATGCGGAAGGGGACCGGGGTGCTCGCCCATTTCAGGACCTTGAAGATCACCCCGCCCAGGAAAAAGAGGATGGCTACGTACGGGACAATGACCCCGAAAACATAGTACAAGCCAGCCGCCTTCACTCCCAGGAATACAGCCAAAACGAGCGCTATCACTAAGAGTAAAGAAAATTTCATGCCCATTTACAATCCCTCGTTTTTGAAAAGTTAGTTCAACCGACGGCACTATTGGTTCGGATCAGGCTTGCGCTCCGGGAGCTCGGCAATGAGGTTCGCCCGTTGCAGAAGCCTGTAAGTCCGGTTCTTGACCTCGTTGATCCGGACTTCACTCAATTTCTCTCGGCACTGCATATAAATGTCAAAGGCGAGAAGTGCCAGTCCATCCACCTTTGCGTCGAACGCCAGGATTTCCTCCGGTGAAACCGGATTCTCCCGGCCCTCTTTGCGAACCGCTTCGCGGGCGATCCGCTTCAAAAGGAAGATGAAGGCAACAGCCTGGGAGGGAATGAAATCCTGGATGGCCCTGATTCGGATGATATTGTCCAAAAGCGGTGCCATTTTTCCAGGATCGTTTCCGCCGAGCAGTTCATCGAAAATTTCGCGGGTTGCATGACGGAGCGTATGCCCGACGGGGTTGGCGAATTGGCTCTTTTCTCTGGCAAGCAACTGTGCAGTCTCCGGAGGATACGTCTCCGCGATCATCTGGAACCACTGCTGCACCAGCGTGCCTTTTCCCTTCAACAAAATCGACTCGAGATTCATACCCAGGATGTCCTCGGACGGCCGCATCGGCCGTCATCTAAGCAATTGTTCTTGCTGCCGATTTCCGATCGCTCCATCCCCCCTCTCACATGGTTTCAAGCACCCCAGGACATGAACCGAGAGTGTGCAAACTGCTCAGTGGCCGGATTGTGCATAATTGGCGTGAATACGGCACGCTAATCCAAACGTAATTCCATGTCAAGAACGAAACCGAGCCATATCACAGAATTGAAACAGGTTTGCGACGGTCGTCCTCCTCATCGATCACGGGGGGGCAGGGAGGCCGAGCAAAAGGCGAGTGCTGAGACGGCGCTGCAAGGGCCGACACGTTCCAGTCCTGTCAAAGTCAATCCTTAATAGCACGATAAGCCTATCCTATCAACACTTAAGGTGCGCGCATCAAACGAAATCCCACATCGTTCCCGCGACGGCCCGGCACCTGCAGCATCTCTCTGGCGGCGCAGCCGCGCAGACCCGGTCCGCTGTTCCATCCATTGCCGCGGACCACCCGGATCGAATGCTTCGCCGGAACGACTTTGTTCATTGCATGGTCGGATCCGGTATCGGGAATGCACACATCTTCGCACCATTCCCAGACGTTTCCCACCAGGTCATACAACCCGAACCGGTCAGGCCGGAGGCTGCCGGCCGGTGCCGTGTGGACGTGACCGTCCCGGCACGCGCAGGTTTTCCAGGCGGGAAAGGATTCCAGGGCAGTCGCATCGGCGACGTTGGCCTGCCGGCACACGGATTCCGCATCCGGCGTTGATTCGGCTGACTGCCGATCGCCGCATGCATATTCCCACTCCGATTCCGTGGGCAGCCGAAAATGCTCCCGGTTTTTCTCCGACAGCCACTTCGCCATCGCCTTCGCATCGTTCCAGGAGACGTTCACCACGGGATGACGGTCATCCTGAGGAAATCCTGCGTTTCTCCAGTCATGTCCGGCCTTCCTTTCCCACTGTCCGGAGTACGCCCAAGAAAAGCCCTCCCTTTCGGCGTCCGTGCGGTAGCCCGTCGCTTCGACGAAAACTCTGAACTGTCCGCGAGTGACCTCGCGTGTTCCGAGCCAAAAGCCGTCGGTGCAAAGGGTTGAAGAAGAGAATCGGCCGGTGTCCGCGGGACAACGGAATTCGAAACATCCGGCAGGTATCCGGACGAATTCCATGCCGGTGAGCGGTTCCTTCCATGTGATGCCGCCGGGTTGAGCCGCCGCGGGTCCGATGAACGCCGAGAGGCCGATCCAGAAGCTGAACGCGCCGACGAGCAAAGGGATGAATGTTTTCATGAGAATCCAGTCGCCATGGGGAATTGATGATCGTGGCCCAGACTCCGCTGAGAGCGTCTTTCGTGTTTACCCGCCTTGGCGGCGAGAGTCAAGCGGCACGGTTCGGGGCAAATCCCGCAAATGCCCAGATGCCGCCGCGCGGGTACAAGACAAACAATCCCATCCGAAGCGGGCGCGGCTCCGAAAGGAATCGGCGGATCCGGGGAAGCGAAGAACGTCTTGTGCCGCCGGTCCTCCCATCGGTTCTCGGGAGCCGGCGAGGCATCGTATCGGCTTTCCGGTCGCGCGGCCCGCTTCTTGCGCACGGCATCTCGGCAGGCCGGTTGTCGTCGGAATCGGCCCGGGGGAGCTCCGGCGGGTTGCCGCGGCGCCCTCCGGCGAAGTTTCCGGTTGACGGGAACGGCCTGCGTGTATATACACGTTATGGGCCGCCTTCATTCACCGAGCCTCCACCGGGGTGAAGCCAAGTCCGAAGCCCCACCCGCGGCGCACAGGAGAGGACGACATGAAACCGTCTGCCACGGACACTCCGGATCATGCCAGATGTCTCGAAATAGGGCGAACCTGCGCGTGTTACAGCCTGCGGAAGGCCGCCCGCGCGGTCACCCGACTCTATGATGATTTCCTGAGGCCCTCCGGCCTCAGAGTCACCCAGTTTTCCGTGCTCATGACGGCTAAAATCCGCGACCCGGTCACGCTGACTCGGTTGGCTCATCTCACGGTCATGGATCGCACCACCCTCACCAGAAATCTCAAGGTCCTCGAAAAGAAGAAGCTCATCAAGACCGAACCGGGAGAAGACCGCAGAGAGCGTCGAGTGCACCTCACCGACCTGGGGGAGGAAAAGCTCGTTGAAGCCATACCCTTGTGGGAGAAAGCCCAGTCCCGCATCACAAGCGGTCTGGGGGAGGAGCGCATGGATGGTTTTCAACGGGATCTCCTGCGGGTTGTCTCTCTCGCCCGCTGAGAGGAACTCCCTGCACCGCGGCAGACGCATGCGTTTTCACCGGGTCGGATTGTATCCTTAGGGGTGAGCGCGCGAACGAGATCAATCCCCGACCCGGTCGCAGTCCCGTGCGGCTGCGGGGGGGGCGGTTGATGAATGCCTGCCGGGACAAAAATTGACCCGGTCGGCGGAGTGGCTCACCCCGGCGGGAGAGCCGCTGTGGAGTTTCCCGGAACCACAAGGAGAAGGTCCATGAACCAAAAAAATTTCAGCGAAGCGGCGGAATCCGTCCGCAACGATCTCAGGCTCAAGACATTCCCGGTTGCCGCAAAGTTTCTCGAGGAGAAAAAGGGATATCCCGAGAAGACTTGTTGGCCTTCCACGACCCTGGGGAAGCGAATGGCACTTTGCCAGGGGGTCACCATGGCCCGCAACTACGGCTGGACCGTGGGGATCGGGAGGGAGGACCTCGTCTGCGTGCCGGCAGCCATCGTGTTCGGTATGAGCGACGCATCATCCCCGCCGGCATCGCTTGGGCGGCTTTTCTGCGACACCGGGTTTTCCTCCGGCGAATCCACGGCCGAAAAAGAAGCCGCATCGATGAGCCGGTTCGAGAACGGAGAAATCCGGGCCGTTCTTGTCGCGCCGCTGGCCAGGGCGGCGTTTGAACCCGATACGATACTCTTCTACGGCAACCCGGCCCAGATGATGCGCTTCGTCCAGGCATGGTCGTATGTCAGGGGGGACAGGGTTCCCGGCCATTTCGGGGGGAAGGTGGAATGCGACGAGTACCTCATAGCTCCCTTCAAAACGCAATCCGCGCGGATGGTCCTGCCGGGAAACGGGGAACGGATTTTTGCGGCGACGCAGGACGACGAAATGGTGTTCGCCATTCCCGGCGGCGCGCTGACGGATCTGGTCGAGGGACTGAAGGCGGCGGGGAAGGCCGTGGGCGCGCGCTACCCGGTGACTCCCTACCAGAACTTTCAGCCCGATTTTCCAAAGGCGCACAAGAAGCTCGGCGCGGAAATCGGGGTCCTGTAGTCGAAGAACCTGCGGGATGGGAGAAACGCGACGGGACGGCGCGAAAGCCTTTCTTTGCGGCCCGCAGGCTGAGCCGCGTGCCGGCGGGTCTTGTCCCTTTGCGGCTCTGTAAGGCCATGGAGGACGGGACACGGCCGGAACGCATCGATTTTCGCGGGGAGCGGCGCAATGGCGAGATATTACGGAATACACCATTTGGCGATGGCAACGGGGGACATGGACGCGACGATACGATTCTGGAGGGATCTTCTCGGAATGCGTCTGGTGGCCGGACTGGGCAAGCCCGGGTACAGGCACTACTTCTTTGAGATTTCACCCGGCCATCACATTGCCTTCTTCGAATGGCCCGGGGTGGAGCCTGTTCCTGAAAGGGATCACGGTCAACCGGCGGCGGGGCCTGTTGTTTTTGACCACGTATCATTCGGGGTGGGGGGCGAAGATGATCTCTGGGACCTCCGCGACAGGATCGAAGCGGCGGGCTCCTGGGTTTCGGAGGTGATCGACCACGGCTTCATCCATTCCATTTATTCTTTCGATCCCAACGGAATCCCCATCGAGTTCAGCTGCAGGGTGGAGGAGGAGGACCCGACGCACATCCCCCGCATGGTGGACTCATCCCCCTCATCGGTCACAAGGGAAGGACCCGGCCCGGTACCCGGAAAGTGGCCCGCAGTCGTGCGCCCGACCCCTCCGGAAGAACGGGAGATATTCCCGGGGGAGGGCAGGGAACTCGTCAGCGGGCAAAGAAAAGACTGGTGGCGGAATCCATGACGATGGGCGGCTGCGGCCCGGGGCCCCCTTGTGTTCACTCCCGGGCCCGGGGTAGTCTCCGTTGCGCTCCGTTTCAAGATCTCAAAGACATCCCGCTTCATTCGGGGAACGAGCGCCCGTAGTCTGCGGACAACGCAAATCGTCTCGTCGTCGGTCCTGCCGGATTCGTTCCCCGGCTTTTCCAATACCCCTCGAGTGTCGCCTGCCCGCATGGCGGAACGGTTGCCCGACCGTGGGGAAAAAAATGCTCTCCTTAAGTCTCCGAATGTGATATGTGGGCGTGCGAATCTCGCGCATCGGGCGAGATGGTGTGGCAAGGCAGAGGGTCCGTCGGGCGGGAGAAAGTCGTGTGCCGGGAAAAGGGGCTGAGAAATGGTTGACCATTTTGCTGATGATCATGGTATTATTAAAGCGGCACAGCAGAGGGGCGAAATGGACAAGCCGAAGAAGACGGTCAAGGGATTCACTGTCAACAGGCGATGCGATTCCTGCGGAACGCGGGTTGACATTGCCTGCGACAGGGGGGACAAGTGCATGCTGAAGTGCTCGCAGTGCGGGAAAGAGTATATGTTCTACCTGAAGGCCTGATCGAAACGGCGATGCCTGCCCCGTTTCCTTCCTGCCTGGTTTGACTTGCCCGAGTTTTCCGATGACGTAAACATCCTGCCCGGTTTTCGGGAACACATGACGCTTCAAGGTCCATGGGATTGGGGGAGAAGCCTGCCGGCGAAGACGGATGGAACCTCCGATCGTGCAACATCAGTGCCGGTCGAACCCGGGCGGCAGCGTACCGGTTCCGGATTTCGCCTGAAAAGGTTTGATCTGTCCTTCCGCCATGATTAATTTGACAGCCACCCGTATCGGCGCGGGTTCGCCCCGCCCCGGGCCGGTGGTCAAGTCGATCCGGACATGGGAAGTGACGCGGAAGAGAATCACTCTTACCGAACCGGCAAGTGAGAAGGGGCCTGATGAAGATCACGCGGGAAATCTACCAGGTCGGTGGTGAAGGTCTGTCCGCGGCCGAGGATGCCGCCGCATACCTGATCGTTTTCGGGGCGCATGCCGCGATGGTGGACGCGGGATGCGGCTGGAGCGTTGATCGGATTTACGGCAATATTCTCAAGTGCGGTGTGTCCGGGGAACAAGTCGAATACCTTCTTCTCACGCATTGCCACTTCGATCACACCGGCGGCGCTGATGCGATCCGGCGAAAGACGGGGTGCAGCATTGTCGCTCATGCATTGGACGCCCCTTTTCTGGAGCGGGGCGACGGGGAGGTGACGGCGGCCGGCTGGTACGGGGCTTCGCTGAAGCCGTTCCCGGTGGACGTGCTTCTGGAGGGTGGAGAGGAGGAGATTCTGCTGGGGGGAAGGAGCATCCGGGCCATACACACGCCGGGGCATTCCCCCGGATCGGTGGTCTACCTGGTGGAATCGGACGGCAAGAAAGTCCTTTTCGGCCAGGACATCCACGGCCCTTTGCATCCGAGCCTTCTTTCGGACCGGGGGAAATACCTGCGTTCCCTGGAATCCATCCTTTCGCTTGAGCCCGACATCCTTTGTGAAGGTCACTACGGTGTGTTCCAGGGAAAGAAAAGAATCGCAGACTTCATTCGACAATTCCTGAACGATTGAAAGCGGACGGTTCGAGAAGATTTTTCCCAGGCCGGCGGAAAACGATGCGGCATGCGGGAAACCGTAGCCGCCTGCCCGGCGGGGCTCGACGATCGTCCGTTGACGTGTTTCGAGGCACAGCCGATGATGGAAACTCTGCCGAGCGGGATACCGCTGCGGGCGTTGCTCACACTCCTGATAGGGTCTCTTCTCTCGATCGCATCGATCGAATCGACGGCCGGGGTGCGCCCGGTGTTCTGGTTTCCCGCCGAGGAGCAGTCTTCTGATACCTCAAGAAAGGATACGTTCCCGAGGGAGGCCGAAGGGGACACTGAAAAGTTGTTTCGTCACGGGCCTTTTCTGCTGACGGTGAAAAAGGTGCCGGAGGGAGGCCGGTTCAAGGTCGAGGTGAGAAAAGACGGCAGGACGCTGTACGGGGACGAGTCTCATTATACGGCGCCGCCGGTGGATATCGTCGAAGACTTGCCGCACAGGGGATGTTCCACTCTGGTGGCCTATTGTTTCTCGGGTGGCGCACATTGTTGCACGAGGGCTATTCTGTGCACGGTCTGCGGGCCGGAGGAAAGCATGACCGTATTCGACCTGTCGAACCTCACCGAATTGATCATTTCCCCGAGGGGAGCGGGGGAGCCGCCGGAGGTGAGCCTGCTGGACTACCAGTTTGCCTACTATCATGCGAGGGATGCATCATTGTGGTTTCCGTTCTCGCAGTCTCCGGCCATGGAACGGTTGCTCGTCTACGGCAACGGCGGCTGGAGGGTGGGCCGGCCCGGTGAGAACAGGGGCTTTTATGAGCGGATCATGGCCAGAGACGGGTGCATGGAAAAGGTCCGTATCCCGGCTTTGCAGGCTGAAGGAGAAGAGGCGGTGGAAATGGCCGCTCAGGCAATCGAATGCGCCTACTATGCCATGATGGCGGGAGAAGATACGGACGTGTCGGGAAAAATCCTCAAGGACCGATTGCCGCGAGCCTGGCAGTCGGAGTTCGTGAGCCTCCTGCAGGATATCAAGCGTGCCGTGGCGGACTTCAGCGCGATCAGGAAGAGCTATAAAAGCCAGGGGAGATGATCCGGCCGGGTTGCCGGCGTGGGTGGTCACGATCCGGCCTGGGGCATCGAATCCGTGGGCTGCGCTTAGCCCGGCCGCGTGCCCAAGTTAGCCCACCCTTGATACGAAGTTGCGTTCAAGAGATGGATCTTTCAAGCACAAAAGAGCGGGGGAATGATTC